>Ga0335073_10005677_pt1 | contig 17509 bp, 16 predicted proteins | sample Lox_Sample_22_FD_207093 | JGI IMG/M metagenome (GOLD analysis project Ga0335073, IMG submission 207093) | Soil microbial communities from Loxahatchee National Wildlife Refuge, Florida, United States - Lox_Sample_2.2 | ecosystem: Environmental > Terrestrial > Soil > Wetlands | place: USA...
CAATTGCACTCCCAATGCGATTATTGTGGCCGATCAGGTCGTCTGGAATCCGTTCGAGAAAAGATGGCGCGCCGTGTTGAAAATGCAGCCCCCCACCAACAATACTCCCGTGAACCTTCGCTGCACGCTGCAACAAAACAAAAAACCCATCAGTGAAACGTGGATCTATCAATGGACCCGGCCCTGAATCAAATTTCCGCTCCGCTTCCACCGGATGCCACCGTTCTGGCCGGCCGTTCACTGGATGAATGGAACGCCGCCTATGCGAAAGTGGAAAATTATTTTTACGCCCTTAAAGTCCGCAACAAGACGTTGCTCGGCCAGTCCGTCCTCCGAGTGCTCGATCGCGCCATGAATCGAGCCGTTTCGGAGTCAGATCGATCCGCGACGGAACTGGCGGTTGAAGAAATGGAACGGCTGGTCAACGAATGGTTTGGGGACGTCCTGCAAATTCCGCCTGAGCGGCGTGACCGCACGCTCTCGACGCGCGGGCGCCTGGCTCTCTTGCTGGCCGATATGCCCGGAAAATGGCAGGACCAGTTTCTGCGCCCCGGTCCCTGGCCGGACGAATTTGTCGGCGCGATGCGTGAAGGCTACCTCCGTGCCGGCCCGGACTTTCAACTCTCAAAAATGACGCCGCGCCCGTTCGATCTTGGCCCGCTCACCACGCTCACCCAACTCGGGAAATTGCCCTACATCCGCATGGTCCTGATCTGGACTATTCTAATCCTGCTCTTTGTGCTGATCTTCAAGCTGACGCATGCACAGTAGCCGTTTTCATGAACTGCCTCCCAAACCTGCGCCCGTCCTCTATTGCTGAAATGCCTGGGCCACCACTCGCTCCGGCGCAATAGCTCCCGACTTTGCGAGCAGCGCTTCGAGATTTTCGATACAAAAGCGAGACCACGATTCATAGGCGTCCGGTTTCTTCGCCGCTTCGCTCACGGGAATAAATTCCGCGCCCACAATGCCATCGCGCCCGGTGGCGATCACGTCATCGGCCACATAAACGACGTGCACGATTCCCAGATGGACGCAGCCTACGTCGGTGCTGTCGTCGTTAATTACAGCGACGGCCATTTCTTTGGTGACGTCGATGGCCACTTCCTCCATCAGCTCCCGCCGCATGGCTTCCTGATAGCCGGGCCCTGTTGTGAATAGACCTTTATCCTCCTCGGAAATATGCCCGCCTACGCCGACCGAATACAGTCCGTGCAAGCGGGTCTCTTGCCCGCCCTTGCCCCGCCGGTAGCGCAAGATCCTGTCGCCATGGATAATCAAAGTGTAGGGAATCAACTGTTTGTAACGCTTGTCCTGTTCGGCTTCGCTTCGGTTCAGGTAAAGCACGTTGGATTGGGCGGTCACGACGGGCAAATATTTTTCGACTTCCAGGCTCAGGCCTTGAAATACGCCGATTTTTTCAAATAAAGTTCGCTTGAAACACAGGACTCGTTCTTCAGTAGCCATATTGTTCTTTTATTTTGATGACCCGGGCCGCCGCAACGAAGGAAAACTTATTTTTATTGTTGGCGAGTTATTCACACTAAACGGATCGGGCGGGAAATATTCCACCGTCGGCCGATGACATGCCGGGTTCGAACGCTTCAGGCAAATCTTCCGGCAATAGCAGGATCAGCGCATCGCGGTCCGACTTGCCGCTGTTGACCAGGCGCGTGCTTTGGTTGCGCACGGCCGCTTCAAACAGGTTTCGCATTTCCCGCGCATTGCCGAACTGTTCGTTGTTGCGCGTCCGGCGCAGGCTTTGGCAAATAGCCAGGACCTGCTTTTCCGTGTCTGGCGCGCAAACCAGCCCGCTTTGCGCCGCCATCCGATGAAAAATTTCGAGCAATTCGCCCGGCGCGTAGTCGGGAAAATTCAAGTAATTCGTAAAACGGGATTCAAGGCCGGGATTCGACGCGATAAATTTCTTCATGGGATCGTTATAACCGGCCACGATGACGATCAACCGGTCCCGGTCGTCCTCCATCCGCTTGAGCAGCGTATCGATGGCCTCGTTTCCATAATCCTGTTCGCCGCCTCCGGCCAGTGAATAGGCTTCGTCAATGAACAGAATTCCGTCCAAAGCCGAATCAATCATCGCGTGCGTTCGGACCGCCGTTTGTCCGACGTATTCAGCCACCAGCCTTCCACGGTCGCATTCCACCACATGGCCGCGGCGGAGGAGGCCCAGCGACTTGTAAATCCGGCCCATCAGCCGCGCCACGGTCGTTTTCCCGGTGCCCGGATTGCCAAAATAGACGCTGTGCAGACCCGCCGCCACCGCGGGCAATCCCTGTCGACGGCGCAGGATTTGCATCCGTGCGAAATTAGTCGAACGATGCACCTCATCTTTCACCGGCTGCAAGCCGACCAGCGCGTCAAGTTCCTTGAGAATGGCGTTCAGGTCTTCCTCACTCACGCCGGGATCGGCCGCGCGCGCCGCAAAATCCGCGGCGTATTGCCGGGAAATATCCGTGAGTTGCGCTGATACGATCGCCGAACGCCTGCGGCAGGCGTCGGAAACTTCTCCGCCAATCGCGGCGAGCGCCGCTCCAAGCGTTTGGAGCGTTTGCCGGACAAATTCCACCGTTACAGGTTGCAACTGCAGGTCGAGCGCGTGCGCGCAGAAAAGTTTGAAGATTTCATCCACACCGCGTTTCTGCGCGGGAGCCAGCAGCGTTTCAACTTTCTCCATCGCTGCCCGGCCGCTTTTATCAAACCACTTTTCAAACGCGGTAGGCTCGCCGCTGGAAGCGGCGTAGCCGGAATCGATCAATCCCACGGCGTCATCCTCCTTGTCAGCAAGGGCGGACAGGCACGCGGCGAGGACGCCATAAGCTTGTTCATCCACACCGCTCGCAGCGAGGCGCTCCCACAACACCAAAGCCGTCAATCGCACAAATCCGCGAATATCATCGATCAGGTCGAATTCTTCACCGCTGATCTGTTTAACCGTCAACAGGGGCGGGGTCACAATTTCCAGGCATTCGACCAGCAGTTGCAGTTGCAACAGACTCCGAAGGACCGTTTGTTCCTGCACGGCATTCCAGGCAAACGCGCCTGCCCGCCATTCACTCCGCCGGGACAACAGATAGAGCCGCCGTGAAAGGGACTCAATGCAGTTGCGCAGCCGCCCGGCGTCTTCAGACGTAAGGACCGATTGCGACTCATAATATTTGAGAAGGTATTCCGCCGTCATATCGTCCAACTGCGCCAATTCTTCGCGCTTAAACGAGACGGTGCGCCCGGTTTTGGGATCGCGGAAAAGGCTGATGAGGACCGATCCTGGCAAAATAGATTCGTGCAAGGGCACGGCCACCGGCAGGGGTTCCTGGACGCGTGGCAACCCCGCCGGCGCGCGCGTCAACGGCTCGAGATTGCGGGCCTGCCCCAATAATTCCTCTAATTCCTGGCACAATTTGTCGCTCGCGGATTCAGGCGTGCGGGTCGTTTCCATGCTGAACTCTATATTCAATCCTCCATCGCGGCAATCCCCCTCTTAAAACCAGAATGGAGGATTGGAGGATGAGAATTGGTTTTCGTTCCTCGTCCTCCTCGAAAGATGGTATTTCAAACAAAGCTTGTTTTCGTTCAGCCATTTAGGCACACGCTTCAACACTTCAACGCTTCAACGCAAAATAAATTAAGCTTGGAGAACCGCCCGTCTTTGTAGTTAATTTCACCCGTGGCCACTCTTGTTTTTGACATCGAAACTTCCGCGCTGCCCCTGGACAACTTCGACGAGACCCAAAAGGAATATCTCTTTCGCGAGTGCGAAAAAATCGCGGATGAAACCGGACGTGAAACCCGCCGGGCCGAGTTGCGCCAGATGTGCAACCTGTGGCCGTTCACGGCACAGATCGTGTGTATCGCCATGCTCAACGCCGAGACAGGACGCGGCCAATCTCTCTTTCTCGCCGACGATTTCCAGGAGGAATTGGACGATGTCGCCCCGGTGAAATTTATTCCCTGCGCCGACGAATCCGAGTTGCTGACGCAATTCTGGGAGGCGGCGAGAAAGTTTGACCTGGTCGTCACGTTCAATGGCCGCGGGTTTGATGTACCCTTCGCTTACCTGCGGTCCGCCATTTTAAACGTGCCCATATCCAAAAAAAACTGGCTCGGTTATCGCTACGCAACCGAGCCGCACTGCGATCTGGCCGAACAACTGACCTTTTACGGCGTCAGCGGCCGCGACGGCGCGGCCCGGCGCTTCAACCTGGATTTTTACTGCAAAGCCTTCGGCATCGAATCTCCCAAAAGCCACGGCGTCACCGGCATGGACGTGAGCCATCTTATGGCTGAAGGGAAATTCCGTGACATTGCCGAATACTGCCTGCGCGACGTCCGCGCCACCGTCGAACTTTACAAAATCTGGAAGGAGCGCCTGGCTGGAATAAAATGAATGTATTGCGGCGAATCAGAAGCCTCTGGAGAAAACAGACCAATCTTCATGCCTTACCCTGTTTAATTTGTTTCAATTTCTCCAGGTTTTTCCGGAATCCTTCCGTCTTCGATTCTAAATCGATCGCTTTTTCAACGTCGCTGATAGCGCCGTCTAAATCGCCTTTATCCTTTTTTATCATGCCGCGATTGTTGTACGCGAGGGCCAGGTCAGGCTTAAGTTCAATCGCCCGATCACAATCGGCCATGGCGCCATCTAAATCACGCTTCATTCGCCAGGCCATGCTCCGATTGCAATAGTAGACGGCCGAATCCGAATCCGACTTAAGCTCAATGGCGTGACTATAGTCAGCCAGCGCGCCGTCGGCGTCACCTTTTCGTCTCTTTAACTCGCCGCGAATATTGTAAATAGTGGGCGAGCCAGGTTTTAGTTCTATGGCCTTGTCGCAGTCGGCTAACGCTTCATCGAAGTTACCGTTTTCCCGCTTGATCCGGGCGCGATTGACGTAGGCCGTGCTCAACTTTGGGTTTAGCTCAATTGCTTTGTTGAAATCAGCCAGGGCGCCATCCGTATCGCCTTTCTTCCGCTTTACCTCGCCGCGCTTGCTATACGCTTTTGCCGACTTAGGTTCCAACTCGATGGCCCTGTCGTAGTCTGCCAGAGCTTCGTCGAAATTGCCATGGTCCCGTTTGACACCGGCGCGATTAAGATACGCCGAGCCCAAATCCGGTTCCAACTCGATGGCTTTATTCAAATCAGCCAAAGCACCGTCTCGATTTCCCTTTTCCTTCTTCGTTAGACCGCGGTTGTTATATGCGGCGGCATTGTCCGGGTTGATTTCAAGCGCTTTGTTGAAGTGAATCAAAGCCTCGTCCAGCTCTCCCATTTTCCGATGTTGGAGGCCGACTCGATTGTACATCTCTCCGATGTTGATCTTCCGATCGTTCCGGGCGCTCTCAACCCGACGGCAATTCTCCTGGGCCGCGGCAAAATTCGGATCGAGTCCAAGCGCTTTGTTGAAGTCCGCCAACGCCCCGTCCAGGTCCTTTTTAGCCAACCTCGCTTCTCCTCGCTTATTGTAGTCGTTTGCGGACTGCGGCTGACATTCGATATGGACAAATTCTTCCCACTCTCCCCCTGGAACATAATCGTAGCGGGTCAACGCATTCGAAATTCTAAACAAATCGGCGAATTCAGACATTCTCTCGGATTCAAAACCAAGTCTTTCCGCCGCCAGCAATTCTTTAAGCTCCGTCAAAGACGACGCGCCAGGCAGAAGGTCCTGGAAAAGTTCAGGGCGGCCCTGGCATTCCTCAATGTCTTCATCGGTACCGTCATTGAAATATTCGGGACAGGAATTGTACTGGTCGATGAGCTTTCCGTTGCGATAGAAAAAATAGTAGAAGATGTCATCATCATGAACTCCCAGATGAAAAACGTCGCAACCCAAACTTTTGGCAATCTCGAGGGAAAGTGATTCGCCCGGACCGGGACCGGAGGGTAGAATACTGATCCATCCATTGGATGCGGGACCCATCAGGAATTTCGCATCGCATTGCGCCGATACCTGTTCCAGAGCCCTTTGAACGGCCGCGATATCCTCTGTTCGGGCATGGATCGAATCAAAAAATGCGCCCATGCCGATTGTTTTAGTCGAAGCACAGATTTCCCGCCAGCGGATTCGGAAATGCTTGTGATCTTCGGTCTCCCAGCGGCTCTTTAACATTGACTTTGGCGCCGGATTTAAATACAATAACAGTAACCATCAGCGATAAGGTCCGTATGTACAAGCGCCGCGCAGGTCTTCATGGCGAGATAGTCATTTCCGTGCGGGAAGGTTTTACCCTGATTGAATTGCTCGTGGTCATTGCTGTCATTGCCATCATTGCGGCAATCCTTCTTCCGGTTTTGCACAAAGCCCAACAATCCGGACAAAATGCCGCCTGTTTGAATAATTTGCGGCAGCTTGAAATGTGCTGTCACACGTATTCTGTGGACTATAACGATTATTTGCCGCCGAACGAACCCGGTGGATTTGTCACGGCGCCCAGCTCAACGAACGGCCCATCCGTCGTAACGAATGTGTCCTGGTGTCCAGGAATTGCGCCCCAGGATACGACCGAGGCCAATGTCCAGGCGGGCCTGATTTATTCTTACAACAATAGCCCCGGCATTTACCACTGCCCCTCTGACATTTCCACTGTGGATGGTTATCCTGCCCTGCTGCGCACGCGCAGTTATTGCATGGACATCAGCCTGTATTGCGACGATGCAGGGGATACTTTTAAAAAATACACAGACATTCGCAACCCCTCTCCCTCGAACCTTTTTGTTCTCATTGACACGCAGGAGGAGGATATCTGGGACGCAACGTTTGGAATTTTCGGCCCCGAGAGCTACTGGGCCGGTTATTGGCTTGATCTCCCTGCTGACCGCCACAATCAAGGCGCCAATTTGTCCTTCGCGGATGGCCACGTCGAGCATTGGCATTGGAGGGCGGCAAAAATTTATCAGGGACCGTGGTGGCCGGCATATTCCCCTGCTGATCTGGTGGATTTGCAACGGTTGCAGCAATGCGTCAAACCCGACGTGGATTAGGGACTGCCTCGATCGCTTAAACATTGACTCGGTGGCCGGGTTAAAATACAATAACCACTGCCGTCAGCGACAGGTCCGTATGCACAAGCGCCACGCAGTTTTTCAAGGCGAAACAGTTATTTCCCCGCAGGCTGGTTTTACCCTGATCGAATTGCTCGTGGTCATTGTTATCATTGCCATCATCGCGGCGATTCTCCTTCCGGTTTTGCACAAGGCCCAACAATCGGCGCAAAGTGCCGCCTGTCTGAATAATTTGCGGCAGCTTCAAATTTGCTGGCATCTCTATTATCAGGACAACAATGACGTTTTGGCGCCAAATAATTCGGTGGCGTTCATCGATCCGGGAACCAACGTTTCAACAGGAAACATCCAGGGTGTCTCGTGGCTGCCCGATACGGACGCAAAAATGGAAATCAACCCCTCCGCGATTATCAACGGGCTTTTATATCAATACAACAGTCAAATCAGCATTTATCATTGCCCGTCGGACACGTCCACTTTGGAAACTCCTGAGGGGCAGCCATTGAGTCAATTGCGCTGGCGCAGCTACAATATGAGCCAATCAGTCAACGGCGATCCGTGGTACGATACAAATTTATGGTTCACTATTCCAAATTGGGACAAGATGACGGAAATCCGGCAGCCGGACCCCACTTCAATCTTCGTGTTTATTGATGAAGATTCTGGCTCCATACTAGACGCTGAATTTGGCAACCCTCCCGTCAATTCGCCTTATTATCAACAGAACGTTTGGTGGGATTTGCCATCGAGCCGCCATAACATGGGTGGCAATCTTTCGTTCGTTGACGGTCATGTCGAACATTGGAGGTGGGTCGTGCCGAAGGTGTTCTCCGGCGATTATAGCCAGTCAGTTGGCCCCGCCGAAATGCCGGATTATAAGCGAATTCAAAACGCCATGAAGCAGCTATGGGACCCATGGGACCCATAGATAGCATACTGGCAAAATGTTCTGAAATTTTTCCTCTTTCCCCTTGCTTGCAATTCCGACAGGCGTATAATTAACACTCTTTTGAATTATTTATGAGACGTCCCAAAGGCATCAAAACGAAAAAGGCCGTGGCCAAGCGGTTCAAAATCACCGCCACGGGCAAGGCGCTGCGCTTTCGCGCCGGCCGGCGCCATCTGGCTCAAAGCAAAAACGCTCACCGGCTTCGCCGCCTGGGCAAGGCGGCCACTGTCCATCCCACGGACCTCTATCGTATTACCCAGAATCTTCCATTCACAGGCTAATTCCCGCTTCAACGTTTCGATTCTTTAACCTTTTCACTACACCATGCGCGTCACCAATTCTCCTGCCTCACGCAAACGCCGAACACGAATGATTCGGGCCGCCAAAGGTTTTCGCCTCAAACGCGGCAAGCTTTATCGTTACGCCTCCGACGCCGTGGACCACGGCCGTCAATATGCCTATCGAGATCGCCGCCGCCGCAAACGCGAATTCCGTTACCTTTGGCAAATCCGCATCAACGCCGCGGTCCGCGCCGCCGGCCTGACTTACAGCCGTTTCATGGAGGGCCTCAAGGCCGCCAAGTGCGAACTTGACCGGAAAGTTCTGGCGGACATCGCCGCGCGGGACGCCGCCGGCTTCTCGCAATTGGTCACCGTCGCCAAAACCGCGCTCCAGGCCAAGCCGGGCGCTACGCTGGCCAAGGTGTGAGCCGTTGAAGCGTTCGGTGTCCAGTCCCGCATGCGGGACTGTTCCGGGACCCGCTAAAACGCGGCAGCAAACGGCTGCTTTCGTCCTCTGCGTGTTTTTTGTCCCTTGCGTCCTTCGCCATCTCCGTTGAAAATGGCTTGAATGAAATCATTCCTGGCTTCCGTGGCTCTGCTATGCTCCTTCACTCTGTCTCATGCCCAAATGCAAACCGAGATCCCTCTTTGGCCAAACGGCGCGCCGGGCGCGCTGGGAACGTCGTCAAACGACATTCCAACCATCACGCCGTTCCTGCCCGCAACGAACGCTACAGGCGCGGCCATGGTCATTTGCCCGGGCGGTGGCTATGCCTCTCTCGCGCCTCACGAAGGCAGAGATTATGCCCTTTGGCTCAATCAACACGGCCTGACATGTTTTGTTCTCAAATATCGGCTCGGTTCGCATGGCTACCATTATCCCGCTGAATTCCAGGACGTCGAACGCGCAATCCGCTGGGTTCGCTCACACGCTGCGGATTACGGTATTGACCCGCATCGCGTGGCCATCATCGGCTCTTCGGCAGGAGGACATCTGGCTTCGATGGCTTTGACTCATTTCGATTCTGGCGATCCAGGTTCCGCAGATCCGGTAGAAAGGGAAAGTTCGCGGCCAGACCTGGGCATTTTGTGTTATGCAGTCATCACAATGGGTCCCGACACACACGCCGGCTCCAGGGCAAATTTGCTGGGGCCCAATCCATCGCAGGCTCTTGTTACCGAACTGTCCAGCGAATTGCAGGTCAGGAAGGACACACCGCCGTGTTTTATTTGGTGTACCTACGAGGACAAAGCGGTGCCCATGGAGAATTCATTGATGTTTGCTCAAGCGCTGCGAAAACAGGGTGTGCCGTTTGATTTGCACATATACCAGCACGGCCGTCACGGCATAGGGCTTGCTGATAAACCGCCGTTCGCCCATCCACACCCATGGGCAAACGATTGTTTATACTGGCTAAAACAGCACAATTACGTCAGCCAATAGAAGGGCCGGCTCAACAAAATTAACGCGACTTTTATTATTAAATGTCAAGTGAATGTAAAATATTTGAAAATTTTCGTGGCACGGTCTGCGCCTTTGTCGTAGCTTGCTGACGTTTTAATACCCAACGGAGTTTCTTATGGCCACACTGGCAAAAAAGTTTTTGACATCGCTTACGGATACGGCTCTGTTCATGCAGGAATGGCTGGCCAATCCGCAACGCATGGGGGCCGTCGCGCCCAGTTCCAGAAATCTGGCCGATGCGATGGCACAATGGCTGCCATCGGACCCGGATAGCTACGTGCTCGAACTGGGGCCGGGCACCGGAGTTGTTACCGAGGCGTTGCTCCGCCGCGGCTTGCGCCAGGAACGCCTCGTGGCCATCGAGCAGAATTCAAACATGACCCGCGTCCTGCGGGAAAAATTCCCCCGCGCACAAATCATTACTGGCGACGCCTGGAAACTAGACGACCTCCTCCGTCGCCGGCGCGAGCCAATCGAAAAAGTAGGCGCTGTCATTTCCAGCCTGCCGCTCCTGAATTTTCCGGCCGCTGATGCCGAACGGCTCGCTGACAAAATTCGCGCCGCACTCGAACCCCGCGGCAAATGGGTGCAGTTTACCTACCGCATTCACCGGCTCCGCCCGCGTGGCGCCTCCAGTTTTCGTCTCCGCGCCAGCAAAATTGTCTGGTTCAATCTCCCTCCCGCCCGCGTTAGTGTCTTTCAGAAGTAGTTGGCCATTGGATCGTTGAATCGCGCTCCGCAAAGCGATAATTCCTGTCGTAGCAGCATCGCGTGAGCGTGCTCTAATCAATTGGCGGCTTAATCGCCGATTGGCTCAGGCCGCCCGTCTTTTCTAACCATCGACCCTGCGGCAACCGCTTCAACGGTTCAACAATTCACGCTTCAACGATCCCTGCGCACCGGGTATATTCAGGACAATGGAACGCGCACAACGATTGCCGGGGTTTGCGGCGCAGGGACGGCTCGGACTCCTGCTGGTCGCGGTGTGTTGGCCGCTCAATTGGACATTGCCCGGTCAACGGACGGCCTATTTGTTCTTTCCGCTCTGGCTGGGATATATCCTCGTTGTGGATGCACTGGTTTATCGGCGATCGGGATCGTCACTGTGGTCGCGGTCGCGGCGCGGATTCGCGCTGCTGTTTGTTTTGTCGGCGCCGGCCTGGTGGCTGTTTGAAATCATCAATAATCGAACCGGTAACTGGGAATATCGTGGCGCCGGCGGGTTCACACCCCTGGAATATAATGCGCTTTGCACCCTGTGTTTTTCGACGGTGATTCCGGCGGTTTTTGAAACGGCGGAATTGGCGCGCACGTTTCGGTGGGTAAAATCGTTGCGTCCATGCGCGCGAATTCCCGACACCCAACTGGTGAATGTGCTGTTGTTGTCGGCCGGAGTGGCTATGCTGGTTTTGACCCTTCTTTGGCCACGATTTTTTTATCCGTTCGTCTGGATTTCGCTGGCTTTTATCCTCGAACCCATGAACCGCTGGCTGCGCCGTCCGCACCTTTTGCAATGGCTGAAGGATGGGGACTGGCGTCCGGTCATTTCACTGTCACTGGGCGCGTTGATTTGCGGATTTTTTTGGGAAATGTGGAATGAATGGTCCTGGCCGCAGTGGATTTATCATACGCCCGGTGCCGATGTCCTGCATGTCTTTGAAATGCCGTTGCCCGGATATGGCGGGTATGTTCCGTTTGCGCTTGAGTTGTTTGCGCTAAAGAACTTCATCTGGCCGGGCGCGCCGAAATTGCAATTGTAAAAAGAGTTCCATTATTTTTCATTGCGGCGGCCCGCTGCTGCGGGACTCTCCTCCATGACTCGGCCCTTGGTATTCGCCATAACCTTCCGGATAATACCAGCCCACGCCGCCGTCCCACCACAGCGGATTGGAACCCCAATACCATCCGGGATATACCGTGTAAAAATAGTCGTCCGTTTGCCGGCTTGCCCACTGGTGAGATTGTCTAATGAGAACCACGGGGTATGCGTAAAGGATATTATCCAAAAATTGGTCTCGTACGCCATCAAGCTGCCCGGCCACGGTGATAAGTTTTCCTGGCGGGTACGCCGCCGGATCGAGAAATTCAGGGCTGATGGCGATAAATCGGCCACCGGCGGCAGTATTATCGCCTGCAGGCCGTTCATTGCGATTTAGCGGCAATTGAAGCACATAAATCTCGCCGCCATTGGTGCCGTTGATTGTTCTAATGATCCTGCCACCCCAGATCACCGTCGCGCCGCGTGTCGTTTTGGGATTGGCTTGTACCTGGTTTATCGAATACGGCTTCGCCTGATCGCGCAGGTTCTTGTCGAATGGATAGCTCGCGCATCCCGCCAGCATCGCGAACAACATAACCGTCCCGATATATTTTACGGCGTTCATTTTCATGCTCCTTGAAAATAAAAGTCGAATCGGTCGCTGGATTTGTCAAAGAAAGTTTTTAGTCGCGAAGTTTTTTGGATTGGCCTGGAACCTGAAAATGCGCGAATAACTGAGCCCCAATTCTGCATGGGCGCATTAGTCACAGCCCCACCGTCGCATTTTGGCTGAAAGAATTGGTCGTCTCCCACTGTTGCCAGTCATTCGTGATTGTCGAGGCTGAATCGGTGGAAACATTTGGTGTGGGCGGCCAATTGGTGGGGTCGTACCAGCCCCAGCCATCCGGGATCAGTCCCTGGCTGGCTTTGTACGCCCACAGGGTCCAACTGATGCCCGCATTGTTGTAGTCGTTAATAGAATATTGATAACAGGCCGCGCCCAGGCCCATATCATTCCACTCGCCCACGTAATCGGGCACATTCCACGAAACATGATTTTCAAAATCATCCACCTGGCCGTCTGAACCGCCTTCGACCTGGGTCAAGTCGCCGCCATATTGGTATTCGTGCATCGAATAGACGACATTGGTCCAGCCAACTGTGGACGGGTCCGGCAGCATGCTCCAGTCCCAGTTGCCAAAAGTTCCCTCCATGATGATGATGTGGTTCGTATCGACCGCACGAATCGTGTTGTAGAGGCCATTGTAAGCAGTCCAAACCGCGACGGTATTGGTCGCGCCGGTTGGCTCGTTGATCAAATCGTAACCGGCCACCGCGTCGTTGGTGCTGTAATGCGACGCAATTTGCGACCACATGAAGGATGTTTCAATTTGATCAATCCCGCTTGTCCAGTAGGCATTCAGGTTTTGCTCGCCGGTGTCGTCGGAAGTGCTTTGGCTGCCAACAACTCCGTGCATGTCAATGACCACATAGATACCCCGGGCGGCGCAGTTGGTCACGACCCAATCCAGCATCGTGAACGCATCCGAACGCCATCCTGTGCTGGCGGTATTGGTGATGGAAAAAAAGTTTCCCCACCAAACCGGCACGCGCACACAATTGAAGCCCGCCTGGGCGATATTATTCAGGTCGGCCGTTGTGATCCAATCAGATTGGTAATCACGGATCAGCGTCTGCTCGGTCGCCACACCGAAACGACTGTCCAATTCCCGGATAATACTGTACGTGTCAGGCAAACCGCCGCTGTCTGCCGGGCACATCCACGGTTCCATCACAAACCAGCCGCCTAAATTGAGTCCCTTCAGCGTAACTGGCTGTCCAAAGGAATTGACAATAGTTGTGCCGCTGGCCCTCAAGAGCGTAATCGGGGGGGCATTGGTTGACATCTGGACGCGATAGTATCGGTTGGCGCCGATGGACAGGCCGTTGACAATCTGGACCGAGCCATTGCCGGGAACCGCGTTGCCCAGGGGGAGCCAGGCCGGCTCATTCAGGTTCGTCTTGTATTGGACCTGATAATTGAATCCTTTTTGAGCAGGAAATGAAATGATCTGGTTGCTGATCCCGCCCAGACTTGCAATGACCAGTTGCGGCGCAGGTTGGATTTGAAATCCGTTGACGTCGCCCTCCACGCTGCCGTTTCCGGTGTAGGTTATGGCCAATTTTCCCGTTGCGTCCGACCAGGCGGCGGGAAAATAAACGTAGTCTATTCCCGGAACGAACGTGCTGCTGGTCCCATTCCACGTGCTGCTTAGCGTGTTGCTATTGACGGTAAAATACGTCGCGCGTCCATTGGCGTCGGCACTGGTATTGGCAGCGTTATATAACGCGACGTCATAAGCTGTGTTCGGCGCCAGGCCGGAAAGCGTAATGGTTTGCGGAACGCCCCCATTGTAGAGGTAATTCTCCATCAGCGCCGCAGCCGCGGCACCGGCAAAAGGAGTCGTGCCTCCGTAATCATATACATTGTATCCGCCGCCGGAGCTAAACGCCATTTTTACCGGGGAGGTTGTGCCGTCCGAATAAATGAGAGAAATCCCGGTGCCACTGCTGCCGTTGATTCCGTTCCATTGATCGCCCGCCGAGCCCAGGATCGCCGCTCCGCTCATGGTGGGGCCGGGGCTGGGGCCGCCTTCGCCGGGGCTGCTGTTCTGTGTGAAATTCACGTCAATTAATTTGGCGTGAAGGGGCACGGGAAAGAAGACGACCATCGCTCCCAACAGGATGCAAAGAGCGCCCAAAATCGAACGCCCCGGCGCCGCCCTCGGAAGCACCAAAAACCAAATACCAACCTCCAATGAAGCTACAAGGTTCGAAGATCCAATTTTGCCGGCTTGGCACTTGAATATTCTCTGGAGCTTGGATTTTGTATTTTGGAGCTTCCGCATACTTCCAGGAATTTGAGGTCTTAGGGATGGGAAAAATGAATGCGAAACGAATCTATTTATACGGGAAATTGTTCCGGCAGCCAGCCCCGCTCGACACAATATCGAAAATTCCAGACACCGTCGGACTTCATCTTGTAACTCCAGAAAAACCAGCCGCGGCTGTTTTCGAAGGACAACAGTTGCGCGTCTGCATACGCCCCCGTCACGAGGTCGCCCTGGAAGGACGACAAATCTCGAGTGGAAGGGTAGGGCAGGGCGAGCGACCATTCGCCCACAAAAGTCGGCAGTTCTTCCCGCTGCATTTGTTCCAGCGTGTCCTTGCGTTGAAGCGCAAAAATCAACTGTTCCTGTGCGTTGCGCTGCTTATCTTCTTCGCCAAAGGATTGGTAAAGATGCGTGTCAATGATGACGTTCGAATAGTGCGGCTGTTTCATGAAATTCTGCCAGGCCATGGCGCGAAATGAATCATGAATCACCACTGCCACGTCCGTGCCTGCATGTTTACGGATTTCCGAGTATGCATTCTGATAAAACTCCTTAAGAACAGCAATAGGAATCTTCCAAATGGGTTCGTTTAAAAGCTCGATGCCGTAGAGCGCCGGATGATTCCCATATCGTTGGGCGAATGTCCCGAGAACGCGGATGGTTTCCTTGATATTGTTCGGGTTCTTGTGCCAGCCGATATCGCCCGCCCGGCCGCTGTGGTCCCAGCCATTCTGGCTGCCCGGCGCGCCATGCAAATCCAGGATGACCTTCAGATTGTTGCGCAGCGCCTGGTCCAGGGCAAAATCCACGAATTCCTCAGCCGGCACGAACGGTTTGGGCGCTTCCAGCGTCCAATAACCTACCGGCAACCGGACTGAGTTGAGACCGCAATTGCGTATCCAGCGGAAATCATCTTCCGTGATAAATTTCTCGCGATGCTCTTGAAGCCGCGAGCGTGCCTGATCGCCCAGGGCCAGGCACAGGCTGTATTCGTCGGAGGCGTCGGTATCGCGATAGACGTCGGGCACCATCCATCTTTCAAGGACAAGCCACGACCCCAGGTTGACGCCGCGCAAAACGAACGAATCATCCACCCCGCCCGCATTGCGTGCGGCGGCGGCGTTTTGATTTGTTTGGGCCATCGCCGTGCCCGGTAACTGCACGGTTGCGAGCGCCAGCGCGCCGCCAATGGCATTTTGAATAAATCTTCTGCGATCAATCATATCTGTCATTGAATCGGAGCAGTGGCCACCGATTTAAGCCATGCCAAGTCTCCGCACCCGGGTTGTTCTGGCCAGCCGTCCGTATTGCCAGAGGGCGTTGACGGTCTTTCGGTGATCATTGAACCGTCCGTCCAACGCCGGGGCTCCGCATGGCCGTCCGCGTACGCAAATTGACTGGAGCGCCCATGCAATACCGCCGGACTATTAACCCAGAGAGTCGCATTTGCGTCCGTTGTTGAGGGATCAACCGCAAAAAAACCATCGTCAATGCTGTAGGGACATTCTTCAACAAAGACAAAAGTCTTGCTCGGGCCCGGGTGGGTCATGTTCGGCAGTTTGGTATAAATATAGAAACCGGTGGTAGGACCCCCGTTCCACGGCGTGGAAGCATATCCCGGCGCATCCATCGGCTGAACCCAATCATTCATCGAATACGTGCGCATCGCTGGAGAGTCGAAAGCCGTGGCGCCACGAGGAACGGTGGTGAGATCAGCCGGACAGTGGTAGGGAACAATGTTGTTGATATACGGATAGATCAGACCCGTCATGATCCACCAGCTTTGCACGCTGCCCCCCAGATATTTGGTGCCTGGCGTGGTGTCGGCTGCGGTCTGCATATTACCCGGACACCAATCGGCATTTGCCCCTCCGGGCTGCAGTTGCGGTTCGATCCGGGGATCTCCGCTGTAATTGACCCCGGTCGCGCCGTTCAGGCCACGGTTGGGCACAAGATTATCCTGATTGTCATTGGCATACATCAGCCACGCCAATGACAACTGATGCTCATTGTTCAGGCATTGGACGGCTTGACCCCTTTTCTGCGCCTGGGCCAGCACTGGCAGCAATATCCCCGCCAGGATGGCAATAATGGCAATGACAACCAGCAGCTCGATCAACGTAAAGCCGCCCACGCACCCTGGACGTGGCTTTGTACAACCGTTGCTCCCTCTTCCGGTAAAAGCCTCTTTGTTCATTCGATATTCTTCTTTTAACTTAATTTTCTGTCGGCGGCCGGCACCAGCCTGGTGCCGGCGCCAGCCGTCCGTACATAAGCGTTTTATTGAGCTTGTACCCGGTAAAACCGATGCGCTCCACCGCTCGTGCTGTCGGTGACCGTCTCAATTGCGCCGTTACCGCTGATGCTGGTCAACGTCTGCCAATTGGCCGGGTCCAAACTGGTACTGTAATATACTGTATAACTATAACCGCTCTGCGTCGGGAATTGGATCGTTACGGTCGTCCCACTGAGCGAAGCCCTGACGGGGAACCGCGATGCCGCCACATAGGGTGTAAACATATAGAAATGGCCGTTGACGCTCCCCGTGGCCGAGCCTGACGGAGCGGTCACCTGGAGCGTTTCAACCCCGCCCATGGAAAGCGTTACCGGCTGGCCATTGGTGCCGGTCAACGGTATCCAGTGCCAGTTTTGGAACCCGTTGGCGTTTGGATCGGCGAAGTTGCCCAGCACTTGGGTCGTTTGATTTGGCGTGCCCTGTCCAGCAGTCACCAGGGCCACAGTCGCGTTGGTATATGGCGCTAAACTCGCCAGCCGGCCCCAGATACGATACGTGTTTGTCGGGAAGGTACGCGTGTAATTGAGCCACGTCCCCGGCGTCCACCAGCCGACGTCATAATCCGTGTTGGTCGTGGGAACGGACTCATTAGGAACATACTCGAAAGGCGGTTGAGCGCCCGGCCCTTCGTTATAGAACTTGTCACGCAGGAAGTCGGACGTGACTTCCGTGCCGGCGGCGTCGGCAACAACCGAAACGTTTCCAGGGGTGTTGCCGTCCACCCGGTAAAGGTACGTCTCTCCAGTGACATTGGTTGTGGTATAATCTATTCCATACTCGGCGGAATTGTTTTCGTCGCCTCCAGGATAGTAGTAATAGCTGTTTGCATCTGAAACGGTTG
>Ga0335073_10005679_pt1 | contig 17502 bp, 11 predicted proteins | sample Lox_Sample_22_FD_207093 | JGI IMG/M metagenome (GOLD analysis project Ga0335073, IMG submission 207093) | Soil microbial communities from Loxahatchee National Wildlife Refuge, Florida, United States - Lox_Sample_2.2 | ecosystem: Environmental > Terrestrial > Soil > Wetlands | place: USA...
AGACGATGGAGAAGGCGCTGCCGTAGACCATCGAATATTTGGGCAGAACCAGCAAGGTGCTGCGGCTGTAATTGAACAGCGCCTGCAACAGAAAGCTGCTGCCCAGGACCATGCAAAAACGCTGGATCAGCTCGATTCGCGAGGTGATCCGGTAATCGTCATAAAGATCGGCGAAATACATGCCCATCAGCACGGTCAGCACGACGAAGCTGACCGCCCACATTCCGTTCTCGTCGAGCAGATAAACATCGGGCGCTTCGGTCATCAGAAAAACGCCCACGATGTAGCAGGAGAACAGCAAAACGGTATCGGAGATGATCAGTGCGATGATGCTTGCGGGAACAGAAACTTTGAAAAGGCGGATCACAAGGCAACGCGAACCGGATGCGGCCGCTCCGCTGGCATACTCGCGCAGGCGGGCCGCCGCGACCCTGACAAACTTTCTCGATCTTAGCATGGTGCGCGGCGCCGGCCCATCGTGCGTAACCCGAACCGCTCCCGGAGAACAAGGCTGCGAAATCACGCGCCTGCGCCGCGGCCCAGGGAAGCGGCCAAAACCACTTGCCGCAACGTCTTCCAGCCGGCGGCGTTCCTTTGCAAATGACGCTTAGCAGGGTGCTGAAAAAGGGGACACGGCCGCACGGGGCATGAATAGCTTAAAGGCGGGGACAGAGTAGTCGGCATTGATATCGCTGACGCAACCTTCAGTATGGGTGCGTGAAGCAACTGGTTGGATCAAGTATATTAGCGCCGAGTCTGTCCCCTTTTTCAGCACCCTGTTAGACCGCATGCTTGCTGCGTTCGGCCCGGAGGCTCGCCTTATCATGAAGGGAATGCGCTGGCGCAGCCCCCGTGAACTTTCCCATCGAGTGTTCCAGGAGATCAAAAACATCCAATTGTTGCTCCATCCGCCAGCGATGCCGGATGGCGCGGAAGGGGCGATTGCGCCGTTTCCGGACGCGGCCCGCGCGGTCGACCTGTGCCGCGGATCGGCCTACGCCGAATCGGTCCGGCGGTGGGCCGAGGAGATTCTGGAACATCGTTTCCCGGTGCTCGGATTGCAACTCGAAACCGGCCCGAAGATCCGCTGGCGCCGCGACTACCTGAGCGGGAAGGAAACGGGTACGCAATATTTTCGAAGGATTCCGTATCTCGATGCGGCGCGAGCCGGCGATCATAAAATCATTTGGGAGCTCAACCGGCATCAGCACCTGGTGACTCTGGCGCAAGCCTGGCGGCTCACCGGAACAAATCCCTGCCTCGACGAGATCGGCCGCCAGCTGGATTCGTGGCTGGCGGAAAATCCGTTTCAGCGAGGAATCAACTGGGCGAGCGCGCTGGAGGCCGCATTCCGCGCCTTGTCCTGGATGTGGGTGGATCACCTGGCGGGTTCGGCCATGGCCGCGGACCGCAGGCTGCGGATGCGCCAGGGATTGTGGCGGCACGGCTGCCATCTGGAAGCCAACCTGTCCATTTATTTCTCGCCCAACACGCACATTCTCGGAGAAGCCGTCGCGCTGCACGCGTTGGGATGCATGTTCCGCGGCACCGCTCGAGGAAAACGCTGGGAGCGGCTGGCGTCGCGGCTGGTGTCGGCGGAGATGGAACGTCAGGTCCAGCCGGATGGCAGTCATTTCGAGCGATCGACCTACTATCACGTGTACGCGCTCGATATGTTTCTGTTCCATGCCACGCTCGCGCCGGTATCCGATGCGTATCGCTCGAAGCTGGTGAAGATGGCGGAATATCTGAACGGCATCTTGGGACCATCGCGGTTGCTGCCGTTGATCGGCGATGACGACGGCGGCAGATTTTTTCACCCCTTCGGTCCGCGCGCCGGTTTCGGCGCCGGAACTCTCGCCGCATGCGGCTCGTTTCTGGAGCGTCCGGAATGGATTCAGGATCGGGAGCACCTGTTTGAACTCGCCGCATGGTGGATGCCCGCGCTCGCGGCCGCGGCCGGAACCGGCGTCCTGCCGGGCCCGGATTCGGTCTGCTTTCCTGACTCGGGGTTGACCGTGATGCAGTCCGGCGGCCATCAGGTACTCCTGCGCACCGGCGGTTCCGGCCCGTTTCGCGGCGGCCACAGCCACGCTGACGCGCTCAGTGTCGTGGCGCGGGCGGGAGGGCGCGAGTTGTTGATCGATCCGGGAACGTTCACCTACAGCGGACCCGAGCGCGATCGATTTCGCGGAACCGCGGCACACAATACGATTCGGATCAACCGGCTGGATCAGGCCGATCCGGCCGGTCCTTTCGCCTGGAGCGGCCCTCCGCAGGTGTCAATCGCCGAGTGGCGCTGCGCCGGAAATTCTGATTATCTGGACGTCACCTGCCGGTCTCGCGGCATTGTTCATCGCCGGCGGGTGTTGTTCTTAAAACCGGACCTGGTCTTCTTTCTCGACGAGGTTCAGGCGCACAGCCGGCGCTTTTCGGTCGAACAATTCTGGCATGCCGGAGTCCCGGTGGAAGCGCGGGGAGCGCGCTGTTTTCACTTGGGGGATGCGGCGACGCTTCTTCTTACTGGCGATGCCGAGCTCGTCCAGGGCGGCGCGTTCGGCTGGAAGTCGGATGCCTATGGCAGCAAACAGAAATCGCCGGTGATGGTTTGTTCCGGCGAGGCTCAGGATACGATTTCCTGCGGGGCTCTCCTGGTTTTTTCGCGCATCGAAGATGAACTGATTCTCACGGCTGGCGCGGAGGAGATTGAGCTGGCGCTGCGCAGCGAACGCCGGGTGTCGGCGAAATTCGCTCTTCCAAAAAACTGACTCACACCGGACTGCCTTTGCGCGCGGGCGTCGGCTGCCACAGCCGGTCCGCGGGAATGACCACTACCGCGATCGCGCAGGCGGCGGCAAGCATGAGCGTGAGAAAGGCCCGGAGCGGCGCCGTCAGCCGCTTGAGCGCCCAGCGCTCCGGCAGCACAGGGTCCAACATCGCCAACCCATAGAACGCGATTTGCGGCACGAGGACGGCCCGCCACAGCCCCGGCAGAAAAAAGCTGATCGCGAAAATCGCCGCCAGCAACCAGGGAAGCAGCAATCTTGCGAACTTATACGAAACAAAATCGAGCCACTGGCGATTGCCGGGGCCGAGCAGCTGCGGGTAATAATACAGCAGCTGATACACTCCGGCCTGCGTCCGAACTTTGCGGCGAAACTCGACTTCGAGCGATGTAGGAACGTCGAAGGCTTTGGCTGCCGGCTCCAGAATCAGGCGAAATCCCCGGAAAAATGCGGCGAGGGGCAAAAACATGTCGTCGTTCAGAACTCCCTTGGGGATTTTCGGAGCCAGCTCGCGCCGCATGGCGTAGATGCATCCGGTGGCTCCAAAAAAAGAGTCGATCTCGCTGAGACGTTTGCGAATCCATTTTTCGTATTTCCAATACAGGCCCACCGAGGACTCCTCGGCCGACTCACCATCGGCGATCACCAGCTCTCCGCTCACCACGCCTACGGCGGGATCGTGAAAACAAGCGACCAGTTGCCGCAGACTGCCGCTGGCGAGCCTCTGGCGAACATCGGTGAAGAAGAGAATCTCGGCTTCGGCTGCCGCGATTCCGGCATTGAGCGCGGCCGATTTGCCTTCGCCCGGCCGCGCGATCAACACCACGCCGCGGTCCTGCCAGGCGCGGGCGATTTCCCCGGTCCCATCGGTCGAGCCATCGGAAACCACGATCACCCGAAGCCGCTCTTTCGGATAGTCGAGCGCGGCCAGATTTTCCAGTTTTTTCTCCAGCCACTGCTCGCCATTCCTCACCGCCAGCACCACGTCCACGCTGCGCGGCGTGAATTTTTTTTCAATCGGACGGCGGCGCCGCAAGCGCAGCAGCAAAGGGTATACGGCCAGATAGAGGATGGTTCCGGCCAGAATCAAGAATGCCGCAAGCGCGCCGCTCATGACAGAATCAGCCGCTCAAATTCATCGGCCACCCGCTGCCAGGAATAGCACGAGGAAACCATGCTCCAGGCCGCGTCCGCCATGTTGCGGCGCAGACCGGCGTCGTCGAGCAGGTCCAGGCAGGCTTCGGCGAAGGCTTCCGGCGTGTCGGCGATGCGAATGTCGCGCGGAGGATGAATGTCCAAACCCTCCGCGCCGATGGAGGTCGAAACCACCGGCGTTTTCGCCGCCATGGATTCGTAGATCTTCAGCCGTGTTCCCCCGCCGACCCGCAGCGGAACAATCGACACCGCCGCGCTCCACAGATACGGCCGCACATCCGCGACCGTTCCGGTGACGCGCAGCATCGGATCGGCCGCCGCGCGCGATTTGAGGCTCGCGGGCGGCTGCCGTCCCGCGATGGTTAACGAGCACTGGGGCCGCTTGCGCCGGATCAGCGGCAGAATCTCGTCGAGGAAGAAAATGATGCCATCGATGTTGGGCATCCAGTCCATGGAGCCGACGAAGACCAGGTCCGTTTCGACCGGCAGCGGGGCGGACGGCGTCAGCGATTCGACATCGACGCCGGTCGGCACGTTGGGCGCCGCCGCGAGGCCAAACAGCTCCTGATGGGTCCGCGAATCGGTTGGGGAAACGGCGATCACCTTGCGCACTCGCCGGCACACGTCGCCTTCGACGCGGAACATTTTATCTGCCTGGTTCCGGAAATACGCCTTGCGGAGCGGGTCCGCGGCGGTTTCGGCATGACGCCGCCAGATCATGGTTTCCACATTATGCTGGAACAGAATCCAGGGCGCCAGATCATCCAGGTTCACCGCCGGCGTGAGAAAATCGCACACCATCGCATCCGGCGATTCGCGATGGAGGACGTTCTGAACGGTTTCCCGCAAGGCGGAAACCCGGTACCGCGCCAGCGAGAGCGGAAGCGGCGAGAAAAAATTCGCCGCGAGCTGGGCCGCGAAGGAAAGCGACAGGCGAGGCGGCGCGCGATGCGGCACCGCATACGCCCGCGTCGAATATTCGGCCGCACGGGGAACGGATTCCGGAAAAGCTCCGTCATCGAGCGCCACGTAGTGGATTTCATGACGCTGCCGCAGGCGCTTCAACATCTCCAGCGTGCGGATCTGTCCGCCTTTCTGGGTCGGATGCAGAAAATCGGTCTTCAGCCAGAGGATCTTCACTGCGCCGCGAGCACCGCGGGCGCCATCCACCGATCGCGCCGGCCGGTAAGAAACAGGTCGCCCCAAAGCTGGAGATTGATCAGCCGCCACAGCGGATCGGTCGCGTCTTGCCGCCCCGCCCGATGCCTTTCGATCAGCGCCGTAAGCGCCCCCTGATCGCTCAAGGACGCCAGCAACCCCTCGCGGTCGAGCAGCGAATCGATCAGCGGTTGCGTCGCCGGATCGCGCAGCCAGGGACGCAGCGGCGTCGGAAAGCCCATCTTTTTCCGGTCCAGCAGTTCGGCCGGCAGGAGATCCCGAACCGCTTCCTTGAGGATGTACTTGCCGGTTCCGTTGTGGATCTTCAGCCGGTCCGGAACCTGCACCGAAAACTCGACGAAGGGATGATCCAGGAAGGGAACGCGGCTTTCAATTGAACACGCCATGCTCATCTGATCCTGCTTCATCAGCAGTTCCACCAGATACGTCTTCTGGTCGGCGTAAAGCATGCGCGAAAGCGGTGGCATCTCCCGGCTGTTCCAATAGGCCAGAAAGGAAGAGTAGCGGCCATCCAGGCCGGAAGCGGAAGGAAACAGCGCCTCGATTTCACCGGACGCGAACCCGGCATAAAAATTCTCGAGGTATAAGGACTCGACCGAAAGCTCGCGGCCCAGAAAGGTGTGCTGAAGCTTGCGGCGCAGGCCGGCCGATAACAGGCCCGACGAAGAAATTCCGGAGGCTACCGCGCGCCGCAATGAAGCGGGAACCCGCTGCCATGCGCCGGCCCAGCGCTGCGCTTCAAGATAGTGCCGGTAACGGCTGTAGCCGCCGAACAGTTCGTCGGCTCCTTCGCCGGTCAACACGACCTTTACGCGCTCCGCAGCGAGCCGGGAAACGAAGTATAGCGACACGCTCGAAGGCCATGCGATCGGCTCGTCTTCATGCCAGATCAGCGTGGGCAGCGCCGCGAAGAATTCCTCCCGGCCCAGCGTGATTTCGTGATGCTCGGTCCCGATCGCCCGCGCCGCCTGGCGCGCAAAATCGAGCTCACTGAATTCACCTTCGCGATAGCCCACGGAGAACGTCTGCACCGGACCGTCCGCCATTTGCTTCACCAACGCGGCGATCGCGCTCGAATCGACTCCTCCGCTGAGGAACACGCCGAGCGGAACGTCGCTCATCAGCCGCATCCGGACGGTCTCTTCCAGGCGGCGCCGAGTTTCCCGAATCCAATCCTCGTCCGCCGGATTTTCTATCGCCGCGGGAACGTCCCAGTAGCGCTCGAATTTCGGCTGCGGAGACTCGCTGTTAAGATCCAGCCGCAGAAAATGTCCCGGCATCAGCTTGCGAATCCCGCGAAAAAAAGTCTGCTCGCCGCTTACGTAACCGAGTCCGAGATATTCGGCGAGAATACTTTCTTCGAATGATGCCGAAATCGCGGGATGGTCCAGCAGGGCCTTGATCTCGGAGGCGAAGGCGAACACCTGGCCGTTCCAGAAGTAATAAAACGGCTTGATTCCCAGACGGTCGCGGACGCAGTACAAAGATTTTTTGGCCGCGTCCCAGATCGCCAGCGCAAACATGCCGCGGAAGCGCGTCACACAGCCGGCGCCGTGTTCTTCGTAGGCGTGGAGGATGGTTTCGGTATCACTGCGCGAGGCATAGACGTGACCGGCGCGTTCCAGCTCCGGACGCAGCTCCGCGTGATTGAAAATCTCTCCGTTATAAGTGATCCACAAGGTGCCCGATTCATTGGACATCGGCTGATGGCCGCCGGCCAGATCGACGATGCTCAAGCGGCGGTGCCCCAGAAACGCGTGCGAATCGCAGTAATAGCCGGCGTCATCAGGGCCGCGATGCCGGATGCGATCGGTCATGCGGCGCAGCACCGTTTCCGAACCAGCGCCAGCCTCGACCGTCACGAATCCCGCGATCCCGCACATCTCCATTCAGTTTAATCAATCCATTGGCATGGTCTGAGGCGCGGCCTGCTTTCGTTAAACTGAAATGACGGCATGAGGACTGGCGGGATGAATGAGGAACGGGGGCCGTCGCCGCGCATCGCCTGGCCGGAGGGGAAACGGTTTGCCTTCACGATTTTCGATGATCCGGACGGCCAGACGCTCGAACAGACCCGCCTGGTGTATTCGTTTCTCGGCGATCTCGGGTTTCGGACCACCATCGCGGTCTGGCCGCTGGGCGCTACGCGCGCGGCAAATTCGGGCGGCGAAACCTGTGAGAATCCCGCTTACCGGAACTACGTTCAGCAGTTGCAGGCGTCGGGGTTCGAGATTGGCTATCACAATGCCACGCTTCATTCCTCGACCCGCGAGGAAACCATCCGGTCGCTCGATGCGTTCCGCCAATATTTCGGCGCCGATCCGTCGGCGATGGCGAATCACTACAACCAGGAGGCGATTTATTGGGGACCCGCGCGGATCGGCGGCATGCGCCGGCTGCTCTACCTGGCCTTGACCAGGGGCGAAACCGCCGGAAAACATTTCGGGCACGTGGAGGGACACCCGATGTTCTGGGGCGACGTCTGCCGCGACCGCATTCGTTATTGCCGGAATCTGGTCTTTGCCGATATCAATACCCTGCAAGCATGCCCCTGGATGCCCTATGAGGATTCGCTGCGGCCCTGGGTGCGCCGCTGGTTCTGTGCCTCGGAAGCGGCAAAAGGGCCCGCTTTTTTGAAGATTACGGAACCGCTTCATCTGGACCGCCTGGAGCAGCAGGCAGGTGCGTCGATCCTGTACACCCACTTCGGCCATGGATTCACCGACGGCAACAAGCTGCGGCCGGAATTCAGAAAAACCATGGAGGGCCTGGCGCGTAAAAACGGCTGGTTCGTTCCGGTTTCCACCCTGCTCGATTTCCTGGAGGCGCGGCGCGGACCCGTCGCGCTCAGCGCAGCGGAGCGGCGAAAGCTCGAATGGCGCTGGCTTCGTGAAAAAATCTTCCGCGGAACGTCCTGATGCTGCGCATCGTGGCCCTCACCTCCGAACATCTGGAAGCCGTGCGTCACTTCAACGAACGGATGCGGCACGCGGGACATCCGCTGGCCTTCGAGTTGCCGGAAGGCTCGCGCGCAGAGGCGGGAAGGGGGCTGATCTCGAGCACGGATTACATTGTCGCCGATGAGAGCGGGGTCCACGGCGGAATCCTCGCCGTGGACCATCCGGCGGTGCTTTCCGGCCAAGATGTCCCGGTCACCAATTACCAATCTCCGCTTTCGGAAGGAATTATTGAGCCGCGTTATCGCAGCGCCGGCATGCTGCTTTTGCGCTTCGCCGAGCGCCGCTCTCCGCTGGCCTACATGGTGGGGATGGGCTCGGATTCGAGTCCTCTGGCGCGGCTGCTCAAAGCCGCCGGCTGGTCCGTCGGATTATCGCGATTCCAGTTTCGCGTTCATCGGCCGCGGCGTTTTCTTTCCGAGCTTCGCCTGGCGCATTCCTCGCGGTTTCGATCGATGGTTTCCTCGGCCGCGGGATGGACCGGCGCGGCCTCGGCCGGTTTGGCCATTCTGCAACGCCGGAGGAGCGGCCTGGCGGGCTTTTCCGCGCAAATCGAAAAAGAGTGGGGAGACTGGGCCGACGTCATCTGGAAACAATTCCGCGAGCGGTGTTCCTTCGCAATCAGGCGGGACGCCGCCGTGCTTCCTGAACTCTTCCCGGCCTCCGATTCCCGCCTGGTGATGGTTCGCATCGATCACCATAGCCGTCCGGCAGGTTGGGCGGCGTGCTTTGATAGCCCGATGCGCAATCATCCGCATTTCGGGGACCTGCGCGTGGGCAGTATTCTCGACTGCGTAGCGGCTCCCGAGGCAATGGCCGCCACGGCGATCCTTGCGGATACCGAATTGGCCCGCCGCGGCGTCGATGTGGTGATCACGAACCAGACCCATCGCCTGTGGTGCGATGGCTTTTCCGCCGCCGGCTTTCTCGCCGGGCCTTCCAATTACGTCGTCGCACTATCGCCGGCGCTCGCGGCCCGCTGCGGCGACAGAGACTCGATCCACGTAACCCGTGGCGACGGCGATGGCCGAATCCATCTGTAAACGGAGGCGTGGAGAGCCCCCGCCATTACTGGCGGGGCTGTAGTACAGTCATGGCCGGGGGGAGCATCCCGAATCAACGCAGATTTCAGGCACTACCAACAGCCGCGGGCGCGCCGGGGCGGACGGTATACTGAGACGACGTGCATGACTCTCGCGGAAGCTCTTCGAATTATCCATTCCGCCCGGACCAACGCAAGCGGTGAGCCATTTGACGTCGCTCTGGCTTGCGGCTTCACGCCTCTGCATCTCCAGACCTTTTTTCACGCGAGTCTGCAATCCCGCCTGGATCGCCCGGTGCGCATTCACGCCGGCTTATTCGGCGATTTGATCGGAAATGTCGAGAATCTGCCAAAGGGCTTGCATGGCGCCGCGGTGGTGGTCGAATGGCCGGATCTCGACGCGCGGCTGGGATTTCGCGATTTGGGCGGCTGGAAGCCATCGCAGATGGCCGATGTGCTGGGCGGGTTCCGGCAAAGAATGGACCAGCTTGAAGCGGCGCTTGGTTCGGCCGCGGCGCGATTTCCGGTAGCCGTTCTTTTTCCCGCGCTGCGGCTGCCGCCGGCGTTCACTCCGGTCAATGCAAGATCGTCGCCGGTCGCGCTCGAACTGGAAGCATGCGTCGCCATGGCGGCGGCGTGCCTCGCCAAGATTGCCGGTGTTGCTGTAGTCAATCGTCAGGCCCTCGACCAGGTTTCCCAGCCAGCGGGCCGCCGGGATCTCAAATCCGACCTGTTCAGCGGCTTTCCGTTCTCGAATGCCCACGCCGAAACCGCCGGATTTCTTCTGGCCGACGCGCTGTTCCCGCGTTCGCCCAAAAAGGGCCTGATCACCGATCTGGACGATACCCTGTGGGCCGGTATTGTCGGCGAAGCCGGGCCCCAAGCCGTGAGCTGGAATCTGGAAGATCACACGCAACTGCACGGCTTGTATCAACAGCTTTTAGATTCTCTGTCGCTGCAAGGCGTTTTGCTGGGTATTTCCAGCAAAAATGATCCCGCCGTGGTGGAGCAGACCTTACGCGAGCGCAATGACCTGCTGGTTTCCCCCGAGCGCATCTACCCGCGCGAGGTGAACTGGGGACCGAAATCCCAATCCGTGAACCGGATCCTCAAGACCTGGAATATCGGGGCCGACGCCGTGGTGTTCGTTGACGACAGCCCGCTGGACGTCGCCGAGGTGCAGGAAGCCTTTCCGGCGATGAAGTGCCTGCTGTTCCCGAAAAAGGATCCCAACGCGGCGCTGGCGCTATTTTATGAATTGCGGGATCTGTTCGGGAAGGACAGGATCGAGGCGGACGACGCGATCCGCCTTGAAAGTATCCGGCGGGCCGGCGAGTTTCAGGAGCAGGCGGAAGTTTCGGGCGACCGGCAGGAGGAATTCCTGAAAAACCTGGATGCCACCATCGCCATCACCGTTCAGCCGCCGCTGTCGGAAACCCGCGTTCTGGAACTGCTGAATAAAACCAATCAATTCAATCTGAATGGCATCCGGTATGACCCGGCGGCCTGGCAGTCGATGCATTCGGCGCCCGGCGCACTGACGGTGGCGGTCGCGTATCGCGATAAGTTCGGGCCGCTGGGAACGATTGCCGTGCTCTATGGGCGGCGGACGGGCGAGTGCCTGGACGTTGCGGCATGGGTGATGAGCTGCCGCGCCTTTTCGCGCCGCATCGAGCATGCCGTGCTGCGATTCCTGATCGACGGTTTGAAAATCGAACGCTTCCGTTTCCGCTTTCAAAATACGCCGAAAAACGGCCCCGCAAGGACCTTCTTCTCGCAGATCTCGAGCTTGGAAATCGACGGCGAATTGGAGCTGGACGCCGCCACGTTCGGGGCGAATTGTCCGCGGCTGTTCCAAAAAATCGAAGTGAAAACTCCGGAGGCGGCGGCACAGTGAACGACCTCGATACGCGCCTGCGCCGGTGTTTTTCGACTGCTTTCCCCAACCTCTCGCCGGAGGCGATCCCTTCCGCGGAGCAGACCGAGGTGGAGGGTTGGGATTCGGTGGCCGCGATCACGCTGATTGCCTTGATCGAAGAGGAATTTGCCGCACCCATCGACCTTGAGGCGCTGCCCGAACTGACCTCGTATCGCGCGATCCGGGAGTATCTGGAACGGGCTTAGGTGACTCTACGAGATTCCGGCGCGCCGGAGCGACTTCTACGGATTGTCCACGAGCTCGTGGTAAAGGGCGGCCCACTGATCGCGCGAATGTTCCGGCGTGTACCGGGCAAGTTCTCTTCTCCCAGCCTGCGTCAAATGCCGGACCAGTTCCTCGTCCTCAAGCAGCCGCAGGCAGCTCGCGGCGACCGCTTCATGATCATTCAAATCGACCAGTAAAGCAGTCTGCTCATGAGTCGCGATGTAGGGAATCCCTCCGGCGCGCGTGGCCACGATGGGAAGGCCGGAGGCGAAACACTCAAGCAGCGATCCGGGCATGTTATCGATGTTTGGGGTGGTGATGTAGATCTCCGCCGAATCGTATAGCTCCGGTACATTGGCGGGAGCCACGCTCCCGATGAACCGCGTGTTGCGCAGCCGCAGATGCCGCGCGAGCTGTTCGAGCGCGGGCCGGCACGGGCCGTCGTGCGCGATGGTGAGGACCGCCTCCGGCCATCGCTGCTGAATGATCCCGAACGCGCGCAAAATACAGGCGACGTTATACAGCGGCTCCAGGCCTCGATTGGTCATGAAGACCGGCTTGAGTTTTCCCCTTTGCCGGTAACGGAACTTGCTGAGATCAATGATGTTGAAGATCGACCTGGCGGGAATTCCATGCCGGGCAAACACATCCACCAGGTAGCCGGAAGGCGCGACGATCACATGCGCCAGCCGCAGCGCCGGCCGCGCGGACCGGTATCTCTTAAGATGGTCTTCCGCGCGCCCGTCGCGGTAATTGATGATCACCTTCTTGCGGCACAGGCGGCCAGCCAGCACGGCAGGCACGGTCCACAGCATGAACGAGGTGAGGCCGGCCGAAAATATGTGCAAGACATCGCACGATGCGGCGCGCCACAGCAGCCTCGGGACAAACAGAAACAGCCGCGCGGCGGTTCGCGCGACGGGGACTCGCTCCAGCCAGGAGAGGCGTGCGTTGAAGGGCAGAAATTCCATGCGAATGTCCGCCGAGTCTTTGAAGGCGGCGAGCAGCCGCGCCGCTTGAACCGCTTGCCCCCCGATGATGTCGAGCGAAGGCGCGATCAGCAGAACTCGAACTTTTTCCGCCATCAACGCAAAGCCGCGGGCGCTTCGATTTCTCTGCGAAGCCACGCCTCGAGCACGAACAGGTACCACAACTGGTTGGGCGCCCAGCCCGCCGCCGCGCAGGATTTCAGCTTTTCGCTCACCGCGCCCGCGCGAATGTAGCCCTCTTTTTCGAGGAGCGAGTCCCGCAGAGAATTTTCAAAGGCGGGGCGCCACTTTCTTGCAAGCCAGCGCTGGACGGGGATTCCAAACCCTCTTTTCGGGCCGCGAGCGACTCGCGCGCCCAAGGCACGCTCCGCGATCGCGCGCAGAATCGCTTTGAGCACACCCCCGCGAAGGCGTATCTCCAGGGGAAGCGCCGCGGCGTAGTTCCACAGCTCCTGATCGAGGAACGGAGAACGCGCCTCCAGGGCGTGGTGCATGGTCGCGCCATCCACTTTGGTCATGTATTCCGCGACAAAACGTCCGCGGCGATCATAATCGAGAAATTCCTTCATCAGGTCCTGCGCGGAGGCGAACGATCGCGGAATGCGCCGCGCCGCGATGGTCACCTGCCGCAACCGCTCGCCCAGCAAGCCGTTGTAGCCGGGCAGGCCATCGTGGATCTGTGTCACCGCGCCCAATCCGCCGGTGGTGTAGTCGAGAAAATGCGCGGCCCTTCCCAACGCTCCGGAACCAGGAAATACGCCCCTGACCGCGGGCCAGATCCGCCCGGCCGCGGAGGGCAGCTTCCTGGCGATCCGCTGCGCCATCCAGAAATTCTTGTGTTCGGGATACCCCAAGAAAACGTCGTCGCCGCCGTCGCCGGTGAGCAGCACCTTCGCTGATGCGCGCACCGCCTTCGATACCGCGAGCATTCCGAGCGCCGATGCGCACGCAAACGGTTCACCATATGCCGTGATCATCTCACCCAGGTCCGGAGCTTCCCCGTCGGAAAGCGGCAGCACCTGGTGATCGATGCCCAGCTCACGGGCGGTGGTCACTGCGTCGGAGGTTTCATCCCACGGATCGCCGGGCGTGCCCACCGTAAATGCGCGGATGTTTGCGCCTAGTTTCGAAATCGCCCAACATACCAGGCTGGAGTCGATTCCGCCGCTTAGCAGCACTCCCACCGGAACATCCGCCGCCAGGCGTAATCGTACGGCCTCGAGCAGGCGCGCGGTTGTCTCTTCCACGGCTCGTTCGAAGGAAGGCTCGGCTTCCCCCGGCGATGGCGGCCTCCAGTATTCCCGTTGCCGGATCTGGCCGTCGCGCCATTCGAGAATTGTCGCCGCCGGCAGCTTGAACAGCCCTTGATAAATGGTCCGCGACTCGGTGATATAGCCGAATTCCAGATATTCCGCGACGGCCTGCGGATCGATCCCGGCGGACGTGTCCATCCCGTTTCGCAGCGCTCTGACGCTGGAGGCGAAAGCGATTCCGTGGCCGTACTTCGCCCAGATCAGCGGCTTCACGCCCAACCGGTCGCGCACCAGATAAAGCACCCGGTTCCGGTTGTCCCACAGACCGATGGCAAACATGCCCCGTAGCCGCGACACCAGATCGTCAAAGCCCCAATGCAGGTAGCCGTTGACCAAAACCTCGGTGTCCGTCTGGCTGCGGAAAGGAAAGCCGGCCTGCTCGAGTTCGCGGCGCAAATCGAGGAAATTATAGATTGCGCCGTTGAATACCACTCCGACCTGGCCATCTTCGCTGAGCATCGGCTGGCGGCCCGCGTCACTCAGGTCAAAAATGGAAAGACGCCGGTGTCCGAAGGTGGTACCGTTCCATCGATACAGACCTTCTCCGTCGGGGCCGCGGCGGGCGAGCAATCGCGTCATCCTCCGCGCGCAATCTTCGCCATGATCCCCATCCTCGCAACCGACGATTCCGGCAATCCCGCACATTTGGATTTTTTTGGCGCTCTCCTCAGTCTACCTGGACCCGCGAACCTGTCGCGCGACGGAAATCAGCACCGTAATCCGCGGCTTCAGCTTCGCGACCTTTTTACGAGACAGCAGCGCACGATGGCGGTGGTAAATTCACGGGTCAGGCGGTTGTGGATGCGCTTCAGTTTCCGGATCGGCACCAGTTCCAGGGTCACGAACTTAAGAGGACTGTTTTCGACCAGCTCGTCGAAGCGTTTGATCGTCATCTGGTTGAGTCCGCCAGCGACCTCATGAAAGCGCGTCGCGCCGTCCGTCTTGAACGTCGATCTCCAACGGATGAGGGCCGACTCGGAAAAAATGAGGTGAGCCCACGGAAAAACGGAGAACAGATGCCCTCCCAGGGGGTGATACCAGGTCGGCCCGAAGCTGGCGAGCACTTCGCCTTCCGGCTTCAGCAGGTCGCTCATCGCCTTCAGGATTCCGGCGGGATCTGCAAAATGTTCAAAAGCATCGACGGAAACGACAATGTCGGCCGGCTCCGACGGGGAGGATGCAAAAATACACCTGTCCTGGACGCCGGCCGCCGCCGCCCTTTCCCTTCCGATTCGGAGCATGTCCTCGCGAATGTCGATCCCGATAACGCGGCGGGCTCCGTTCCGCGCCATCTCTACGGCGTCCTCGCCTTCCCCGCAGCCGAAATCGATTACGGATTTTCCGGCGACTTTGGATAGAAACGCGCTCCCGAGTAATGTCGCCAGCTTCGACTTGCCCTCATACGCGCTTCCGCTACAGCAATCCGGCGCGCCCGGAGAAATCCTCTTCAAGATTCGATATTGGATGGAGGTTAGCATCGTCTTTATTGCCGCGGTCCTGGCCCCACTCTACGCCTCCTCTACTGCGGCTGCCGCGCTAATTCGATCGTCGCCAGATACTGCACCATCGCGTCCTGGCTTCGCAGCGCCTCCGCGAACCGCGCCGCGGCCGGGCCTTCCTGGCCGGAGATCCGAAGCAGCACCGCTTCGCTAAATGCGCGCACGCCGCCGTCCAACCCCGCTCCGCTGGCGATCTCTTTCATTGCGCCGGCGGCGGCCTGACGCGCATCCGGCGCGTCCATGCGCGCGGCCGCCAGCAGCGGATACGCGAAATCCGGGGACGACGCCGGTTCCTTCATCTTCGCGACCTTCGACCAATATTTCCGCGCCTCCTTCAAACGGCCGCAATTCGCTTCAGCCACGCCGAGATAATACTGAAAATGCGCCACCCTGGTGAATTCGGAAAGTCCGTAAAAAGTGAACGGCACCCGCGGATTGTCGTGAACCGACAGATCCTGAATGCGGTCATCCAGATCCTCGCACTTGCCGGAATGGGACAGCGCCAGCAGTTTCTGCAACTGGACTTCGGTATAGGCCCGCCGCACCTCGTCTGGTTGCTTTTCGGCGGAGAACTCGGCGCGCTCGAAGGCCGCCGCCGCGGAATCGGGCGATCCGCTGGCGGATTCGAGCATCGCTGACTCCGCAACGGCCACGGGCGAATGGACATCGCCCGGAATGGAGCGCGCGGCGGCGGCGGCCGGCGGCGAATCGCGATGCGCGGCATCCGCTACGTTTTCCCTTATCGCCGCCGGAGCGGGATTCGCTCTCAGCAACGCGGCCGCTTTGGTGATCATGTTGCGTTCAACCTCCAATTTCGGATTGAGCGTGATCGCCCGCTGCCATTCGCCGATGGCGTCCCCGGTTCGAAACGAATACATCTCCAGGTCGCCAAGCAACGCGTGCGCGGTCGCGTCCGACGGGTTTTTCGCGATCGCCGAGCGCAGCACCGCGTAGGAAACCGCCCGGTACGGAAACGCGTAGCGCGTGCCGAACCCGGAAGCCTTGCGCAGGTCCGCGGCGGCATCCTGTTTCAGCAAAATTTCGCAATAGGCGCGATAATAAGCGACCAGCGCGCTGAAATCCGGAGGAACCGCGCCCGGTTCCAGAAATATCGGATTATCCTTCGAAAAATCGTGCTGGAGCAGGGTGAGCGCGTCTTCGGGCATTCCCAACTGAAGGTATTCGTCCGCCAGGTCCAGCACACGCTGGCTGTCTCCGGCCAGATAGCTCCACAGTGCGGGATCTTGCCGGCCGGCGAGAGTCGCTTCGTAGCGCAGAAAGGGATCTTCGGGCGCCGCCGCGCGCACCTTCTCCAGCTCCGCGGCGGCTCCAGCCGAATCTCCGCTGCGCCGCCGCAGGGCGACACCAATGCCGCCGATACGCGCCGCCTGGAGGGGGTCGGCCGGGGAGGGCGCGGGCAGTTTCAATGCGCCTGCGAAATCATGGACTCGCGCGGCGATCAGCGCCAGTTGCAGTTGCGCCGGCGCGGCAAACGCGCGCGACGCGCTCGCCTGGGCCAGCAGCGTTCGGGCCGCGCCGTCGTGGCCGGCGAGGCTCTGCGCGACGCCGGCGTAATACAGGGCCTCGGGGTCCCGCTGGCGGAGCCGCGCCTCCAGGCGGCTCGACGCTTCATCGAAGCGGAGCAGCGAAACATCCAGGCGGCCGTCTTTTTCGTTCAACAGAGGATCCTGCGGAAAAGTCTGCAAGCCGTCCGCGTAGTCGTGGCGCGCGAAAGCAATCTGGCTGGTCAGTTCGTTGTATTCCCCGCGCTGGCTGAGCAGCCATTCTGAGGGCGCGCCGTTCCAATCGGTTACTTTTTGCGGACCCGGCTTAACAGCCCCAGCTCCGTCCGCCGCATAGAGCCCTTCGTCGTGCTCCAACAGCACCCGCCCCTGCCGGTCGAGAATCTGGATCGCGAACAAATCGTGCGCTGGTATTTTCACCGTCTGCGTCCAGGCGCTTTTCGGATCGAGATCGGCAACGGATTCGGAAACCACTCGCGCCCCGGCGATCACGCGGATCGCCGCGCCGGAAACCGGGTGCGTTGTTTCCACCTCGATTTTCACGGCGTCCGCTCCGCTGCGCTGCGCATACAGAATCGCGTCCGGAGTCGCGCGCGTCAATCCGTCGAGATCGCGAAACGGGATCCAATATTCGGTAAAGGTCCGCGACTGCTCCGGCTGAAGGAACTCGTAGCTTTGCTGATCGGCGAATAACCCCGCCTGCATCTCGACATAGACGTTCCCGCCGTCGGTAATATGCTGGCGGTAATAGCCGATTTGATCCCCCATGATCCAGATCTTTTTCCCCGCGACGACCTTCGGATCGGCAAAATGGGCCACGCCGGTCCGGCTTCGCGGCTTGTAAATCGCCATGAACGATTCGCGGCAGCCCAGTGCGAACCAGGTGGCCTCGGTTTTCTGATTCGCGGCGATGCTC
>Ga0335073_10005680_pt1 | contig 17502 bp, 17 predicted proteins | sample Lox_Sample_22_FD_207093 | JGI IMG/M metagenome (GOLD analysis project Ga0335073, IMG submission 207093) | Soil microbial communities from Loxahatchee National Wildlife Refuge, Florida, United States - Lox_Sample_2.2 | ecosystem: Environmental > Terrestrial > Soil > Wetlands | place: USA...
CCTGACGGAGAACCAGTACTCGCGCATTCTCGACCGCGAAGGCAATGTTCCCGCGCGCAAGCTGGTGAACAGCGTGTTTGAAGTCGCCGACCGTCGTTGGCGCGGCGTCGGCTGGATTCCCAAGAGCGGCTACAAACTGCGCTGGGAGTACCGCGATCACGATGCTGAGAAAATTTTCGAGGTGAAGGAGATCGACACCCAGGAGCCAGCGATTTGCATCAGCGGACAAATTCTGCGGGGGATCAAGAAGCCGCACGATTGCCCGGCATTCGGTACGATGTGTACGCCGCTGACGCCGCTGGGCGCGACCATGGTTTCGGCGGAGGGCGCCTGCGCCGCGTATTACGCTTACGGACGGCATCTGGATAAGCAGAAGGCGGAGGCCACCGCGGCGCTGCCCGCGAGGTAGTGCGTGTCACCCAGGTCTCGAACACCGCGACACCTGGGGCACCGTCAAACTTTCAGCGGTTCTGGGATGAGTCATCAGAGGAACAAGGTAAAGGTATGAGTAGCACCGCACTCAACACGCCGCAGATCTCGTCCCAGGAGTGGCATGACAAGGTCATGCGCAAGTGCCAGGAATCGGTCGAGGTCAAGAACAAGTTCTTCGAACATTACGCACACGATATTGGCGAACTCAGCCAGAAGATGGCGGAGCGCTTTGCGCGGGGCCGGCGGCTGTGGGTGATGGGCAACGGCGGCAGCGCCTGCGACGCGCAACATGTCGCGGTGGAGTTCGTTCATCCTATTATTGAAAAGCGGCGCGCACTGCCGGCCCTCGACCTGGTCAGCCAGATTCCCGTGGTCACCGCGATCTCGAACGACAAAGACTTCGCCCGCGTCTTCATTGACCAGATCGAACTTTGGGGCGAGAAGGACGACATGGCGCTGGCCATCTCGACCAGCGGCAAGTCGCCCAACCTGATTTATGCGCTGGAGGCCGCGCGCAAAAAGGGCCTGCTCACGATCGCTTTCTCCGGCAAGGATGGCGGCCGGCTGCCTGAGGTCTCCGACTACTGCTTTACCGTGCCCAGCTTCAGCATTCATCGCATCCAGGAGTCGCACGTCGCGCTGCTGCACATTCTCTGGGACCTGACGCATGTCGCCATGGGCGAGGAGGACATCATCTGAAGCTGAAGCCCGGACCTTTGTCGCGACGAATTCACCGGGCTGATCCCGGTGCTTCCACCGCGGATCTGGCGGGAGAGAAGATGGCTAACCCCGAAGTAGAAGCGCGAAGCATGTCTGAACCCGAACCGGATGTTGGCTCTGGTCTTCCCGGCGCTTCCTGTCCGCTACCCATCCTGCATCACGACCACATCGTGCTCGGCCATGGCAGCGGCGGCAAGCTCAGCGCCGAGCTGCTGGAGCGCGTCTTCCTTCCCGCATTCAGCAATCCCACGCTCGACAAGCTGGACGACCAGGCCGTGCTCCAGGTGGGCAACGCGCGTGTGGCCTTTACCACGGATTCCTTCGTCGTCACGCCGATATTCTTTCCCGGCGGTGATATCGGCCGCCTGGCGATCAACGGGACGGTCAACGACCTCGCGATGTGCGGCGCGCGTCCGCTGTATCTGGCCGCGGCGTTCATCCTGGAGGAAGGCCTCCCGACCGAGGAGCTGCGCCGCATCGTGCAATCGATGAGCGAGGCCGCCAAAGACGCGGGGGTGCAGCTCGTGACCGGCGATACCAAAGTTGTCAACAAGGGCAAAGGCGACAAGGTGTTCATCTCGACCACCGGGATCGGCGTGATCGAGCGGCCGGTGAACATCTCCGCCGATCGCGCGCGACCCGGCGACCAGATCATCCTCAGCGGCTACATCGGCGATCACGGTATGGCGATTCTTTCGCAGCGCGAGAACCTGGAGTTCGAAGGCGTCATCGAGAGTGACTGCGCGGCTCTGCATTCGCTGGTCAGCGACATGCTGGACGTATCTCCGGATGTACGCTGTCTGCGCGATCCCACCCGCGGTGGTGTCGCCACCGTGCTCAACGAAATCGCCGGGCGCTCGAATGCGGGAATGCTGGTGCGTGAAACCGACATTCCCGTTCATGAGACCGTCCGCGGCGCCTGCGAAATCCTCGGTCTGGATCCAATGTACGTCGCCAATGAAGGCAAGCTGGTCGCAATCGTGCCGCCGGATTCCGCTGACGCCATTGTCGAGCGTATGCAGCGGAATGTGCTCGGGCGCGACGCCCGCATCATCGGAGAAGTCGTCTCTGACCACCCCGGCATGGTGCTGATGGAAACCGAGATCGGCGGAACGCGAGTTGTGGACACGCTCTTCGGGGAACAGTTGCCGAGAATCTGCTAGAGCGCCTTACAACCGTACTAGCCGCGCAGCGGCGGGATGGTGTTAGGCGTGGGCGTAAGCCCACGCGCGAAGTCGGGAAAAACCTGAGCCGCGGCAGCGGCACCGTTCGCGACGCAGTTTTTAGGGCCCCTCCACCTACCTGCCCATACCTTTCGCAGAGTCACACCTCCGATTCAGCAATGCTCCGCAAGACGCCACACCTGAGATGGGCGCGCAGCAGTACGCCTTGAAGAAATTTTCCAGTCGCTTCCGGGCAACCCCAATCCGCAGCGGGGAATCTTCGTGGAAATTGGCGGTAGTTCGCGGGAGGCGGGGTTGCCGGTGGGGTGCAATCCGATTCTGACCTCGCAACGGGTTTTCTGCCCGCTCGCTGGGAAGTCCCCGCCCATCATCCTCTATCGAATTCAAGAAACAACTTTCTGACCGATCGCTTTCCCCTCGCGATCGCAACTCCGGCCGGCTGAAAAGGAGGTCATGATGCCAGTTGAGCCGATTCCGTTCCAGAGGCGCAAAACTGAGGCGCCCTCGCCCGTAAATGAAGTCCACATCATCTGGCTGACCGCCGGTCTTGGCTGCGACGGCGACTCCGTTTCCGTCACGGCTGCCGAGCAGCCCAGCATTGAAGATGTCATTCTCGGCGCGATACCCGGCCTGCCCAAGGTCCACCTGCACAATCCGGTGCTGGCCTACGAAGTGGGCGACGAGTTTATGAAGTACTTCTACCAGGCCGAGCGCGGCGAGATCGATCCCTTCGTGCTGGTGGTCGAAGGTTCGATTCCCAACGAGCACATCAAGGACGAGGGCTACTGGGCGGCGCAGGGCACCAACCCAAACACCGGCCAGCCGATCACGACCTGTGAATGGATCGACCGCCTTGCGCCCAAAGCCCTGGCCGTCATCGGCGCCGGAACCTGCGCCACCTACGGCGGCATCCACGCTATGGCGGGTAATCCCACCGGATGCATGGGCCTCGCAGATTACCTCGGCTGGAACTGGCGCTCCAAAGCCGGGCTGCCGGTGGTCAACGTGCCTGGCTGTCCAGTGCAGCCCGACAACTTCATGGAGACCGTCCTGTATTTGCTCTTCCAGGTGGCAGGGCTGGCGCCCATGATCCCGCTCGATCAGCAGCTGCGTCCCACATGGCTCTTCGGCAAGACCGTACACGAAGGCTGCGACCGCGCCGCATACTACGAGCAGGACGACTTCGGTTTGGAATACGGCACGCCCAAGTGCCTGGTGAAGATCGGCTGCTGGGGTCCGGTGGTGAACTGCAATGTCACCAAGCGCGGCTGGATGCGCGGCATCGGTGGCTGCCCCAACGTCGGCGGCATCTGCATCGGCTGCACCATGCCGGGCTTTCCCGACATGTTCATGCCCTTCATGGATGAGCCTTCCGGGGCGCGCTTCTCAACTGCCGCGCTGACCGTGTACGGAAAGATGATCCGGGCGTTGCGCTCCATCACCAACGGAACCGTGAACGGCGAGCCGGAGTGGCGGCGTCGCGGCCGCGAACTCATCACCGGCTATCAACCCAAACCCGGCGCCTACAAGTCGCGCCTTGCCCGCAGAGTTGCGTGAGCGGAGAGGATGGATCGACATGGGAACGATGACTGAGCCATTGACTCAAACTCCAACGAAGAAACGTAACCTGGTGGAGATGAGCTGGGACCCCATCACCCGCATTGTGGGCAGCCTGGGCATCTTCACCAAGATTGACTTCGAAAACAAGCAAGTGGCGGAGTGCTACAGCACCTCGTCCATCTTCCGCGGGTACAGCATCTTCATGAAGGGCAAAGACCCGCGCGACGCGCACTTCATCACCAGCCGCATCTGCGGCATCTGCGGCGATAACCACGCCACCTGCGCCTGCTACGCGCAGAACATGGCGTTCGGCATCCAGCCTCCGGCGATGGGCGAGTGGATCGTCAATCTGGGCGAGGCCGCCGAGTACATGTTCGACCACAACATCTTTCAGGACAACCTGGTCGGCGTGGACTTCTGCGAGCAGATGGTGAAAGAGACCAATCCCTCATTGTGGGACAAGGCGCAGAAGAAGAACTCGCCCAACGCCGATAAGCACGGCTATCGCACCATCGCCGACATCATGACGGCGCTGAATCCGTTCACCGGCGGCTTCTATCAGGAGACGCTGGCCATGAGCCGCATGACGCGCGAGATGTTCTGCCTGATGGAAGGCCGCCACGTGCATCCCTCCACCTTGTATCCCGGCGGCGTAGGCACCGTGCCCACCGTGCAGCTCTTCACCGACTACCTGGTGCGCTTGATGAAGTACGTGGAGTTCATGAAGAAGGTGGTACCGCTGCACGACGATCTCTTCGACTTCTGGTACGAGGCCTTACCCGGCTATGAAAAAGTCGGCCAGCGCCGCATCGAGATGGGCTGCTGGGGCTCGTTCAATGATCCCGATGTCTGTGACTACCGCTACGAGCACATGTCGGAATGGGGACGCGGCATGTTCGTCACGCCCGGCATCGTGCTCGATGGCCAGCTGGTGACCAACGATTTGATGGACATCAATCTGGGGATGCGCATCCTGTTGGGCAGTTCGTATTACGACGACTGGCAGAATGAAGAGACCTTCGTCAAGCACGATCCGCTCGGCAACCCCATCGACAAGCATCATCCCTGGAACCAGACCACTCTGCCGCGTCCGCAGAAGCGCAACTTCGGCGGTAACTACACCTGGGTAATGTCGCCGCGGTGGTACCACAAAAAGACCGGCGAGCATCTGGCGCTCGATACCGGCGGCGGCCCCATCGCGCGCCTGTGGTCCACGGCGCTCTCCGGGCTGGTGGACATCGGCTACATCAAGGCCACCGGCAAAAGCGTGATCATCAACTTCCCCAAGGGCGCGACGCTGCCGGAAACCACTTTCGAGTGGAAAGTTCCCAAATGGAGCAACGCCATCGAACGCGATCGCGCGCGCACTTACTTCCAGGCCTACGCCGCGGCTGCCGCGCTCTTCTTCTGCGAGAAAGCCATGGAGGAGCTGATGGCCGGGCATACCAAGACGTGGACGCCGTTCAAGGTGCCCGAGTATGCCATCTCCTGCGGCTTCCATGAAGCGGTGCGCGGCGTGCTCTCGCATCACGTCGTCATCCGCGACGGCAAGATCGCCAACTATCACCCCTATCCGCCTACGTGCTGGAATGCCAACCCGCGCGATGTCTATGGCACCCCCGGCCCCTATGAGGATGCGGTACAGAACACGCCCATCTTCGAGGAGAACGGCCCGGACAAGTTCAAAGGCATCGACATCATGCGCGCGGTACGCAGCTTCGACCCATGTTTGCCGTGTGGCGTGCACATGTACCTGGGCAGTGGCAAGGTGCTGGAGACGCGGCACTCGCCGATGTTCGGCGTCATGGGGCATAAATGACCAACGGCGAGTTCCAGGCGCACGCGGAACAGATCGAGCGCATGGTCGAGCGCGTCAACGAGCTTTCGGACGAGGATGCCCGCACTGCTGCGCTCGAACTGATGCAGTCGCTGATGGACCTGCACGGTGCGGCGCTGGCCCGCATCGTCGAGGTGCTCAGCGATTCGGGCGATGCGGGGCGGAATTCGCTGGCTAGTCTCGGCAGCGATCCGCTCGTCTGCGGGCTGATGGTGCTGTATGGCGTGCATCCGCTTTCGCTCGGCGACCGCGTGGCGCGCGCCATCGACAAGGTCCGCCCGCAAGTGCACAAGCAGGGCGGCAAAGTAGAACTGCTCGACGTCAGTGATGGCCTGGTTCGGGTGTCGATCCACAGCTCCGGAAACGGCTGCCACTCCTCACCCGACGCGCTTAGATCTGCCGTCGAGCAGGCCATCCGCGAGGCCGCACCGGAGGTGATCGATATCGTCGCCGAAGGTGTGGCTTCGTCGGCAACCGGATTCATTCCGGTGACAATGATTCAACCCGTGGCTGCTCTAGCGAAAGCTGACAGCAGATAACTGATGGCTAATAGCTGACGGCCAATTTCCGCCAGCCGGTCGCAACCCGTACGAGGAGAACCGATATGAAGAACCCCCCGCGTGACATCGATTCGCATACGCCAGGAACAAAGCGTGGAGAAGAGTGGGCCTACGAAGGACGGCGCGAGCCGGGCCGCGAGGGCAAGGGACGGACGGCGCGCGACTCGACGGGAATCAACGCCGATGAGCGCGCGCCCATCGATCCCCGCATGCCGCATCTGCCGCCGGCATAGGGCCGCTCGGTGAGACACGTCATATAGCCTCGCTATGTAGATGCCGCATGTGAGTCGCATTGAAAGGGCGCGGCTTCAGGCGCGCCCTTACGGTGGTTTTTTCATTGTGTCATCCAGAGCGGAGGCGGCCTGAGGTTGGCCGCCGAAGTCGAGGGAGCTGCTGTTCGCCTACAGTGGTTTCTGCGCACCAACAGCAGGTCCTTCGACTGCGCGCCCGCCCGGCCCGCAAAGCAAGCGAGCCGCGAAAACTGTGCGGGCGCTGCGCTCAGGATGACACTCGATTAGGGAGTTTGCATCGGCGCAGCTGAAGCTGCGCCCCTTCGTGTCTGCCGCTGTCGCGCGAAGTAGCATGAGGAGGACGCTATCAACACCCTTACCGACGTGGTCGCTCATAATCCCCTCACCACCCTGCAGCGCTTCGTGCGCAAGCCGCGTGAGCGCGTGGAAGTGTGCGAACTCTGCACCACGCCGCTGCGGCCGGACCATCAACATCTACTCGAGCTGGAAAAACGACGCGTCACCTGCGCCTGCGACGCCTGCGCCATCCTGTTCGAAGGCAACTCGCGGCAACGCTACCATCGCATCCCGCGCGACGTCACGCGCCTCTACGATTTCGCCATGGACGACCAGGAGTGGGAGAGCCTGCTCATTCCCATCAACCTCGCGTATTTCGTCCACAGCAGCGCGGAAGGGCGGGTGATTGCGCAATATCCCAGTCCCGGCGGCGCTATGGAGTCGTCGCTCGATCTCGAATATTGGAACGCCATCGTCCTCCGCAATCCGGTGCTGAAGAAGTTTGAGCCGGATGTCAAGGCGCTGCTGGTCAATCGCATTGGCGGTTCGCCGCGTTATTACCGCGCGCCCATCGATCATTGCTACCGGCTGGTCGGCACCATTCGCACCCATTGGCGCGGGTTGAGCGGCGGAACCGAAGTTTGGCAGGAGATCGACAGCTTCTTTCGGCAACTGGATCAACTTTCGGGAGGCGAGCTTGCCTGATCTGCATTTCCAGGTCGAAGACGCCTTCGCGACGCCGAACGCAGCCGTCCCGCAACTGACGTTCAAGGTGCGCATTACTAACGCCGAGCCCGAGCCGGTCCACTCCATCGCGCTGCGCGCGCAAGTGCAGATCGAGCCGGTGCGCCGCCGCTATACTCCGGCGGAACAGGAACGGCTGAAAGAGCTGTTCGGCGAGCCGGAGCGCTGGAGCAAGTCGGTCCAGCCGCTGCTCTGGACGAACGCCAACGTCAATGTCACGGGGTTCACGGGCAGCACGGTCATTGACATTCCGGTGACCTGCACCTTCGACTTCAACGTGGCGATAACAAAATACGTCTATGGTTTGGAAGGCGGCGAGTTGCCGATCTCGCTGCTGTTCAGCGGTACCGTCTTCCACGCCGGCCGCATGGGATTGCAAGTCGCGCAAATTCCCTGGGACCGCGAAGCCAATTACAAGCTGCCCATCCGCGTCTGGAAAGACATGATGGACCTGCATTACCCCAACACGGCGTGGCTCTGCCTGCAGCGCGACACCTTCGACCGGCTGGCCGAGTACAAGTCGCGGAACAAGTTCGCCAGCTTCGAACAGGCGCTGGAGCGCGCGCTCGGCCTGACGGCGGAGGCGAAGGCATGAACCGCGAGCTGGCCACAAAGATCGCCAACGCCGTGTTGTACGAAGGCTATATGCTCTATCCCTACCTCCCCTCGGCGATCAAGAACCGGCAGCGCTGGAGCTTCGGCATTCTCTATCCGCCGGCGTACCACGAAGTGGGACTCGGCACCGAGCGCGCACAGATGCATTCGGAGTGCCTGGTGCAGGTGACTGGGAATCCCGTCCTTCACCTCCAGCTTCGGTTTTTGCAACTCGTCGGATGCGAGGGCGGGGAAGAAGGTAGCGAGCGCTCCTTTGATTGCGAGCTTTCAATCGGAAGAGTTGCTCAGCACAGCTTTCCATTTGTCTTCGCCGGAGATAGCGTTGCCGGCACTCAGCGCGAAATCACGGGAACGATTTCCGTCGCCACAGCGAAGTTGAATGACGATGTAGTCAAGCTGACCACCGAGGTCACAAACACGAGTTCGCTGGCAAGCGATCCACACGACCGCGACGCGGCGCTGTTCAGCTCGCTGTTCTCGACGCTCACGATCCTCGGTATCACCGGCGGCGAGTTCGTCTCGCTGCTCGTTCCGCCGGAAGATCTTCGCGAAGCAGTCGCGCAGTGCAAAAACGTCGGCAACTTTCCCGTGCTGGTGGGCGCCGAAGGTGAGCGCGACATGATGCTGTGCTCGCCCATCGTCCTCTACGATTACCCGCAAATTGCGCCCGAAAGCGCCGGCGATTTCTTCGACGGCACCGAGATGGACGAGATGCTTACGCTGCGGGTGATGACACTGACCGACGACGAGAAAAGCCAGATGCGGATGGGGGACAATCACGTTCGCAATCTTCTTCAGCGCACCGAGGCCAACGCGCGCGAGCAACTGATGCGAACCCACGGCACGATTCGCAGCCTGCGTCCGGTGAATGAGCCATGACGGACCGCTGGAATCCCGACGCGCCGGAGAATACGCCGCTGGCCAGCATCACGGTCTTTGGAGTTGAGGTGAAGGCAGGAGATCGCGTGCGGCTGTGGCCGCAAAAGAGCGCCGACATCATGGACATGGCGCTCAAAGGCAAGGTCGCGGTCGTGGAGGCCATCGAGCGCGACTATGACGATCAGGTACATCTGGCAGTGGTGCTGGAGGACGATCCCGGTCGCGATCTCGGCATGTTGCGCCAGCCCGGGCATCGCTTTTTCTTTTCGCCCGAGGAAGTCGAGCCTCTGGCGCTGAATGGTGAGGTGTCGCATGAACGGTAAGGTGCTGGTCGCAGGGATCGGCAACATTTTTTTAGGCGACGACGCCTTCGGAGTGGAAGTCGTCAACCGCCTGACGCAGCTTTCATTGCCGGGAAACGTATGCGTTGCGGACTTCGGCATCCGCAGCTTGGACCTGGCTTATGCACTGATGGAAGATTGGGACCTGGTCATTCTGGTGGACGCTCTGCCGCGCGGCGGCGAACCCGGCACGCTCTACATCTTCGAGCCGGAGCTGCCGCGGAGCGACAAGTTCCCGGCCAGCCTGGATGCGCACACGATGGATCCCGTCGCGGTACTGCAACTGGTGAGCGCACTGGGCGGAACGGCGGGGCGCATTTTAGTTGTCGGTTGCGAGCCGGCGACGGTTGAACCGGATGCAGAGGGGAACATGGGCCTGAGCGAGCGAGTTGCGGGCGCCCTTGACGGGGCAATCCACATCGTTGAAGAGTTAATCAGCCGGGTGCGGAGCGAAGCAGCGGCTGCATGAGAAATTCTTACCAGTAAGACGACACACATAATCTTACTGGTAAGAAAAAGGAGAAGGCAATGTCAAAGGGCAAGTTCTTCTTGTTAGGCACAATCGCCGTAACGGTGTGGGGGCTGATGTATTTTCGCGGTGATATTCAGCGCTACGCGAAGATGAAGCTGATGTGAGTACTCTGGCGACGGCAAAAGAAAACCGGCGACACAAGGGGCGCCGGCGCAACCAACTAATTTACCTGCAAACTGCACACATCGTCAGAACGGCGCTACCGGCTGTGCCGACGCGTAGTCGTCATCGCGGCGCTGCAGCGTCGGACGGTCATCGCCATCCTTGCCGGGATCACTCTTGCCGTTGTCGGCGGTCTGCGTCCTGCGCAAGCTAGGCTTGTTGGGATTCGACGGGATCGCCTTCTTGCCGTTCTCGAACGCCGCCAGCCGTGCCTTCACCTGCTCGAACTCCGACGTATCCACAATGTATTCCGGCCGTGGAGGCAGCAAGTCGCGGATTTCTTCCTGGCTCTTCAGGATTCGGTCCGGGGTTGGCGGATGGCTGGCAAAGGCCTTGGAGAGAATGCCGGGCTTCTCTTTCTCCAGCGCTTTGACCTTCTCGAAAAAGGCAATGAAGGCCTCCGGATCGTATCCTGCCTTGTACATATATTGCAGGCCGAAGAAGTCGGCTTGCGCTTCAAAGTCGCGCGAGAACTTCATGAACGTTACCGGCAGCGCCAGGCTCATGCCGAGGTTCGCCGCCTCGTAAAGTCCCCAACTATTGATCACAAACAGCAGTGGAATGGTCGAGAGGCTGACATAGTTGGCACGGGTCATCTCGCGCGTGGCATGGCGGAGCACGACGTGCGAGATCTCGTGCGCCATCACGCCCGCCAGTTCGGCTTCGTTGTCGGCGGCGAGAATCAGTCCACTGTTGACGTAAAAGAAGCCGCCGGGCAGGGCGAAGGCGTTGATGTCGTCCGAGTCGATGACCTTAATGGTGAAGGGCACTTTCGCATCGGAGTTGCGCACCAGGTTCTGACCGACCCGATTGATGTACTCGTTGACCACCGGGTCCTGGATCATGCGCGCGCTCGACTCCACCATCATGGCGTACTGCTTGCCGATCTTGACGTCGGTGTCGATCGAGTACCAGTCGCCCAGGCTCTTGCCGGTGCTGCCCACCTTGCGGTCGCCGATATCGTCGATGTCGTTCTTACCTTTATCGTGGGTCTCTTTTGGCGCGCTGGCGCTCGGAGCGGTGGCCGATGCGGCATCCACGGGAGACGGACTCGCCGCCGGACTCGCAGCCGTTTGTGATGGCTCGGAAGAAGCCGGCGCGGCCGTGGTTGACGGTTGCGACTGGTCCGGAGAACTAAGCGAAGGCTGGGTTGAGGATTGCGACTGCGTGTTGTCCTGTGCCAATGCCGCAATGCACAGGCCGGCACTCAGCAGCGCCGCGATTACGACTGCGAGAGCAGGCGACTTCATGGGAAACTCCAGTGCTGACGCCGCACCTTGCCGGGGTGCTTTCTGCGCACATTATATGCTTGGAATCGCTCTCTGGCACAAAGGGATTTCTGCAACCCTGCCGGAATAGCAAGATTTGCCGGCCCCCAATTACCGCCGCACGGCGGTTTACGACTGCCAGATGCCGAAACTGGTTTAGAATGTGCGTTTCGTCCCAGGAGGCGGAATGATGGCGATAGGCACTCCTTCACGAAAAAGTGACCAATTGTTGGCAATCGATGATTTCATTGCGGGGTTGCGCAAACTGCGCGAGCCGGACTTCACCGGAGTGCAAGGTACCCTGGAATATCTGCATACGAACCCGGTCGATCCGGAATCGCTCGCGCCGTACCTCTTCTGGAACGAGCAGCACTATACGCGCAACCTCATCGACAAGACCGAACTGTACGAGCTGCTGGCCATCTGCTGGGAGGTCGGTATGAAGAGCTCCATCCACAACCACAAAGGGCAGAATTGCTGGATGGCTGCGCCGATGGGGAAACTTGCGGTGCAGAACTATCGCGTGATCTCGGAAGACCTGGGCGCGCATGCATGCAACCTCGTGCCTACCGACGTAGTCGAGATTACCGCCAGCAGCCCGGTTGCGGTCGATCCGCTGAATCCGGTGCACGATGTGCGCAACCTGCGCGAATGGAACCAGCGCGCCGTGAGCCTGCACGTTTACTCGCGTCCCTTCGATTCCTGCGTTGTGTACTCGGTGGAGCAGGGAACCTGCGGCGAAATCGGGCTGCAGTACACGTCGAGGTACGGGAAGCTGTGCTAGCAGCAACTGGCAGACTGGCAATTCGCAACAAGTGAGTTCAGCGCCGATTGATGGGAGGATTGATGAAACTACCCCGGAAGTGGATCGCGGTGTTGCTGACCATGTTCACTTGTGCCGGCATGGCCTGCGCCGCTGACGAGAACCTGAAAGCTGCCACCGACGCCGCCCAACAATGGCTGGCGCTGGTCGATGCGGGTCAATATGACCAGAGCTGGGACCAGGCTTCCAGCCCCTTTAAAGAGAAAGTCACCAAAGAGCAATGGCGCAGTACGATGAGCAGCGGCCGCGCTCCCTTGGGCAAAATGGAGTCGCGGCAATTCAAGGATGGACAGTACGAGACCAGCCTACCGGGAGCGCCCGCGGGGAAATATTTCGTCATCCAATATCGGACGAAGTTCGCCAACAGCGGCCCCATGATCGAGACCATCACGCCCATGCTGGACAAGGATGGCACCTGGCGAGTCGCGGGCTACTACATGAGGCCGGACAAGGAATAGCAGAGCCGGCGCGGTGCTGCGGTGCTACGCGCATCCCTGAACGGGGCAGCGCGATCATGTGCGGCTCGCATTTCGAGCGCCATTCAAGCTCTGGGCACTGTGAAGAATTGTTGCGCCTTCATCGGAAAACGAAACCCGGCCCTTTACTCCGGGTTTACGAAGATGTCAGCGCGCCAGCTTCTCGTGCGCTACGATGTGAGCGAGTTCGCCTCGGAGAACGCGTTTTTTAGGGATGAGGCGAAAGGGAGCTGCAAAATGAAATCCGGGCGGCGATCCAAATCCATATTGACTACTCTGCTGTTCGTCGCTTTATCCGCAGGACTCCTGTTTGCCCAGGACCAAAACGCTCCGGTTTTCGATCAGGACGAGGCGGGTGCGCCTCCGCCACCGCAGGCCAACGTGCCGGTGCAGCAAGGCTATCCCGACCAGGGACAGCCCGGACCGGGACAACAGGAGGTCAATCCTCCCGGACGCGTGGCCCGCGTGCAGTACATGTCGGGTGACGTTTCCATCCAGCCCGGCGGGGTGAACGACTGGATCGCGGCCAGCCAGAACCGGCCGCTCACGACCTCCGACCGCATCTGGACCGACAAGAACTCGCGCGCCGAACTGAACGTCGGCGACGGCTTCATCCGCATGAACTCGGAGACCAGCCTGACCCTGACCAATGTGAGCGATCAATCGGTCCAGTTGGAGATGGACCAGGGCACCCTGTCGCTTAGCGTTCGCCATCTGGAGCCCGGCGAAGTCTACGAAGTCGACACTCCGAACTACGCCTTCACGGTCATGAAATCGGGCGTGTATCGCTTCGATGTCTATCCCAGTGAAGACCAGAGCTGGGTGACGGTGCGCAGCGGCTATGGCGTAGCCACCGGACGCGGCTCGTCGGTGCGCGTGAACTCCGGCAATCAGGTCCGCTTCACCAGCGGCAACTCGCTGCAGCACACGGCAGAGGCAGCACCCGCGCGCGACGGCTTCGATGACTGGGTGCAGGTGCGCGACAAGCGGCTCGACGATTCGGTCTCGGCCCGCTACGTCTCGCCCGGTGTGATTGGCTACCAGGACCTTGATCAGTATGGACGCTGGGTACCGACTCCTGCCTACGGCAATGTCTGGCAGCCCTACGTGGTAGCTCCGGGCTGGGCGCCATACCGATTTGGGCATTGGGTGTGGATTGCGCCTTGGGGATGGACGTGGGTGGATGACGCGCCCTGGGGATTCGCGCCCTTCCACTACGGACGCTGGGTGTACTTCGGCGGAGCGTGGGCGTGGGCGCCCGGTCCGCTCGGCTATTGGAACCCTTACTACGCTCCCGCGCTGGTGGGCTGGATCGGCGGGCCGGGCTTCGGCGTGGGCTTTGGCTTCGGAGGAGGCTTCGGCGTCGGCATCAATTTCGGCTGGTTCCCGCTGGGCTGGGGTGAGCCGTTCTACCCGCGTTATTGCGGCTGGGGATATGGCGGCTGGTATCGCGGCGGCGGATACGTCACTAATGCGTACATCCGCAACGTGAATATCACGAACACGCACATTACCAATATCACGAACATTACCAACAACTACTACAGCGGCAACACTACGGCAGCGCACTATGGCTTCCGCACCATGCCGGGTGCGGTGACCGCAGCTCCGGCATCGGCCATGGCTTCGGGTGCGGCCATGAACCGCGCCGGCATCGCGGTGCCGAGGGCCGATCTGGGTAAGGGCACGGTGCTGCGCGGGGTCAGCGTGAACCCCACGCGGCAATCAGTACTTGGGGGACGCACGCCGCAGACGCACGGCGTTCCTCCGTCATCGGCATTCAGCCGTAGCGTCGTGACGGCCAACCGGACGGCGGCCACGCAGCCCGCCAATCTCGAGGCTGCCAACCAGGCGACGTTGGCGCATGGCAACTTCAACGCCCTCAACCATGGTGTCACCAACGGCGCGGGACACCCGGCCAACGCTGCTGCTAATAATCGGCGTGGTCCGTCAACCTCTGGCACTGAGGCGCGCGTGGATACCACTCCCACCAGCCAGGGAGGACATTACGTTCCGCGGCCGCCTTCGGCGGGCGGAGTTTCGCCCTCCGGATATCATTCCGGATCAACCGGCACAACCAACTCGCAATATGGAAAGACGCCGGGTGCCGGGAACAGCGCCTACGGACGGACCAACGGCAACACGGCCAATTCGGCTGAGAATCGTACGCCCACAGCCAGCGGCAATCAGCGCTACGGCAGCACGAACTCAACCGTGCCTCGGCCCACGCAGCCCTACGAGCCGGGTCGCCAGTCGACTACGCCGCAACATTCCGGCAACCAGTCGCATGAGGCTGCACCGTCGCACTCGGGTTCTTCCGGCTCCAAAGAGTCCTCGCACGGCGATTCCTCGCACGGCCCGGGCGCTGCGCTGTCGGTACCGCATCCGCCGGCTGGATACTCCTATCATGCTGCGCCCACGTACTCCGCTTCGGCGGGCTATGGGGCCAGCCGTCCGCTCAGCGGATACAGCCGCAGCACCTACGGAGCCGGCTCCAGCTACAACGCAGGCCGCAGCTACGGATCTACGACTCCGTACTTTGGAAATCGTAGCTATCCATCCAGCCAGGCGTCCACAAACCGCAGCTACGGATCCAGTTCCTCGTATTCCGGCCGCAGCTACGGATCAAGCCCGGCCTATGGCCGCAGCTACGGATCCAATCCTGCCTATGCCAGCCGGAGCTACGGATCGGCCCCGGCGTACTCGGGACGCAGCACGGGTTCCTACTCTGCGCCACGCTCTTCCGGAGGCGGTAGCTACCGCGCGCCCAGCGGCGGCAGCTCGCGCTCATCTGGAGGAGGCGGCGGTGGACATCATGGCCGATAGCTCTTCGCAGTGGCAATCGGGCAGCCGTGCACGGCTGCCCATACTTTTGCCTGAATGATCCGCCCTTCCCGATATTCTGGGCCGGGCCTGTGCTTTTGAATACGCGGTCCGCGCAAGAGGAGGCAAAGGATTTCTGCCTTTTCGCTCGCGAACTCGACAAAATGCTGGAAGCTGCTGCGATTTGCAGATAACCCAACTGTCCTGAAGTCCCATCCAACAGACTTTGCCACTATTATGTATCGCGTCCTCTCAACCAGCCGCAACGTAGGCCTGCTACTCTCCCGAAATAGTGTTCTCGCCATGGCTGGCTTCTCGGTTATTTCGCCGAGGTATCCGGAAGAGACGCCGGCGCTTGCCGCCCAGGAAGAGGTGGATGCCGTAGTGATCGGGCACTCGGTGGACGCAGCGCTGCGCAGCTCCCTGATCAGCGAACTGCGCCAGATCTCTCCCCACTGTCTCATCTGCTTTGTCTACGCTACGCCCGATACGGCGGGCGAGCCGCTGGCCGACGTCTCTCTGGATGTAACCAATGGGCCGGAGCCGCTGATATTGGCGCTGCAACAACGCCTGCCGAAGCTAGAGGCCGACGCCGCATAGGGATTTTCGAATTCGGAATCTTGCGCTCCGGCGCGGGCGCCGCTCATGCTCCGTCCCGAGGCCGCTTTGCCCGATCCAGCCTGATTACACCAAAGTCTAGTCCTGCATTCACTTGCGCCGATTCGAAATATGGGAGTGGCATTCCAGATTTCATATTTCCTAGCCTGATTAGCGTCTATAATTTGGGAAGCTATTCATGCGCGGAGGTTTAGTAGCTCTACGGTGGCAGGCGGCATGGCATCTAAGTTGCTCGAAGATGACGGGCTGGTGTGCGCGACGCAATCCGTGCGCCTTGCCCGCAGGCCCGAGGTTCCCCGCGCGCAGGTGATTGGCGCAATCGGGCGGGGACCTGAACCGCCGATGGATCGCAATTTTCCAACCCGCTTCTTTGCGGTGCTCCTGGCGCTCATTAGCGTAGCGGCTGTTACTTTCGCCTGGATCAACTTCCAAAAGGACCGCGAATATCTTGCCCCCTACGATGGCGTCTGGTGGGTGGAAGACGGCGGACACCTGCGGGCGCAGCGGGTCGATCTCGACGGTCCCGGCGAGCGCGCCGGCATCAAGCCCGGTGACCGTTTGGTTGCGGTGGAGGGCCACAATGTAACCAACGTCGGCAGCGTCGAGCAACAGCTTTATCGGGTTGGCGTCTGGTCCAAGGCAACGTACTCCATCCTTCGGCAGGGCGTGCCGCTGGAAACTCCACTCATCCTGGCGCCCACCGACCGTTCGCTCTACCTTGGGGAGCGGCTGATCGCGCTGGTCTATCTCGGCATCGGAATGTACGTTCTGCTTCGGCGATGGACAGCGCCCAAGAGCACACACTTCTATGTTTTTTGCCTGGTGTCGTTCATCTTCTATGCCTTCCACTACACCGGCAAACTGAACGACTTCGACTGGGTTGTCTATTGGACGAACGTCGTCGCCTGGCTCTTGCAGCCGGCCTTGTTCCTGCATTTCTCGCTGACGTTCCCGGAGCGCAAGGGACTGGTCAATCGACGGCGCTGGCTGATTCCCGCAGTCTATCTTCCCGGCGCGTTGTTGCTGGCAATCCACATCTGCGTTATCGCGCTGCTCGAGCCCAGCGAGTTGCTGCGCTTTAACCTGGATCGGGTGGAATGGGTGTACCTGGCGGCTTATTTCGTTGCCGCGACATTCACGCTATGGCATAGCTACCGCCATGCGGAGTCGGCAATTCTTCGCCAGCAGATGAAGTGGGTGACGGGCGGCACTATCCTGTCGGTCGGGCCATTCACGCTGTTTTACATCATCCCCTATCTGTTCGGCACCATGCCCGGATTCGGGATGAAGATCTCGGTTCTGTTCCTGGTCTTCCTGCCGTTGACCTTCGCCTATGCCATCTTCCGTTATCGGCTGATGGACGTGGACCTGATCTTCAAGCGCGGCATGGCGTACACCATC
>Ga0335073_10005681_pt1 | contig 17501 bp, 13 predicted proteins | sample Lox_Sample_22_FD_207093 | JGI IMG/M metagenome (GOLD analysis project Ga0335073, IMG submission 207093) | Soil microbial communities from Loxahatchee National Wildlife Refuge, Florida, United States - Lox_Sample_2.2 | ecosystem: Environmental > Terrestrial > Soil > Wetlands | place: USA...
GGACGTCAACAAGATGAGTCGCTGTCCCGGCAGCTTGGCCATCCCGTCCACCAGCGCCTCGACCACCCGCAGTGTGACATCGGTGTCGGTCCGCGTGCGTATCCAGACCTCCTCCGCCTTTCCCATCACCTCTCCTTCATGGCACGGGTTGTTGTAGCAGGCCTGACATTCGGCTAGTTTTGACTGCATCAAGACGTTGCCTGGGTCCAGGCCGTTCGCGATCTGATAAGCTTCGTAGGGCCGGATCACGGGGCAGCGCGTGGGATTGGCGGCCGCTTTCTCAGGAAGCGCCCTCAATCGCTCGAGTTCGCCGATCAGCGCGGGCAATTCCCCCGTGAAGGCGTAATCCTGGGTGTGTGACGTGGTGATTACCGCGACGCGATCGCCGGGCGTCAGGCCGGTCTTGACGAACTGCGCCGCCGCTTCCGTGACTGGTCTGAAGGCTTCCGGCGCCAGATGCACATCGTCAAAGCATAGCGCCAGGTAGCGGAACCCGGTTTCGGTCTTCGGCGGCGCGGCGCCGCCGGGAATCTTCGGCCCCGCGCCGGCGGCGCCGTCCACCCGCGGGGAGAAATTCTCGACTGAAAACGACGTGATCTCCTGTCTCTTGCCCTCGTCGAAGATCTTGAAATCCTCCCGCGTGAGCCCGGGGACTGCCTGGTGCCGCGCGTCGCGCACAACGATGGGAATCTCCACAACGCGAACTTCCGTGCGCAGCGTGGGTCGCGAGGGCGGAACATACGGGCCTGTCTGCGAGTGAATTTCGTCCGGCGGGATGGATTGAGCCGCGGCCACCGTTAGCCCAGCCAGTATGGCTGCGAGAGCCGGAAACCGTCTCACGGCGCACCCCCCGCGGTCGCCGACCGCCACGGTTGCCGATAGCCGCTCCGACGATCCTGCCCGAGGCTGCGGAAGATGTTCCCGGCCTGCTCCTGCCCGGCCCCAAGTTCTTCGAGTTGTACCGCGGCCCGAAGTGCGCACCGGCGGACCAAGCCTGGTGCGCGGGTCGTTCGGCACGCTCATCCCTGCTTCACGCGCTCCGCTCTCGATCTGCAGTCTTTCGGCGTGGTTGACCTGAAATCGCCTCGTTTCAGGGGCCCGGCCCGGAGGGAACGACATACCCACATAGTCTCATTCCTTGCCACTACCAGCTTGAGAAAATTTGGCCCCGCCGAGAGCTTGCCGGGGCATCCTGACCGAAGATTGGCGGTTTCGGCCGATTGAATTTGGCCGTAATGATCGCGCGCGTGCGCGAGTGCCATGCTGGAGAGGCGTTTTCTGGCGGCCGGCACCGATTCGTGACGGACGCGCGTGCGCGAGGCGCGCGGATGCCCAGATCCGAAGCGCTTTCCCTTCAGCTTGAGATTCTTCTCGCCGGTTTTAGTTTGCCGCCGCTACGCGGCGCGGCAGCCGCATAAAGCCGCGGCGCTTACTTGCCACCGGCGAACGCCAGCCGCCGACCCCGTTTCGATCCTCAAGGTATTGACCGGGGCACGCTGACGCAATTTACTGTCAGGCAGGCCGTTACATCGGGGAACAGGACCCGGCTCCCGAAAACCCGAATCAACCCTTCGACCGCGCATATATAAGCGGTTGAGGAACTGCGTTTGCTGATTCGAAAGGAGAAAGTGATGAATCCACCGCTCAACTTAAGCGGTTTGAGCAGTAGCGCCAAGAGCTCCGGATTAAAATGGACGATATATGAAGCCGCTACTCTCGTTTGGCCTTGGTCTTTTGGTTTGCCTGTGCGCCGGTGCGCAGTCCACACCCGCGCTCGTTGTCGACGCCGCGGCCAACAGTCACCCCATCAGCCCTTATATCTACGGGATTAACGAATGGTCCGATAATGGACTGCTCGGAATGATGCGGGTACCGCTGCTGCGGTGGGGCGGCGATGATGCTACCAGCTTCAATTGGCAGAATAGTGTCAAGAACAATACGGGCGACAATCCGTGGTGTTTTGAGAATTACTCCGTCAGCCCCGGGTTCGACGGGTTTCAAAAGGCCAACCTGGCTGCTGGTACGGTCAGCATGGCAACGGTATCGCTCATGGACTGGCTGCCGAAGTCTGGTGGCGAGTGCAGTTTCAGCGTCAAGAAATACGGCGCGCAGAAAGCCACCAACCCCGACAACAGCGATTGCGGCAACGGCGTCCTCCTGAACGGCAATCAGATTCAAAACGATCCCAACGACGCTTACATCCCCGTGACACCGGCTTTCTCCCAGCAGTGGCTGAGCCAGCTTTTGTCCAGTTACGGCCCAGGCAACACCGGCGGCGTGCGCATTTGGGAAATGGATAACGAGCCGGAATGGTGGTACAGCGTACATATCGACGTTTACCCGCAGGCCGCCACTTATGACGACATGATGGCGCGGAATCTCAAGTGGGCCCAGGCGGTGAAGGCGATCGACCCTACCGCTTTAGTAAGCGGCCCCGTGCCCGCCGGCTGGAGCGGAATGCTGTTTTCAAGACTGGATTTCGATGACGGCTGGAGCAAATCTCCCTACCAATACTGGGACAATCCGCTCGATTACCAGGCGCACGGCAGCACTTACTGGATTCCCTATTACTTACAGCAAATGCAGAAATTCGAGCAGCAGAACGGCTACCGCCTGCTCGACATCGTGGATGTTCACGGCTACATCACACCCAGCGGCCTGAGCGGGAGCGCCGGCGACGCCACGATGGAGACGCTGCGCATGACCTCGACGCGCGCGCTGTGGGACCCGAACTACCTGGTGCCAGGCGGCGGCTATGAGGATGCCACCGGTGCGGAGGTAGCGCCGGAACTGGTGCCGCGAATGCGCCAATGGGTATCCGATAACTACCCCGGAACCAAGACGGCCATCACCGAATACAACTGGGGCGCGCCGGACACGATTACGGGCGCGGTCGCGCAGGCCGACATTCTCGGCATCTTCGGCCGCGAGCAGCTCGATTATGGAACGGTTTGGACCACTCTTTCCCCCACCAGTCCCGCGGCTTTCGCATTTAAGATGTATCTGAACTATGATGGCAACGGCAGCCACTTCGGAGATACCAGCGTTTCCGCTACATCCGACAATCCAGACCAGCTTTCCATCTTCGCCGCCAAGCGCTACGATTCGGTCCTCACGATTGCCGTTCTCAATAAGACCAGCAGCGCCATAACCGACTCCATCGCCCTGGCCAACTTCACTCCCGCCGGTACTGCCCAAGTGTGGCAGTACAGCGGCGCCAACCTGAGCGCCATCGTGCGCCAGCCGGACATCGGCGCGAACTCGAGCGGCCTAAGCACGACATTCCCGGCGCAGTCCATCACCCTGCTGGCGATCCCGCAAGCCCAAAGCGCCATGGCCGTGCCGCAGCCGGCAATCAGCGCCGTCACCAACGGCGCATCCTACGACGCCAAAGCCGTTTCCCCGGGCGGGATCGTCGCCGTCTGGGGCACGGGTCTCGGCCCGTCCGCGGGCGCCTACCTCACGCTCGACTCCAACAGTCTGGTGGAAACGTCGATTGGCGGCACCCAAGTCCTGATCAACGGAAATCCCGCGCCGCTCATCTATGCCGGCGCCGGCCAGGTCAACGCCGTTGTGCCGTACGAAGTGGCTTCCTCGACCACGGCAAACGTGGTCGTGGTCTACCAGGGGAACGCATCTGCGCCGTTCCCCATGCCCGTCGCCGCCACCCGGCCGGGCATTTTCACTCATAGCGGCAGCGGTACGGGGCAAGGGGCAATCCTGAATCAGGACCAGACGGTCAACACCGCAACAAACCCCGCCGCGCGAGGCAGCTGGATTTCCATCTATGCTACCGGCGAGGGTATTACCACGCCGCCGGGTGTCGATGGCCGCGTGTCGGCGTATCAAGGAGCGCCGTTGCCCAAAGCGCAGGCCGGATGTTCCGCCACTATCGGAGGACAGACAGCCAACATCAATTACTGCGGTGAGGCCCCGGACTTCATCGCCGGCGTCCTGCAAATGAACGTGCAGGTACCCGACTCGATTACCCCCGGCAGTTCCGTGCCTTTGACGATCACCGTGGGTGGCATCACGAGCCAGGCCAACGTCACCCTCGCAGTTCAATAGGCGTCCGGCGGGCCAGTGAATTCGGAGGTCCGTGCCGGCACCGAAGTTGATGGTGTCCCACGGGCGCGATCAAGCGACCCTACTCCGCAATCCTGACACCGCGATTCATGTCCGGCGCGGGCTCAGTGCTTGCCGCTGTCCCATTGCGCCAGGGAACTCGGGTCGGCCACCAACCTGATGAAGAGCCCGCCCACCACGGAACGGGCCTGAAAACCTTCCTGCCGCCCGCTCACCGTGTCGAACCAGTCGGTTAATGGGACGCGGCTGGCGCTCTCGTTGGCCCACTTGTAGAGCGGTCCAACCAAGGCTTCGAAGCCGGACTGTGAATCGGCCAGCGTCGCGGACCACAACGTCCAATCGAGTTTGGTATACGTCTTGCGGTTGTCGAGAGGCAGGCCGTACTGATTTTGGCGGCCCTGATACGAAGCCACTTCATCGCGAGCCAAAGATGCGGGGAACAGGTGGAGGTCGAGAATGCGATCCCACACCAGGTTGTACTTCTGGCTCCATGTCCCGGGGCGGTCGAACGCCAGACGGGACTGCCGGTTCTCCACAGCCATTTGCATCCAGCGGCCGGCGAATTTTTCGGCTTGCGCGCGAAAGACCTTGGCGTCTTCGTCGTGGTGGGTGCGCCGGCAAAGCAGGCTGTACGCCGCCAGTCCCTCAATGGCTTTGATCGACAGGTTGGCGTTGTGCGCCAGATGGCCTGCGAAATCGTCCGTGCAAAGTTGATTCTCGGGGTCGAAGCCTTTTTCGTTCAGGTAGTGGGCCCACTTCTCCAGGAGCGCCCAGTATTTCTCGGCATACTCGGCATTGCCCTCGATTTTCGCGACCGCGGAGACCAGCAACAGGAGATTCGCCGTCTCTTCCACGGGCATCTGGTCTTCTTCGGTTCGTTCGCCGCCACCGTAAACCTGGCCGTCGGCCAGAGGGTATGTGCCTAAGTCGTGCGGCGCGAAGGGAAACTTCCAGCGGCCCGAGCGCGCATATTCCAGAACCGGCGTCAGCGATGCCTTCAGGAGGGTTGCCGAGAACAGCATCAACTGCGGCGCCTGCGGATAAATGACGTCCACGGTGCCGATACATCCGTTACTGAAGTTCTCTTTGGGAAAGAGGTACGGCGTCCCGTCAATATCCGCCGTCAATTTCTGCGCCGCCAGAGATTGCCGGTACGCAAGGGAAATCAGGACCGCGTACTTGTCGCCACCCACGCGCCGCGCATCGTCGATCAGTTGGCGATCGAACTTCTCCGCGCGCGACTGAAGAGAGCCGTACCCGGCGAGGGAGGCGCGGATCAGATCGTCGGCCCCGGCCCCATTCCGGCGCCACCATGGCCGCAGTTTCCGGTAGAGATACTCGACCGAGTACAGATCGTCGTACGCGATCAACAGGTAGCGGCTGGCCGTAGCCGTGCCCACCGAACCGAGATCGAACGTCCAAACCAGCGCCGGCGCGTTCTGGGACGCGGGGCGCGGGACTGCCAGGTCGTCATTGGCGGGCGCGGCACCGGAAGAAATAAAGGTCGACTCGGCCGCGCGAGCGCCGGACAGCGCCGCGCGGCCGTTCTCGCTTTGCGGCGCGGCCAGGTAGAGGAAACCCCAATCGATGCGGACGTCGTCGCCCCAGCGTTTCAGAACCTTTTGCTCCTGCGACCCGGCGCGCAACACTTCGTTGCCGTCTTCGCGATATCGCCCCATGGTCACTTCCTGCGCAGGATCGTTCACCGCCAGCGAGGCACCTGCATCGAAGAACAGCGCGACCTGGTGTTGCGCGGAGTCGGTGGAATTTACGTCCCAGGTAATATAGGTAACCGGCCGGGAGAGCACCTCGAGGTCGTCAGGCAGCATGGGCGTAAGGAATGTCAGACGAACCTTGACTCCCGCGCCGGCGAACTCATAAATCGTACGCGTCGGCAGAACGCGCACTGCCGTCTGTGGGAGCGGAGCCGCCTCGGAACGCCGGCCCATCAGCCGGTAAGTTTTGCCGTCGATACGGATCAGGCTGTTCAGGGGCTGTGGCTTACCGGTCCAGTGCGTGGTGACGGAATCGGCGAGGTGATCGGTGGTAGACCACACGCTGAAATACGGATCGCACGCGACGAGGGGCACAGCCGGCGGCCGAAAGCCTTGAAACGCTCCATCTTGCGCCATCAAAGGAAGGGCGAGCAAGGCAAGAATGACTGGCAAATTGCGCATAATTTCTCCGCGGGAAAACGCCATCTGGATCGACCGACGATTGTCTCACGATTCCGAACCGCGCTCTCGTCGGCTTGAAGCGCCAGAGCAGCAGCCGCAATTTGGCGCCGGGCCGGCACGGGCGCCCAAAAGTCACATCCGCGGCACCCGCGGAGACTCGAACCAATGGCGCGGATCAGCGGAAACGATCCAGGCTGAAACCGGCGGGCTTGAGGGTCCAGGATCTCAGAAAGAGCAGGCGAGCCGCGCCTCCCGTAGCGAACACTTCCAGGCCGGTGTTCTCCGGCGGGGCATCGGTGGTCGTGAAAATCGCGGCTTCGCCGTCATTGGCGTAGACCTCGACGGCTCGCTTATCGAGAAATCCACGCAGCCGGATGGCCTTGCCGAGGGATACGGAGGCGCGGGCATCGCCAGCCGAAAGGACGCCGTTTTCGGGATTGAAGGCGATCTCCAGACCGGCGGTACCAGCCGGGCCGGAGCGAACCTTGAGCCCCATCGAAGTTGCGCTATCGGCGGTGAATTCGGCCTCGAATTCCAGGCAGTCACCCGAGATTTTATGGCTCATCGAGACGGATTGGTTCTTCAGCGCCATGGCCGGAATATCGACGGCGTCGCGCCGCAAGCTTTCGAATTCGGGAGCGGGCGTCTGCCTTAGGTAGCCGTCGGTCCCGATGGAAAGGATTCGCGGCAAAGTCATGACGTTGTTCCACCCGCGGTCCGGGTTTGTGCCGGTCCGGCCCCATAGCCATAAAATGCAGCGGCCCTGGTTGTCGAACGAAATGTTGCTGGCGTAGGACCGGCCGGGATCGAGAGTTCCGTGGGTTTGCGGAAGGAACTTGGCCCGCGCCAGATCCAGGTCGCCGACAAAATACTCGCAGGGTTTTTGCGGGGACATCAGCAGTACCCATTTCGTACCGAGCCGGAACAGGTTGGGACACTCGATGTTGTAAACGTCGCGGTCGCGGTACTCGAATACCGGCCCACGATATTTCCACCGGGTGAGGTCCGGGCCGGCGGCTTCATAGAGTTGGACCGCGGCACGGCCGCCACTCGGCTGCAAATTCCCTCCGCAGACCATATACGTTGAACCCGCCTCGCGGAAGAGGAATGGATCCCGCCACTCGTTCACTTGGACGGTCCCGTGGATCTGGAGCGTCAGAATAGGGTTCGCCGGATATTTTTTCCACTCAATCAACTCGTCATCTTCCGGCAGCGCCAGCCACTGTTCGGGCGGACGTTCGCCGATGCTGGTGTAGAACAGCCACGGGCGGCCGTCCGGGCCGGCGATGGCCCCGCCGGAAAAGACGTGTTCCTCGCCTTTTTCCCGGGAAGGCCACAAAGCGATGGGCAGGTGCTCCCAATTGACCAGATCGCGGCTGCGGGCATGTCCCCAATGCATGTGGCCCCAAATCGCCGCGTATGGATTGTGCTGGTAGAAGAGGTGATGCCAGCCCTTGTGCCAAACGGTGCCGTTCGGGTCGTTGTTCCAATATGCGGGTGGGTGGAAATGGTATACCGGCCGGGATGGATCGGATTCGGCTTTCGGAATGGCCGCGCGCACCGATTTCATGGCCTCGAGAATCGCGGGATTTTCCGGGCCGGCCCGGAGCGTGCCGGCCGCGGCCATGGCGGCACACATCTTCGCAACCTGCCGGCGGCTCAGTAGATTGTGGTTCATCCATCGCTCTCCATGAATCGCAACTCCCGATGAAGCGACAATATAGCATTCATCGGCGCGGTACTCGTTCCTGGGCCATGATACTCCTCGCACTGGCAATTTCAAGCGATCCGTTTCGGCAGTTTCGGCAGACTGCGACCGGCGAGTTGCGCCAGTTTTACGCAGCAGCGGGCCGTGCCATCGCCGCCTGCCAGTTGGCGGCGGACCCGGGTGTGCTTCCGCCGGGGGGAGATGAAGGTTTTAGACTGTGCCGAGATGAGCGGCGAGGGCCTCTACCGGTGCAGGGGACGGGCGGGGCCGCGCCGTGGCAGCGCGGGATCAGAACTGCGCGCGCGAGACTCGTGAAAGAAGGATTTTCAGGACGCTCAGGGGACCGCGCCAGCGCACACGCCCCCGCCAGATTCCTCCGTAGACCCAAGGCAGTAGTTGGCAGGGATCTTCGACCGCCTCATAGGCCTGAAGGCGGGGCGTCTGCTGGTAGCAGGAGCGGGCTACGTAGAGCAGCATATTCTGCGAATACCATGGTTCGACGCCGGCGTTGTCCCGAATGCGGGACCGGATGGGGTCGAGCGCCAGGTAATCGTGTTCCGCGAACAATTTCCGCCAGAACTCCGGAAACTGCGGATTCCGGTGGCGGGTTCCCGGTTGGCCCGGTATTGCGGCGGAGAACAATACCGCGGGTGCCGCGGCTGTCAGCCCGGCAATCAGGGAGCGGGAAGACCGGTACGGCAGGTGCTCGGCCACTTCCAGGCAGAGCGCCAGATGGTATCGGCCGGGAACCTGGAACGGGCGGCTCAAGTCGGTTTCGAGGAAGCACTGGCGCGGAATCAGCAGGTCGCGACGGTCGACATAGGCGCCATCCAAACCGCACACCGGCCGTATTCCGAGGTCCATCGCGGTCCGGAGCCAGGCGCCGCGGCCGCAACCGATATCGATCAAGCTGCGGGGCGACAGCAGATCGAAAACCATCGGCAGCACGGCCTGGGCGGATCGCAGCGCGCCCGCTTCCATGTCATCGAAGAACCTCTTGTCGTAAGAATGCAGAGCTGCAATCGCCATTCAAGCCTCCCGCATGTCGCGTATGAGCAAACCGAGAGCGACGCCCGCCGCGTCGGAAACCACGTCGTGATATTCGAAAAAGTTGCCGTAGATACGGGTTTGCAGCCATTCCAGAAGGGCGCCGAAGGCGACCAGGAGCAAACCTGTGAGGTAGAGAGCGGGGCCGCGCCTCCGGCCCACCGCAAGCATCAGGAATGCAGCGCCGAACGCCAGCAGATGGACGAGGTCATGCGGATAGCCCCGGAGCGTCAGACGGCCCTTCCACGGCTGCGGCAGCAGCGCAAAAAAGGTCAACGTCCCCAAAACGGCGATCCGCAGAGGGAATTTCCAAAACGCGGCGGTCATCGGTGCAATGCCTCCGGCTCGCGGTCTCCGGCGCCGGCGGGAATCGCAATCCCGACGGCATGGCCATATTCCGCCCGGCCAAAGTGCGCCACGCGGAAGCCGGCAGCCGCCAGCGTCTCGGTGATTTCAGCGCGGGTGAAGCGATGCACGTAGTTGGGGCCAAGATCATCCCCCGGTTCCAGCACTTCCGCGCCCGAAAGGCGGCGGATCGCGTTGCCGATCGTTTTGGCGATGGTGAGTCTGCGGCGGCCGCCCTCGAGCGGGTAGAACGACACCAGAACGGGCGCCTCCGGAGCGAGCGCTTTTCGCAATTCGCTGAGAAACTGAATGCGGCGCCGGCGCCCGCGAATCAGCATGAAGGAGCCCCAACCTACGATGGCGCCGTCGTACTTGCGGGTCAGGACCGGGCAGGCGTCGCGCCCACAGACAGCGACCAGCGGTCCATACCCGAGCGACGCCAGGAGGGTGTTCGCCTCGGCCGCAAGGTTCGAATTGCATTCGAAGCCATCTACCATGTACCCCATTCCGCACAGCGCCAGGACTTCGCGGCCGCTGCCGGCAGCGGTCACGACGAGCCGCCGGCATTGGGAGAAATGACGATCGAGGGCATCCAGCTCCCAATGGAACAGACCGCTGCGCTGATAGGAATCGTCGCGGTACATGTTTTGGCGGTCGTAGTACTGCGCGTCCAGATTGTGCAGGTCGCGATGGCGCAATACCCCCAGCCAAAAGCCGACGAAAAGAGCGTGCGTCAGAGCCAGGAATGCGTTCAGCAGCCGCATCGATAACACGTAGCAGCGGAGACGCAGCGATGGCCGGGATTCAACGGACATAATGCTTCCAGGCAACCGCGCTGTACTCGCCCAGCAGCCTTACCGGCCGGAAAATACGATTCAGGAAGGCCAGCCGGGGCGGCAAATCGATCCACTCGACGGCCGACGGGTGAGGCGGGCGGATGGCGGAATAGAAGAGAATGCGGAGGCGATCGGCCCAATGCTCGCGGCACCGCATCATGAACATATACCGGACGGCGCGGCGCTGGTAGTGGGTGGCGGTGCTGGCGGGAACGAACCATTCCTCGCGTACCGATTCCGCCAGGGCGCGCGCGCCAGGGTCGACATCCAGCCTGGGGCGGACGGGTTCGGGCAGTTCTACACCCGGAAGAGACGCGACAAGATGCAGACCCACGCGGAGAAGGCGGGCGACGCGGTAGCGGTCGGCGCGCTCGAAGGTGGCCTGCCAGTCCAGTTCGCTATGACGGCGGACGATCTCGGCGATGGAGGCAACCCACTCGATCCGTTCCCAGCGATGCTTGGCTCCGTGGACACAGAGGTACAAAACGAGATCCTCCGGCGCCAAGGAAGGCACGGCCATACCTAATAAGGGGATGGAAATGGCCCGTTGCCAAAACGCCGATATGGGAAGTCGGACCGATGCATTCCGTTCGCAGAGGCGCCAATGCAGCTCCACCACGTGGCCATTTGCGTCGCTGCGAAACGGCATGGCGCATTCGTTATTCAGGTACACTTCCTCCTGCTTGGCGCTCAGGCGGAGCATCGCGCGGTACCCCAGGCTGCCGAGCACGCGCTGTGCGATATGGAAGTGGCTGTCGGGAACGAGAATGTCCAAATCGCAAAATGAACGGTAAGAGAGGTCGCCATAGGCCAACATGCCGACCACCGGACCTTTGCAGGGAATGGCGGGGATTCCTTTGCATGCGAATTCCTGCAGGATGCGCACCAGTTCCCGGGTAAGCGCCAACGTCTGCCCGACCGACTCGCGCGCCGCGCTGTGCAGGGCATCGCGCGACGTGGATGGCACGAACTGCAGGCACGATTCCGACTTCAGCCCAGCGTAGAGCAGGGTGAGCAAGCGATGCCGGTTCGCCATGCTGAGCAGGAAGCGCCAGTCCATCGGAAGCGCCAGCAGGCCGCGCATGGCCGACGACTGCTGCGGCGAGCGGGTTCGGCGCGCGCAGAGCAGCAGAAGTTCGATTTCGGGTTTGAGCGGCGGATTGAAGGCGCTCACTGGCCGCTCCCTTCGGATTCGGCAAGGAATTGCGCCGAGTGTTCGGCAATCGTGTCGATGAGGAAAGGGATCTCCGGCAGGTTGTGGAAGGTTCGCACGCGGAACGCCGGCAGCACGCCGGCCAGCTGGCTGCACATCTTCAAATGCGGCGCATCTCCGGCCACGCCCCACCGGGTGGGTACGGAATGGCGAATCATTTCGACGACGGTTTCCACGGGAGAGAGACGGCGTACCGCGGGCGGAGCCCCGCGGTCAAGGATGTAGACGGCGCGGAGCCCGGCGGGCTGGGCGTGAAATCCGGTGGTAATGGCGTGCGCCCGTTTGGTCTGCGACTGGTGCATGATGCGCAGCGACGACCGGCTGTACCCCAGCTCGGCGGCGACAGCCGGATAGAGCTTGAGGCTGGGAAACGCCGGCATCACGGTGGGCGGGCAGTGGTGCAGATCGATGGCGGCGTTATCGTCGGCGGCAACCGGGTATCCGCGCGCGTGGAACCCCGCGGCCAGGGTGGATTTGCCGGCGCCCACCGGGCCCAAAAAGCCGATGGCGGAACTGCCGATTTGTACGATACTGGCGTGCAGAACGAATAGGCCGCGCTGATGCAGAAGGGCTGCGAACACCATTCCCTGGACATACAGCCGAAGCAGGGGCAGATCCACATTTTGCTCGGGAACGATGGTCACGGACCGGCCATGCCGGACTACGAAACGCCCGGCTCCCGGATAGCGGAAGTCAACCTCCACCGGCGAACCCGCGTCCCAGAGAATCGAACGCGATCCGGTGACGGGTTGTGGCGGCGAAAGACGGACCTCCACGTCGCCTCCGCGGTCCGCCGGAGCGAATTCCGGCAGCGGAATTTCAGAGCCGATGCCCAAATTGTAAGCCGAATAGTAAAGCATGTCGTATCTGGAGCGAGGGAGAATGGGCTGCCGGCACACTGGTGTACCGACAGCCCCGAAAGTGCATCAGCCGCTGATGGTCGCGTTCTCTAAGGTAAAACCATCGTTGCCGCCGAAGTTTTTGATCTTCTGCAGCGTGAGGCTTTCCACGTTGCCGAGAACGCTCAGTTGGGGCTGACTCCACTCTTTCTTATTTGTAGATTCAGTCATACTTCCTTCTCCTTTCTGCCGACCGACAGGGTTCCCCGGAGGGCGGCTGTTTAAGCTTCAATCCGTGCGTTTCGCAGCCACAGGGCCAGATTTACCGCGGCAAAAAGCTGGAGGCACTCTCCCTGTCCGCGGGACTGGCTGTTGGCATACTGCTCATAGGCTGCACGCATCGCGCGGGCGTCGACGTAGGGTTCCAGTTCCGGGGCGCCGCCGAGCGCCACGGATTCGAGCCGCTCTCTTTCGAAGTCCAGAAGACGGCGGTAGAAGTTCGGCCCTAAGTTGCCCTTGCGGGGACGCCATTGGATTTGCTCGGGCAAGATACCTGCCATTGCGCGCCGCTGCACCCAGCGATTCCACCCCCGAGCCAGTTTCTGCTCTGCCGGCAAGGCGAGACAGAATTCCATGAGCCGGCGGTCGAAGAAGGGATAGCGCGCCTCGATGGCAAAAGCTGCACTGGCCTTATCGGCCAACTCCAGAGTGTAAGCGTACAGAGCTTGATTGAGACTGAGCCAGTGGTTCTGCCGCGCGGTACGGGTGATCGCCCAGCGCAACTGCGAGCCCAACAGGTCGTGCGCTCGCTCCACGATGTGGGTGCGGCGTTTCAGTTCGGAGCTGATGAAAATGTTTTCCGAGCGGGCCTCGCGTTTCCGGCCGCGGAGCCAGTGCGCGGTGAGATGGACCCACCTCGGAGCCAGGGGCTTGATGCAATATTCTTTGAAGATCCGCCGGGGCCGTATGCCGGCAAGGTGGTTCTCGGAGAGCATGCGGATTTCGTTGCGCAGCGCGCTCCAGCGGAGTGTACGGGCCATCTCCGCCAGGCGCTCGAAACCGTGGGAAACCGTAGCGTCGCCGTCGAATCCATCGAGGAAAACACGCACTCCCCGCTCGTGGGCCGATTGATACATTGCCCAGTGCAAATAGAGGTTGGGCGCGTAGTTGGCGTGATCCAGGTGAAAGTGGACGCGGTCGATCTGTCTCATCGGACTCAGACGATCGGCTTCGATGAAAGCCGGCTGAAAGCCGCCGGTATCGAGCACGGCCTGGATGTAAGGGCGCTCGTCGATGAGGCGGAGGTCGGATTCCGGCAAACCGGGAAAGATGAGGGAGAAGGTGTGCAGCGGTCCGGTTGCGGAATTGATGTTACGCGCCGCGCAGGCGATGGAAGAAGAGTCGAGACCGCCGCTCAGCGCCGCGCCGATGGGATATTTGCTCCGGGTCCGGCAGCGCACCGCCTCCAGGAAATGGTGCCGGAAACCTTCCACGTAATCGCTGTCGGAGGCGAGGCGCAATTCCCGGGTGGGATCGAGAGCCCAGTATGGGCGCACTTCAAACCCGTCTCTGGTGACGCGGAGGGAATGAGCGCCGGGCAGGCGGAAGATATCGCGATAAAACGTGCCGGCGCGGTCTTCGAAGAGTGTGGTGAGATATTCCGCCACCCGCACTTCGTTCAGGCGCCGCGGAACGTCCCGGAGCGCGAACAAGGCTTTCACCTCGGACGCCAGGGAGAAGGCATTTGGCGAGAGATAATAGTAAAGCCCTTTGACACCCATGGGATCGCAGGCGCAGAAGAGCTCTTTTCGCCGCCCATCCCAGATGGCGAAAGCGAAATCTCCCATAAGGTGGACGGGACACTCTTCTCCCCACTTACGATACGCCGCGAGAATGATCCGGCTGTCGGTGGCGCAGCCAGGGTCGGGATGATCCAACGAGAGGCTCGCCAGGAGCTCTTCGCGGTTGTCGATGCGAGCATCCGCGGTGATGGCATACCGTTCGGAATCGGCCGTCAGAGGCAGACGCTCCAGCACCGATTCTTCGGTCGTCCACAGCATGGAATGGCCGAGACCTACCGGTCCGCACAGCCATGACGCCTCGCCGTCGCCGCCGCGGTGCCGGAGCCGCGCCAGCATATCGGAGAGATCGGCGGCGGCCGCCGGACTTCCGTCGCGATGGAACCTTCCGCAAATGGCGCTCATGCGATCAAGTGCTCCAAGTCCGGCAGGACGCGGTATTGAGCCACCACCGATTCCGGCCCGCCGACCACAATCCTTCCCTGGTACTCCAGCCAGGCATGCGCGGCGAACACCCGCGCCTCCGGCCGGCGCACGCCGATCCGCATGCGCACGTCGTAACCATGCCTGCGCAGCAACGCCTCCATCACCAACGCCCTGGCCAGACAAGTGGCCGGCAGCGGGGTCAGCTTGGACGCGACGGCGGCGCATCGCAGCACTCGAGACATTGGCACACGTTGGTTTTCGGGGAGTTCGACGGCGGCCGAAAACGCGCGCCAGAGCCGCCGCCGAAGAGTGGGCAGAGACATCCGGTGCAGCGCCAGAGTGGTCAGCGTGAAGGCCCCCAACGCCTGCAGGCAGACGCGAATTTCGGCCACGGGACGGCGTCGGAACCAATGAATCATCCGCGCAACCTCACCAGGCCGTGTTCGGCCATTTGTTCTACGAGCGCCGATACCTCAGTCCGGCAGCGTTCCGGAGGGACCTCGTATTCGGCCATCAGGCGATCGCAGAGGGCAGCAAAGGTGGATGGCGTCTGCAAATACCGCCAGATTGCGGTGCCTACGGTATTGAGAGCGAAATACTGGCCCGATTCGAAGTCGAGAATAACGGTTTCGTCACCAATCTCGCACGAGGTGGCTCGAGAGGTGGATTCAACTACGGTTTGCGGCGCTTGTTCTAACATGGGAAATCACTCCTAACGAAAGTCAACAAGTAAACGCGAGCAAATTCCTGGATCTTTCGACGATGTGTGTGTTAACATCCACTTTGGTTTTGGGGCTCCTGTAGCCGCTGCTCCTGCTGCTTTCTTCCAACTGGCTTTCGCCGCTCCCCCCAACTTGTTCCGATATGGCACGATCAATCATCCATCGCCCGAGGTATGCCTGAACCAGCATGCATAATTTAAATCGAGTCATGAGCTTGAAAACCCAGCCAATCGCGCTCGTGCTGGTGGGAATTTTGGCTTCTATTCCCGCCCTGGCACAAAAGGACGTCAGCCAGTACGGCGCCACTGGAAACGGCTCCAGTGACGATACAGCCGCCTTGCAACAAGCAATCAATTCGACGCCCGCCGGCGCTACGCTGACGTTTGGCGGGCCCACGCAGGTGTATCTGATCAGTTCCCGCCTGACACTTCAACCGGGGCGTACCTATTCGGGCCAAGGCACGATTCGGATGAATTCTTCGGCCACCCCCCACATCGCCGTGGCGAAACTTAGTTATGGAGCGGCTACGCAAGTAACGATCAGCGGAATAACGTTCGATGCCAACGGAGTCGGCGGCGGACTGCAGCTCGCGGTGGACGGAGCAGGGGCAATACCGGCCAGCTCGATTGTGATCAACCAGGTTACGATTCGAAATACCACGACTTCGCCCGCCGGCCCATGGGACGCTGCTATTTACGACCCCGTCGGCTTGACGAGCTCGCAAATCACCAACAGCCAGGTCATTAATTGCGGGCTGGGAATGTACCTCACGGATCTGAATTCGGTTACGATTTCGGGAAACAGCTTTCAGAGCGTCGATTACGGCGACGCGATTTCGGTGACGTTCAGCGCGGCGCCCTTCATATACGGACAGAAGATTCAGATCACGCAAAACGTGGGACAGCATTTGGGACGAATGGCGGTAGAGCTGTGGCCGAGCGGCGGGAACGTTGCCCAATCGTCGGCAGTCACGGGAATAGCGGTTACGAGCAATACGTTTTCGGACTGGGACACGGGCTACACACCAGACACCTTCGGGATTTCGGTGATGGCCGGGACTGCCAATGTGATCCAAAACAATAAGCTCTCCGGGCCAAGCTCCGGCTTTGGCATCGAACTCGGCGCCGCGCAATCGACCGCCTCGCAGAATACGGTTCAGGGTTTCGGTACGGGCATCATTCTGGAAGGCAGCCCCAATTCCACCATCACCGGCAATCTGTTGTCGCAGCAGGCATTCGACGGCGTGGAGTTTTCGAATGCGCCGGGATCGCTGAGCGACGTAAATGTAACGAACAACAGCATCATGAATGCGCAAACCTTCGGCATTTACGCGAACACGCAGGCTTGGGGCGGCTCCGTCGTCAGCGGAAACATGATTTCCCGCACCGCAGGTTTTTATTCCGCGGACAACACGCAGTTCTTTACCGGCATCGCCACGACACCGCCGGATGCGCCCGTGAAAGTGATATCGAACGTGATCGTCCAGGCGGCCGCCACCGGACCAGCGAACTTCGGATTCATCGGGATCCGCCTCAACGGCGGCTCCGCCGCGAACGCGTTGTCTACGTATCAGCAGAACACAGTCCTTTCTTACCTGATGCTCAACCAGAGCATGGGAATTTTCGGAAATTCGGCCGGCTCGGCGGATAAGGTATACCTGACACAAAATGCATTTGACGGCCTGTTTTCGGTCTCGGGAGGAGCTCCTTCCAGCAATGCGATCATCAGTGGGAACCAAATGTATAACTGCGCGCAGGTCGGGCCGATCCCGTTGGTGCCCTGACCACGGCGGCCCGCGAAGCGCGGTTGTAGATATCCATTAATTGCCTGTAATTCGATTCCGGGGTATAACGCTCGCGGTATAACCGCCGCGCCCGGAGGCCCATCTCGCCCACCTGCCCGCGGTTGCTCCAGGCCCAGGTGAGCGAACGAGCCAGGTCTTGGGCATCGCCGGAGAGAAAATGCAGGCCGGTGGATTCATGGTCTATCAATTCGACCAGTGACCCGATCCGGCTGGCTACGACCGGCAACCCGCTGGCCTGTGCTTCAATGATCGTCAACGGGAGTCCTTCATACCAAATGGAAGGAAACACCAGAAGGTAAGCGCGTTTCATGCACGCGGCCACGCGGTCCGGCGCCAGAGCGCCCAGCCATTCGATGCGTGAATCGCCGGCGGCAGCCGCGGCAACCGTACTGGCCAAGGGTCCGTCACCGGCAATCTTGAGGGGCATGGGAATTGCCAGCCGGCGCCATGCCGCCAGCAGCGTCGCAATACCCTTTTCGGGGCTGAGGCGGCCCACATA
>Ga0335073_10005682_pt1 | contig 17500 bp, 15 predicted proteins | sample Lox_Sample_22_FD_207093 | JGI IMG/M metagenome (GOLD analysis project Ga0335073, IMG submission 207093) | Soil microbial communities from Loxahatchee National Wildlife Refuge, Florida, United States - Lox_Sample_2.2 | ecosystem: Environmental > Terrestrial > Soil > Wetlands | place: USA...
GTGGGCGACGGGCGCCGACGCCCTGCTCCTGCGCCTGCGCCGGTTCGGCGACGAGACGCTCTCGGCGGACCGGAAGGTCGACCGCCTGCTCCTCCAGCTCCTGCTCGACAGCCCGCTGTTCGACCTCCGTGAGGCCCGGGACTACGATCGGAACCCGATGTCGTACCTCGGGTCCGCGTCCCTCACGTCGTACCTCGTGCGCGACTACGCTCCGATCGAGCATCGCGTGGACGCGATCGTGCGCACGCTCGAGGCGGTCCCCCGCCTGCTCGACGACGGGCGTCGTCGACTGCACGGGCCGCTGCCCAAGCCGTTCGTCGACCTCTCGCTCGCGATCGGCGGGGGACTGCCCACGCACTTCGGTGAGGCGGAGGAGTTCGCGACCCGGTCGGGGCTCGGGCCGAAGGTCGCGGCGGCCCGCGCCACGGCGCAGGCGGCCGTGGCGGAGTTCCTGGCGTGGCTCAAGAACGACTGCCTGCCGCGCGCGACCCCCGAGTTCGCGCTCGGGGCGCACCGCTACCAGCGCCTCCTCTGGGTGCGCGAGGGGATCGAGGCGTCGATCGACGAGCTCCGCGCCGCCGGCGCCGCCGACCTCGCCCGCAACCAGGCCCGGCTCGACGAGATCGCCGCCGAGGAGAAGGTCGGGATCCCCCAGCTGCTCGATCGGATCAGCCGCGACCACCCGACCGCGGACGGCGTGCTGCCCCTCGCCCGGCAGTTCGTCGAGGAGACTCGGCGGTTCGTCGCCGACAAGGACCTGGTCTCGATCCCCGAGCCCGCGGTCTGCCGGGTCGAGGAGACCCCGGTCTGGGGCCGGGCCCTGTCCACGGCGAGCATGAATCCCCCCGGCCCGTTCGACACCGGGCCGACGGACGGCATCTACTACGTGACCCCGGTCGACGCGAAGTGGACGCCCACGCAGGCCGAGGAGTGGCTCCGATCGTTCAACCGGTCGCTGCTGCGCAACATCACGGTCCACGAGGTCTACCCCGGCCACTACCTGCAGTTCCTCCACTTCCACCGGCGCTCCGGCAGCCTCGCCCGGAAGGTCTACCTCTCCCCGTCGTTCGTGGAGGGATGGGCGCACTATACCGAGCAGCTCGCGATCGAGCAGGGGATCGGGCCCGGCGGCCACGACGCGGAGGTCGCCGAGATCCACGACGCGCTCCTCCGCGACTGCCGCCTGCTCGCCTCGATCGGGCTCCACACCCAGGGGATGTCGATCGAGGACGCGACGCAGCTGTTCATGCGCGAGGCGCACTTCGAGCGGCTCCCGGCGGAGCGGGAGGCGATCCGGGGCACGTTCAACCCCGAGTACTACTGCTACACCCTCGGGAAGCTCGCGATCCTCGACGCCCGCCGCCGGCTGCTCGACCGGCAGTTCCACGGAAGCCTGCGGGGCTTCCATGACGCGCTGCTCGGGTTCGGATGCCCCCCGGTCGGGCTGCTCGAGTCGCTGCTCGGCGCGCCCCCCGCCGCCTAGCGCGCGTCGCCCGGCGCGACCCGGTGCGCGATCGGGATCCCGGCCCGCACGGCGCCCGACACCGTGCAGAAGTCCGGGAAGACCTCGACGCAGTGCTCGAAGCGCGACCGATCGGCCGGGTCGAGGGGCGCGGTGAAGATCTCGACCTCGAGGCCGGTGACGCGCATCCGCCCCTTCTCGTTGCGGCCCACCGTCGCCCGGACCGTCGTGCGGATCGGGGCGATCGGGACGTGCGCGCGCTCGCAGGTGTTGACGAACGTCGAGCTCATGCAGTGCCCGACCGAGACGGCGAGCGTGCGGACCGGGTTCGGTCCTGCGTCCCCACCGGTGGGCGGCGCCTCGTCGACGCGGAGCGCGGCGTAGGACGCCCCGGGGAACGCGACCGAGAACTCGTAGTGCTCCACCTGGGTGAGCTCCGCGCTGGGCAGATCGGGCGGCATGCGGGGCGTAGCGTTCCCCGGTACTTGAACGGCCGGAAACGCGCGCGCGTCGACAGAAGGATGAGCCTCCGCGCCCTCGCCGCCGCATGGCGGGTTCGCTCGACGGGAAGGTGGTGCTGGTCGCCGGGGTCGGCAAGGGGCTCGGGACCGCGACGGTGGCGCTGCTCGCCTCGGAGGGGGCCCGGGTGATCGCGGTGGCCCGGCACGGGACGGCGCTGTCGCCGCTCGAGGCGCACGCGCGGCACCGGAACTGGAACGTCGAGATCCGGACCGCGAACCTGTTCGACGCGACGGAGGTCGACCGGCTCGTCCACGACGCGGTCGAGGAGTTCGGCGGGCTCGACGCGGCCTCGGTGAACGTCGGGCACTGGGTCCCCGGCGAGACCGCCCTCCACCGGATGTCGGCCGACGAGTGGTCGAGCGGGCTCCGCGACAACCTGGACGCGATCTATCTCGTCGGGCGCGCGGCGATCCCGCACTTCCTTCAGCGCGGACGGGGCAGCCTCGTCGTCGTCTCGGCCGCCCTCGCGGTCCGGTGGGCCGGCAGCGCCGCGTACTGCGCCGCGAAGGGTGGGATCGTCGACCTGGTCCCCAAGCTCGCGCGGGACTACCGTGCGACGGGGATCCGCGTCAACGCCGTCCTGCCGGGCTCGATGTCGGGGTCGCTGGAGCAGCTCGACCCGCCCCCGCGCGACCCGAGCGTCGTGTTGACGGACCAGACCCGAACCAGCCCGTGGGAGGTCGCTCGGGCGATCCGCTACTTCGTCTCGGACGAGAGCCGCTGGGTGACCGGCGCCGTCCTCACGGTGGACGGCGGCGCGTCGACCTTCGGGTCCGAACCGGGCGCGTCCCCGTGACGTCGACGGGACGTGCGCCCGCGACGATCGCGCTGCGTCGGGCGACCGAGGCGGACGTGCCGGCGCTGGTCCCCCTCTTCGGCGCCTACCGGGAGTTCTACCGTGAGCGGCGGGATCCGGAGGCCGAGCGGACGTTCCTTGCCGCGCGGCTCGCCGCCGGGGAGGCGGTCGTCTTCCTCGCCGAGCGGGGCGGCGCGATCGCCGGATTCACGCTGCTCTACCCGTCGTTCTCGTCGGTGTCGCTCCGGCCGATCTACGTCCTGAACGACCTCTTCGTCGTGCCGACGCACCGCCGGCAGGGCGTCGGGGCCGCGCTGCTCCGCGCGGCCGTGGCCTTCGCGCGGGAGCGCGGCGCCGGCTACCTCACGCTCGAGACCGCGAAGGACAACCCGGCGCAGCGGCTCTACGAGGCCGAGGGCTGGCGCCGGGACGCGGAGTTCCTCCACTACGAGCACGCGGTCTGAGCGCCCCCGGGTCGGTCACGGGCGTCCGCCGCCGCCCGGGGGCGTGGGCGTGCGCCACGTCGCCACCCACCCGACCACGGCGAACAGTCCGAGCGTGATCCCGAACGCCGCGGCCGCCGCACCGAGCCCGACCCGCTCGCTCGCGAACGCGACGCCGACCGTGGGGACGGCGAGCGCGGTGTAGCCCGCGATGTAGAACGCCGAGAGGATCTCCCCGCGCCACCGATCCGGCGCGATGCGGTCGATCAGGGTGACCGACCCCATGAACGCCAATCCGACAGCGATCCCAAGGAGCGCGGCCGCGAGGACGAGGACCACGATCGACGCGAAGAGGAGCGCGAGCGCGAAGATCGACAGGGCCACCACCAGCAGCGGGAACCCGAACAGCAGGGCCCGCCGGTCGCGGACCTGCGGCGTGAACAGCTGCACGATCGCGGCGAAGGCGAACATCGTGGCCACCACGAGCGCGGTGGCGACGGTGCCCCCAAAGCCCAGCGCGACCCGGACGAACGTCGGCGCGAGCGCGCCGAAGAACCCGTAGATCGAGTAGCACGACGCGAGCGCCAGCGCGGCGATCCAGAACGACCGCCGGATCTCGGGAGGGATGTGCAGCGCGGGGGGTGCGAGACGGCGGCGGACGGTCGAGAGCTGCACGGTCTCGGGAACGACGAGCACCGCGAGCGCGCCAACGACGCTGAGCGCGATCAGGACGACGTAGACGACCGTCGTGGGGTACGGCACGTACGCCACGAGCAGCCCGCTCGCCAGCACCCCCGCGGCGACACCGCCGAAGTTCGCGGCGACCGAGACCCGCGCAACATGGTGCTGATCGAGTCCGGGCTCGAGCCGGGCCATCGCCGCCGTCGCGGTGCTGGTCGTCGCGCCCACGGCGAGGCCCGAGGCGACCCGGGCGAGCGCCAGGACGATCACGCCGTTGACCGCGACGAACACGACCCCGCTGAGCGCGGTGAGGACCATGCCGACGAGGAGGATCGGGCGGCGCCCGACCAGGTCGGAGCGCGGCGCGACCAGGAACATCGTGACGAGCACCCCGATCGTATACGTGCCGAACACCAGTCCGAGGACGCCCGCCCCGAATCCGTACCGGGCCTCGTACGTGGCGTAGAGCGGGGTCGGGATCCCGGCGCCGAAGGCGGTGACCGCGAGGACGAAGGCGATCCATCGAAATGGGCCCCGGCTGCGGGGCGGGGGCGGCTCGGCCCCGACCGGCCCGCTCACGAACGCACCCCGCGGGGCCGCTCGGACCCCCGCCCCATCGCTACCGGATCTCCACGTTCTTCCAGGCCGCCGGAAGCGGCGGCCAGCTGAGGGCCATCTCGTCGAGCGCCTCGACCAGCACGTTCGAGACGACCCAGTCGCGGAACCACTTCTCGTTGGCCGGGACGAGGTACCACGGGGCCCACCGGGTGCTCGTCTTCCGGAGGATCTCCTCGAAGGCCGCCTGGTACTGCGGCCAGAGCTTGAGCGTCGGGAGGTCCGCTTCGCTGAACTTCCAGTGCTTGGTCGGGTCCTTCAGGCGCTCGCGCAGTCGGGACTTCTGCTCGGCCTCGCTGATGTGCAGGAAGAACTTCAGCACGGTCGTCCCCTCGAGCGAGAGCGTACGCTCGAACTCGTTGATCATCCGGTACCGTCGGTGCCATACCCGCCGGGGCGCGAGCTTCTCGACCCGGGGGACGAAGACGTCCTCGTAGTGGCTGCGGTTGAAGATCGCGATCTCGCCCTTCCCGGGCGTGTGCGGGTGGATCCGCCAGAGGAAGTCGTGTGCCCCCTCCTCCTCGGTCGGCACGCGGAAGTGCGCGACGCGGACCCCCTGGGGGTTCACGCCCTCGAAGACGTGGCGGATCGTCCCATCCTTCCCGCCGGCATCGATCGCCATAAGCACCATCAGGATCGATCGGCGGTGGTCGGCCCACAGCAGCTCCTGCAGGTGCTCGAGGCGGCGGGCGAGCTTCGCGCCGTCGGCCAGCGCGGTCCGCTTCGAACCGTGGACCGCCGAGGTGTCGTCGGGGTCGGACCGATCGAGGCGGACCCTCTCCCCCGGCCGGATCCGGAACTTCGACCCCTCGCCCATCCGTGTCTCCGGACCCTCGGCATCCAAGGGCCGGGGGGCGCAGGTCCGGGGGGTTGATAGGGCCTCGCGCGGCCCCGTCCGGGCGCTACGACGCGGTCGACGGGCTCGACGACCGGGATGAGCTCGGGGCGGGCGGCAAAGACCTCGACCCGGTGGTGGGGCCTCTCCCCGATCTCGCGGAGCGTGGGGGTCTCGGGCTCGACGGCGATCGCGCGCACCTGCCGCCACGAGAAGCAGAGCGGGGCGACGAGCGCCCCGCTCCTCGCAACCGTCGGCCCCCGGCTCAACGCGTCCGAGACGCCGCAGCCGACCGTGCCGCGGCGAGCGGTGTTCCGGCCGAGGAGCGGACGCCCGTTCTACCGGGGAACCGGCTTCCACATCACGACGTTGGTCGTCTCGAAGCCGGCGCGTTCGTAGAGGGTCCGGGCGCCGGTGTTGTGCGCAAAGACATGGAGCCCCACGCGATCGACCCCGAGCCGGCGCGCCTCGTCCTCCACGGCCCGAAGGGCCGCGGCCCCGTAGCCTTTCCGGCGGTGCGGGGCACCGATCCCGAGCCAGAAGATCCAGACCTGCTTCGGCCCGTCCTCGCTGCGCAGCGCGAACCAGAGCTCCCCGACGCGCTCGCCGGTCGCCGCGTCGCGGACGGTGCGAAGGAACTGGTCCGGGGAGCGGAGTCCTTGCGGGAGGAGCTGCTCGTGCTCGCGACGCGAGCGGCTCGTCGCCCCGTCCTCGCTCCACCGCCCGGACCGGGTGTTCTCGCGCGCGTAGCGGGCGACCGACGCCTCGAAGAACGGGCCGAACTCGTCCTCGGTCATCGGCTCGAGCCGGATCATGGTCGGCGTGGGACGGTCGGGCCCGATATTTATCGGTCGGCCCGCGCCGTCGCCAAACCGTAATCGGGCCCCACATGCTGGCCGACCTTCGAGGGATCGATGCCGCCGCGGACCCGGACCCTGGTCGCGATCGTCCTCGTCGTGATCGTGGGGGTCGCCGGCGCGACGACCTACCTCCTCCTGACCCGGCCCATGGGCTCGGCGCCCGGCCCCGGTCCGACGGGTCCGGTCGTGCCGGCGTTCTGCCCGACCGGCGCGGGAGCGGACGGGGCCGGCAACTGGACCACCTACCATCAGGACAACTCCCGCGCCGGCGTGGAGGCGACCGGTCCCGTGACCGGCGCGACGCCGATGTGGGGGGGACCGGTGTCGCTCGACGGACAGGTGTACGCGGAGCCGCTGGTCTGCGGCGACGCGGTCTACGTGGCGACCGAGGAGAACATGGTCTACGCGATCAACGCGACGACCGGATCGATCCTGTGGTCGGACGCCCTCGGCACTTCGGTGCCCCAGTCCGACCTGCCGTGCGGCGACATCAACCCGACCGGGATCACCGGGACACCGGTGATCGACACGGCGACGGGGATCCTCTACGTCGTCGCGTTCCTGGCGCAGAATCTGCACCACGAACTGTTCGGCCTGAGCGTCACGAACGGCACGATCGAGTCCCAGGTCGCGGTCGACGCCCCGGGCTCCACGCCGGCGAACGAGCAGCAGCGCGGCGCCCTCGCGCTCGCCAACGGGTTCGTGTACGTGCCGTACGGCGGACTGTTCGGGGACTGCGCGCAGTACTGGGGGTTCGTCGTGGGGGCGCCCGTCAACGGCTCCTCCGTGCTCCGGTCGTACCAGGTGCCGACGACGCGCGAAGCCGGCATCTGGGCCGCGGGCGGGGTGCAGGTCGCCCCGAACGGGAGCCTCTTCGTGGCGACAGGGAACGGGGCGTCCCGGAGCACCTACGACTTCGGGGACAGCGTGATCGAGCTGTCGCCGACGCTGGCGGAGGTCGGCGCGTTCGCGCCGGTGAACTGGCTGTCGCTCAACGAGAACGACCAGGACCTGGGGTCGCTCAACCCGACCCTGCTCCCCGACGGGAACGTCTTCATGGCCGGCAAGGAGGGGGTTGGCTACCTCCTCGACGGCGCGGATCTCGGCGGGGTCGGGGGGCAGCTCGGCGAGAACGACGTCTGCGCCGGGGCGTACGGAGGGACCGCGCACGTCGGCCCGACCGTGTTCGTCCCGTGCACGAACGGCCTCTTCGCGGTGGCGACCACGGCGACCAACCTCTCGGTCGCGTGGAGCGCGACGGGGTTCGACGCCGGGTCCCCGATCGTGACGGGCGACGTCGTCTGGGCGGTCAACATTTCGACCTCCGACCTCTTGGGGTTCAATCTCACGACCGGGGCGATCGCCTTCTCGTTCCCGCTCGCGGGCTCGGACCACTTCCTTTCCCCGACCGCGACCCCCGACAGTCTCCTCGTCGCGGGCGGGGACGAGCTCTACGCGTACGCGCTGTCGTGACGCGCCACCAGGACCGGTGAGAGCGGTGGGGCGCGGGAAGCTCTACCGCGCCGAGCCGCCCTGCATGAGCCGCATGTAGGCGTCCTCGAGCGTCAGCGACGCGCTGCTGAAGCTGGTCACGGGCGCGACCTTCTGGCAGCTCTCCAGGATGCGGGTCCGGGCCTCCTCCGATCCGTCGAAGTCGAGGCGGAAGCGCGTTGGGGAGACCGGCTGGACGCGGGTGACCCCGGCGATCGCCGCGATCTGCCCCGGGTCCGCCGGGCGGGCGAACTCGACCTCGAGGCTGGTGACCTTGAACCGGTCGGCGATGTGCTCGACCGTGTCCTGCATCAGGATCCGGCCGTTGTTGATGAAGATCACCTGGTCGCAGATCTCGGTGACCTCCTGGAGGAGGTGCGAGCTCATCAGGATCAGCCGGTCCTGGGCCTTCAGCCGGATCAGCAGGTTGCGGATGATCACCCGCTCGGCCGGATCGAGGCCGCTCGTCGGCTCGTCGAGCAAGAGGACGGTCGGCTCGGCGATCAGGATCCCGGCGATGACGATCCGCTGCTTCTGACCCTTGGAGAGCTTGGCCGTCTTCCGGTCGAGCGGCGGGAGCTCGAGCTCGCGCGCGTAGCGGTCGGTCCGGTCCCGGATCTCCTCGGAGGTGAGGCCGTGGAACTCGCCGATCATCGCGAGCGTCTCCCGGGCGGTCAGGGCCGGGTACGGCTCGGGGGTCTCCACGAGGGACCCGACGTCCCAGAGCGCCCCCTTCGGGTCGGTCGCCGCGTCGCGCCCGTTCACGAGCGCGGTCCCCGACGTCGGTCGCAATAGCCCCGTGAACAGCTTGAGGGTCGTGGTCTTCCCGGCCCCGTTCGGTCCGAGGTAGCCGATCGCCCCGCCGCGATCGTAGTGGAACGTCGCGTCCTCGAGCGCCGGGAACTTGCCGAACCGCTTCGTGAGGTTCGTGGCCGCGATCGACGGCACGCTATCCCTTCACCTCCTTGTAGCGGTAGAGGACGTAGGAGAGCACGAGGAACACGCCGAGATAGACGGCCATGATCACCGCCCCCTCCCACGGGTACGGGGAGTACGAGTACAGCGTGATCCCCACCCCGCGGGCGCCGCCGATGTGCATCGACGACTCGTGCTTGAAGCTCGACTGGAAGACCGTCGTGATCGTCTGCGCGCCGTAGTCCAGGGAGTACCAGGGCTCGGCACCGAGCAGGTCGCCGACCGAGGTCAGGATGGGAAACCCGAGGAGGAGGATCAGGATCGACGCGATGATGCTGACCGTCGCGTTGCGGAAGAACGAGCTGAAGAAGAACGCGACGGCGAGCACCGCGAGCAGGAACAGGAGCGCGGCGCCGAGCGAGAGCAGGATCGACGACGGGATGTTGCCGTAGAAGTACTGGACCGCCACCGCCGCGAACAGGTAGTAGACCAGCCCGATCGCGGTCCCGGTGACCACCGCCGCGACGTACCGTCCGGCGAGCAGGGTACCGCGACGGACCGGCTGGGTCAGCATGAGGTAGCCCGGACCGCCCGACAGGTCGACCGCGAGGGCGTCCCCGCCGAGGAAGGCGGCGACGACGATCACCGCGTCCTCCAGCGTGGAGAGGTACGTCGCGAGGTAGTCGGACGAGGTCGGATTGTTCGCCGTGACCGCGTCGACGCCGCGGTGGAGCTGGACGGCGAGGAGGCCCGAGGCGATCAGCAGCACGAAGATCAGGAGTCCGATGAATCGCCAGGTCCGCAGATACGAGCGGAGCTGGTAGAGGAAGGCGATCCGGAACTGCCGGAGGTCCCCGATCGTCGTGGCCATTCCGGGCGACTTCGACCGGGCCCGAGTATATACCGACACTTCCCGCCCGGGTTCCGCCGGTGGTCGTGCCGACCCCTCGCCCGCGGTGTTTCAGTCCCCCTCCGGGGCGTCTTATCCCTCGGACACGCGATGGCGGCATCGCCATGACCGCGGCGCTCGATCGAAAGCCACGGACCCCCGAGTCGACTTTGGCGAACCCTCTCGCGCGGGCCAGGGGCCGCCGATGACCCAATTCGTCCTCGTACCCGGGGCGTGGCTCGGGGCGTGGTCGTGGAAGGAGGTCGCTCGTTTCCTCGAGCAGGAGGGACACTCGGCCCATCCCGTCACGTTGACCGGCATGGGCGATCGCGTGCATCTCGCCTCGCCGCAGGTCGGCATGGAGACCGCGATCAAGGACGTGCTGAACGTGATCCGATACGACGAGGTCGATCACTGCGTGCTCGTCGGGCACAGCTTCGCGGGCAAGGTCGCCGCGGCCGTGGCCGATCGTGCGCCCTCGAAGATCCCGCGCGTGATCTATCTCGATTCGTTCCGCCCCGAACGCGTGACGACCCCGCAGGGCGGGTTCGACCCCTCGGGAGAGTTCGGGGCCCCGCCGCCCGGTAGCCTCGGGATCCCCCTCACCGAGGCGACGATCGCCCGCATCGGGCCGGATGTCCGGGGGGAGGACCTCGCTCGCATGAAGCGGCTCTCCACGCCCTGGCCGATCAAGCTCGCCACGGATCCGATCACGCTGACGAGCGGCTACGATCGGGTCCGGGAAGCCTACATCTTCTGCAGTCGGAGCGGAGATCCCGTGGACGAGATCGTCGCCGGCAAGTGGGGGAAGCTCGACGGGCCCCACCGCATCCTCGACGCGGGCCACTGGCCGATGCTCACCACGCCGAAGGAGCTGGCACGGGATCTCGTCGCCCTCTCCACCTGAGGTCCACTCGCCAACTCGGGTCTCGGAGCGGGGTACGCCGATCGACCGGAACTAGAACTGGGTCGCTCCGCTGAGCCGCGACCGTCTACGGTCAGCTGGATCGACCGTTTTCAATCCTCTGGAAGATCGCTTCTCGGCTTCCGCGAAAGCGTTCGTGGCCTCCTGGTGAGCGCCGGTCGCCGAGTCTGCCGCGGGGGCCGTGCCGTTAACCCCGCGTCGTGGGCGAGCGCCTCCGCCAGGAAGTCCCGATTCAACCGCTCCAGGCGAGGATGGCGCGTGTCCACCCCATCGAAGGACCCGTCCTCGACTCGTCCCCACGGGCCTTCGGTCCGGGGCCGGACCGACGGCCTGGCCTGGGTCGACGGCGCAGGGGTAAGCCCCCGCATCCTCCCCGGGTCGGCCCTCGGCGAGGGTCGTCCGTGGCAACCACGTCCCTCCTGTACGGACCTGCGTGAATCGATAGCAGTAAGTATGCATGCGCGCCCACCCAAGGCTCCCTCTAGGTCCCCAACATGGACTGGTCCAGCATCTGGCTCGCGATCGTCGCCTTCGGGGCCTCGATCATCAACGGGGCCATCGGCTACGGGTTCTCCTCGATCGTCACCCCGATCGCGCTGCTCTGGTACTCGAACAAGATCCTGAACCCCGCGGTGGTCAGCGTCGAGCTGATCGTCAATGTCGCACTCCTGTTCCGGGAACGCGCGTACATCGCCGCGACGATGAGCCGGGCGATGCCGGTGGTGGCGACCCTCCTGCCGGGCGTCGTGCTCGGTACGCTGGGACTGAGCTACCTTGCGGTGAACGACGTCAAGGTGGTCGTCTACGTGATGCTCCTGCCGATGGTGGTGGTCCAGCTGCTCGGGCTGCGACGCCCGTTCAGCAACGAGCGCCGCACCGGTTCCGCCATCGGACCGGGGATCGGGTTCCTCTACGCTCTCACGACGATCTCGGGCCCGCCGCTGGCCGTGTTCTTCCGGAACCAGGGGCTGTCGAAGAACGAGTTCCGGTGCACCCTGGCTCAGGTTCGCGTCGCGGAATCCAGCCTGACCCTGGCGACCTATTTCCTCTTCACGGAGTTCCTCGGAGCCAACCTGACCTCGGTGCCCTCGCTCGGACTCGTTCCGTACCTGCTCCTTCCGATCCTGATCGGGGTTCCGCTGGGGACCTGGATCGTGGGCCGCGTGTCCCGGGATGCCTTCACGCGGCTCGTGATGGCGATGGACGGTCTGGTCGTCTCCTTCGGGCTCTCAGAGGTGATCGTGAAGCTCAAGTGGGTGGGCTCGACCGTCGGTGATCTCGTGTTCGCCGTGCTCGCGATGTTCGTCGTTGCGCTGTCGTCCTACTCGCTCTACCGCCTGCCCGGCTCGCGGAAACTGGTGGACTCTCCCTCTCCTCCCTTGCCCGAGATGTCGGCGGGCCGGGGTCCGGGCGAGCTCCCCTCGACGGCCCGTGCGACAGAACGAGACCGGACCTCGCCGTTGCTCGAACCGACCCCGCCGAAGTGAGCTGATCCCGGACGGCGACGGACTCGCTCCGCCAAGCGGGTCGTCCCGCGAGCGAGGACACCGTCGGGCGAGCGCGCGATGCCTCCGCGCGAACGGCTACCGAGCGGGTCCGTACGCCGTCCCGTCTCGTCGGACCGAAACGAGCGCCCAGAGGTGGCTCCGATCAAGGAGAGTCCGATCGCGAGGCACAGCGCAGTGAACGCGATCGACGAACCGCCGCCCACCTCAAGCTGAGGGTGGGTGTTGATGACGAGCCGGAGGACGACTCCGACCGCGCCGAGGACGGCGGCGCCGCCGTAACTCCGGGATCGCCCCCGGTGCCCGAATTACAGGAGGAGCACGGTCAGGGTCGCGAGGGGGACCACGGCGACGGCCGCGGTGAGCGCGACGTCCGGTGCCACCGATGAGAGCGTCACACCGAGGGCGCCCAGTATGGCGACGAGAAAAACGACCAGCAGAACGAACGCTACCCGAGGAGCGTGGGCGAGCCGCCCTGCGGAGATCGAGGCCATGTCCAACCCCCTACCCCACCCTCCACGGTCAGGACGCGCACGATCGGGACGGCGTGGGGCGGGTCGCCCCCGCACGGAGGGACCGGCGCGCGCGACGGCGGTTGCCGCGGATCAATGACCGGCCGAAGTCCCGGGATCCAACGGACGCGCCTCGAGAACAAGTCCCTCCTTTTCCATGGAGGCCCGGTAGGCGGTGACGGGCGTCCGGGCCGGGCCCCGTAGCACCTTCCCCGTTTCGAGGTCGAACTCCGAGCCATGCCAAGGGCACTCGACCCGGTGATCGCTCAGCCGCCCCTCGCCGAGCGGACCCCCCACGTGCGTGCACCGGGCCGAGATCGCGAACAGGGCGCCGTGCACGTTGAACACCACCACGGGCTGTCCGTCCACATCGACCTGAGCGTGCGCCCCGTCGGAGGGCGGAGAGAAGCCCGGGATCACGACACGAGCAGGGGGCGGGGGCTGCATGCGCCCCCATCGAACTCTGCCTTATTCGACTTCCGGGTCGTTGCGATCTTCCGGTCGGGAGCGAACGTCCATCGAGCCAACCGACCGCTGTGGCCATCCATGAAAGGGTAGCGTCGGGTTCGGCCGTTTCCTAAGCTGCAGCCACACGCATGTGAGGATCCGGCTGCATCCGGTTGTCGAGTGCGGCCGAGTCCTCGAGGGCGAGCGTCGTAGGTCCGCGCAGCCGGTACGCGCGCCCGTGCCGCCCCGGCCGCAGGCTTAACTGCCCGAACGCATCCAATCCCCGTGGCCCCGGAGCGCCGCCTCGCGGCCGTGATGTTCACCGACACCGTGGGGTTCACGGCCTCCACCCAGGCCAACGAGGGTCACACTCTCGAGATGCTCCGCCAGCAGGGCGACCTGCTGCGACCCATCGTCGCGATCCATCAGGGCCGAGAGATCAAGTCGACGGGCGACGGCTTCCTCGTCGAGTTCGACAGCGCCCTCAAGGCCGTCCAGTGCGCGGTCAACATCCAGCGGCGGATCCACGAGAGGAACTCGGAGGGAGGGCAGTCCCCCATCCGGGTCCGCATCGGAGTCCACCTGGGGGACGTCGTCCAGAACGGAGGCGACATCCTGGGGGATGCGGTGAACCTTGCGGCCCGCATCGAGCCTCTGGCGGAGCCCGGCGGCGTCTGCGTTTCCGGCGCGGTATTCGACCAGGTCCGCACCAAGGTGGCGGACCGGTTCGAGAAGCTCGAGCCCAAGTCGCTGAAGGGCGTGGAACTGCCGCTCGACGTCTACCGCGTGATCCCGTCCTGGGAGGGAAGCGGGGGAGGGGCCGCGGACGAAGTTCCGCCCCTGCTGGACAAGGCCCGCATCGCGGTGCTCCCGTTCGCCAACATCAGTCCCGACCCGAGCGACGAGTACTTCGCCGACGGGCTGACCGAGGAGTTGATCGCGAACCTCTCGCTCGTGCCCGGGCTCAAGGTCATCGCCCGGACCTCGGTGCTCGGGTACAAAAAGGGCGAAAAGAAGGTCGCCGCGATCGGGAAGGAGCTCGGCGTCGGGACCGTGGTCGAGGGCAGCGTCCGACGCGCGGCCAACAAGATCCGGGTCACCGTCCAGGTGATCGACGTCGGCACGGAGGAGCACCTCTGGACGGCGAAGTACGACGACGATCTCGACGACATCTTCGCGGTCCAGAGCGAGATCGCGACCAAGGTGGCGACCTCGCTGCCCGGGAACCTGACGAAGTCCGAGACCCCCGTTCCGGAGCTCGAGCGACCCAAGGAAACGCAGGCGTACCTCTCGTATCTCCAGGGTCAGGCGCTGATCTGGAGGTCGGACGAGCCGTCCCTGCGGAAGTCGCTGGAACACTTCGAGAAGGCCCTCGCCAGCGATCCTACCTTCGCGCGCGCGTACGCCGGACTCGCGCGGGCGTACATCAACCTCGGCAACGAAGGCTACCTCACCTGGACCGGAGCGATCGAGATGGGGCAGGCCGCCGCGGAGCGCGCCAGTCGCCTGGACCCGGATCTGGCCGAGGCGCACGCGCTCCTGGCCGAGCTCGCGTTCATGGCGGACGCGCCCGCGGAGATCCTCGACCATGAACTTCGACGTGCGCTGGAGCTGAACCCCAATCTGGCCCAGGCCCACAGCATCCTGAGTTCGCTCGCGGGTTCGTTCGGGATCATCGAGTCGTACATCCTCCAGGGAGAGGAGGCCTACCGCCTGGACCCGCTCTCGCCCCCGATGATCCGACGCCAGGGCGAGGCGTACTTCAATTCCGGTCGACAGGACGACGCGCTGGCGCACTGGAAGAAGAACATCGAGACCGACCCGATCGACGCGTATCACGGGCTCGCCGACTGCTACATGCTCAAAGGGGACTTCGAGCAGGCCGAGTCGGCGGTACGAGAGCTGGAACGGGTCGCCCCGAACAGCGACGCCGCCCTCCTCTGCCGCGGGTTCCTCGCGGCGATGCGGGGAGACCGCGACGTCGCGATCCGCATGATCGCCCGGCTCGACGATGTCTTCAAGAAAGGAACGTCACGTCAGTCGTCGATCGGATACATCTACCTCGCTTTGGGCGACCTGGATCGGTACTTCGAGTACATGGTCGCCGCTGCGAAGAACCACACCCTGCAGGCCGTGAAGGTACGACTATCCCCATTGCTCGCGGTCGCCCGCAAGGATCCCCGTTTCGTCATGCTCGTGATCCAAGCGGGCCGGCCGATGCAGGCCAACAAGCTGGGAGTCTAGATCCCGACCGACGAGTCATCCGGTCCACGGACGTCGCTGGGACCCGTGACCCTTCGAGGCCGTGCCATCGACCCGACGTGCGCGCGCACCGACCGCGGAGCGGAGGTCGCGAGAATGGTACGGGCCGACAGCGCGCAGGTCGGATCGCAAGTCACGACGTGCCCGTCGGGCGCACGTGCCCGCGTCGGCCGGGACCAGCTTTGGGCCAGCGACGGTTCCGACCCGGGACGAGCAGCGGTCGCCCTGCCGGTGCGCGGATCCTACCTCGCCGAAAGTAGTATCGCGGCTACAGCCCGGCACCCCGCGCGCGCGACCCGTCGCACCCGGAGTTCGGTGCACCGAAGCCACGACGCGGACCCCTTGTCGAGCCGATCCAGTGGTCACTCCGGTCACACCCCCGAGCACCCGTACCGCGCGTTTGATGCGCCTACGGCCGCGTTCCCGTACACGGTCGAGATAGTACAGCACCGGGAAACGAACCGGCTCTACCGTCAGAAAATACTCTTCCGGCGAGAATCATTCTAAGAACCCCTTGCGCGCATCCAGCGGCCATGCCCCGGGTCCCGAAGGTCGCGAACGAGACGGCGAGCTGGAACCCGATCCCCGATCCGGAGGGTCACTACTCGACGGGCACTGCCGACTTCGATCGGCTCATCGGGGGTGGATTCAAGCGCGGCAGCTTCGCCCTCTTCGAGATGAGCGACACGGTCGGTCCGGAAGACATCGACCTGCTCTTCTTCCCGACGCTCATCAACTTCCTGTACCAGTCGCGCGGCGTCCTCGCGGTCCTGCCCTCGGTCGACTCGCCCCACAACTTCCGATCGCGGATGGTGCGGTTCGTGACCCGCCGGCGCTTTGACAGCCGCGTCCGCATCGTCGACTACATCGGCGAGGATGAGGGCCCGGCGTACGTCGTGAGCCTCAAGAACATGCGACCAGACCCACTGCGGCGCAGCCCGATCAATCCGAAGGAGCTTCGCAAGGACATCGCAAAGATGGAGGCGGCGGAGAAGGCCGTGCAGGGCCAGCGGAAGCGGTCGTTCCTGGAGTTCCACGCGATCGAGGTGCTCGACACGCTGGTCGGAGGTGAGAAGGCCCGGAAGATGTACTTCTCCGGTGTCAAGCGCGCCCGGGCGGTGCACAATCTCGTGATCGGGTTGCTCGCGCCGGGGGTCGAGTGCGCCGCGGCGGTGCGGAGCATGGCCGACACCAAGTTCGCTCTTCGCCGCGAGGAAATGGGGCTGATCATCCAGGGGCTGCGTCCCTCGTTCCCCAGCTACGTGGTGACCGCCGATCTTGTCGCGGGGCCGCCCCACGTGGCCTTCGTACCGAGCCCGTCGTGAGACCTGGTCGATCCCGCCGCGCTTGAACCAAGAGGGATCGCGACAACCCGGTCTCGATGCCCAGTCGAGGCTGGGCGAGGCCACCGGACCAGCGGGTCAGGGTCCGTCAGTGGCCGGTAGAAGTCCAAGGTCCGAGAGCATCCTCTGAGCGGCTTCCTCGACCTTGGGAACCGGACCGAAGAGCTCCGCCTGTAGACGGGTGTCCGCGATGTACTGTCCGGTCTGGAAGAACCGGACCATCTCCAGCATATCACGAAGGCCGGGACTGAAGAGCGCAGCGAACCGCATGCCGCCACCGCCGAAGGAGCGCATCTTCATCGGGCGGTGGAGCAAGCGACCGATGAGGTCGGTCAACTCCTGACCCGAGAGGGGGCGGTCGGATCCGAGGTCGATCTTCTGTCCCAGCGCACGGGGCTCGTCTAGCGCGAGGGCGAGGCAGCGCGCCACTTCATCCGGCGCGATGTAGGTGATCCGCACGTTGCCCTGGGTCATTCCCATGACCTGACCCTTCTGAAATCCGGCGAGCATCCACTGGCGGAAGCGACCCCTCGGCGCACCGAGAAAAGCTCCGGGACGCAGCGAGACGAACGGCACGCCCTGCTGCTGAAGGTAGTCCTCCGTGACCTTCTTCGCCCAGAAGTGGGGAACGTCCGGGGCCTTCTCGCACGCAAGGATGCTGAGGAACACGAATCGAGGGACGCCCGCCTTCTTCGCGGCATCCACGAGGTTGCGGTTCCCGTCGAAGTCGGTCTTGAGCGAGTCGCCCTTCTTCCGCTGGGAGTAGCCGATCGCCGAGCTGATCACGGCGCTCACGCCCGTCATCGCGGGCACGAGCGAAGGGGGATCGAGCATGTCCCCCCGGACCAGTTCGATCCCGTCGGTTGGGAGCGCACTCGTGTCGCTACCCGGCCGGACCAGCACGCGGACGGCCTTTCCTCGAGCACGAAGTCGCGCCAGGGTTCGCCCCCCCAGGTCGCCGGTGGCGCCGACCAGCAGGACCGGGAGTTCCTTCGTT
>Ga0335073_10005685_pt1 | contig 17495 bp, 12 predicted proteins | sample Lox_Sample_22_FD_207093 | JGI IMG/M metagenome (GOLD analysis project Ga0335073, IMG submission 207093) | Soil microbial communities from Loxahatchee National Wildlife Refuge, Florida, United States - Lox_Sample_2.2 | ecosystem: Environmental > Terrestrial > Soil > Wetlands | place: USA...
TAAAGTTGATACGCACGACGTAGTCCCGAAGGGACGGCTGGAAATAGCCAGGACGCCAGTCCCAGGTAAAGTTGATACGCACGACGTAGTCCCGCGAGGGACGGCTGAGAATAGCCCAGGACGCCAGTCCTGGGTAAAGTTGATACGCACGATGCAGTCCCGCGAGGGACGGCTGAAAATTACCCAGGACGTGAGTCCTGGGAGACCAGTCATCTGCGGAAGGGAAATGAAAGGCATGGCGCACAGTCATGTATCTTGCCTGGTCCATGTGATTTTTTCGACTGGACAGCGTCGGCCGATGATTCGTGAAGATGTTGAACAAGATCTTCACCGATACTTGGGAGGTATAGCTCGTCAGAATGGAATCTCGGCTCTGGCCATTGGTGGGGCCAAGGACCACGTCCATTTATTGCTTTCGTTGCCGGCTACCGTCTCTGTGGCAAAAGCCGTTCAGTTGCTCAAATCCGGATCTTCGAAGTGGGTCCATGAGACGTTTCCGCAAATGAGCTCATTTGCGTGGCAGGAGGGATATGGGGCCTTCTCTATAGGGGTATCTCAGCGGGAAACGACGCTGAGATACATCAAGACGCAGGCTGACCATCACAGGCGGATTAGCTTTGCGGATGAATTGAAGAAATTCCTGGCAGTTCACGGCATCGAGGATGGACCTTCAGCTATGGCGGAGCATTCTGGTTAACGGTTCATCCCGGGACTAATCGTCCTGGGAAATTTTCAGTCGTCCCTTCGGGACTGTTTTGTGGAGATCACCGATGTGAAGAATGTTCCTTCAGGGCCGTATTCTGCCCTGCTCGGTCACACCATTGTGGGTTTGACAGGTTCCTGTGGGTTTTCTTAGCTTCTTTTAGTCATGGAGACACTTAAGGGACGGACGGCACTGGTTACTGGCGCCTCGCGGGGGTTGGGCGCGGCGATTGCGCTCGAATTGGCTGCGAGAGGCGCCAATGTGGCGGTGAACTACTTCGCCAGGCGTGAGCGGGCGGAGCAGCTGTGCGCCAGGATCAGGAATGAGGGCGGGGAAGCGACGCCCTACTACGCCGATGTACGGCTGGAGGCGGATATCACCGGCATGATCCAGGCCATCAACGATACCTATCGCCATATCGACATTGCGGTGATCAATGCGACAGGGCCGCAGCCTTTTCTGACCATCGAAGAACAGACCTGGGAACGATACCTGGACCAGCTGGACTTCTTTGTGAAGTCACCGCTGCTCGTCTTGAAGCACGTGGTCGCCGGCATGAAGAGCCGGGGATTCGGCAGGATCATCCAGATCGGCAGCGAAGTTTTCGAACTGGGAAACCCCATGTTCGCCCACTACGTGGCAGCGAAAGGCGCCCAGCTAGGGCAAACACGGTCCTGGGCACGCGAGCTGGCCACGACCGGGATCACGGTAAACCTGGTTGCTCCGGGCTGGATTCCAACCGAGCGCCATCTGCACTCCACGCAGGCCGAGATGGACGCTTACACGGAGAGGGTGCCCATGAGACACATGGGTACTCCACAGGATGTCGCCGATACGGTTGCCTTTTTGGCCAGTGATGAGGGCAGATTTATCACCGGGCAACGTATCTCGGTGAATGGGGGCAATACCCTTGCGTGATCAGCTCATCGTTCGCAGCGTGGGACTGACCTTCAAAGGCGCTTCGGTAGCAGACTGGACTTGCTCGACGGAAACGCCGGGCGCGATCTCCTGAAGCAGCAGCCCTTCGGGCGTTACGTCGATCCAGGCCAGCTCGGTCGCGATGGAATCGACTACGCCGACCCCAGTCAAGGGTAGCCTGCAGGCATTCAGGATTTTTGGACGCCCGTCTCGGGTGGTGTGTTCCATGGCGACGATGACGCGCCGCGCACTCGCCACCAGATCCATGGCGCCGCCCATACCCTTGACCATCTTGCCGGGGATGATCCAGTTGGCCAGGCTTCCCCTGGCGTCGACTTCCATGGCGCCCAGGATGCTCAGGTCGATGTGGCCGCCGCGGATCATGGCAAACGCCTCGGCACTGGAAAAGAACGACGTGCCGGGGAGCACAGAAACCGTCTCTTTGCCTGCGTTGATCAGGTCGGGGTCCACTTCCTCTTCGAGCGGGTAGGGCCCGATGCCGAGCATGCCGTTTTCCGACTGCAGCACTACTTCCACTCCCGCGGGTACGTAGTTGGCCACCAGCGTCGGCATTCCGATGCCCAGGTTGACGTAATAGCCGTCGCGCAGTTCCTGCGCCACCCGGCGGACAATACGATTGCGCTTGTCAGCTTCCTGCAGCAGCTCGCGCCTTGGTTCCCGCATCGGCTCAGGCATTGGGCTTCCTCACTGTTCGGCGTTCTATGCGCTTCTCGCAGGAGGTGCATTGGAAAATGCGTTGCACGTAAATTCCCGGGGTTGCGATCACGTCGGGATCCAGCTGTCCAGGCTCGACCAGTTCTTCGACCTCGGCGATGGTGATGCGCGCGGCAGTCGCCATCATGGGGTTGAAATTGCGTGCGGTCCGGCGGTAGATCAGGTTACCTTGCCGGTCTCCCTTCCACGCTTTGACCAAGGCGAAGTCCGCTTTGAGCGCGGTCTCGAGCACGTAATCGCGGCCGTCGAAGGTGCGCTGTTCTTTGCCTTCGGCAGCCAGCGTTCCGACGCCGGTAGGCGTGTAAAAGGCAGGGATACCCGCGCCGCCGGCGCGAATGCGCTCGGCGAGCGTGCCCTGTGGAATGAGAGAGACCTTGAGTGTACCGGCGATGGCCAGCTTCTCCAGCAGCGCGTTTTCCCCCACATAGCTGCCGGTGTGGGATGCGATCATGCCCGCTTCCAGCATCAGGCCCATGCCGAATCCATCTACTCCCATGTTGTTGGAGATGGTGTTCAGGCCCTTGATTCCGCGGTGCACTAACGCGGCGATCGAATTTTCAGGAATGCCGCAGAGCCCGAAACCACCCAGCATGATGGTTGCGCCCGATGGGATATCGGCGACGGCCGCGTCGGGACCGGAAAAGACTTTGTTCATAGCAAGCCGAGTCTACCGATTTAGGATTTAATTGAGAAGGGAACAACGTGGCCAAGGAAAGCTTTCGCTCCGCCGTCGAGCAGGAGCGCCCATTGCAGGTCATTGGCGCCATCAACGCCTACACGGCGCTCATGGCGCAAGCCACAGGCTTTCGCGCGCTTTATCTCTCGGGAGGCGGCGTGGCCGCCAACTCACTCGGCCTGCCCGATCTGGGCATCAGCACCATGGATGATGTGCTGGTCGACGTTCAGCGCATTACCGAGGCGACCCATCTGCCCTTGCTGGTGGATATCGACACGGGCTGGGGCAGCGCCTTCAATATCGCGCGAACGGTTCGATCGATGGAGCGGGCTGGAGCGGCTGCAGTCCACATAGAAGACCAGGTGGGCGCCAAGCGTTGCGGCCATCGCCCAGGCAAAGAGCTAGTCCCGGCCGAGGAGATGGTGGATCGCATCAAGGCCGCGGTGGACGCGCGCACTGACAAAGAATTTGTCATTATGGCTCGTACCGATGCCCTGGCTGGCGAAGGCTTGTCTGCGGCGCTGGAGCGCAGCCTGGCTTATGTGGAAGCCGGCGCGGATATGATCTTTGCCGAGGCGGTTACGGAGCTCACCATGTACACCCGGTTCAAAGAGGTTGTGAGCGTACCGATCCTGGCGAACATTACCGAGTTTGGGAAAACGCCTCTCTACACGACAAAAGAATTAGGCGATGCCGGGGTCGATATTGTCTTGTTTTGCTGCGCCGCATATCGCGCCATGAACGCTGCCGCCCTGAAGGTGTACCATGCCATCCGGAACGAGGGAACGCAGAAGGATGTGCTCAACCTGATGCAGACCCGCGCCGAGCTTTACGAATTCCTCGGCTACCAGGCCTACGAGCAGAAGCTCGACCAGCTCTTCGCGGCCGCCAAACGCAGTTGAACCCTGGAGGAGATGATGGCCACCACGACGGAACAGCCAGCAACCGCTTTTAAGCCCAAAAAATCCGTTGCTCTTTCGGGGACTCCTGCAGGCAATACCGCCTTATGCACTGTGGGCCGCACCGGGAACGATCTGCACTATCGCGGCTACGACATCGCCGATCTTGCAGCTCACTGTGAATTTGAAGAGGTGGCGTATCTGCTGCTTCGCGGCAAGCTGCCTAACGCCACGGAGCTTGCTGCTTACAAACAGAAACTTGCCCGCCTGCGCGGGCTGCCGGCCAATGTGTACGAAGTGCTGGAGCAATTGCCCGCAGCTACGCATCCGATGGATGTGCTGCGCACCGGCGTTTCCGCGCTGGGCTGCTCGTTGCCGGAGAAGGACGACCACAATCCTGCGGGCGCTATTGAGTGCGCCGATACGCTGCTGGCCACCATCGGGTCGATGCTGTTGTATTGGCACCACTACAGCCGTAATGGGCAGAGCATTGACGTTGATTCGGGCGAGGACACGCTTGCCGGCCACTTTCTTTTCCTGCTGCACGGGCAGCCTCCCAGCAAGGAATGGATTCGCGCCATGCAGGTGTCACTCGTCCTGTATGCGGAGCACGAGTTCAACGCTTCCACTTTTACTGCACGCGTGATTGCCGGGACTGGATCCGACATCTATTCCTGCATCACGGGAGCGATCGGCGCACTGCGTGGGCCTAAGCACGGCGGCGCCAATGAAGTTGCGCTCGAGATCCAGCAGCGATATGCTTCCGCAGATGAGGCGGAGCGGGACATTCGCGCCCGTCTGGAGAAAAAAGAAGTCGTGATCGGCTTCGGCCATCCGGTTTACACGGTCAGCGATCCGCGGAACGCCATCATCAAGAAAGTCGCGCACGACCTGGCGAAATCAACAGGGGATTTCGCGATGTACCGCATCGCCGAGCGCCTGGAAACGGTGATGTGGGAAGCCAAGCGCATGTTCCCTAATCTCGATTGGTTCAGTGCCGTTTCTTATCATCTGATGGGCGTACCGACAGCCATGTTTACCCCGCTGTTTGTGCTGGCGCGCACTTCCGGATGGAGCGCGCACATCCTCGAGCAGCGCGCCGATGGCAAGATCATTCGGCCGGCAGCGAATTACACGGGGCCCGACGATCTTCCGTTTGTTCCTTTGGCGGAAAGACCATAGTGGATCCAGGGCTAGTGTCCTGGGCTATTTTCAGCCGTCCCTGCGGGACTTCGCAACGACGCGGATGAAAATTGTGGCAACAGAATTGTCATCCCGACCGTAGCGAAGCGAAGTGGAGGGATCTGCAGTTTGTCTTTTCGAAAATGACTTTCGACAGAGTGCAGTGCGTCATGCAGAATGACGATTATCCTTTAGGTCGAGACGGTGGATTCGCGCAGTTGTCGAAAATCCAACCCATCTGGAGAAGAGTCGAAGTCCCGTCAGGGACGGCTGAACGTAGCCCAGGATGGAGTGCGCAGCACCGAATCCTGGGGTGTTGTAGCAAGTCGGTCCAGCCCCGCAGGGGGCGGCTGATCCTTCTTGATAAATAACACTCTTGGTCGGCTGTAGCCAATCGCCGAACATAACCGTCACGATCACTGACGCGCTACAAGGGCAACGCAGGCTGCGGTCTTTTAACATCCCCTTGGAGAATCCTAACGAATGTCATCTTCCCTCAGTGTGGAACGCCCTCCTTACGACCAGGTTATGATCGACATCGCCGACTATGTATGCGGCTACAAAATCGAGAGTGACCTGGCCTACTCGACGGCACGCAATTGCCTGATCGATACCCTGGGCTGCGGCCTGGAGGCGCTTGAATATCCGGCGTGTACCAAACTGCTTGGCCCGATTGTTCCGGGAACCGTCGTGCCCAACGGCGCGCGGGTGCCGGGGACCGCGTATCAGTTAGATCCTGTCCAGGCGGCCTTCAACATTGGCGCGATGATTCGCTGGCTGGACTTTAATGACACGTGGCTGGCTGCGGAGTGGGGGCATCCTTCAGACAACCTGGGCGGCATTCTCGCTGTTGCCGACTGGCTCTCACGCACTGCTGTCGCGGTGGGTCAATCTCCGCTGACCATGCGTGCGGTTTTGACGGCGATGATCAAGGCCCATGAAATCCAGGGCTGCCTGGCGCTGGAGAATTCCTTCAACAAGGTTGGCCTCGATCACGTGGTGCTGGTCAAGGTAGCTTCCACGGCTGTGGTTGCCCAGATGCTGGGGTTGAGCCGCGACCAGATCCTCGATGCGCTGTCGCTGGCTTGGGTCGATGGCCAGAGCTTGCGGACGTATCGTCATGCTCCCAACACGGGCTCGCGCAAGAGTTGGGCCGCCGGCGATGCGACCAGCCGCGCCGTTCGCCTGGCGCTCATGGTCAAAGCCGGAGAGATGGGCTACCCGTCCGTGCTTACGGCAAAAACCTGGGGTTTTTACGATGTCCTCTTTCGCGGACGGTCTTTTAGCTTCCAGCGGCCTTACGGTTCCTATGTCATGGAGAATGTTCTGTTCAAGATCAGCTATCCCGCGGAATTTCATGCGCAGACGGCGGTGGAGGCAGCCATGACCCTGCGCTCGCGCCTGCTGGCCGCCGGCAAATCTGCGGAAGACATTCGCGATATCCAGATTCGTACCCATGAGGCCTGCCTGCGCATCATCGATAAGAAGGGACCGCTGAATAATCCTGCCGACCGCGATCACTGCGTCCAGTACATGGTGGCCGTTCCTCTTCTCTTCGGGCACTTGACGGCTTCCGACTATGAGGATGCTTTTGCCGCGGATCCGCGCATCGATGCGCTGCGAGAGAAGATTCAGTGCAGCGAAGACCCTGCGTTCACTGCGGACTATCATGATCCGGAGAAGCGCTCCATTGCCAACTCGCTCACCATCACGCTGCGCGACGGCAGCACGTTCACCGAGACGGTGGAGTATCCTCTCGGCCACCGCCGGCGCAGGAGCGAAGGGATCCCTCTGCTCGAGGCAAAGTTCCGCACGAACCTGGCGCGACGGCTTTCGCCTAAACAGCAGCAGACCATCCTGGATGCATCGCTGAACCAAAAAAGACTCGAGGCGATGCCGGTTCAGGATTATGTTGATCTCTACATCCTTTGAAGGAACTTGTTGATGCTGAGCCGAAGAGAATTTGTCGCGGGGATGCTGGCCACCCCGCTCGCTGCTGCCTATTCCTCCTATGCCGCCACCCTGGCCCCGATGAAGATCACACGCATCGAAACCGTCTATTGGAAGACGCGCGATGACGCCCCCTTCTGGCCGCATTGGACCTGGCTGAAAATCGATACCGATGCTGGCGTCTCCGGGATTGGCGAGACTTATCCGCGGAATCCAGTGGAGGCGGCGATGGTGCACAATGTGGCTCCCTCGCTGATCGGCCGTGATCCGCGGGACATCGAACGCATCTGGGCGGACCTCTATCGCACCTTCGATTTTCAGATTGCCGGCGGCACGGAAATGCGTGTGCTGAGCGCATTGGACCTTGCCCTGTGGGACCTGCTGGGGAAGTCCCTCAATGCGCCGGTTTACCGTCTGATCGGTGGTAAGGCGAATCCACGGGTTCGGCTCTATAACACGTGCTTTCCTTACAAGTACGATTTCAACCGCGAGCCGGAAAAGATCATGCGCGAGCTGATCGACACCCGCGGCATCAAGGGTATCAAGATATGGCCCTTCGACGGCGCAGCCCAACGTAACAAAAACGAGTACATTACCTGGCAGGATATCGACCAGGCGCTCATTCCGGTCAGGAAACTTCGCGATGGCTTCGGTGATGAGATCGAGATTGCGATCGAGTTTCACGCGCAGTGGAATCTGACGTCTGCGATCCGAATCGCCCATGCTCTGGAGCTCTACAAGCCGATGTGGCTCGAAGACATGCTGATGCCGGGCAACTTCGATCAGTACCATCAGCTGGCTATGGCGACTTCTTTGCCGCTGATCGCCGGGGAGCGCATGGCGGGAAAGATGCAGTTTGAGCGGATGCTGGAGTCGAGGACGCCGAAGTACGTGATGTTCGATGTGACCTGGTGTGGCGGGCTGACTGAGGCGCGCAAGATCGCCGCACTCGCCGATGCACAGGAGTTGCCGATTGCTCCGCACACGGCGGGTGGTCCTCTGCTGTTCTATGCTTCGACGCATCTGACTACGGCTTCGCCGAACGTCTGGATTCAGGAGAGCTGCCAGCGGTTCTATGAACATGACTGGCCGCTGATGCTGGAGGATCCGATCGCGCCCAAGGACGGATGCATTGAAGTGCCGGAGGAAAGTGGGTTTGGGATGAGGATTAAACCGGAGGCGTGGAATCATCCGGCTTCGATTCATGCGGTAACGGACCATGGGTAGGTAGCGGGTCGAGCGGTTACGATGTTTTTCTGGAGGAGAAAGATGGGCCGAGCGGTCAGTGCACTACTCATTTTCAGCCTCACTACGGCGGTTACGGCCCAGCAGGGCGCGCTGGACGAAGCTGGTTGGGAACAGCGTTTCAAGGCGATGCCTGATCCGCAGCGGATGCGAGCCAACATGGAACGGCTCAGCGCGCACCCTCATCACGTCGGATCTCCCTACGACAAAGAGAACGCGGAATGGATCCTGGCGCAGTATAAGCAGTGGGGTTGGGATGCTCACATTGAAGAGTTCCAGGTTTTGTTTCCCACTCCCAAATTGCGCGTGCTGGAGATGGTCTCGCCCACGACGTTCACCGCGAAGCTTGAGGAGCCGGCGGTTGCTGTCGATCCCACGTCAAAGCAAAAAGACGAGCAGCTGCCTACCTATAATGCCTACTCACCCGACGGCGATGTGACCGCCCCACTGGTCTACGTGAATTATGGTGTGCTGGCCGACTATGACGAGCTTGCCCGTCATGGCGTCTCGGTTAAGGGGGCCATTGTGATTGCGCGCTACGGCCAATCGTGGCGGGGCATCAAGCCGAAGCTTGCGGCGGAGCATGGCGCGATCGGATGCATCATCTATTCCGATCCTGCAGAAGACGGATACAGTGTGCAGGAGCCTTTTCCGAAGGGCCCGATGCGTCCACCCGAGGGAGTCCAGCGAGGCAGCGTGCTCGACGGGCCGCTGTATCCGGGCGACCCACTCACTCCCGGGGTCGGCGCCACGCAGAACGCGAAGCGGCTCGCGTTGAAAGATGCTCCCTCGCTGGCAAAAATTCCGGTGCTTCCCATTTCGTACGCGGATGCCCAGCCGCTCCTCGCCGCCCTCGAAGGTCCCGTGGCTCCCGCAAATTGGCGCGGAGCTCTGCCGATCACCTACCGCATGGGGCCGGGACCGGCGAAGGTTCATCTGAAACTCGCGTTCAACTGGGATCTCAAACCCGTTTACGACGTGATTGCCACGATGCGCGGCTCCGAAGAACCAGACCTTTGGGTGTTGCGCGGCAATCACCACGACGCATGGGTGAATGGCGCCGACGATCCGGTTTCCGGCCAGGTGGTTTTGCTCGAAGAAGCGCGCGCACTCGGTGAGCTGGCCAGGCAGGGATGGAAGCCAAAACGTACCATCATCTATGCTTCCTGGGATGGCGAGGAGCCCATGCTGCTCGGGTCCACGGAATGGGTGGAGCAGCACGCGGACGAGCTGAAGAAGCATGCCGCCATATATATCAACACGGATGCGAATTCGCGCGGCTACCTGGGAGTGGAAGGTTCGCATTCGCTGCAGTCTTTGATGAATGCCGTGGCGAAGGATGTCGAGGATCCCGAGTCCAAAGTCTCCGTCTTCAAACGACAGCAGGCTAACCTGCTGTTGCATGGAACACCCAAACAACAAGCGGAAGCGCGGAGCGGCGACGACCTCAGTATCGGTCCTCTCGGTTCGGGTTCCGACTACAGCGGCTTTATCGACCACTTGGGTGTCGCCTCCGTCAATCTCGACTTCGATGGAGAAGACCCATCCGGCAATTACCACTCGATCTATGACGACTTTTATTGGTACACGCATTTCTCCGATTACGACTTCGTGTTTGGCCGGGCGTTGGCGCAAACTGCGGGATTGACCGTCCTGCGCATGGCCGATGCGGAGATCATGCCCTACGATTTTGAAGGCCTCTCACGTACGGTGGCGCAATATATCGAAGAAGTAAAAGCTCTGCTCGAGACGCGGCGCAAAGAAGCCGAAGCCATCCAGCAGAATTTACGGGACGGAGTGTATGCAGCGGCTAATGATCCACGAAACCCGACATTTGCGCCGGCGCCGCAAGAGATTCCCCCTTACCTGAATTTTGCGCCGCTCGACAATGCCGCCGCTGCTTTGGATCGGGCTGCCAAAGACTACAGCAACGCGCTTGCAGGCGTGAAAGGTAAGCCGCTACCTGCCGATCGACTGGAGACGATGAATCAGGAGCTGGCGCAGGCGGAGAGGAAACTGACGATCGCACAAGGCTTGCCCAGGCGCCCATGGATGCAGCACGTCCTCTATGCCCCGGGTTGGTATACCGGCTACGGAGCGAAGACTTTGCCTGGGGTGAGAGAAGGCATCGAACAGGGCCGCTATCGGGAGGCGGAGGAGCAGGCGGTTTTGGCTGCTGGCGCGCTGCAGGACGAGGCTGCGTGGATTGAACAGATCGCGAAGCAGCTGGAGCAGTAGGACCGGAGCGACCCTGTCCCGCCTGTCCCGGCAAGCCGTGGAGCGTGCCGTGGAAGCGCAGTGGAGGGACCTTCTGTTGAACTTCTTCGAACGGGCTCAGTTGCTTTTCGCGCCTTTCCGGCCACGATCTAAAAAGTTACAACCTCGGAGCGAAGTCGAATGGGTCCCTCGGCCGCGCTCCTAATGAACAAATTTGGGGCCGGGAGAAACCCAAGGTCTCTCCACTGCGCTGCGTGGTCGGCTTGCGGTTTCCATCGGTCAGCCCTGTTACGAAAGAAAGTCTATCGGTCACCACCCGAAATCACCTCCGCCGGGATCTAAATAGACAGGCAGAAATGCGCAATTGCGCTCCGGGTGAGCGGCGTTCTGCAACCAGGGGCAGCAAGCGAGGTCGCGCTCAGGCGCGCTCCTTATAGAGCAGTATTTGACAACTGAATCCTGCCCCGGCGTTAGGTGCTTCGGGCGCATTTTTCTGCGCCCATGCGCCCGCCCAAATGCCGGATTGCCAGCCAATCGGTGCATCGCGGGGAGGCTTATCTCGCTTATCTCGCTTTTCTCGCACAAAAAACCGCACCCCAGGGGGGCTTATCTCGCTTATCTCGCTTATCTCGCTTTTCTCGCACAAATAATTCCGAATTTACTCCGGATCGGGCAAGGCTGGCTGCCGGCCGATCGCCACCAACGTCGAAAAAACCCGAATTTTACGCAGATTTATGAAATTGCCCGGCCTGCCGGGCTAGCCGTCGCCCATCGCAAACGGCTCCCCGAGCCCGGAAACCCGCAGGTACATCGAAAATCGCGAAATTTATCAAGTTTTATAAGTCTTAGACAAGCTTGGGTAAGCCTATCCGTCATTCCTGCTCTCTGAAGGCAAGCCTCCCCCTTTTGGTCATCCTGTGCTTAGGTAGACTACTAGCGGAATGAAATACGAAACGATGGAGCTGTAGAAACGATGGCTGTTTCGATAAGCGGTCAGGTGGCCGTAGTGGTGGGGGCATCCAGCGGTATTGGCCGCGCGGCCGCGGTTCTTTTTGCGCGCGAAGGCGTGAATGTGATCGCTGCTGCGCGGCGTGAGGACCGGCTGCAATCTCTCAAAGATGAGTTGGCAAAAGAGCAGCGCAAGATCACCGTGCAGCGAGCCGACGCTTCAAACCCTGAGGACATGCAGCAACTGGCGCAATTGGCGCTCCAGCAGTTCGGCAAGGTCGATATCCTGGTCGTGGCGAGCGGCATAAATACACCCGATCGCTCGATGAAGCGCCTGACGCCACAGATTTGGGATTCGCTGGTGAGCGTCAATCTCGATGGCGCCTTTTATGCGACATATGCTCTTCTGCCTTCCATGCGCGAAGCCGGTTCTGGCCATCTGATTTATATTTCGTCGATCAGCGGGGTCCTGCCCGACGTTTCGGGCGCAGCGTACCAGGCCGCAAAGCGTGGCGTGCTCGGCCTCGCGCACGCGATCCGGATGGAAGAGAAGCAAAACGGCATTCGTACGTGCGTGATTTGCCCGGGTCTGGTCGACACCGAGCTTTTAGCGTATAGGCCAGTCAAGCCATCGCCGGAAGATCTGGCGAAGGCTCTTCAAGCAGAGGATGTAGCCGAAACGATCCTGCATGTGGCGAAACTCCCTCTGCGCGCTTCCATTCCGGAAATGATCCTGTTGCCGGCAACGCAGTAACTGCAAAAGGAAAAGGGCGAATGAACTTAGAGGGAAAGGTCTGCTTAGTAACGGGTGGTTCCAGCGGGATTGGGGCCGCCACTGCTCTCGCACTTGCAGGCAAAGGGACGCACGTTGCGGTCGCTGCGCGCAGGCCATTGCCTCTGCCGGCTGACCTGCTTGCGGCGGTCAGCGCCCACGGAATGCGGGCGAGTTTTGTGAAGGCGGATGTTGCCGATCCTGCAGCTTGCCGCAAATGCGTCGATGAGGTGGTATCAGAGTTTGGGGCTCTGGATGTGCTGATTCATTCTGCTGGAGGGCCGGCGCCGGGCGGTTTTTATACAGTGACCGAAGAGAGCTGGATGAACGCGTTTGCGGTGCATGTGCACTCGGCTTTCTGGTTGGCGCGGGCGGTCGCGCCGCAGATGGCGAAGCAGGATGGCGGAGCCATCATCCTGCTTGGATCGGCGGCCGGCATGCGGGGCTGTCTGGGCGCCTTCGCCTACGGTGTCGTCAAGGGCGCTCTGCCGCATTTCGCCCGCGTCCTCGGCCGCGAGCTAGCGGATCAGAATATTCGGGTGAATTGCGTTTCGCCCGGTGTGATTCGCACGCCGTTTCATGATGCGATGTCGCCGGAACAGGCGAAGAATAATGTTGAGAATCGCATTCCGCTGCACCGGGAAGGCAAGCCGGAGGACGTGGCGGCCCTCATCACCACGCTGGTGGAGAATGATTTCATCACCGGGGAGAATATGGTCATCGATGGCGGGATGACGATGCGGATTGTGTAGGGGGCGCTGCACAGAACAACAGGAAACCGAGCCCCCTTTAGGGGACGGCTCAAACCTCGCAAAATGTATCAATTACTATTTAAATTCCATGCTTCTTCGCCAATAACCCCTACTCCTTCGCGGTTTGGGTTCGCCTCTACATTTGTTTGGGGGTGGAGTAGCCCATGCCGGCCAGGACACCACGCATGTAAGCAAAGCTGCTGATAACTCCGGGCATTGGATCGTCGGCGTGAACCTCGTATTCGAGATCGACGAAGCCGGGGTATTTGATAGCGATCAGGGTTTCAAAAATCTCCCGCACAGGCATTAAGCCGTCGCCCACTGCGACCTGGCTTTCCTTTGAGCTGAAGTTGGTCAGGTCTTTCATGTGCATGTCAAACAGACGCGGTCCGACTTGCTTGATGGCTTCCACCACATTGGTCCCAGCACGTACTGTGTGCCCGACGTCGATGCAGCATCCCATGCGTGGATCCATATTGCTTACAGCTTTCAAAACATCCAGGGGAGAATGCCATATCTTGTCTTCCGGGCCGTGATTATGGATGGCGAAGCGGATGTCGTACTCCTTCACGAATTTCTCAATGCGAGGAAGCGTTGCGGGAGCTGGGTCTCCGGCAACGATCACCTTGACCCCTGCGCGCTTGCAATATTCGAATTTGCTGCGGATATCCTCGTCGTCGTCCTTGGGAAAGTAAATCGCGCCCGCGGCATGGAGCTGAATCCCTGCGGCATGGTAGTCGTCGAGCGCTTTGGCCTCTTCCGTGGGATCCATGGGCAGGTGGTCTTTCACGTCTTTTGCATTCAGGCCATAGACGTTCAGCTGCTTCATATAGGCGATCAAGTGGGCACGGTCGAAATTGCGGAAGGTATAGCTGCACAGACCTAAACGGACTGGGGACGTTGTTTCACCGTCCGCTGCCTTCAGCGTGGGAGATGTAGCAAGCGCCGCGGCAGCGAGAGCGCCGGAGCGAACGAAGTTTCGACGGGATAGGTTCATGGTCATGATGGAATAACCTGTTGTTTCGCTCTGTAAACATGCCTGCTGGGGCTAAAGCCCCAAACTATTCTCGAGTATCTACGGCCCGGCTAAAGTCGTGCCCTGATACAAACGAAGCCAAAGCCTCACCATACGCGCCAGCCTGGTTTCAACTGCCTCCTAGATGTGCGGAGCCCAGCCTTTCTCGTATTCGCGTCCCCAGTACTTCATCGCCTCCGAATCTCCTTTGATCTTTCCATCGGCGGTGTCGATCACCAGTTCACGGCTGACTTCCCAGGCGATGTTGGAGAGTTGCATGGTGGTAACGGAGACATTGCCGACGGCAATGGGCGCATGCAGCTTCTCTCCCTTGGTGATGCCGCCGATGAAGTTTGCGAAATGCGCGTCGGTCATGGCGTCCGCACCGCGAAGGTCAGAGGAGGAGGTCAATTTCCCGGTTTTGAATTCGCTGGTCTTGACACCCTTAAGGTCGTAGATTTCGTAACCATCGCGGTCCACTACGACGGTTCCCGTGGTGCCCATGATCGCTGACCCGCGGTCGCGGTTGTAGAACTTCATGCCCTGGCAGCTCTTGCCTTCCCAGGAAAGCATCTTGTCCCGATAGTTGAAGCTGGTTACCAGCGTGTCATAAAACTGCCAATCATCCTTGTACGCGTATCGACCCCCGGTGGAGGTCACTTTTTCCGGATAGTCGACATCGAGCGCCCAACGGCAGACATCGACCTCGTGGGTTCCGTTATTCAGAGTTTCTCCGGTGCCCCAGATTTTGAACCAATGCCAGTTGTACGGGTGCACATTGTCGGTATATTGCTTGCGCGGCGCCGGACCTTGCCACAGATCCCAATCGAGCTGGGGCGGCACAGGCACCGGCTTGCCGAAACCGATCGACTTGCGGGTGTTGGAGTACCAGGCCTTGGCGTAGTAAGGGCGTCCGATCAGACCCTCATGAATTTTTCCGACGATTTCGATGGTGTGCGGCGAGGAACGCTGCTGGGTTCCCATCTGCACCAGCTTGCCGTATTTCTTTTGCGCCTCGACCAGCAGTGCGCCTTCCGCGGGATTGTGGCTGCAGGGCTTCTCCACATATACGTGCTTGCCTGCCTGGAGTCCGTCGATGGCCATCGGCGTATGCCAGTGATCCGGGCTGGCAATGCTGATCGCATCCACGTCCTTCTGCTCCAGGACCTTGCGAAAATCCTTCTCGGCCGCCGGCGGCGATCCCATCGCCTGGTTGGTGGCGGCGGCGAACTTGTCGAGAATCCTCGAGTCCACATCGCAGACGTGGGTAATGCAGGCGCTTTGCTTGTTCGCCTGCAGCGCCGACAGATGTGCGTAGCCGCGGCTGTTCAGGCCGATGACTGCAAAGTTGAGCCTGTTATTGGAGCCGAGAATCTGAGCATAGCTTTTGGCGTTGGCGCGAATTGCCAGCCCGGCTGCTCCTACTGCCAGCACATCGAGAAACTCACGACGATTGACCATAAATCACCCTATTTATTCGATTCCCCAACAATATACCTGTGTTTCCTCAGACTTTGCCCAAACCAACTCGCGAAAGAGCAATTTTGTTTTCCTATTTGAACTCTAGAAGTCGCTTTATTTCAGAGACTTACAAGGGCGCAAAGAGTCGGGTCACGGTCCCTGAAACCGGGACAAGCGAATCGTTGACAGTGGTTGGCAGGCAAGACTAGCGTTAAAGGTCCGACCTCTTCGGTTCCCCCGACGGTGCGGAGTCTTTCTCCTTGGTGATTAAAAGATTGCCATCCACGGTGATCGCGGTCGCCCTGTTGGCGGCAAGCGCGGGATGCCACAGCAAGCATTCCCGTGTGGCCCAATCTCGCGACCAACTCGACTTTAACCAGGATGTACAGCCGATTTTGGCCAGCAACTGTTTCAGTTGCCATGGGCCTGATCCGGAAATGCGGAAAGCGAATCTCCGGCTGGACCTGGAAGAGACTGCTTTCCGCAAACGGCCCGGGAAGCCGGACGCGATCGTGCCCGGACATCCGGACCAGAGCGAGTTGATCAAGAGGATTGAGTCCAAGGATCCTCACTACCTGATGCCGCAATCGCCGCAGGGCGACGCGAAGCCGATGAAGCCGGAAGACATTGCGATCCTGAGGCGATGGATCGCCGAGGGCGCGCACTACCGGCCGCATTGGGCATTTGAGAAGCCGGAACGAGCGCCAGTTCCACAGGTACAGCCGGCGAGCTGGGTGAAAACGCCCATCGACGCGTTTGTTCTCCGCCGCATCGAGAAGGAAGGCCTGCAGCCCTCGCCTGAGGCAGACAAGCACATTCTCATCCGGCGCGTAACGCTGGATCTGACAGGGCTGCTCCCTACTCCGCAAGAGGTGGACAATTTCGTCCGGGACACATCTCCGCAGGCCTATGAGCGCGTGGTTGACAGGCTATTGGCCAGTCCCGCATATGGCGAGCAGCGGGCAAGATACTGGATGGATTATGCCCGGTATGCGGATACGTACGGTCTGCATTTTGACAATAGCCGTTACATTTGGGCGTATCGCGACTACCTGATCAAGTCGTTCAATGAAAACAAGCCATTCGACCAGTTTGCCCGGGAGCAAATTGCCGGAGATCTCCTGCCGCCCAGGAACCTCGATCAGATCATTGCCAGCGGATACATCCGATCCGGAGTCAGCAGCAATGAGGGCGGCACCATTCCCGAAGAACTGCGGGTGAATATCGCCCGGGAGCGCACCGAAGCTTACGGCGCTGCTTTCCTGGGACTAACCGTGGGTTGCGCGGTGTGTCATGACCACAAATTCGATCCCACGACGCAGAAAGACTTCTACCAGCTCAGCGCTTTCTTCAACAACATTGAGGAGCAGCCGTTCAACGGGGACAAGCCGAACTGGGCGCCGGTGATCCAGATTCCGAAAGCGCAGAATCTGGCGGCATATAACAAGATTCTCGCCGAGCGAGCTGGGTTGCAGAAGCAACTCGACGACGCGCAGTTGCAGGAGCGGACGCTGGTGGAGCGCTGGCTCAAGTCCGGGCAGAATCCGCCCCAGGCTGTCTCTAGCGACAAGCTGCAGCTTCGATTGAAGCTGGATGAAGGTGGCGGAGAAGTTGTCCATAACAGCGCACCCGACGCAAACCCGAAGGTTTTCCCCATCGGTAAGTTCAAGCCGCAGTGGGGCGAAACCACATGGTTGTGGCCCGACTTCCGTATGGACACGAGTACCCGGATCAACCTGGGGCAGACGGGCGACTTTGACACGAACCAGCCCTTTTCGGGTGGGGGCTGGATCATGCTGCGGTCCGCGCCCAACTTCACCTCTTCCAGTGTTTCGGGCGCGCTGATCGCCAAGATGGACTCGACCCGGCATTACCGCGGCTGGGACCTGGCAGCGGAGAAGGGAATCATCATCCTCCAATTGGCCGATCAGGCGCCCAAAGAAGAGCCCAAGCCTGACAAGCCAAAGAAGGGCGCCAAGACCAAGGCGGTAAAGGCCGAGCCGGAGGTTGCGAAGGTAAAGA
>Ga0335073_10005686_pt1 | contig 17495 bp, 16 predicted proteins | sample Lox_Sample_22_FD_207093 | JGI IMG/M metagenome (GOLD analysis project Ga0335073, IMG submission 207093) | Soil microbial communities from Loxahatchee National Wildlife Refuge, Florida, United States - Lox_Sample_2.2 | ecosystem: Environmental > Terrestrial > Soil > Wetlands | place: USA...
TATGCGACGCCCGCGTATTCCGTCTGCGCTTTCCGCAGATGCGCTTCGAGCGCTTGCGTCACTTCAGCGCGCTGCGCGGGCGAGTTCGGCACCACGTAAACCTCGGGGATGAACTTCTCCTTCTCACCCTGGCGCACGTCAATGCGCGCTTTGGTGCCGCGGTAGGCGGCGTTTTGCAGATCGATTCCGTTGGGCGATTGATAATGCCACAACGCTCTCACCGTCACGTGGATGCCGCGGATCTGGTAGTGAATTTCGCCGTTGCCATCGAACTGCAATCGGCCATCTTTGACGATCGGCGCGAGGCGCGCGGGAAATGCCGGGAGGGCGGTCACGCGCTGGAACTGTTCGAGCGTCATTTCGGTGGGCCAGCGGCGGGCGGCGCCGGTCTTGAGATCCTGCGGGCGCACGGGTTGATTCGGGAAGAGCGTCCACTGGATCAGATCGAGCAAGTGCGTGCCGACATCGGCTAGGGCGGTACCTTGATCGGACACGTCGAAGAAAAACGCCGGGCGCAGGTTCGGCTGGCCGGCGACCACCTTCAAGAGATGATGCACGCTCTCCATGGTCACGCCGGGCTCGGACTCGGTGCCGGCGAGCGTGGCGCCGAAGACCGCCGGATCGTTGACCAGACTGCGCTGTATGATGTTGGTCGGTTCGTAACGCTCGGTCATGATGTCGTAGGCCACGAGCCCTGTGCGGTCGGCCAGATCGAGCGCCGCTTCGAGCGCGGGAAGCTGCGCGGCATGGATGATCCACGGCTTGTCGGCGAGCACGTTCAGCCCGGCGTCGAGCGAGGCGCGAATGCGGTCCATCTTGTTGCCGCTGTGGCCGGCGATCACCACCACGTTGCCGGGACGCTCGGTGGTCATGCGGCGCACGGGATCGTTGGTGGTGTGGATGTCGAGCTCCCAATCGGTAGGGTGGTCCGCGCGGTTATTGAAGCCTTCGATGCGCTTGAGGTGCTCGTAGAGATCCGGGCCGAGCGGCGCGTAAATGTAGCTGCGACGCGCGATGCCGGGGAGCATTTCCTTCTGCACGAGTGCGGCATGGAAATGAGCGGGGTCGAGTGCAATGAGCTTGACTTCGGAGGCCATGTCACTGCCATGATAAGCTCGTTTTGGCGGACGCGCTACAGGAGGACGGCAACGTGGGCATTTCTCGCAGGGACCTGGGATGGCTGCTGCCGGCCTTGGCGGCGCGCGCCGCGGCGCAGACCACGGCGGCTGTCGCGACGATGACGTCGAAGGCGTACGACAGCAGCCGGATTCCATACCAAGGCGACGACAAGAAAAAGGGCCGGCAATTTTTCCTGGCGGCGACGCACGCCGGGTTCAGGATCGAGTGCCACGAGACGGTGCTCGGGCCGGGGCTCGAGACCCATCCGCCGCACAAGCACGAGCATGAAGAGATCATGATCGTAGTGGCGGGCACGGTGGAAGCCAACCTGAATGGGGTCAAACAGACGGTGCCGCCTGGATCGGTGGTGGTGTTCGGGTCGAACCAGATGCACAATGCGCGCAATGCGGGCGCCACGCCGAGCCGATATTACATTGTGGAGCTGCGGGGAAACGAAGCGTAAGAACGAGGCGAGCCATGCGAATTTCGCGAAGAGATTTGAATTTCCTGCTGCCGGCGATGGCGGCGGCAAGCGCGCGGGCACAGCAGAAAACGCCCGTGCCAACGATGACGTCGAAGGCGTACCCCAGCGACACCGTCCCATACAAGGGCGATGACAAGAAACGGAGCCGCGAGTTCTTCCTGTCGCAAACGCATGGCGGCTTCAAGGTGGAAATGCACGAAACGAACCTGGGGCCGGGAATCGAAGCGCACCCGCCGCATCAGCACATTCACGAGGAGATCATGGTGGTGACGGAGGGCTCGCTCGAGGCCAATATGGATGGCGTGAAGAAAACGGTGCCGGCTGGTTCGGTGCTGGTCTTCGGGTCGAATCAGCCGCACAATGTGCGTAATCCCGGGACCGTGACGGCAAAATATTATGTGATCGAACTGCGGGGAACGGAAGCGTAGGCGTCAGCGGCCGGAATCGGCCCCGGCCGGCGCGATCGGCTGCCACGCGGCGGCTTTCCGCCGCATGAGCACGAGGGCGGCGCGGTCGAATTCGAACCGGTCGTCGAGCAGGTCGTTGACCGAAAAACTGGCTTTGGCCATGCCTTGATGGGCGTGTTCGCGGGAGCCCATCATTACGTGATACAGCTCGTGAGCGGCAACGCGGGCCAGCGCCCTGCCATAGAGGTAGTCGCGCTGCGCGCCGGCTTCATCGGCCAGAACCGGGCCGATGAGGCGCGTCAGATTGGCGCAGTTGATGCGGCTGAAGGGCATGACAATGCCATCCGACACAGAAGTCTCCGCGAGACTCGCGCCGCTGGCTACCGCCCGCTCCAGGCGATAATTGCCAAACGGCATGCCGCAGGTGCCGCGCATTTCGAGCACTACCAGGGCGGAAAACTGGGCCTGGGGGTCGGGCGCGCGGGGATCTCTGTACAGCACGCGATATCCTGCAGACTGCATGATGGCACTCAATTCGCGTTTCATCGTGTCGACCGGAGCGGCCGGCTGGTTGGGACTGGTGCTGAGATAGACGGCGAGTTCGGTGCGCGGCGCTTTCGCGCCGAGCAAGCCGGGATCGGTATGGACGAGGCTCAACAGGGCCAAAACCCACGCGTACATGGCGCAGACTCAGGGGCATTATATCCGATTCCCGGTCCGCCCACTAACAAACTTTTGTATACGCGCGCACCGGTCGACATTTACGCGATAATAAGTGCCGATGAAAACGGTCATTCCGGTACTTTTCCTGGCCGCCACGGCCATGGCCCAGAATTATACCGCCGAGCAGACGACCGAGGCGGGCGTGGCGATTGTGCGATTGGGCGACGCCGCACACGGGGTGGAAGTCTCGGTGATGCCTTCCATCGGTAATCGGGCTTACGAAATGAAGGTACACGGCCACAACGTTCTGTTTTTCTCGGGTAACGACCTGGCACAGTACGAGAAACGTCCGGCCATGGAAGGCGTTCCGTTTCTCGCGCCCTGGGCGAACCGGCTGGACGAGAATGCATTTTGGGCGAACGGCAAGAAATACCTGCTGAACCTCGGACTAGGCAACCTGTCGCTCAGCCCGCTGCCCATTCACGGGCTGTTAGTAAGTTCACCCCTTTGGAAAGTGACCGAGGTGGCCGCCGACGAACACTCGGCCCACGTCACCAGCCGGCTGGAATTCTGGCGCTATCCGGAACTGATGGCGCAGTGGCCGTTCGCCCACGAATACGAGATGACTTACCGCCTGGCGGATGGCATGCTCGAGGTGCAGACTACGGTAGCCAATTACAGCCGGGAAGACATGCCGCTCGTCATTGGCTTTCACCCGTACTATCGTATTCCCGATGTTCCCCGCGACGAATGGATCGCTCATGTGCCGGCGCGCCAGGCGGTGATTACCGACGCGCGCCTGATCCCCACCGGCGAATACAAGCCTATCGATCTGCCCGATCCGCTGCCGCTCAAGGGCCGCACGCTGGACAACGGGTATCGCGATCTGGTGCGCGACGCCGAGGGGCGCGCGGTATTTTCGATCGAGGCGCGCGGCAAGAAAGTCGAAGCGCTGTTCGGGCGAAATTATCCGGTTGCGGTGATCTGGGAGCCGCCGGGGCGCGAATTCATTTGCTTCGAACCTATGACGGGGATTACCGACGCGGTAAATCTGAATCACGCCGGGAAGTACCCGGACTTACAGACCATCGCTCCGGGCGGAAAGTGGACGGAGAGCTTCTGGATTCGCACCAGCGGGATTTAAGTCGGGGAGCAGCACCCGCAAAGGCAGGGCGAAACCGGCGCCGGCTCATGTCGATGGCGGCGTCCCATAAGTCGTCGTAAGCGAATCGGAGGCGCCGGCATAATTGGTGAGCGTGAACGTAGTGGATTGATTGCCGGCTGTAGCGGTCACGTTATGCGGGCCGCCCTTGACAGGTGAGCGGATCGGATTTCACATTACGTGCGGACAATTTGGCGCTCGGGCCGGCTGCCGGCACGGTAAAGGCCAACGGCACCTGCGCGAGGCAGTTTCTGGCGTCATAGGGAATTACCACCAGTTGCTTGGGGACGGCGGATGCAGAAGCGTGGATTGGGGTGTGCCGGAGCCGGCGGCCAGCGACGCTCCCGCGGCCTCGTCGGCGTGTTGGTGAAACTGAACGGGACGCTGCGCGATCCAGCCGTGGCCATCGCCTGGTAAGTTCCGGCGATACCGTTGGCCACACCGATGGGGTCGCGGCGAGCCTCCACGGCCACTACCTCGCCGGCTGACCGTACCGGAAGTGACAAACCCTCCGGGCTGGGCGAACGTAGTGGTAGTGGTACGGGCCATGTTCACACTGGCCCGACGAGCGTCCTGGAAACCATGAAATCGGGTGTTGATCGCGTTGTACCTGCCGAGCCGCCGCGACTTCCACTGAACTATCGTCTGCCGATCTGAATATTCAACCCGCCGCTCATGCCCATCCCCATCATGTTCGGCGGCATGATCTCCTGAAACGGCACGCCAAGGAATTCCGCCACGCGATTCGCCATGGCCGTCTCCGATCCCTGTCCGCTCATGAGGACTGCCGATCCGATTTGCGTACTCGACGAGTTCTTCTGATGATCCAGCGGCAGTTCTTTACCGCTCTTGAACACAATCACGGACTGCGCCACCAGAATCGGTTGCGGCGGGTTCGCGCCTTGACGATCCGGCGGAGCGCCGGCCCCTTCCATGCGCCACTGCTTGCGGGTTTCGATGCGCAGGACGTCGGAGATTTTGTAAGTATCGGTCTTCGCTCCGGCGATTCGCTTCTTCTCGTAGACCAGCCGGTCGCCGGACTTGGTGGCACTTACCGTAATGGACGACGCAAAGCAGATCACGCCGGCACCGAGAACCATCGCGCCCAGCCCGATCCACAACGCGATGGGCTTGGTGGAATGCAGAAAGTACGCCGCCAGCGCGCCTGCGATCACGCACAGCGCGCCCACCGCAATGCCCTGGAAACTGCCCTCCCGGAGCACCATTTCGTCGGCCGATAAACTCACGATTTTCATTTTTTCTCCTCCTTATTGCGCCACCGCGGCGAACCTGCCAAGTCCTTTGAAATGCGTCAGTGCCTTGGCATACCCCCTCCGAAGCGAGGTTCGTTTTCAGAGAGTAACGCCAGATTTCCGGGCGTTTCGGATCATTGGGCCGGCCAGAATCGGAAAATCCGTCGCTGGCGGGCGCCACCCCCTTGCATCCGGCAGTGAAAGGTCCGAAAATCATTTCGTACTAAATATCTCCCGGTTGAGAGGCGAGACCATGAAACTGTTTGTTCTGAGCACGATAGTGCTCCTGGTGGGAGCTGCGGCCGCCGTTCGCGCGCAGGATCTGGATGCCAGTTATCAGAGTCTCAAGGATGCCCAGGCTAAGGGCGATGCGGCGGCAGTGAAGAAACTGGCCGCCGAAACTTCCGCGTTGGCGCGTAAGGCTGCGGCGGAACCCGCTCCCGAAGCGGCGGACGAAAAGGAGGCGTGGACCAAGCGCGTGGAATACGCCAAGGACATCGATCTTCAGACGGAGTACGCGCTATTTGCGCTCGCGGTCAAGTCGCCTCCGGCAACGATGGTGGATTTGTTGGCGGCGCTCGAGGCGCAGAATCCCAAATGCAAATACCTCGACGAGGCGTACGCCAGCTATCTTTATGCGCTGAGCCAAACCGGCCAGTCGGCCAAGCTCACTCCGGTGGCGGAAAAAGCGCTGGCGAATTTCCCGGAAAATACCGACCTGCTGCTGGTACTGGTGAATAGCACGTTCGCGGCGAACCAATCCGAGAGGGCGGAGGCCTATGCCAACCGCCTGGTGGCCGCATGGGGCCGGAAGACCAGGCCCGAAGGCGTCGCCGAATCCGATTTCGAGAAGGAGAAGTCCGGTGGATTGAGCAAAGGCTATTGGGTTTCGGGCGTTGTAGCGGGCCAGAGGAGCCAGTGGTCGGCTGCCGACAAGAACTTACGCGCCGCGCTGCCTTATGTTAAAGGCAACAATGCGATGATGGCGCCGGCCCTGTTCTATCTCGGCCTGGCGAATTACAACCTCGGGAAGATGACCAACAGCAAGGCTAAGATCCTGGAAGGCGCCAAGTTCAGCGACGAGTGCGCGGCGATCCCAAGCGATTATGCCCAGCAGGCGTGGAAGAATTCGGCCAACATGAAGGCCGAAGCAGGAAGAATGCGCTAAGGCTCCGGAGCCGCGACGGCGAGGGGCGGTGCATTTTCCGGACCGCATCGCTCCCACAGTTGCTATAATTCCCTCATCTCACCGATGGGGTGTCCTATGCGCCGAAACGTTACTCTCGCGGCGTTCGCCGCCTTGGTTTTAACCTTTTGCCTGCAAGCTCAACAGAAAGTCACCTCGGTGGAAGGCATCACCGAGTACGCCTTTCCCAACGGATTGCGTGTTCTGCTGTTTCCCGACAACTCCAAACCTAAAGTTACCGTCAACATCACTTACTTAGTGGGTTCGCGCCACGAAGGCAATGGCGAAACCGGCATGGCCCACCTGATGGAGCACATGCTTTTCTTGCGCACCAAGAGCGGCAAGGACGTAAAGAAGGAACTTACCGATCACGGCGCGCAATGGAACGGCACCACCTGGTACGACCGCACCAATTACTTCGAAACCGTGACCGCGTCCGACGAGAATCTGGCCTGGGCCATCAATCTCGAAGCCGAACGCATGACCAACATGCGCATCGAGAAACAACTGCTCGACACAGAAATGACAGTGGTGCGGAACGAATTCGAAATGGGTGAAAACAGCCCCTGGGCCATGCTCTACCAGCGCACCCTGGAAGCCGCTTACACGTTCCACACTTACGGCAAGCCCACGATCGGCAGCCGCTCCGATATCGAAAACGTGCCCATCGAGCGGCTCGACGCTTTTTACCATAAGTACTACCAGCCGGACGACGCCGTCCTGACCATTGCCGGCCGTTTCGATCCCGGCCGGGCCCTCGATCTCATCGCGAAATCCCTGGGCGCGATTCCGCGACCCGAGCGCAAGCTGGAAAAGACCTACACGGTCGAGCCCACGCAGGATGGGGAACGCCAGGTCACACTCCGCCGCGTGGGGGATAGCCAGTTGGTGATGGTCGTCTTCCACACGCCCGCCGCGACCCATCCCGATTCCGCCGCTCTCGAAGTCCTCGCTACCATCCTCGGCGATACGCCCTCCGGACGGCTCCACAAGGCGCTGGTGGAAAGCAACAAAGCCGTCAACACCAGCATGGACGAGATGGAATTGCACGACCCGGGATACCTGCTGGCGGTCGTGCAGCTGAAACAAGACCAGTCGCTCGAAGACGCCCGCGCGCTCACGCTCAAAACCATCGCCGGCGTGGTTACCGAGCCGCCCAGCAAAGAGGAAGTCGATCGCGCCAAGGCCCGCATCCTGAAACAGGTCGATCTCGATTTGAACGACTCCGAATCCATCGGGCTCTACATGAGCGAATACGCCGCGTCCGGCGATTGGCGCCTGCTGTTTCTCGATCGCGACCGGGTCAGGAATGTCACTCCCGATGATGTCGCGCGCGTCGCCAGACTCTACCTGAAAGACTCCAACCGCACCGTCGGCATGTTCATTCCCACCAAGAGCCCCGACCGCAGCGACATCCCCACCGCACCCGACGCGGAAGCACTGCTGAAAGATTACAAGGGTGGCGCACCCATCAGCGAAGGCGAGGTGTTCTCCGCCACCGCGGCCAACGTGGAAGCCCGCGTGGTGCGCGGAAAACTCGACGATGGCGCCCACCTGATCATGCTCTCCAAAAAGACGCGCGGCGGCTCCGTGCAAGCCGAAATCCGGCTGGAGTTCGGCGACGAGCACGCGCTTTTCGGAAAGGGCGTGACTGCCCGGTTGACCGCCGGCATGCTGATGCGCGGCACGAAAAACAAGACGCGCCAGCAGATTCAGGACGAAAGCGATCGTCTCAAGGCTCGCATCAACGTCTATGGCGGCGCCGGATCGGTAACCGCGAACATCGAGACGATCGAAGCGAATCTGGACGGCGCGCTACGGCTGGTGGCCGAAGTCTTGCGCGAACCCTCCTTCCCCGAAACCGAATTCGCGGAGCTCAAACAGCAGCAGATCGCCAATATCGAAGCGAACAAGAGCGAGCCGCAGTTCCTCGCCTTCCTCGAATGGCAGCGCCTGCTTGGCCCGTACCCCCGCGGCGACGTCCGCTACACCGGCACTCCCGATGAGCAGATCGAAGATCTGCGCAAGGTCACGCTCGACGACGTCAAGCAGTTCTATGCCGCTTTCTACGCCGCCTCGCACGCCACTCTGGCAATCAACGGCCAGTTCACTCCTGCCGGGGAGCAGAAGCTCACGGCCGGCCTGCTGGGCGATTGGACCAATTCCGCCGCCTTCACACGCGTGCCGTCTCCATACCTGAAAAACCCGGCAGCCGACCGCAAAATCGAAACCCCCGACAAACAGAACGCCACGTATGTAGCCGGCATGAACATTCGCATGAAGGACGAAGACCCCGATTATGCCGCCATGGTGATCGCCAATTACATCTTCGGCGGCTCGGGCGGGTCGCGCCTCTTCAAGCGGGTGCGCGACAAGGAAGGCCTGAGCTACGGTATCGGTTCGCGCTTCAGCGTGGCGCCGAAAGAAGATGGCGCCACGTTCATGGTATACGCCATCAGCAATCCGCAAAACGCGCCCAAGGTGGACGCCAGTATCAGGGACGAACTCGCCCGCACCATCCGCGACGGGTTCACCGCCGACGAAGTCGCCGAAGCCAAGAAATCGTGGCACGACGAGGAGATGGTCAACCGCTCCGACGACTACGTCCTCATGTCGCAGTTGCTCGGCGACGAGTGCTACGGCCGGACCTTCCAATGGCAAGGGCGCCTGGAAGCGAGCGTTGCGGCACTCACACCGGATCAGGTGTCCGCGGCGTTCCGCAAGTACGTCGATTCCGCCGCCATGACTGTCGTGAAAGCGGGCGATTTCAAGAAAGCCGGCGTCTGGCAGTAGGTCACTTCGGATCTTCCGGCCAGGCGTGGCGCGGATAGCGGCGCGATAATTCTCTGCGGACCTGGGGGTAGAGGCGCTGCCAGAATCCCGCCAGGTCGGTGGTCATTTGCACCGGGCGTTGATTTGGAGCGAGCAGATGCACCACCAGCGGGACCGCGCCGCGCGCCACCGCGGGCGTGGCGCTCATCCCGAAGAAATCCTGGAGGCGGGAGGCGATCCACGGCGGCCGGCCGGCCTCATAGTGGACCACGACGGACCGGCCGCGCGGCAGCTTGATGCGCTCCGGCGCGATTTCATCGAGCAGGCGCCGGTCGGCGGCGGTCATCTGGCGCTGCAACGCGTGTACCAGCGCTCCGCGCGCCGCGGCTTCTAACTCGGCGAAGCTCTTCAGGCCCGTGGCCAAGTCACGCAGCGCGATTTCAGGACCAGGCTCGGCGACCGGTCCGTATTGCGCGGCGAAACGCACCCGGCGCAGGAAAGCTTCCACGGCCTCGGTATCGTCGAAACGCGCGATGCCGGCTTCCATGGCCTTCGATGCCAGCAATGCCGAAGCTGCGCCGGGATCAGCCGCGCCGCGGCTCTCTTCGATGGCAATCTGATCGAACCACAGCGCGCTCACGCTCTCCACTCGCTCGGCGGCGCGATTCCACTCCACGCGCGACGTCTCCCGCACGCGCTCGGGAAACAGATCGATCAGCCATTCGGGCCGGATACCGCTCGCGATCCGTACCAGCGGAGCTTTCTGGTCGCGGCGATCTTCGGCTTCCACGGCGACGAGGAATTCTTCAGCGGCGACGGTGCTCGACGGAGCAAGCTGCGCCGGCCCTCCGGATGCGAGCTGCAATTCGGCGCCTTGCCGACGGCGCGCCACGCGATCGGGAAAGGCCGCAAGCACGGAAATCAGCAGCGCGTCTTCGTCGCGCACCTGCTGCCGCGGCGGATCGACCATCCGCCGCACCTGCCTCACCGTCTGCGCCGTCCGCCACTCCCACTGCGACGCCATGAGGACCAGCAGGTCCGACCGCGATGTCTCTTGCGGACGGGCCGGCAATCGCTGGCCGGCGCTCAGCAGCGCGGCCACGGTGCATCCGTCCTCGGCTGCCCCGCGCCGCCGCCCCTCCACGATGAGGCGCGACAATCGCGGGTGCAGCGGGTAGCGCGCCATCTCGCGCGCCATTGCCTCGCTCACGCCCAATTGCGCGAGCAGATTGCCGGCGTGCTCTACGGCGGCCGGCGGCGGGGCATCCAGCCAGTCGATTGCTTCAATCGCGCCCGCGCCCATGGCGGCCAGCAGCAGCGCGACCGGAGCGAGATCAGCCCGCGCAATTTCCGGCGTATCGTGCGCCGGGCGGCGGACGAAATCTTCCAGCGGATAGAGACGAATGGCGCGCCCCGGGCCGGTCCGTCCCGCGCGCCCGGCGCGTTGATTGGCCGATGCCTGCGAGATGCGCGACACCTCAAGCACCGGCAAACCCGACCATGGCGAGTGGCTTGCCACGCGCGCCAGGCCGCTATCGATTACGGTGCTGACGCCATCGATGGTGATGGAGCTTTCGGCCACGTTGGTAGACAGAATGATCTTGCGCCGGGCGCTCGGGCCGACGGCGCGATCCTGCTCTTCGGGCGGCTGATCGCCATGCAGCGGCAGCAGAAGCCAGTCGCGGCGACCGGCGAGAGCCGCGCACCCCGTCTGCGCCCGGCGGATTTCGACGGCCCCAGGCAGGAACACAAGCACGTGACCCTTTTCGGGAAACCCGGCGAGCCGTTCCAGCGCCGCTGCCACCTGCTCTTCCAGCGGCGCGGCGGAGTGCGGCGTGTACGCGATCTCCAGAGGGTACTGCCGGCCTTCGGAGCGCACCACGCGTGCGCCGCCCAGGTATGCGGCCACAGGTGCGGCGTCGAGGGTGGCCGACATCGCCACCAGCCGCAAGTCCGGCCGCCGCGTCTTCTGCAATCGCCGCAGCAATGCCAGCGCCAGGTCGCCTTCCAGATGGCGTTCGTGAAATTCGTCGAGCACCACCGTGCTCACGCGTTTCAGCTCCGGATCCGAGAGCAGGCGGCGCGTAAGGACTCCCTCGGTGAGAAAGCGCAGGCGGGTCGATGGGCCGGCGGCCTCCTCGAACCGCACCTGATATCCGACGGTGCCCCCGACCGCCTCGCCGCGCTCCGCGGCGACGTAGCGCGCGGCCAGTCGTGCCGCCAGCCGCCGCGGTTCGAGCACGAGCACTTCACCGCCGTCGAGCGAGAGAAGAGCGGGCGGCACGCGGGTGGTCTTCCCAGCCCCGGGTTCGGCCACGATGACAAGGTTCTTCTCCGCTCGCAGATGCGCCGCAATTTCGGGAACCAGCGGATCGATAGGGAGTCGCACGCGCTATTTGGGGGCGTCCAATAGCGCGCGCAACTGCTCGATGGCTTCGCGAACGTCGTCCGCAGGGTGGCACTCGAGCGCTTGATTCAGTTCACCGAGAGAATAATCCCGGTAACCCTTCTGGGCGAAGGCATAGGCCAGGTGAAGATGAATCGGAGCGCTATCCGGCGCCTTCGCCACCGCGCGATTGAGCATCCGGATTCCTTCGTCCACCCGATCCGCGCGCAGGTAGACGATCGCCAGGTGATCGTCTACGCCCGCGTCGTCGGGGAGGAGCTTTTGCGCCACCGACAGGCAAGCCGCGGCGAGATCCTTCTCGTCGTCATCGATGAGTTGCCCCGCCCGCCGCACCAGTTCGACGGCATCGGTAGTGTCCGCGCCCAGTAGGGCGGTAGCTTCCACATTCTGGTGGTTTTCCACCAGGAGGAGCGCGAGATCGGCGGTATAGCTGCCATTCCCGGGCGCCAGGCCGTGAGCCATCCTCGCCGCGGCGATGGCCGCGTCCAAGTAGCCCAGCCGGGTCAACAGCGCAATCTGGTGGTAAAGCGCGGCCTTTTCCGCCCGGTCCGTGGTGGTCGCGACACGTTCCGTGAGTTGCTCCAAAGAGATCCGGGCTCCGGTCGTATCTCTGCCGGGCGGCGCATATTTCGCGCGAATCCCGGTCAGGAATTTCGTCACCTCGTCCCCGTCCTGCGCCGCGACCGGCGCCGCGAGAGCCGCAATCAGCAGCAGGCCGGCGATCATATCAGGTATCTTACTGCACAAACTGCCGCAACGCACGGTTGCGAAGGATCGTCCAACACAGTGAAGTTCCAACCTTCGGCAGTTGGCGTGCTTTTCGGAAGGGTAGCAGATGCGAAGGCTGACGAAGTGGACAGTTCTGGCGGGATACCTGGCATGCAGCGCGGTGTGCGCGCGCGCGGAAGTGGTATTGCTGCTGGAAGAGCCATACGGCGCGTTCGGCGGCATGACGCCGACCGGCCACGCCGCGATCTATCTTACGCGTGTCTGCGCGGAGACGCCGGTGTTGCTGCGGCGCTGTCTGCCCGGCGAACAGGGAGTGGTGATCAGCCGCTATTACAAAGTCGACGGCGTCGATTGGATCGCCATTCCTCCCATCCCTTATCTTTATGCCGTAGAGCACGCCGATGAAGTTCCCGATTGGGTGGATGCGCGCGAAGTGGCTGCGCTCCGCGATGCGTACCGGCGCGCGCACCTGGAATCGGTCGCGCCGGATGAAAGCGGCGGCGGCACGCCACGGGGGGATTGGACGCAGTTAGTGGGCGAAGCGTACGACCGAACCATTTATACCTACGGCCTGGACACCACGGTTGAACAGGATGACGCGTTGATCCGCGACTTCAATTCCCACCCGAATCATACGCGCTTCAGCCTCCTTTTCCGCAACTGCGCGGATTTCTCGCGGCGCGTAATCGACTTTTATTATCCGCGGGCGGTACATCGCAACTTCACCGCCGATCTCGGAATCATGACGCCGAAACAAGCCGCCAAATGCGTCCTGAAGTACAGCCGGAAACACCCCGATGTGCCGCTGACGGCGTTCATCATTCCGCAGGTTCCGGGAACCATCCCGCGCAGCCGCGCAGTGCGCGGTGTGCTGGAATCGCTGGTGAGGTCGAAGCGCTACGCCCTGCCGCTGGCACCGCTCGCGGTGCTGCATCCGGCGGTGGGCGCGGGCATGGCGTACGCGTGGCTGCGCGGCTACGGTTTTCAACCGCGCCAGATCGCCATGGCGCGCGGCGGCAAACCATTGAAGCCGGGTTCCGTGGTGACGGCGCTGCGCCAGCCGGAAGACGAAAAGCTCCCGTAGCGGCGCAAATCCCGGGGAGTGGTACAATCCATCCAGCGGTTTCCCCATGGATGGTCGGATGGCGTCGTTGGTTTTCTTGTGTGCCGGGTTGGCCCGCGGCGCGCCCATTGTCATCGGTTTCGCGGGCGGATTCGTGGCCCACGACAACAGCATCCACGGCGAGGTGCAGCTCGCGGCGCGACTGCGCAGGGAATTCGGTGCCGGCGCCCAGGTAAGGATGTTTGAAAATCACCGCGGCGAGCAGGCCCGCCGGGAAGTCATCCGGCTCCTCGATACCGACCGCGACGGAACACTCTCGCCGCAAGAGAAAAGCGCGGCGCGGATCGTCATTTACGGGCATAGTTGGGGCGCCTCGGAGACCATCGCGCTGGCGCGCTCCCTGGCGCGCGATCAAATTCCAGTCGCGCTCACGGTCCAGGTGGACAGTGTGGAAAAACCTTTTGAGGACGACGCTTCCATTCCACCTAACGTGGCGCAGGCGGTCAATTACTACCAGGCCGAGGGATTCCTGCATGGGCGCGCGCTCATTCATGCCGCCGACAGATCCCGCACCCAAATCCTCGGCAACTTCCGGATCAGTTACAAGGATAAGCCGGTGAGTTGCCCGGGTTACTCCTGGTTCGCCCGGACGTTTATGAAGCAGCACATCGAGATCGAATCCGACCCGGCGGTCTGGGGGCAAGTGGAATCGTTGATTCGCGCGAAGTTGAAGTGAGGCAGGCGATCATGCCCGATGCCGCCTTTCAGGCGGGTCCTGCTATGTGATCGCCCCTATTTGCACTAGGCACTCGCGTTCGCACCCGGCGCGCCCCGGCCATTCGGTGCAATCCCGCACGCGCAGTTCGCAGTTGCCCAGGGCACGCATTTTGACGGCGTACCACGGGTCAAGCCGCACCGAGACCGATTTGGAATCCCGCGGACATCGCACGCAGCGCGACGCATTCGCCTTGCGCCAGAGCGGCACCAGCGCCCGGCCCAGCGGAATCGCCAGAGCCAAAATCAGGTAGCCGATAAAGAAATAAGTCACCCACATAAGCGCACCTCAAATGGTAACTACCGGGCAGGGCGATTCGCGCAGAATCGCGTAGGCATTGGCGCGCAGCCTGCCGCCTAACCCGCCGTGCCTTCCGCGCCCGATCACCAGCAGATCGGCCTTCCGGTTGGCCGCCAAGTCGCTCACCGCGATGGGCGGATCGCCGAACTCGATCCACATCTCGCCGGACGTGTGCGTCTCCTGCTCCAGCCGGCAAATCCGCTCGCGTACGGCCTCTACGGCGTGCCCGCGCCACTCCGGATCGAAATACAGGCCGCCCAATTCAATCAGCGTGTGGGGCAGCACGTGAACGATATCCAGTGGCGCGCCGAATTCGCCCGCGAACCGGCTGGCCCATTCAAGAACGCCGCGGCTGGCCTCGGCCAGATCGATGGCGCACATAATCCGCCGGAAAGCGATGTTCCGATAATGGGGCGCCTGCTCCAGATGGGGTCCTGTCCATACCGGACAGGCGGCATCGTGCAGCACCTTGGCGGTAACCGAACCGAGCAGGAAACGGCGGAAGGGCCCATAGCCGTGAGTGGCCATCACGATCAAGTCGGCGTGGCTTTGGCGAGCCGCTTCGACGATTTCGTGCGCCGGTTCGCCAAAGGCCACCTCCGTCCGCAGCGGGATATCGCAAGACGGACTCTCCAGATATTGCGCCAACTCGGCTTTCCTCTGCTGCAGGGTCTCCTGGCTCACTTCGGTGGCGGTCGAGTATGCCGGCGCCTCGAGCGCGGTGAACAGCCCCAACGGCGGCGGCACGACATGCAACAGGATCAGTTGGGTGTGAAAATGCGATGCCAGCGTTTCGGCATACTGAGTAGCGCCCCGGCAGCGGGGCGAGAATGCCACCGGCGCCAGGATCGTGGACAACCAAGCCATAACGATACCTCCTGCCAGCGTCGCGGCGGACGGGCCAAGTAGTCCGACTTCATTTTACTCCGAATCCGGATATTTTCACCCCGAAATCCACAACCGGCGCCGGCGGGCATCTTCTTTTTCGCCGCCATTCGGCGCATAATGAGCCGTAAGGACGGAGGTTCCGCTCTATGGCAAGGAAAGCCAAAGAGGTGGACGAGAGCACGGGCGCCGTGCCGGAAACGCCGGCGTTCGAATTGGATCCCGATCACGACTCCATCGCCGCGCTCGCCCACCAGTTATGGATGGCCAGGGGATGTCCGGTCGGCTCGGACCTGGATGACTGGTATCTCGCCGAAAGCATGCTGAAAAGTCAAAAGGCCGGCGCAGTCAAGGAGTAATCCTGCGGAATAGCCGCCAGTCGCCCGCCTCGCGATAGAATAGGCGCTTCCGTGCGCATTCTCGAATTGCCCGCGATTCGCCAGTCGCTCGCCTACGCCGACGTCATTCCCCTGATGCGCGACGCGTTCATCGCCCAATCCCAGGGTGACTGCGAAACGCCCATGCCCATGCATCTCGATATCGCCGGGGAGGCAGAGGTGCACATGAAATCCAGCTACCGGCGCGGCGGCCGGTATTTCGCCATGAAAGTCGCCTCCACCTTCCCGGGCAATCTCGCCCGCGGTATCCCTACCGGCAATGGAATGATGCTGCTGGCATCGGCCGCGACCGGCGAGCCGGTGGTCCTCCTGGCCGATGCCGGCCATCTTACCGACGTGCGCACCGCCGCGGCCGCCGCCATGGTGGCGCGCGAACTCGGCCGGAACGACCGCATACTGGGAATCGTCGGAACGGGCGTGCAGGCGCGCTTGCAGGCACAAATGCACGCCGCGGTGCTGCCGCTTGGGGAAATTTGGATCTGGGGCCGCAATCCCGATCGCGCCGCCGGGTGCGCGACCGAGATCAAGCTGCGGTTGCCGGAAGTGGAAGTGAAGGTCGCCCCATCCGCCGCCCGGGTCGCCGACCATTGCCGGCTGATCGTCACCTGCACCGCGTCCCGCGCGCCCCTGTTGTGGCCCCGCGACGTGCATCCCGGCACGCACATTTCAGCGGTCGGTTCGGACGGCCCCGGCAAACAGGAACTCGATCCCGCGATTTTGAGTTCCGCGTCGCTGCTGCTGGCCGATTCGCGCCGGCAATGCGCCAAGCTGGGCGAATTGCAGCATGCGCCCGGCGAACTCGAGCGCGCTTGTGAGATCGGCGAGTTCTGCCTGAAACCGCGGCCGATGGAACGCGTCGCCCTGACGGTCTGCGACTTCACCGGGCTGGGAGTGGAAGATCTTTACATCGCCGAATACTGCTACGAGAGGTCAACGTGAAACTCGAACCGTTTGCCATGGAGCGCATGCAATCGACTTGGGAGAACCTCGTCGAAATGGATATGAGCGAAAGCGGCGTGCGCCCCGTTTCGCTTCGCGAACTCGCCGGGATGGGGCTGGATATCGAATCCATCCTCGACATGCCGCTTGGCTACAGCCAATCGAACGGCACGATTCCACTGCGCGAAAATCTCGCCGCTCATTATCCGGGCGCCACGGTGGACCACATCGAAGTAACCAATGGCACGTCCGAAGCGAATTATCTGCTGGCGCTGGCGCTGCTCCGCGAAGGCGACGAGGTAGCTCTCCAACTGCCCAATTACATGCAATTCGGCGGCGTGCCGCAGAGCTGCGGCGCCCGCCTCCGCCCCTTCCATTTGCGCCTCGATCGGGATTGGGAGCCTGAGTGGGAAGAATTCGAGAGCGCCGTGACTGAAAAGACGCGCCTCGTCTATCTTTCAAACCCCAACAATCCCACCGGATCGGTGCTTTCGCCCGAAGCCATGCGCCGCATCGTCGCCCGCTGCGACGCCGTGGGCGCGTATCTCCTCGCCGACGAGGTCTATCTCGGCGCCGAAATTCATTGCCCGCGCACGCCCAGCTTTTGGGGCATGAGCGATCGCGTGATCGTCACCAGCGGGCTCTCGAAAGCCTATGGGATTCCGGGAGTGCGCATCGGCTGGATCGCCGGTCCGCCCGGCGTGATCGCGCAATGCTGGACGCAGCACGATTACATCACCATCGGGCCGAACAAGATTTCCGATGCGGTGGCGCGCATCGCCGTCAAGCCTGAGAATCGCGAAAAGCTCTACTCCCGGACACGTGCCATCCTTCAGCACAATCTGCCGCTCATGCGGCAGTGGGTGGAAAGCTTCGGCGGATTCCTGACTTTTCGCGAGCCGCGCGCCGGCGCCCTGTGCCTGGTGAAATACGCATCGGATACCGCGAGCTAT
>Ga0335073_10005688_pt1 | contig 17491 bp, 17 predicted proteins | sample Lox_Sample_22_FD_207093 | JGI IMG/M metagenome (GOLD analysis project Ga0335073, IMG submission 207093) | Soil microbial communities from Loxahatchee National Wildlife Refuge, Florida, United States - Lox_Sample_2.2 | ecosystem: Environmental > Terrestrial > Soil > Wetlands | place: USA...
GGAGGAGTGCACGTGAAGTTAATCCGCAGAAACATGGCCACGCAGTCGGTCGCTCAACCTCAGTCCCAGTCCGCTGCAAGTATTTACCTCTTCTACGAAAAAGCTAGTGGCACCGCCCACTTCCACGTCGAAGCCGGTCCCGGTGGAGAGCTTCCCATTGATCACGCAGCCGGACTGCTCGCTATGCATTGCATGGTGCGCGGCCAATCCCCCAGCGACTACCTCATCATGGTTCCCACGGCCCCTGAAAATCTTGGGGAACTAACCGAAAAGGCCCAACGACTTCTCGACGCCGGTCAAAGCGTCAAGACCAGCGTGAAGTTGACGAGGCGCGAAAAGGAAGTGCTGGACGGCGTTTTGCGCAGTCTGGCGAATAAGGAAATCGCTTCCGAGCTGAACCTCTCGGAGCGCACCGTGAAGTTTCACGTATCTTCCCTGCTCTCGAAATTCAAGGTACACAGCCGTATGGAACTCATGCGCGAAGCCTCTCAGCGCGCCATGAAGCCTGCCAATACAGCGATCGGCTCGCCAGCACCCACGCCGGCTACCGTTCGGCCTTTCTCGCGCAGCACGGAGATGCCTGCAAAGATCGTCAATGCAAACAAAGTCCTGTCTCTCGGCCGCCCACGCTTAATGGCCTAAACGGCGAAACCAATTATTTCAAAACAGAAGCCCGACGCGCGGCATGCGCGTCGGGCTTTTTCTCTTCTTCAACGGCCTGCTCATTTCTTGTTTGCGGCGTATAACTCCGCGGCCTTGTCCCAATTGACGGTATTCCACCACGCCTCAATGTAGTCGGCTCGGCGATTCTGATATTTCAGATAATAGGCGTGCTCCCAGACGTCGACCCCTAACACAGCCTTTGCATGCAACGTATAAGGACTGTCTTGATTGGGCGTCGATTCGATAGCCAGTTTTCCGTCCTGGATCACTAGCCAGGCCCAGCCGGACCCGAACCGTCCCAAGCCCGTGGCTTTGAGCTTATTCTTAAATTCCGCGAACGAACCGAAGGTGGAGTTGATTGCAGTGGCCAAATCGCCTTTGGGTTCTCCGCCGCCGCCCTTTTTCATCAACTGCCAGAACAGCGTATGGTTCCAGTGGCCACCGCCATTGTTGCGAACCGCAGTGCGGATGTTCTCGGGGATGGAGTCGAGATTCCTGAGAATGTCATCGATCGATTTGCTTTGCCAGTCGGGATGGCCTTCCAGCGCTTTATTCAAATTATCTACGTAAGCACCGTGATGCTTGTCGTGATGGATTTCCATCGTTTTAGCGTCAATGTGGGGTTCGAGTGCATCGAAAGGGTACGGCAGGGGGGGAACAGTAAAAGGCACGACTTTTATCCTCCAAAGTGGAATGCGAAGATGAATCCATTTCGGGCCGGGCGGTTTGCAAAATCCCAAGTGCCACCGACCCAGTTCCGCTAAGGCTGGCACCAAATAGCACCACGGGTCAAAGGAGACGTCCGCGTATACTAGCGGAACTCCCGAGCTCCCGTGGGCGCCTGGACTTGCGGGCGGAAGTATAGCGCCAAGGACCCTACCCGCTCAATCACGGCGAAACCGTAGACGAACACCGCAGCTTATCCAAGCTTTTGTTGGATGCGAGAGAGGGCCCATTGGGCAGATTCCGCGATTGTGGATATCCGCGATTCCGCGAGCTGTTTCAACAAGTGTGCGACACGCTGGCGAACGGGGCCCGACTTTGCAGCGCCGGTGTTGCCGAGTACGATGCACGCGTTCCTGACCATACCTGCCCATTTCGTGCGCTTCGCTGCACTGTTTCGAAAGTAGCTGCGGAATTCATGCTCGTCGAGGCCAGCCAGCCATTCGACAGACGGCTCCAGCAGGGTTGCATGGCTGTTCATCCGCCGTGGTTGGAACTCCGAAAATGATGTGACGGGGGCATTCCGATTGTAAGGACAAACGTCCTGGCAAATGTCGCAGCCATAGACCTGCCAGCCAACGCGCTCGCGCAAATCTTCCGGGATACTGCCGCGAAGTTCGATGGTCAGATAGGAAATACACTTCCGCGCGTCCATCACGTAAGCGTCGACCAGCGCTCCAGTAGGACACGCGTCGAGGCACTGCCGGCAGTTCCCGCAGAGATCTGGTGGAGCACTCTCCGTGGGCTCCAGGGAAGGCGTCAGTTCTAAGGAGGTGACAATGACCCCGAGAAAAAGCCAGGAACCATGGATTTCGTTGAGCAGCAGTGTATTTTTCCCGAGCCAGCCGAGCCCCGCGTGTTTCGCAAGAACGCGCTCGGCGATTGGCCCAGTATCGGCATACGCCCGCGCAGTGAAAGGCTGTGCGAACCTTTGTTTTAACGCGATAGCGAGTGTATTGAGCTTCTCCCACATCATTTCGTGGTAGTCGTCACCCCAGGCATAACGGGAAATCCAGCCCCGCGGCGCGTCGTTCGCCTTCGGAGCATGCGCAGCAGCTTCCGTCGAATAGGGGTGAGCGGTGTTGTAATTCAAGGCGCAGACAATCACGCTGCGCGTGCTGGGCATAAGTTGCTCTGGATCGGCTCGACGTGGGTCATGCAAGTACGCCATCTCACCTGCAAATCCCCGCTCCAGCCATTCGCCAAACTTATCCAATTCGGGAAATTGCTGGGGACGCACAATGCCGCAGAGGTCAAAGCCTAATGCTTTGGCGCGGTCCACTACCCAGGCGCTATCCCAAGACGCACTCATCCCTTCGATTGTGCCGTAGTTCGAGGTTTCTGCGTAATGGGTCAGAAGGAAGGACTACGTATAGCTGCGAACCGCCGTGTGTTCATCGTTATACACGTCGAACACCGTGAAAAGCTTGGTGATCTGCAACAAGTCGTGAACTTTCTTGGTCAGATTCAGCAGCTTGAGTTGGCCATCGCGATTGCGTACCGCGGTAAAGCCGCTGACGAGTTCGCCAATGCCCGAACTGTCGATGTAATTGACGTCGCCCAGATTGAGCAGAATCTTCGACTGGCCGGCATCCAACAAGTCACGAATGGTCTTGCGCAAGAGTGCGCTTCCCTCGCCAAGGGAAATGCGGCCACTCAAGTCGACAATGGTCACTGGACCCATTTCTCGTAGTGTCATGTATAGGGCTGGCATGATCGTTCCTATGCTTCGTGTTTAGGCGCCGCGTCTGGGCTTTTCCCGTGGTCGCCATTGGACGAAGGTTTGTCCCCCGTCGGAATCTTCTTAGACATGATGATTTCCGCGCCGCCGGTACGGCCGGAAACCACGTCGAACTCGTCCATGAACGCTTTCATCAAAAAAATACCGCGGCCCGAGGTGCTCAAGAGGTTTTCTTCAGCCAGGGGATCCGGCACATCCGTCAACTTGAAGCCTTTACCTTCGTCCATGACGTGAATGATGAGTTTGTCCTGAGTGAGATCCACACCGAGGTAAATCTTTTTGCTGGGCTTCTCCTGGTTTCCGTAGTGGAAGGCGTTGATAACACCTTCACGAACGGACATACCGATGCGATAACACTCATCTTCGCTGAAGCCGACGGCCTCTGCGACACGAAGACACATCTCCTCGGCGAGATTGACGCTCTCGACGTGAGTGTCCAAGATAACTTCTAGGTGTTTAACCTCTGGCGTCATTCCCGCCTATCGCAGCCGCGGCCCGAATTACACAACAAAAGGCGTAACTACTGGTAACACAGCGGGCAAATGTAAGTCAATGGAGCGGAGTACCCGTTTTTGGCCCACTATGACCAGTAGCTGCGGTCCAGGGTACGGTATTGAATCGCTTCGCTAAGGGGCTTCGGCTGAATATCGGCCGCGGCTTCCAGGTCGGCGATGGTGCGTGCGACCTTCAAGATGCGGTCGTGTGCCTGGGCGGAGAGTCCCAGCCGTGTAACGGCATTTTCCAACAATTGCCCGCCCTCGGGAGTGATGGCGCAGCATTTGCGAATCAGCTTAGACGCCATCTGGGCGTTGCAGTAGGTCTTCCTCTCGCTCTTGAAGCGCTCGCCTTGCCTCTCCCGTGCGGCAATCACGCGCGATCGAACCGCCGCGGAATCCTCCGAGGACGACGGCGCCCGCAGTTCCTTGTACTTCACCGCGGGCACTTCGATGTGGATGTCAATGCCGTCCAACAGCGGACCCGAAATTTTCGACACATAACGCTGGATCATCGGGGGCGTGCAGTGGCATTCGCGCGTCGGACCACCAAAATAACCGCATGGGCAGGGGTTCATCGCCGCCGCCAGCATGAATCGCGAAGGAAATGTCACCGACACCGCCGCTCGGGCGATGGTCACCATTCCGTCTTCCAGGGGCTGGCGCATCACTTCCAACACGTTGCGCTGAAACTCCGGCAACTCGTCGAGAAACAGCACGCCATGGTGACCGAGCGAGACTTCTCCCGGCCGTGGCACCGCCCCGCCGCCGATCAACCCTGCATCGCTAATGGTGTGATGCGGCGAGCGAAACGGGCGCGTGCCAATCAGCCCTTGGCTGCCATCCAGGGTGCCGGCCACGCTGTGCATGCGTGTGGTCTCAATCGCTTCTTCCAACGACATCGGTGGCAGGATCGTGGGAATGCGCTTGGCCAGCATGGTTTTTCCGGCACCCGGAGGACCGATGAAAAGGATGTTGTGTCCGCCGGCACAGGCCACTTCGAGAGCGCGCTTTGCGGCTTGCTGGCCGTGGACGTCGCGGAGGTCCACGGAATATTGCGCGCCTTCGCTGAGCATAACCTTCGCGTCCACGTGTACGCGTTGAAAGGACTCGGGAGAATTCACTAAATCCACGGCTTGCGGCAGGGACTTCAGTGCGAACACATCGATTCCTTCGACCACTGCGGCCTCGCGCGCATTATTTTCGGGCACCGCCACGGCCTTCAGGCCCTTCTCGCGAGCGGCGATAGTTGCGGAAAGCGCGCCGCGAACCGGGCGAACGCTGCCGTCAAGCGACAATTCGCCTAGAAACATCATCTGGTCCAACATCTTTCCAAAGAACTGGCCCTGGCAGCCCACGACACCCAGAGCCATGGGCAGATCGAATCCAGAGCCTTTCTTGCGGAGGTCGGCCGGCGCCAGATTAATGGTCACGCCCTGACCGTAGGGAAACTCAAATCCGCAATTGTGCAGCGCCGATTTAATGCGTTCGCGGCTCTCTTTCACCGCATTGTCGGGGAGACCGACGACGTTAAAGTCTTTCATGTAGGCAGAGCCCACGTCCATTTCGACTTCGACAGGGTAAGCGTCGATGCCGTAGACAGACGCACGGATGGCCTTGAATAGCATATTCGTATTGGTATCTATCTACTTAGTATATAACGCAGTGGTGAGCTAGAGGCAAGAAGTAGCTATGGCATGGTATTCTCTGCGTCATGTCCTCCCGGCCAACAGATAGCGTGGTGCGCATTCTGCTGCTACTCGCTGCTTTCTCGCTTTCTGCGCCGGGAACATTGTTGGGTCAAGGTGCGACCGCACAGGTAGCTCAGCTCGTGACCAAGGCGGGAAACCTTTCGCGAGCCGGGGATTTTACGGGAGCTGCTGACCTGTATCGCCAAGCCATCTCTATAAATCCAACTGATCCTATGCTCCACTTCTATCTCGGCCTGGCATACGAGAATAATGGCAGCTACGCGGACGCGGCAAAGGCATACGATGCCGCCATCGCTTCACAGGAACCAAAGAAAACATTGCCCACAGTTTTGCTTGCCAACTTGTATCTGCACTCCGCGATTGCGGCCTTGATGACCAACCAACTGGACAAAGCAAACGCGCAAGTCGACAAAGCCTTGCAGTGGACATCTGACAACGCAGATGCCTTGTCGACCAAAGGCAACATTTTGGACTTGCAGGGACATCTCGACCAGGCGATCGACTATGACCGGAAAGCCTTTGCAAAAAATCCCAAATCTTCAACCACCGCTCAAGGGCTTGCCTCAGTCCTTTTGCGGAAAGGTAATGCCAACGAAGCAGTACAAGTGACAGAAACAGCTCTCTTATGGAACGGCAATGATGCCGACTTGCTTGGCACTTATGCGAACGCGCTTTTGGCCGCCAATCGCCCGGGTGACGCTGAGACCGGCTATAAGCGAAGCTTGGCCGCGAGACCGGACAACGCCCCAGTACTGTACAACCTAGCGGACGCGTTGCGTCGACAGAAGAAATTTTCGGAGGCACTTCCGCTGCTGCAGAAAGCACATACCATTGCGCCGGATGATCCTGACATTACTTTGAGTTTAGGTTCGCTTCTTGTCGAAATGGGACAAACCGCGGAGGCCTATCCCTACCTGACGAGCGCACGCAATTCGGGAAAGTATGATGCCCTTTCTTCTTACGCGATGGCCAATGCGCTTCAGCGCGATGGCCGTCCACAGGAAGCCTTGAACTTTGTTCAGGATGCCTTGCGAAGCAAGCCCGATTTCCCTGCAGCACAGGCGCTCGAGGTGGTTGTGTTATTGGATATGGACCACCTTCAAGAAGCTACCGATATTCTCAATCCTGCGACCACAGCGCACCCAGAAAGTGCCGAATTGAAGAATTCGGCGGGCTTGCTTGCGCTTCGCCAACAAGATTACCGGCAAGCGGAGGTATATTTTCAGCATGCGCTCGCATTGAAGCCAGATTACAACGATGCACTGGTGAATCATGGCATTTCTGTGGTGCTGCTTAAGCGCCCTGCGGACGCGCTTCCCGCATTCAAACAAGCCCTTCAAGCAGACCCAAGGAATCTGAAAGCGCGGGCCAACTACGCACAGTGTCTGTTCGAGCTTCGCCGCTATCCCGAAGCAGCGGATGAATACGCTAACGCGATCCAACTGGCGCCCAATGACGCCAGTTTGCATTCCAACCGTGCATTAGCCCTGGAAAAAGCTGGCCATACCGAGGAAGCGAAAAAAGAGTTTGCGGAAGCGAACCAATTGAATGCTGCCGCAAAAGCGAGTCGAACCTCTTCTTCGAATTGACGTTCGAACCTGGCGAATCGCCTGCTTTACTCACACCATAAAAAACCCGTATAGTCGCTGATAGCATTCATCTGGTCGCTCCGCGGAGGTTGGCCGATGGTAGGTTGGGTCATTCTTGCCATCCTGGTGCTGTTGGTGATTTTTGGCATCGGGATGTACAACGGCTTGGTACGTTTGAAGGTGCAGTGCGATAACGCCTGGGCCGATATCGATGTTCAGCTGAAACGCCGCTACGATTTAATCCCGAATCTGGTGGAAACCGTAAAGGGTTATGCTGGGCATGAAAAGGGCACGCTGGAAGCTGTGGTCAACGCGCGCAACCGGGCCATGTCGGCCACGGGTCCTGCCGACAAGGCACAAGCGGAAAACATGCTTTCGGGAGCGCTGAAGAGCCTGTTTGCATTGTCCGAAGCCTACCCGCAACTGCGCGCGGTGGAAAGCTTCACCTCCCTGCAGAACAGCCTGTCGCAAATCGAAGAAACCGTGCAGAACGCGCGGCGCTATTACAACGCCGTGGTGCGCGACTTCAATACTAAGATCCTGCAATTCCCCACCAACATTTTTGCGGGCATGCTTGGTTTTAAGCAGCGGGAGTTCTTTGAGATAACCGCGCCAGCAGAGCGGGAAGCGCCCAAGGTCAGCTTCGGTAATCCCGCGGCTCCTACGGCCTGATCGACAAAGTGCGCTTCCTCATGCCTGTGCGCCTCAAACCCCGCGACTGGCTCGGCGCAGCGCTCCATTGCCTGGCCGTTCTTCTGTTGCTAGGTCTTCCTGTTTCCGCCAGAGAACTGCGGATCGCCAAATTCCATGCGGATATCGACGTCTTGGCGGATAGTACAGTCGACGTCACGGAAAATATCGAGTTCCAATTCATGGGTGGTCCGTGGCACGGCGTCTACCGCATGATTCCTGTGGAGTATGCGGGCCCTCGCGGATTGAACTATTCCCTGTTTCTGGATGTCAAGCGCATTACGGATGAGAACGGCAACAAGCTCCGCTACGAAACCAGTCGTGAGCGCCAGTATCTTAAGCTGAAGATTTACGTGCCCAATGCCGACAACAGCACCCGCACCATTTCCATTGAGTACACCGTTTCCGATGCGCTGCGCTTTTTCGATGATCACGACGAGTTCTATTGGAATGTCACCGGCGACGAGTGGTCCATGCCCATCGCCGAGGCATCGGCGCACATCACCTTACCCAGCGCCGCTTCCTCTATTCGCGCAAATGCTTTTACCGGTGCCTACCGCTCCGCGGGGCGCAATGCGTCGGCCGAAGTCGAAGGAACGGGGGTCGACGTTCGCACCACTGCTCCGCTCGGAATGCATGAAGGGCTAACCGTGGCGGTGGCTTTCGACAAAGGCGCGGTGCGCGAACCGACGGCTTTCTCTACTTTTTTGCTGTACCTTCGCAGCAACTGGCCACTAGGAATACCGGTGATCGTTCTTCCCGTAATGTTTTGGTGGTGGTGGAAGCGGGGGCGGGATCCGCGTCTCCGGCCGATCGCCACGCAATATGAGCCGCCAGACAAGCTCACTCCGGGAGAAGTGGGCACGCTGATCGACAATTCCGTGGACATGCGCGACATTACCGCTTCCATCGTCGATCTTGCTGTGCGAGGTTACCTGACCATCCAGGAGCACCAAAAGGATCATCTTCTAGGCCTGACACATTCGAAAGAATTCACCTTCCAGCTAAACAAGTCTCAGGCGGATTGGGCGTCTTTGCAGCCACATGAGCAAGACTTGCTGGAAGGTCTGTTTGCCGGCGGGCAAGCGGGCGAGACGGTGGCGCTGGCTGACTTGCAAAATCGTTTCTATCGAACCATTCCCGGAATTAAGAGCGAGATTTTCGGATCGCTTGTCACTCACGGTTACTATGCGCGCCGGCCCGATAGCGTGCGCGCGACTTACCTTGGGATAGCGATTGTGACGGCCTTTGTCGTAATCGGCGCAGGCAGCTGGTTCTCTCGAACCTATGGTATGGCTCCGGCTCCGTTCATTATCTCGGGCATTTTAACGGGGCTAATCATCGGCGCATTCGCATACTTCATGCCGGCGCGGACACAAAGCGGGGCGACCGCACTGGAAAAGATTCTCGGCTTCGAGGATTTCCTCAATCATGTGGAAGCGGACCGTTTTAACCGCATGATCAAGACCCCGGAAATGTTTGAAAAGTTTCTGCCTTTTGCGATGGCCCTGGGCGTGGAGAAGAACTGGAGCAAGGCCTTCCAAAACATTTACACGCAGCCGCCACAGTGGTATCAGGGAGGCAACTATAGCGGCGGGTTTTATCCTTACTTGTTCGTGAACAATCTGAGCGCCATGTCGACTCAAGCTGGCACAACGCTGGCATCCGCACCACGCAGTTCCGGGGGTTCGGGCTTTTCGGGCGGCGGTGGGTTCTCAGGGGGTGGGTTTGGCGGCGGCGGTGGCGGTGGATTCTAGTCTTGCCGAGGGTGCACATTCTTTAGCGATCTCCTCGCCTCTAAATCATGTCGTGTTACGATATATATTAGGTTGAACGGGCCGCTCGTCCTCGCCTGCGTGGCGAGTACTCCGCACGTACCCCGGGGATTGCGTTGAATCTACTCAAACGAGACTACATCATCCGCGAACCGCTGCTTATCAGCATGCTGGTGCTCCTCACGATCCTTTTTTCCGCGCTAACGCATGCCTACAGCGCGGCTTACGACCGCCGCCGTATCTCCCTGGGACAGGAATGGTACGCAAAGGGTAAGCAGGAGTTGAAGAATAGTCGGCCTGCAACCGCCGTGGACGATTTTCGCACCGCGTTGGTCTACGATCCCGGCAGTTGGGACTTCAGTACGCACCTCGCCGACGCTTTGATGCAAGCCGGCCATGATGATCAGGCCGCCAACTACTATCTGGGATTGTGGCAAAGGAGCCCGGGCAATGGTCCCGTAAATCTGCAACTTGCACGGCTTTCTGCCCGGAAGGGCGATACGGTGAGTGCCGAGCGTTATTTTAATGGCGCCATTTTCGGAGACTGGCCCCAGGATTCCGCCACCAACCGCCGCGCGGCCACCTTGGAGTTGATCAATTTTTATCTGGAACGAGGCGACACGGGTCATGCGGAATCTGAGTTGATGATTGTATCGGACAATTTGCCCGAAGACCCGCAGTTGCACAATCTGGTTGCAGGACTCTTTGGTCGCGTTGGCGATGAGCCGCGCGCCCTGGCGCAGTACCGGCAGGTACTTCAGCTTGTCCCGCAAAACCTGCCGGCATTGCTGGGTGCCGGGGAAGCTTCGTTTCGTATCGGTGATTATCGCGCTGCGGAAGGGTATTTAACTCGCGCTCTGCACGTGGATGATTCCAACGATTCCGCAAAAAACCTTTTGGCAGTGGTGCAATCGGTGCTAGCGATCAACCCGTACGAACGAGGCATTTCCGAAGCCGAGAAGATCAAACGGACTCTCCTGCTGTTCGATGTCGCGGGAAAACGACTGCAGTCCTGCGGATCCGGGGCTTCCTCAATCCCACCTTACCTGGAAAGATGGAAACAGCTCACTTCCATGGCAAATCCTCACTTTTTGAAGCAACACCCGGAAGAAACTGAAACGCTGATTGATTTCGCGGTATCGGCCGAGAAAGTCGCTGAATCTCAGTGCAGCGAACCGACGTCGAACGACGCTGCATTGCTCGCGATTGCGCGCCAGCGGGAAATGGAAGCTCGGTGAGCGCGCCGGACATAACTACACCCGGGGATGGAGTGAACGCTGCGAATGCTCCCGTACATCCCTCCTGGGGTGCATTGACCAGCCGCCTTACCGCGCAGTTGGCCTTTAACGAAGATCGTTTTTTCCTAATTCTCGCCGTGTTTATCGGTATTTTTGCGGGACTGGCCGTAGTTTGTTTCCGCATCACCATGGAATGGACCCGCCTCTATTTGCTCGGAAGCGCCCTAACGCCTTCGCCCTGGCGCGCCTTCCTGGCACCCTCGCTGACCGGTCTGGTTATATCCGCTCTCATTTTTACGGTCTTTCGGGGAGCTACCGGCAGCGGACTGAATCAGACCAAAGCGGCGCTCTACATTTCGAATGGGTATATTCCACTTCGCACCGTAATCGGGAAGTTCATCCTTGCAACCCTCGCCATTGGGTCCGGACACTCGTTAGGTCCCGAAGACCCGTCCTTGCAGATTGGGGCCGGGTTGGCTTCCGCCTTGGGCACCCGGCTGAACCTGTCGCGAAAAAAACTGCGGATTCTGGCACCTGTAGGTGCGGCCGCAGGCTTGGCGGCTGCGTTCAACGCGCCGATCTCCGCGGTGCTTTTCGTGATCGAGGAAGTTATTGGGCATTGGAGTGCGGGCATTTTGGCCACGGTGGTTCTGTCCGCGGTTTCCAGCGTCGTGACCATGCGTTTATTTCTCGGTTCTGAACCATTTTTTCGCATCCCGCAGGTTGGTGTAATTCGCTGGGAAGAGCTGCTGGCTTACAGCGTCCTCGGTGTCTTGGGGGGCATCTCGTCGGTTGTGTTTGCACTATTCATCGGGTGGTTGCGGCCAAAAATCAAAGCCAGCCCGAACTATGTACAGTTCCTCTGTCCCGCCATTGCAGGTTTGCTGTTGGGTTTGATTGCTTTCCTGGGTTTCCCGCAAGTGATGGGAGCGGGCTACGACTTCATGGACCAGGCGATGCATAACCAATACACCTGGCAAGTGCTGGGGATCCTCGCCGGCCTGAAAATAGTTGCTACCACCCTGTCGTTTACCAGTGGCACGCCGGGAGGCATGTTTGCGCCTACACTCTTCATCGGTGCGATGCTTGGCGGGGCTGTAGGCACCGTAGAACATTTGTTATTCCCCCATTTGACCGGCTCGGTCGGGACGTACGCCCTGGTCGGCATGGGTGTGTTGTTTGCTGGCTTTTTGCGCGCCCCCATCACTTCGATTTTCATGGTTCTGGAAGTCAGCGGGGACTACACCATCATCCTTGCCGTCCTAGTCGCCAACATGTTTGCTTATTTGATTTCGCGGCGTCTTCAGCCAGTTCCAGCCTTGGAGCAAATTACGCGTCAAGATGGCCTGTATCTACCGGCATTGGAAGAAGAACGCGAACAGGAGGTCCTTACCGTCGAGGACGCCATGCGGCCGAGACCCGCGATCATTCTCGACAGCCAGCGCGCGGTACCGGATGCATGGACGACAGTCCAAGCCACAAACGACGAGTACTTTTTGGTCCGGCGGCCCAGTAATTCCGTAGCGGTCATGGCTCGAGCGGACCTGAAGTCACTGATGGATGCCGAGGATGTTCGGCCGCTCGAGGAGACACAAACGCTGGCGGTGGTGCCCTATCTGCATCCGGATGAGGACCTACAGGTGGCGCTACGTCAGGCCACGAATTATCCGTTGGTGCCGGTACTAAGCCGCGCAAACGTTTCGCGAATCCTCGGAGTGATCGCTTTGGCCGACATCATGGAAACGTACAGGAAATCGAACCGGCCGCCCCAGGGCTGAAGGCCTGTCTTAGGAATTCGTTTTCACGCTGGAGCGCGCCGGTCCAAGATAGGGCAGCCACAGGGTCTGTTCACGGCGTTGTTCCTCTTCCAGGTGGCGTGACCGTGCCTTCAGCAGATCATCCAGTGAGATCAGTCCGAGGAATTTGCCGTTTCCCGGCTGCACCACGGGCATGCGCGTCAAGCCAGTTTCCGCCATGCGATTGACAACCACGCGCAGGGGGTCGTCGGACTCCGCCACAACCGGTCTGGCCCGCATAACCTCGCGCAAGCTGACCGTTTTGCCTGCGGCATGAGCCTCCTTGTATTTCGTCTGCAACTCTCCCCGGGTGATCACGCCTTCCAACAGGCCAAGTTCGTCCACAACGGGCAGCAGGCGCTGATTCCTCGTAGCGTCGGTGCTGGCAATCTCTGCCGCTAAATCGAGAGTGCTATCCGCAGGCAGAATCACCGCAGGAGGTTCCATGACTTCGCGCGCGTAGAGCAGTTCCAAGGGATCGACGGCATACTCGCTGCTCACGTGGTATCCGCGTCGGGCCACTTTTTCGGTCAGGATCGACCGGCGCAGCATAATCGTCGTGACCGCGTATGCCGCCACACACCCCAGCAAAAGGGGAAGCAGCATGTTCCAGTCGTGCGTTTCCTCAACTGTAAAGACAATCGCCGTCATCGGTACGCGCAGCGTTCCGCTTAGCATGGCGCCCAGGCCGATCATGGCCCAGAAGCCCGGCCCCATGTCGGGCAATACGTAGGACATGAGCCCACCCAGCGCGGCGCCAATCATCATGACCGGCGCGAGCACGCCGCCGGACGTACCGGAGCCCAACGCTACAGCCCAGATGAGCCATTTGACGATCAGGATGCCCAGCACCAGATGCAGCATGCGATCGCCCTTCACCAACTCCCCAATGATGTCGTAACCCACTCCCAAGGCTTGCGGGAAAAATAGCCCGCCGATGCCCACAATGACTCCACCCATCGCAGGCCACCACATCCAATGCACCGGAAGCTTGCCGAACAAATCTTCGAAATAGTAGACGGAGTTCGAGAGAGGTATTGACACTAGGCCACAAACGATACCGGCTACCACACTGCCCAGTAGCGCCATCGGCGTGATCAGTTGCGCGTGCGCAATCGCAGGAAAGATGGGGCCTGGCCCCAGTAGGTACTGCCTCAGCAGCGCAGCAGTTGCCGCAGCCACCGCGACCGGGATGATGCTGCGGGGCTTGCGTTCGAACAACAGAAGCTCAATGGCCAAAAGCACGGAAGCGATTGGAGCCGCGAACGTGGCCGCCATGCCTGCCGCCGCGCCCGCGACCAGCAACGTCTTGCGCTCGGCGCTGGTCAGATGGAACATCTGCGCGATCATCGACCCGAAGGCTCCGCCCGTAACAATGATCGGTCCTTCGGCGCCGAACGGCCCTCCGGAACCGATCGAAATTGCGGCCGACAATGGCTTCAACACCGCGACCTTTGGTTCTATGCGGCTGCCACCCAGGAGGATGGACTCAATCGCTTCAGGGATTCCATGCCCCCGGATGCGATCCGACCCATAGCGTGCCATCACGCCAACGATCAGCCCTCCAATGACAGGCGCCAGTATGGCCAACCAACCCAGGTGATTCTGTCCCGGGTCGATTTGCGCGGCAGAAAAGCGTCCAAAATAGAAAATGTTCGTGAAAAGAGCAATCAAACGAAGCAACACCAATGCCGCCAGTGCGGCCAGTGCTCCGATAGGAAAAGCCAGTGCCGTAATCCTCAGAACACTCAACGGTACGTAAAAATCACCGAGCTTTTCCTGAGGTGGCTTGGTACTTCCGGTTGTTTTGTTTCCGTCTCTTTGATCTTCTACGTTATTCAAACCACCGCATTTCCGGTTGCCGCCTGATTACCTGGTTCGGGCCGCAGACCTTCCCCGTCGTCGCCCATGGGATGAAAAAACCCGCTTTCGCGGCTCTAATAAAGAGCCGATGGCCTCTACCAATGCTCTGCCGTTGGCGCGTAATTCGATGATTCTTTGCTCCACCACTTTTTCAAGCAGCTTCATTCCACGTGGTTGCAAGGCGACTAGCACCTGGCGCCGGTCTTCCTTGCTGCGCATGCGTTTCACAAAGCCGTGCGATTCCAGCCGGTCAATCAACTCCACGGTGCTGTGGTGGCGCAAGGACAAGCGCTCGGCCAGCTTGCTGATGGTGGCCTCCTGGCCATTCGGTAAGCCGCGAATGGCCAGCAGGAGCAAATACTGCTGAGGCTCCAGCCCTGCCTGCTTCGCGGTGACATCGCCTTCTTGCACGAATCTACGGATGAGATACCGCAGTTCGCCCAGAGCGCGATACTCGGTTTCGGTGATTTTTTCCGTCATTCCAGCAGTTTATCGTATTACGATATATTCTACCATATGGCCTTCATGTCGTTATGGCTAATCGGAAACCCGTTGATGAAGGGCTATAACGCTTTGCGGAAGGCCTTTTGCGTCTTGTAATGCTCGTACCCATGCCGCAGGTAAAAGCTGTGCGCGCGTTCGCGGATTACGTTGGACCGGACCGACATGCCCACGCAACGCATTTTCTTCGCCCACTTTTCAGCAGCTTCGAGCAAGACCCAGCCAGCCCCTCGGCTGCGAACATTTTCATCGACCACCAAGCCGTTCACCTCGGCGCGCCGCGGCACTTCGAGAAGCGGTGTTACGGTTGCATGCACCCAGCCGATTACCTCGTTTGCTTCGTTCGCCGCCACAAAGCAGGCTCCCTCTTTAGACTTGAGCACATGTCGCAGACGCACTGCCGTCTCGTTGGTTGTTGTGGGATAGCCCAACTGGCCGGATAGCGCCGCAATGCGACCGGCATCTGCCAGTCTGGCTCTGCGAATCTTTAGCTCTTTTGCCATCGCTTTTTAACTTTCTTTTCGAGACAGTCGCCGCTGCACCGCTTCGCTTCTCAATTCGCGAAGAGCATCGGAAGCAATCCAGCGGCCGGCAGGAGTTTTCTTTCGACGAATTCGCTCTGCAGTGGCGATTGCCTGTAGATTTAGCTTGGCGTTGCGCTTGCCGATATTGCGCAAGGCCCAATTGACCGCTTTTCGCACGAAGTTGCGATCATCCCAAGCTTCTCGTTCGATGCTCTTCAAGAATCTGCGAAAAGGAGCATCGCTCGCCTCTTTGTCGTGAATTGCCAAAAATGCGGCGAGCGCAAAGCCGGCGCGCTTCTCGAATTCGTTCCGTCGCCTTGTCCATTCAAACGCCTTTGTCCAGGCCGGCGTTGCGTCTACAAACAAATGGCAACAAGTGCCGTCGCAGACATCCCAGTTAGCAAAATCGCGCACCCAGCGGTCCATCTGGAGGGATGTCACTTGGTAGGAATCGGAGATGAGCATGCCCAACAGCCGGGCGTCGTGAATTCCGGTTTCCCAAAGTTCCCGGCCCAAATCGTGGTTCTTTCCAATGCGCCTTGCGATCTCATCCAACTGTGGCTTGGAAACGCCGCAAATTTTTTTGGCCCGTATGCCGAACCGCGCCATCCCTTCTACGTTGCGGCGGTCGCCGTGGCGCATAAGTTCAGCGACGGCCCGGCGTACCGTCCACACCTCCGAGCCCTTCGCGTTTTCCGGCGGCCGTTTAGAACGTTTTGTCGGAATCGACGAGGATCGTGACTGGGCCTTCATTTACCAACTCCACCGACATCATCGCTTGGAAAATTCCCGTCGCTACGGGGATTCCCAGTTTCTTCATGGCTTCACAGAATTCTTCATATAGCTTTTTCGCCAACTCCGGCGGAGCCGCGGAAATAAAGCTTGGCCTACGCTGGCCCCGCGCATCACCGTACAACGTAAACTGCGACACTACCAGCGCGCTTCCCTTCACATCGAGCAGCGACAAGTTCATCTTGCCCGACGCATCTTCGAAAATCCGCAGGTTCGCCAGCTTTTCGGCCATCGTTGCCGCCACGGCAGGATTGTCTTCCTTGCCCACGCCGAGAAGAATCATTAATCCGGCGCCGATTTCCCCGGTGATTTTCTGCTCTACCGTAACCTTTGCCCGGCTGACCCGCTGCACTACCGCTCGCATTTTCTCTCCAGAGCCCTATGCTTATGCGTTGCTGCGCCTCCGTCGTGATGCCTTCACCCTCTGCGTTTTCCGCCGAGGAGAGGGCTGGCACGTGGAACAAAAGTAGCTGCTGCGCCCCGCCACGATGATGCGTCGGATGGCTGTCTTACACCGCGGGCATGGCTTACCCTCGTGGCCGTACACACGATGATGCTGCTGATATTCCCCCGGGATTCCGCCGGCGTCAACAAAATCGGAAATGGAGGAACCGCGCAACACAATGGCTTTTCGCAAGATCTTCTGCAATGCAACATACAACTGTTTCACCTGTGCCGGTTTCAGCCGAGTGCCCAATCGCGCGGGATGGATTTTGGCTCTCCACAAACTTTCGTCAGCATAAATATTGCCAACACCACGAAGCACACTTTGGTCGAGCAACAGCGCCTTGATCCGCGCTTTCCTCTGCTGGATGCGCCTGGTAAATTCCTGCAAGGCGACATCCAAGGGGTCCGCGCCGAAACGCTGCAGTTCCTGCGCCAGCACATCTCCGGCAAGATAGGCCATGCGCCCAAAGCGCCGGGGATCGACATAGCGCAACTCGCGGCCGTCGCTGAGCGTCATCACCACGTGTGTATGCTTCGCGTGCGGAGCGCGCACAGCTTGTGGCATCAGCGCTCCGGTCATGCCTAGATGCACGAGCAATGCCGTCTTTCCATCATAGGCAGTGCCCTTCCCTGAGCTCAATCGCAGCAATATGAACTTGCCGTAGCGCTCCACACGCACAATCGTGCGCCCGGGCAATTCTCTTTCCAGCGCTTCGGGATTATCGATGAAATCGGTCTTCCCCAAGGTTACGCTCAAAATTTTCTGTCCAGCGATTGTGAGCTGCAAACCGCGCGCGACGGTCTCGACTTCAGGAAGTTCGGGCATAATTTTTTCCTGGCATCAAACTACCACACCCCTTCTTTTCTTGCTGTCGCGGCTCGTGGTACAGTCCGTCGGGAGGTGCATGTGTATTCTCGTTTCCTGGTCGGGCTTTCTGTTTTA
>Ga0335073_10005689_pt1 | contig 17491 bp, 16 predicted proteins | sample Lox_Sample_22_FD_207093 | JGI IMG/M metagenome (GOLD analysis project Ga0335073, IMG submission 207093) | Soil microbial communities from Loxahatchee National Wildlife Refuge, Florida, United States - Lox_Sample_2.2 | ecosystem: Environmental > Terrestrial > Soil > Wetlands | place: USA...
TTTTCACCCCCCGACCCTACCCATTCGAAGGCAGCGGGCGTGGGGTTTTATCCATAACGCTGCAAAAGTTTGATTGGGTCAAAAACGCGGAATATGACTAATCAGATTTAGACTTTTGGTTGCAGATTTACCCTATTTGTTCTGTTTGTCACTGGAAGAAAAGTAGCCCAATCAAGTCAGCTCAGTGACCTTCTCTTCCGACAATTTATACTCCTGGAGAACCAACCCTCCCGGAATTGGTTCGCCACGCTCCGCAGGGAATTTTGAGGATGCATACGCACTCGACAAACCTGTTTCCAGAAGAAGCCCTTATATCGGAACTGCGGACGCCAGGAACGATGCCTCAAGAAGGTGAAAGGTCAATTATCAAAAGACTCTCGTTCCTCGACCGTTTCCTTGCTCTTTGGATATTTCTAGCCATGGTATTGGGCATATTGCTAGGGTGCTTTGTGCCGAGCACGCAGGATGTTCTCAATACTGCCACTTTTGTGTCGGTGTCTGTCCCGATTGGTAAGTTCCTTCTCCCGTTGCATTTTCATGACCGACGGCTGAGATTGGTTACCACAGCGGTCGGACTCATTGTTATGATGTATCCGATTCTCTGCAAAGTCCGGTTCGAAGAGCTCAACAATATATTCTCAAAACGGGCCTTGTGGGTGCAATTAGAATTCAGTTTTGTAATTAACTGGATTATTGCTCCCCTCGTTATGGTACTCTCCAAAATTTGAATTTGTTCTCAATATTCTGTCAGGTGGGTTTGGCGTGGGCGTTTTTGCCGGACAAGCAATCATACCGAGAAGGACTAATTCTTGTGGGCTTGGCCCGCTGTATTGCCATGGTACTAGTAACTTCATCCTCACAGATAGTAATCGTTAGGTACTGGTATGGAATGACCTGGCTGGCGGGGACGGCGATTATTGCGCCATCCTCGTTGCCTTCAACTCGTTATTACAGATGGTGCTCTACGCGCCTTTCACCATTTTCTACATCAACGTAGTGCGTCCACCCAGTCAACCGTCGGGGAATGTGACTGTGAGTTATTCAATAGTCGCACGATCTGTAGCTGTTTTCCTTGGTAATTCCGTCCACATACACTTGCTCGACACTGACTTTGCTTCATAGGAATTCCTCTTGCAGGAGCGATAGTCACACGCCTCGTCCTTCTGAAAGTTATGGGAGCGAAACGATATCAACGAAACTTCATCGACTGGATCACCCCACTTTCTCTCATTGGCCTATTATTCACGATCATCATTCTGTTTGCATCACAAGGCAAAAATGTCGTCAATCAGATTGTCCTAGTTGTGCGCGTCGCTGCACCTCTCATCTGCTACTTCGCCATCATATTTATGTCAACCCTCTTCATCTGTCGAAAATGCAAGTTCGATTACAGTCTCACTTCTGTCCAAAGCTTCACTGCCGCAAGCAACAATTTCGAGTTGGACATTGCAGTAGCCATTGCAACATTTGGCGCCAACAGTAATCAAGCCTTAGCGGCAACTGTGGGACCGTTGATTGAGGTGCCCGTGCTATTGTCTTTAGTGTATTTGATGAAATGGTTAAAGGACAGATGGGTATGGGGAAAGAAAGAAGAAACTCAGACAAATGGAATTGATAACAGTGAGGCTGAGAAGTAATTATTCGTTTGATAAAGAGTTAATAGATGGGAATTTTTCGTTCGCGGAGCAAGCAAAGATCATCTATCTTGTACATGCGGCACGAAACCCAAGCAATAGAAATAGTAACAAACCGGAAGATCACAACTATTTTGTCGCTCGGACAAATGTACTAATGACACTGCCAGACATTGCTTTCACGTCGCTCTCATTGAATTCCGTTTCTGCATTTGGCCGGCAACAACCTCCATCCATACTCGCCATTTCCCTTAGCTACAGAGTCAAAGAGCATAGGCGGGGTAGTCATACGTCACTGTCAGTATAAACTCTGACTTCCTCTATTGAAGCTTCACAAAATCCTGCTTGGTAAAGCTTCTTCACGTATTCATCTTCAAGCAATGCACCAGAGACACAGCCAGTCCACATCTCCATGCTCACGCGAACGCCTTCAGGAAGAGCCCGTTTCAGGACTATATCGGAGATAGCTACTTTACCGCCTTTTCTCAAGACGCGATAAGCTTCTCGCAGCACGAGGTCTTTGTCCGAAGCCAAGTTGATCACGCAGTTGGAGATGATGACATCGACAGACTCAGCAGGCAGGGGGATCGACTCCAACCTCCCCAACAGATACTCCACATTGGTCACGCCCGCTTCCTCTGCATTGTTTCGCGCAAGTAAAATCATGTCTTCCGTCATATCCAATCCGTACACTTTGCCAGACACTCCAACTTTTCGAGCCGATATGAGGCAGTCAATCCCGCCACCTACATTCAGTTTTGGTACGGTCCTACGGAGAAAATCATTGGGTCCAAGTAAGGAAGTTGTACCTGATCCGAGGTCCAGCACAGTCTGGCCAGGGAGTATTTTTACCATTGCAGTTGGATTCCCACAACCCAGGCTTGCTGTAATGGCATTCTTTGGGAGGTCTGACGTGTGGTCGGAGCCGACGTAAAGGTCCTTCGTTATTGGATCGGTACCCGATCCGGACTTGCAGCATGAAGTCCCGCATCCTTTGGTACCTTCGTTGATTTGGTTGGCAATAGCGCCATAGCGTTGTTTAATCGCTTCAGTGACCGACGAAGTCATTTTGTCTAATCGGACGGAGGGAGTGCGTTAGAGTTTATAGCTGTGCACGAAATAAGCGGCCTGTGACACTTTCCCTTGCTTTGATTCGCGAAAAATATCCAGCCCACCTTTCCAACCAATGATGTCGTTGGAGTGACGTACAACGGGTAAACCCCTAGCTGTATTAAAAAGTCGCTACTGGGAGTCTTTAAAGGTGGGAGTGAATTAAAGGAAACTCCAGCCCTCTAATTCCGGCGTTTGTCAACAACACTGCTCCGGTCCCTCGAATTCACCTATCTGGCCCAGAATACTCACCAAATGATTCCTAGCTCACCAGAGTCGCCTAACTCGGTATTGTCCATTTCGTTGGCCTAGAATTCTAAGATAGCGTGCTGAAAGAATACGCGAAAACCAACGTCGGTGTCGAGAACGAAAACTCAAATACGTTACATCATTGGAGGGACGAATACATGACTATGAGCAACGTTGCGTGGAAGCGGACCTGAAACTACAACAACGCACCCGGTCTCTCAAGGTCGAGAACGAGAAACTGAAAACGATTTTAACACAGTCATTTGGAATTGACCGGGCCAAAATCGAGGAACAGGGTCCAGAAAAATTACTGCAAGAAATCACTAAATTTGCTGTCAATGGACTTGATCAAGCTCTCGTCGATCATCAGAACCATAAATTATCAAGTACCATCACTGCTTTTTAATTTCCTGATTTCCAGCCGCTCGGGATTCCGATTATACCGGGGGGAGTGACCCGGTAGACTCCTTGGTTTTGACTTTAAACCCAGACGGCTATTTTGTAGACGCTTTCGGAGATGAACTCTGGCAAGCATTGCAGTTATCGCCTCCGAGCTTGGCACCAACAACGGAAACAGTGCGATGCGAAATCTCGTTTGACTTGTTGAAGCGCCTCATAGAGGAACAAGATCCTACCGCTCTGGAGAGTGGGCAATTTGATCTCAAGGATGGAGTTTTGATTGCGAGGGACGGAAGTACGGTAACTTTGGCGATGCTGGGGAAACTCCTGGAAAGGCTTCACTGTCGAAACTGTTGATACCAGAGCGAACAGTGAAATGTAGTAGGTAGCTTGATAATCGGAATTGTGTCCTATTGATTCTTTTATGTCACTGTTTAGTTATCTTAGCTCCTCATAAGGTCTCGTCTTCTTTCCCAGTCCCCAAAACCGATGAAGGTCAAAATGTTGGACGACCATGGACACGGTTCCGTGGATGATGCCGATCGACCAAAGATGCAAACTGCGGAGTTCTGTTCAAAGATTGCTGCTTTTCGGATTAGTCCATGTGAGCTGGTCGTAAGGGCGGACTTAGACTAGGGGTTTTCATTGAGGGGCCGCCGCATTCCGCTTTGCCGTGACCACATTGTTAAACCCTGTGGACTGTGCGCAATATGTCACAGTGCACTTCTGATTGGCCCTTTAAATTGTCTTTCCGCGTAGTTCGTCACCAGGCACCTGTGATTGACCCAGACAACTCGAATTCCTAATCGCAAGGTCGGGGGGCTAGCTTAAGGGGTTAGAACGAATGTTCGACTCAGCTGATCAGTCGCTTTATCGTTAAAATTAACTTCGCCCCATGCATGGGCGTCTTATTACAAATGGGGCTTGATGTGGGATTCTTTGATCAAGCATGGCCCTTTAGACGTGGGTCGGATTATTAACACGCCCTCGGCATTTGCGAAGACAGTAGGCATACATCATGAAGGCCTGTCCTACTCCGTCGAGCTGCCATAGGTGGACACCTCGCGGACTACCATTAACTGTGTAGTGAGAAAACTCTGTCTTTTGTCGGCCCACTCTAGGGAAGGCTCCGTGGGTCGCCGACTAGAACAGGCTAACGGCATGCTCTAACCCATGGGCTGTTATCGTGCACAAGTCCGTTGCTCTTGGGAGGGACAAAGTCTGATCTTCACCTCTGGAAAGAAATTTGTTCGCTATTTGACGACAGCGCGATATTTTGTCCCACTAGAGAGTGTTTTGACTTCTGGAATATCGAGGAAATTCGAAAATGGTACATATCATTCTGGTCTCAGGTGGAACAGGATAGTTATGTTCCATCCCTTTTAATTTATAGCTAATCTTCTTGCAGCAAAAACGCTTCCGCGTCTCGGAAAGTCATCAAGTCCATCATGTTCAAGTGCCTCACCGAGTCTTTGCTCCAAAGTCTCTTTATGAATTCGGAAGAAAAAGATATTCAATCGCCATCCTCGATCGAGTTAGAGTCCATCTCATCAACACTTTGTAGCAGCCGGACGTCCCTTCTTGAAGCGCATCTGGTTCTTGCCTTATCGAACAAAGAGCTACGTGAGGATTTGTTTAAACGATTTGTCACAACCCTGCCGCTTCCCCGCGATTATTTGTATCCAATTTGCTGCTCAATAATTTGGAAGCCAGGTCGAGTTCCTTTGAGAGCAAGAATTGATTGTTATTGAGACTGGATTGTGGCCATGTATTCTGTTTGGAATGTACCGTAAAACTTCAGAAGTGGGGTTATGAGGACAGTTCTATCTGTCGAGAGAAGGTGGTAATGAAAGCGGACTCAGGTAGTGTATTGTCTCCCAACGCGTTGACAAATAGTGAACCTAGACACCTCATTGATGAATTTCCTGAAGGCATATTTTCCTGAAGAGGTCCGAATGAAGCAACAGATGGTCCAGCGTAGCCTTTTTGAGCAATCAATAGTGTATCAGCAATTCCGTTTGAGGAGAGTATAATTAATATTATATAAGTTCTATCGTCTTTTATTAACCTGAAAAGTAAGACCAATGAAGCAGTTGTCGCTTTAGCATCTCGATTGCTGAGGGTGGATAATTTGCAAGCTTTTTACTCCCCCATGATCTCCCCTGCCGCAGGCTACGCGAGCCAGCAGGTGCATAAATTGCCGACAATTTTGACTCAAAGTGAACTCCGATTTTCGCGGGGCCTTCCAACCTTATTGAATGACGATTTCGGGGCTATTGCGGCTACGTATCTATAACCAAAGTTTCGATGACTCTATAACTTGACTCTTTTAACCTCCTCCCCCCTCTCTGAACGTGACGCATCTTCTAGAGCCTTATTGAACCTATTCCCTGTAAAGAGGTAACTCGTCGGAAAGTACTTCGGGGGATCTTTCCCGAGGACCATGTACGCAACAGTCTCGGCACATAGCAAAGCGTTGGGCATACCTAACATGAGAGAAAGCATAAGCAAGGCTGGACCTTCTCCTGTATACCCTGCACAAATGAATTGTCCCTGTCCCCCTCCATATTCCTCAGGCAAAGACCCAACCCACGGAAATCCATCCTCGCTGAAGCCCATAATACCGGTCCATCGTCTATGTACTCTGGCAGAAGGATTTTCCTCCCCTTCCCAACGAAATACTTTCGGCAATTGGTTCTTCAGATATTCTTGTGATGTTTCACAGACAGCCGTATCGTTGAATGTCGTGGGTTGTGGGTCTTCGTAGTACCCGCCGCCCAACATCAACTTGCCCCCATCATATTCTGGCTGTTGAATACAGTAGTCGAATTTTCCATCCTCATAAATAAACGAATAGGTTCGGCCAAGTGGTGGTTCAGAGAGGCTTTTCGGTGGTATTTGAGCTGTCATGTGTCCTCGAGTAGGCTTATTATTTTGGTGAACGATGGAAGAAGATAAGGAATATATCCGTTGGTTGCATGCACAATGTTCGCTGCAAGGATCCTGCCATGAGGAGTTTCCACCCACCATTTCGAGTCGTCTTTTGATACCTTCGTAGCTGGCGTTTCGGTCTGCAGGTTGATGCCGCGATCGACGAGAATTTGAGCGAGCTGCGTGACGAATTTGTAGGGCCATAGCTGCCCGGCGGGGTAAGTGATCGCGCCGACACACGTCTCTGAGACGCGGAACCTCGATTGTGCTTCTTCGCCAGAGATAACTTGGTGTACAAGCTCCGGAACATATCGTGATATTGCGTGTACGGCGGCTTTCCCTCTTTCGAAGCCAGCGTTATTGTAATAAGCATCCACAGTTTCACATTCCCGAACGTCACATTCCAAGTTGTACTTCTTTGCTATTTTAACGAGCTCCGACGGATGAGAACTCTCAAATCGGGACATGACAATTGCTTCTTCGATGCCATATTCCTCGATCCGGTGTGGCCAGTGATGGTAAGAAGCTCCTTTCAGCATAAATATCGGTGGGGAATACCTGGCTTGATGTGGCCTCCATTTCTTCCCGTTGCACCGCTGCATAGCTTTCTTGCCTCTAGTACCACTACCTTCAACGACGGGTCCTGCTCAAAAAGAGTTCTGGTAATGCTGATTCCGGTGATGCCACTGCCGATGATGACGACGTCGGCGGTCGTTGGGAATGGGGATCGATAAGAAGCCAAGGAGTGTTCCGGAACCTGCCAATAGGAGATTGTAGGAGACAGCAGTGGAAGAGACATCATCAACTGTTACGGGGATCCTTCATTCGCCGCCCCAGCCTTTATCGCTGTGGTGCATCGCCGTGACACTTAGATGGGCAGATTACAATCGGAAGCGTGACAGATTGGCTCGCAACGTGCGGATCTTCTGATCTCAACTGTCAAGCAAATCAGGGGTTGAGCATGACTCATGTCATCCGAGAAGGGAAGGACGATGCGTCGAAGAGATAGATCAAGCCCCCAGAATTTAGCTGATGCGATGGGAGGCTCGCGAGCGATGGAAACGGTTAAAGACTGCTCAAAATATTGAAATAAATTTCCGTAAACTTTTCCCGTTCCTTGAAACCTACGAATGCTTCACTCCTGAAATCCCCAGAAAGTCGCATATATATCTTCTCGCAAAACAAAGTGCAAATATGACTTCACCCCATCTGCTACGACCTGTAGATAAGTTTCCCGGCTCCATCGACGCATTCTCCAACTTCGAAGTTCGAACCACCCATCTTCGATCATATCATTGAAGAAGTCACAGTTGGGGGAAATAAAGCGTATCGCCATACGCCGACCACTCACGCTCAAATGCAGACTCCCACTCCGTCAAATCCTCAGCCACCGCCACCTCCCTCTCTACGCAATCAGCGACAGCGTTTGCGAAACTCACCTTCAAGCATTTGCGGCACGTCTATCGCAGCTTTGTTGAACCAGACTTGCAAGTTTTTGGCATCCGAATCATTCCCATACTGGACCTGCGCGCTGTTGAGGTGCAAGCCCATAATGCTGCCGACGGCGTCGTTCGCCACCTCCGAGTCATACTCCAGGGGCGGAGTCGGATATGGCGGCTCCGGAGAAGATAAGTCAGCCGTCCCCAAATGCAATGCTTCGTTTTGCTGTCCGAACGACGGCAATGGGGGATAAGCATGATGCGAGTCGATCTTCACTGTCGGACTGGAGATCTCGGGCTGGAGATCCAAGCCATGATCGGGTCGGCCGCGATCGACTTTTGTTTCCAATATCTCGGGAAACCTGCAATCTTAGGCCAGTTAGGAATAGAGAACGAATACCTATTTACCGTGTCGTTGTTGTGATGTTGGACGGGGGTGACTCTTCCTTCCCGTACCAGAGCATCGCCAGGGTCTTTTGCAAATTGGCTCACGGTTCTAAGCCTTTTGCTCTTGGCCACCTTTCTCTTTCCGGAAGGATAAGTTCGTTGCCCGCAAGTCTCTTGGACATTCGCGTCCACACAGGGAACGCAAGGTCCGTCGGGGTCATCAGGCCGCGTCACACAATACCCCTAATATCAGATGGCAAGTCCACGTGGTTGAGGGTGTATACTCGAGACCCACGCTTGTGACGTCTGCATCTTTCACACTGAAGGCTGCCACGACGACCCGGGCGCTGGATGGTGGTCGGTCTCTGAGTTTGTAGGGGCAGATCGCGGGCACTATGTTGTTAAGCGGGATCGCGAATTTACGATACCTGGTAACACCGTTATGGGAAGGGATTTGCTTCCCCACGCCAATAGAACCGAATTCCGCTATTGCTTTCCCGTGTCCCGAGGCGTTCGAGAAACCCTGAAGAGTTCTCGGTACTGGCGGAATCGGAACGATCGCGAGAATCGTGGACATGTTATAGGACTCCGGGGGAGGCTGACCTCGGAGCTGGGGTCCTAGCGCTTGCTGAGGGAACATTGGGACCTGAGTCCACGCTTCAGTAGCCGCGGTCGAGCGCGGTTCGGATGATGGCTGATTGCGGGACGAAGAGACTGTTCTCCCGCTGTTGTGGCAGTCGAAAGGACGGGGATCCATTGTAATTCACCGATGCGTCGTCTCAGAGGAAGAATAAGTGAAAATGCGTTTTCGATGGCCCCAAGGAGGTCTTCGCGTCCATGATATATCGCACTCATAGCTATTCAAACGACCCCTTAGCTATTTTGGATGGTGACCCCAAATGGTGGGGGGAGGCCGGGGTGACATTGAATAGCTATTGAGAGCAAGACACCTCGTAATATACTTTTTACACTTTGGTGTGTAACAGTCCCACTTGATGCAAATAACTATTTAATTCCGGAGCGCTTATGCATAGCGACCCGATGTGGGCGAAACTTGGCATTGGCCGTCGGGACAAGAGCATCGGCTTTTGCAGTGTATGGGTCACGGGGGCGACAGAGGCTATGGCAGAAAATTAGACTTAAAGAGCGACCAATAATATCTGACCACATTCGAATTCCGAAATGGCGACAAATCTTTGAAAAGACCACAGGCATAAACAAATGGACGCTTTTATCGCCAATCGCGCCCTTAGTCACGTATGCTCAGTAAGCGGTTCAGACGAAAGTATATATCAGGCAAGTTGGCTTCCATTACTCGGCGCCACATCCACAGCTTTTCCGGAGGTCTTATTGCGTTTCTATATCGATGGCGTCTCAATCACTCTCGCAGACGGTTCCAGCAGTCACCGAACTCCGTGTTCAAGGCCAGCGATGTGAGAACGCAACTGTATATTTGCAATGATATCCGACTGACTTAGACTTCCCGAATCACACAAATCCATTTGCATTTACGGAATTTCAATGAATCTGACGCAACTCTGTGCCGAGGGCTAAAGCGCTTGGCTGAAATGATAGGGAAATTACATGACAGGCTTCTGGAAAGGCCAATTGTCCAAACTGGCTGTACTGCTGAAGTCATCTTGCAAAGGGTTACCGACTGTTGCTCTTCCTTACAAGTATCTGCCGTCATCGCCAACTCAATCACAGAGTACGAAAGATCTAGGAGAACTAAAATCGTGGCGTTCCGTGCGTCAGAGGTGCATCATTTGGCAAATGATGAAGATTCATGGACGGTCGTTGAATGGGTCGAAGAGGATCATCTCAAATGCTTGGTAATATTTCATTTTGAGAACGCATCAGAGCCAGGAAGCTGGCTGATGCGTTCTGGGTATAATGAGCGGGACAACGATCGTTCAATGGGGATGTGGCAAGAGCCTCGAGTGGACTATAATGTGGCCGCGATATCCCATCTTAAAACGCTGTTTGGAGTGGCACAACATTTTCTAGGGGTCTTGGAGTGGGCGACTGCGGACGCCACAATCTTGTACGGCGAACAGGATTTCAGTGATGTTTCCACTCAAGAAGAGTAGCCAACCCTGTATGAATATTTTCGCTGATGTTTAGGAGAGTGAGACTGGCAAAGCTATTGCATATTCACAGACTACAACTGAAGCGATTCGGTAATGAGTTCGATCGATTAATATCCAGATTAGAGCGACTTGGTCGCAAGGAGGGTAAGAGATCTTCATTGACAAGCTTATGATAGTTGGTATTGATACCCATGGTAATTCGCGGTGTAGGTTTTCTGTTTCGCTCTATATTTGAAGTTTGCGATATGGCTAGTGTGGTTGGACTACGATAGCAATATTGAGGATATTTATCAATCAAGCAAATGTAAGGCTAATGAGGTGTAAAGAGCTGTACATTCCTGTACAGATGAACGGGGAAGATGCACGTCGCCCATTTATAATGAAACAATATATCCATAAAGTGAGGATGTGGATATTGCGTGACTTCTAATCGTATCATTATACGATCTGTGTCTGATCTCGGCCTGTGCGAGCTCCCCACTGGCCTCTTTTCCACCTGGACATTACAAATGATTCCCGTATCTCGGCGGATGCTGCGGCGTAATAATGCCTTATTCACAGCGTCAGCAAATGGTAGCCAAATGGATCTGGCCTCCTTGATTGAGAAACTGTCCGCGGCGCGTCTTGTCGCCAATTAAATTATCACCACCGATTACGTGGCTGCGATCGCTAAACCAAATATTTGTTTTGAGTTTTGAAACACTCTTAAATCATTGTGTCGGGCGATCAGGCCTATCCGTGGGGGCAACGGATGCCCGGTTTGGGAGACTGCGCCGGGCTTCGGGAATTCAAGAACGCGGGGAGAGATTATGAGACTTATTTATTGGGGAGGAAGATGTAAAAGCGCAATGGCCGTCTGGGATGGCAGCCAATCAGCGCTGTAATTGATTTTGCACTGGCCTCCTCCTATCAAGTCGCGAGTTATTCCGATGTATGAAAGCGGAGACGGCAAAGCGCCACGGCTGCGACAGGACTTCGGCTAGTGCAGTAGCCCAAACAGGTGTAGAATACGCCCGCCTGTGGCGGCAACTATATCCGGCGGAAATCCAGAATGAAGACAGGCAGTGGGATGTGACTATTCTGTATCTGGTTCTGCAGGCCTGGTCCTATTCGAGGGATGCCGAACTTTAGAGTCTCATATTTACATGGATTGAAATGACATAGCTCGAAACCGAATGCATAGACCACCCCTTAGATTAACCCTCTGCAGCAGCAAAGCGGAAAAGTACGGAAGAAATCGGGGACAGTCGAAGTGCCCCCCACGTGGGTGGATATAAACTCTAAATCTCTCGTCCTATCAGACTCTCTGTTATAACGTAACCCCCCTTTCACCCCACACTCCCTGCGAGCGCACAGATAACATCAAATTAACACTGCAAATTTGCATGCAAGGCTTGCGGAGATTAACAGCACCTATCTTTTAGGTGTGGAACATTTAACTCGAGGTCGGCACACACGCTCAGTCTAGCGCAAAACAATGTCGTTGCCAACCATTCCGTACAACGGAACTGCACCGGATGGAGGTGACAGTCGTATGAGTCTGTTTTCGGGAGACGACTAACGGTAGACCACTTCAACGTCAACCTTTGGTACACGACTGGTGATGTAGCATGGGTGTTGGCGTCCACGGCGTTGGTCTGGATTATGATTCCAGGGGTCGGGTTTTTCTACTCCGGTCTCGCTCGAAGAAAGTCTGCTCTGTCGCTCATTTGGCTTTCATTGATGTCGATTTCCGTCGTATCGTTCCAGGTACCGCCGGTCGTTAGCAGAGCTAATTTTTTCAAGTGGTGGTTGTGGGGATATTCACTCACATTCTCCAAGACCGGAGGAAAATTCATTGGCAATTTGGAGAACATCGCTCTGATGCACGTATTGGCACAACCAACAATGGCGGTCCCTGAACTCACATTCTGTATCTTCCAATGCATGTTTGCGGCAATCACCCCTGCCCTAGCCATCGGCGCCGCTGCCGAACGAGGTCGCATGCTCCCTTGCGTAGTGTTCATTTTCGTCTGGGCAACACTCGTCTACGATCCTATTGCGTGCTGGACGTGGAATCCGAATGGCTGGGTATCTCAAATGGGTGGATTGGATTTCGCTGGCGGTACACCGGTGCATATCTCATCCGGGTCGGCGGCTTTGGCGTATGCTCTTATGCTTGGGAAACGACGAGGACACGGCACTCCGGAACTCAATTATCGGCCGCATAATGTCACTCATGTTATCATCGGCACGGTCTTCCTGTGGGTAGGATGGTTTGGCTTCAATGGAGGATCTGCCGTCGGTTCGAATTTACGCGCGACAATGGCATGTGTCGTCACTAATTTGGCGGCGTCGGTTGCGGGATTTACTTGGGTTTTGGTGGACTATCGTCTGGAAGGGAAATGGTCGGCTGTGGGTTGGTGTTCTGGGGCTGTTACCGGTCTCGTTGCCATCACTCCGGGTTCAGGTTTTGTTCCTGCATGGGCTGCGGTCGTTTTCGGCGTTGTCGCTGCCATCACTTGCAACTATGCCACCAAACTGAAATTCGTTCTCGGCATTGACGACTCGCTCGATATCTTTGCAGTACACGCTGTCGGCGGTGCTGTCGGTGACCTATTAACGTATTTGCTTTGTGTCTGTTGTGTGCCTAACGATAGTGGTGTTTTTGCGGCCGATTACATCGCTGCGCTTGATGGCGTCACAAAAATCCCCGGTGGATGGATTAACGGCCACTGGATTCAAGTCGCACATCAACTTACCGATGCAGTCACCGGCTTCTCATATTCCTTCGGCATGACCTGTCTAATCTTATTTGTCATGAACATGATTCCTGGTCTTTCGTTGCGCGCCAGTGAAGAAGCCGAGATTATTGGAATTGATGAGGCAGAGATTGGAGAGTTTGCATACGATTTCGTTGAACGAGAGCGCGACTATGCTCATTTGCACCTAATTAGTGGCATTGAGGGTGTTCCGAAATTTCCAAATCAGACACTCGAGAAAAGAAACAACGGTGTTTGAGGTCGACAAAAAAAATAGACTTGTTTATTTAAGAAGAAGGCGATGGTTCATATTTAGTTTCTAAAATAGTAGTTGGTTGCTCCATAGGAATTTTGTAGGATTTAATGATTCAACGATTGCATTTCCGCTTTTTAATTCGCAAACGAAAAGTGTTCCCCCTCCCGATGATGCCAAACTGGATTGACCTATGACTATACCTATTCAGGATTCCATGCACCGCCATGCCCTCATGCTAAACGGGGTATCAGCAAAACCTAGCAAAACCCACTACTAACAACCAGAAAAATTCCGTCGGAAACTCCTTGCCCAACCTTTTTTTTGCACCCCCTACTATCTCCATAATGATCGGACTACAGTGTAACTGAAAACCTAATCACCGTTCTTTGTACTCTGTGCCTCCCGCTCGTCGGAAACATTCTCTGCCTGCAAAGAATGAGGTATCCCCTCTGCACTATTCATAACCCCCGGTGCGCTTTCACTCTTCTCCAATCCCCCGTCGCGAGGATCCATCGACAATCTCATCTTCGGATGTGGAGGTGTTTCCTCCGGCGGTCGAATACCGGACACGACTCCCTCGGAAACCACTTGTCGGGGAACCGGCCGTTGTACTCCTCCCGGCGGAGAATCCGTGGATCGACGCGATGACATGGTATCGACAGGTAAACTTTTCGTTGGTGTTCCGATTCGTCGTACCGGCACTCCCAAATCCCCTTCCTCAGAAGCGTTCATACTCCTGTACAAACTCGTCCCACTCAACAGATTCTCCACATTCTCATCACCCGCTCGCTCACCCACAAATCCCAACATCGGAAGCTGAAACTCGTCTGCCGCGCCACTATCCTTCTCATCCACAAACCGAATCTTATTCTCCGTAATAATATCCACCAAATGAGACAGGATAGCGATATACGCCAATCCCCTCTCCAACTCAATTCGACTGCCCTTGAGTCGTTTCATAACCCTCTCCAACGCACTCAGAACGGAAACTCTCGTCTTATCCTGAAGAGGCGTCTGAATCAACAAACCCCTCGCCTGTCTCAACAACGAATCCACCTGCACTTTTTGTAACGGGAGTTTTGCCTCCAACTCCCGCTGAAACGCATTGTACATGGCCACATTGTCTTGTGTTGTCGTGGTGGTCAACGTCGGTTGCTCGGATTTAGATCGTCCGCGAAGTTCGAGCGTGGAACTCACTGCACGGAGAGGAACGGGACGACCGGCGGGGGGGGCCAGTGTTCCTGCCCGACGTCGGAGCATGGCGGGGGTGATGGACGCGTTGTCGTCTTGTGGAGGCGATCGAGCGGCCGTGATGGCGGAGAGGTAGTTTATTGCCCCAGTCCATTCGTTGAGATCGGATTCTGTGGGCAGGGCAAGGATATCCGAGTCGCCTAATTGGGAGACTATGCGTAGTGCGTATTCTGAACCGACGGGGACACTGGTATCATAAAAGGCTACTGCTCCAGAGAGGTCCAGGATGATTTCTGAGCCGAGGGGAGGGATGATTTGATCTTCGGGGGATTCATTTAGGGTGTGCATGAGATGTTTAAGAGGGGATAAATCCCCTTTTACAAACATGATTTTCGAGTCGAGGAGAATGACTCCCGTCTCGGACCAGCTCCATGCACTGCCTCTTCCAAAACGACTTATCCTCTCGCGACGAGGGAATATCCCGACCTTCACCAACCGTGCAGTCTCGCCGTTGAGCGGTGAAAGAACACTCAATCTGCTCAATACAAAGCCCTCGCTTTTTGCGCGTCCGCGGTTGAGGAGAGTTACTTTCGGCGATGATTCGATTCGGGCGTGTATTCGTGAGACGGGGAGGGTGGATAGGGTGCCGGTGTAGTGGAGATGATTTTCGAGGAGACGAGTGAATTCTTTGCCTTTTGTGGAGTATATGATTTTGAGATCTTCGAGACGGGATTCCAGGAGCGGGGTGTACGTATCCAGCATCGGACGAGTTGGGCGGTCGGTCATGGGTCTTGTGCGTAATTTGGATAGGGTGGGATGAGTGGAATCGATAAATGGCGTCAACGTGATATTGTCGTACCAACACTACTCATTTAGCCGTATTATCTGGGGGGATGGTACAGAGAGGATGTCCTCTGAAACACCTTGTCCGGAGGTATTCTTGAGGTATTGTTCTCGTGTCATTTTGATCTTGTTGTTTGTGTTCCATGCATCGGTATTGAGCATTAATATCGAATAACACACCACGAGGATTTGATCATGCGTATCCCACAATGACGGATTACAAATATGGTATCGGCGCGCGAAAATTTCAAGCAGACGGTAAATTGCACCCTGCTCCTTGGGCAACGGCAGGTGAAGGAGGAGATATCGCATTGCCATATCTAATGGAACTCCACTGAATGGGATCGTCGAGAGATACACCCCCACTGCGGAAAGATGGATGGGTTCCCTAGCATTAGTCGTGCAGAAAGTGGAGGACGTACGTTGACTCGACGAGTCTGCGAATACAGCGATGAAGTCCACCTTCCTCAGACTGCAATCGACGGAAATAATCTTCGCCGGAATCCGAGTCTGAAGATGGAGGCAGAGCAGAAACTTCCTCCTCATTGTCGTCGAGACTGAGTTTCTCGACTGGCGTCCCTCGTCCGGATTCTGTCTTTTTGAGACCACTGAAAATGGTATTTGTTCGTCGAGTCCGGGACTGACTTGCTCGTGGGACAGCAACGTCAGAGTTTACAGACGACACGGTCGAAGAACGTCCTCGACGGGGACTTCGAATCGGAGTGTCGGATTGTGGCGTGGGCACCCATGGACGATTGATGGCAGGGAGAGATTCCGATGACTTTAGCGCAGGAAGAGACAGCGGTGGTAGCAGCGGCATATCATTTGACGAGCGAGTGGATAACGGAATTGCGGGGGAGGTCGAAAGTTTAGGTGATGCAGGCGCTGACCGAGTTGTCGGAGGAACGGGATCATCAGACAACGAAGTCACTGAGTGATTCTGTTTTCTGTGTCGATGATGATTTCGTCGTAGTTTTGCAGGAAGAACTTTGGCGAGAAATTTGTCTTTGGTGCCGATTGAGGAGGAGGAAGGGACTTCGGTTGCGGGACGCACAGAAGATTGCGACGGGCGAGAATTGAGGGGCAGCACTGACGGAGTACCGGATCGTTGTTCTTCAGAAGTACGTATTGAAATTGCATCGTCGAAATGAATATGACTACTTCCTGCCCCCACAGCAGCTGCAACGGCTCCAGAAGTCACAACATGTAATCTCGTCTGACTCGCATTACCCCCATTCCCGTCTCCGAGCATGAACACCCCACTTGCGGATGTCGAAGTCCTCGTCGAGGAAGCCGAGTCGGGCGCATTTTCCAGAGACGAGGAACTCAATCGCTCGGTGCCGGAAGCATTGCCGCCAGACGTGCGGAGGGTCGGAGGAGGAGATGTAGGCGAAGTGGTGATGATTGCGGGTGGCGGTGGTGGTGGGGGTTGATGGTGATGTGATGCGGGTACGAGGGGAGAGGCAGAGCGCGATTTGACGAGGGGGAAGAAGTGTTTTAGACGGGTGGTCACAGAGTACAGAGGAGGGAGACGGGGATGAGACGATGGAGGCGAGGTCAGATGGACGGCCTCGGCAGCAGCCGACGACGACGAGTCCTCCTCCCGTTTCTCCTCGTCGTCCAGCATCAAATGGTCACTCAAAAGGGCGCAGAGGAGGCGAAGGCACACGTTCGTCCGCAGATTCCGGTTACGACCGGATTTGACCATCATCGAATTTCGATTCTCAGCACGACACAGGCCATCTTGTGAATCTTTATGTTAAAGGCTCATAACCAGATCACACACTGATGAAAGTACTATTGAATAACTTGACATTGAACGAGATCTAAGGCAGCTATATAAATATACCTGACAATTAAATAGAAATTCAAACATTACAAACTCGCATATTCTGATCCTGTATTTCAACTCATGATTCAAGGGCAATTACAACGTGACAATTCATGATAAGATCTAGAGAATTCTTCACACACCCCTCGATATCACTACGTAGGCACCTTGACACTACTACTTACCGTTTTCTAGAGAATTTCCCCAACGTTAATTATGCGCGTTTGCCAACGTTCTCGGGCAAATTCTTCTCCAACTCAGCGATGACCTTCTCAAGATAAGAATTCGAGGGCAGCAAAGCACGTGCCTTTTGAAATGTTGCCAATGCGGAGCTACTATCCCTCTTAGCTTTATAGACTTCTCCAACAGCACATAATAGCGCATATTCGG
>Ga0335073_10005690_pt1 | contig 17487 bp, 12 predicted proteins | sample Lox_Sample_22_FD_207093 | JGI IMG/M metagenome (GOLD analysis project Ga0335073, IMG submission 207093) | Soil microbial communities from Loxahatchee National Wildlife Refuge, Florida, United States - Lox_Sample_2.2 | ecosystem: Environmental > Terrestrial > Soil > Wetlands | place: USA...
GAGGATGCATTCAGGCGCGGGGCGCGTGCGGCGGTGGTGCGGAGTTGGGATGAGGCGAGGGCGCGTCCCGCGTCAAACTTAATCGAATGCGAACGGCCGCGCACACTGATGGGCAAAGCGGCATCGCGGTTTTTCGGCTCGCCAAGCAGCCGGGTCGATCTGATCGGTGTGACCGGAACCAGCGGTAAGACAACTACGACATATCTAATTGAGTCGATTTTTGCGGCCGCGGGAGTTTCGTGTGGAATTATCGGAACGATCGGAATTTTTGCCAATAACCAGAAGCTCTACAGCGGCCTGACTACGCCTGAAGCGATCGATTTCGAGAGCGCGATGGCGAGGATGGAACGTGAAGGAGTGCGCGCAGCAGCGGCTGAGATATCTTCTATCGGACTGGAAGAGGGCCGCGTCGACGAACTGCATTTCCGCGCCGCAGTGTTCACGAATCTTGGCCGGGATCATCTGGATTATCACGGTACGAGTGAACGCTACTTCGCCGCCAAGCTGCGGTTATTCAGCGAGCTGCTACCGAAGAGCTGTGCGGCCGACACAGTTGCGATCGTCAATGGCGACGACGTCTATGGCCAACGAGTCTTGGCGACGGTCCACGGGCGCAAGGTGAGTTTTGGGTTGAGCGCCGGCCTGGACGCCCACCCTGAAAGCTGGAGTGCGGGAATCAACGGAATTCGTGCCCGGGTACGCGCTTTGGATCGGAGCTTCGAGTTGATCTCGCCGCTGCTCGGCGAGATCAACTTACGCAATATACTGGGCGCCTCTGCTGTGTCGGTGGCCTTGGGTATCAGGACGGATGCGGTGGTTGAGGGAGTCAGGCGATGCCTCGGGGCCCCCGGCAGATTAGAGGCGGTGGCAGGACCAGACGGTGTGAAAGTGCTCGTGGACTATGCGCATAAACCCGACGCACTCGAAGCGGTGCTAACGGCGTTGCGCGCGCTCGGACCGAAACGGCTGATCTGCGTTTTCGGTTGCGGCGGTGATCGTGATCGAGGCAAGCGGCCGATCATGGGCGCAATTGCCGGGCGGCTAGCTGATCTCGCGATTCTGACCTCGGACAATCCGCGCAGCGAGGATCCGCTCGCGATAATCGCCGAGGTCGAAGCAGGTCTGCACACGAGTGGCGCCCCAAAGGTCACGCTAGCAGATGCACATGCAAAGCGCGGTTACCTGATGGAGTCCGATCGGCGGTCGGCGATTGCGCTGGCACTTGGAGTAGCGGCTGCGGGCGACGTCGTCGTGATCGCAGGCAAGGGACACGAAGACTATCAGCTAGTGGGCGGGCGGAAGCTCGATTTCGATGACCGTGTGGCCGTCCGCGAGATCACGAAAGAAATCAATCGAGGTGGCGACGGAGCGGGCCGCGCGCCATCTAATTAAGAACGGCGCGCCAGGATCTGTCGAAGATCTGCGATGACGAGCGATGATTTACCTGGCCCTGTATCAACTGCACGATCATTATCCGGCGCTAAATGTCCTGCGCTACGAGACGTTCCGGTCGGTGTTGGCCGGGCTGACGGCGCTGGCACTGTCCATGGGACTGGGCCCGATATTGATCGCACGATTCCGCGCAGCTCACATCGGCCAGACGATCCGCGAAGAAGTCCCGCAGAGCCATCAGAAGAAGGCCGGCACGCCGACGATGGGCGGGTTAGTGATTCTTGTGTCGTGCATCGTTGCTACAGTGCTGCTGGCGAATCCTTCGAATCCGTTCATCTGGGTCGCGATTTTCGTGATGCTTGCGTACGGTGCGATCGGGTTTTCTGACGATTACTTGAAACTTCGACGTGGGCGAGGGAAGGGCCTGAGCGGGCCGCACAAGTTGCTTTTCCAGTTTGCAACCGCATTCGTAGCTTCAATGGTATTGTTCGGCTGGCTTAAATTTGACACCCATCTGTCGTTTCCATTTTTCAAGCACATCCAGCCCAATCTGCATTGGTGGCTCTATGTTCCGCTGGCGATGTTCGTGATCGTCGGATGCTCAAACGCAGTTAATCTCACCGACGGACTCGACGGTCTCGCGATCGGCCCGGTGATGACAACAGCCTTCTGTTACTGGGTTTTCACTTATGTGGCCGGTAACCTTAAGTTCGCGCACTATCTCGATGTGGCGCACGTCGAGGGCGCTGGGGAAGTTGCGATTTTCTGTGCGGCGCTGATCGCGTCGTCGATGGGCTTCTTGTGGTACAACGCTTATCCAGCCTCAATGATGATGGGTGATGTGGGCGCGCTGTCGCTTGGCGGGGCGCTGGGTACGGTCGCGCTGCTGGCGAAGCAGGAGCTGGTGCTGCCGATCGCAGGCGGAGTTTTCGTGCTCGAGGCGGCGTCAGTGATCACGCAGCGTTATTACTACAAGATGACGCACAAGCGGATTTTCCGGATGGCGCCGATTCATCATCATTTCGAGCTCGGCGGATGGCCCGAAACCGTGGTCGTGATTCGCTTCTGGATAATCTCAATCATATGCGGCCTGGTGGCGCTCAGCACGCTGAAGCTACGGTGAAGATCAGCGATGGAACTTCAGGGCAAGCGCATTATGGTGATCGGTCTGGGCGTCAGCGGACTCGCCGCGTCCCGATTATTGGCGGCACACGGGGCCAACTTAGTATTGGTCGATCGCCGCGCCGGCATGGCTCTCGAGGGGTTGCCGAGCGGTGAGGTTCGCCTGGGCGAAGACGATCCACAGTGGCTTGATGGTGTCGAGCTAGTGGTTGTGAGTCCGGGTGTGCCGCCCTCGTCGAGGTTGATGCGTGCGGCCACGGCGGCGCGGATTCGATTAATCAGCGAACTCGAATTGTCGAGCCGCTTTGTCACAGCGCCGATCGTCGCGGTGACGGGCACCAATGGCAAAAGCACGGTCGTGGTTCTGCTCGGCGAGATTTTCCGCAGAGCAGGATACAAGACGTTCGTCGGCGGAAATCTCGGTACGGCACTGGCCGACGCGGCTAGTAGGGATTACGACGTCGTCGTCGCCGAAGTCTCGAGTTATCAACTCGAATTGATCGAAACGTTTAAGCCGCGTGTCGCGATCTATTTGAATCTTACCGATGATCATCTTGATCGTTACGCCAGCCTGGAAGAATACGGCCGCGCAAAGGAACGTATTTTTGAGAATCAAGACACCGATGATTGGGCGATCTTAAATCGCGACGATCCGAGAGTGTGGCGAGTTCATAAGGCCCTTAAGCCGCAACTGATGAGTTTCGGCTGCGCAAATGCCCAGAGCGCTCCGGCCTTGTGGCGCAAAGATGGTGCGATCGCGTTCGACGACGGCGTGCGGCGCGGTCGCATCAGTTTGGCGGAGTTCAAGCTGGCGGGCGCGCACAACGTAGCGAATGCGATGGCGGCGGCCGGCGGAGCATTCGCTATGGGAATCGAGCCCCTAGTAGTTGAACGGGCGCTGGCGGAGAGCCGAGGTCTACCGCATCGCATCGAAACGGTAAGCGAGAAGGGTGGCGTCCGTTATGTCGATGATTCGAAAGGCACTAACGTCGGAGCAGTGATTGAGGCGCTGAGCGCATCGCGCGCACCAGTGATTCTGCTGGCGGGGGGCGTGGACAAAGGTGGTGATTATGCGCCACTCATCACGTCGTTGCGCGAAAAAGTGAAGCTGCTGATTCTCTTTGGGGCTGCGCGCGCGAAGATGCATGATGAACTCGCGGGCAGCGTTGCAATCGAAGTAGTGACGACGCTCGATGAGGCGGTCGCGCTAGCAGCGAGGCGTGCGGTGAGCGGCGACACGGTGCTGTTATCGCCGGCCTGTTCAAGTTTCGATCAATTCAAGGATTACGCAGAACGTGGGCGAGTATTTCAAGAACTGGTCCAGGCGCTTTGAGGCGATCAGCTATCGTCGTCTCGACCCGTGGCTGCTAATGCCGGCCTTGGCGCTGCTCGCGCTCGGTCTCTTGATGGTGCTCAACACGACCTATTTTCTCGCGCAAGAGAGAAGCGGCGACCCGTTCCATCTGTTTAAGCTGCAACTCGCGCACATCGTTGCCGGTGCCCTCGTGTTAACAGTGCTCTCGCAATTCTCGGCGGATGGACTGCGGCGTCTGACGATTCCGCTGATGGCGATCTCGGCGGTGCTGCTGATCGCCGTCTGGATTCCCGGAGTGGGTGTGACGCGAGGTGGAGCTCGCCGCTGGGTGCGCATTGGGTCGATGCTTGCGGAGCCTTCTGAATTGGTGAAATTCGCGATCGTGTTTTTCCTCGCAGACTTTATTGCGCGGCGCCAGGATGTTCTGCATCAGTTCAAGCGCGGACCGCTGCCTGCGATGATTGTCACCGGCACTATTGCGGCCCTCGTCTTGGTGCAGCCTGATTTTGGTACCACCGTAGTAATTGCGCTGATCTTATTTGTAATGCTGTTCGCGGGGGGGGTGCGTGTGGCGCATTTGGGCGCCACGGGAGCCGGAGCGCTTCTGATCCTGGTCATTCAGGCGGTAGCAAAACCCTACCGAATGAGAAGGCTCGAAACTTTTATCGATCCGTGGCGTACTGCTCGCGGAGCCGGGTTTCAACTGATCCAGTCCTTTATTGCGTTGGGCGAAGGCGGCAAATGGGGCACTGGCCTCGGTGTTGGACGCCAGAAGATGTTTTATTTGCCAGCGGCGCATACGGATTTCGTTTTCGCAGTGGTAACGGAGGAATTCGGTATAGTCGGGGCCGCGTTAGTACTGGCGCTATTCGGAATTATTCTGGTGCGCGGATTGCGTATCGCGCACGAGGAACGGGATCACTTTGCAAGCATGCTGGCAGTTGGATTGACCGCGATGATCGCGATGCAGGCACTGCTGAACCTCGCAGTGGTCACGGGCCTAGTTCCGACCAAGGGGTTGCCACTGCCGTTCCTTAGTTATGGCGGCACTTCGATTGTGATGGCGATGGCGGCACTGGGGGTCTTGAGTGCGCTCGCTTGGCGACGGGCGGTGGAATGAAGGTGATAATCGCAGGTGGAGGCACCGGTGGGCATCTTTTTCCAGCAGTCGCGCTGGGCGAGGAATTGCGCCGTGAACGGCCCAAAACAGAAGTCCTGCACGTCGGCACGACAAACGGCTTCGAGGCGCAGTGGCTGCCGTCGAGCGGCCTGCGCTATGAGCTTTTTCCGGTGCGAGGCCTGCGCGGCAAAGGCGTGATGACGCGAGTGCGAGCGGCGGCGGAATTCGGTGCGGCGTTGCGGAGAGCTAGGAGTCTGTTGACGCGCTTCAAACCAAATCTAGTGGTCAGCGCGGGTGGTTACGCGTCGGCGCCGATGGCGGTTGCGGCCTTAACCGGGCGTGTGCCGCTAGTCCTGATGGAGCAGAACACGCGACCGGGGCTGTCGAATCGTCTTCTGTGGCGCTTCGCGCAACGAATCTGCACTGGATTTGCGGACGTCGGAGCGGGTTTGAAGGGGAAGCATGTAGCGGTCACGGGTAATCCCGTGCGGCTAGGATTCATTCCGGGCGAATTACGAGAGACTCGTTCTCCTGTGCAAATCCTTGTTTTAGGGGGCTCGACTGGCGCACACAGGCTGAACCTAGGAGCCATCGAAGCTTTCAAAACTTTAGCAAAAGATGTTATAAAATTTGAGATAGTCCATCAGACCGGACAGGCTGATGCGGAGTTGGTGAGGCGCGGGTACGAGCCGATCGGGATGAAGGCGCAGGTTCTTCCATTTATTGACGATATGGCATCGGCGCTTGATCGTGCCGACCTGATAATCGCGCGCGGCGGTGCGATGACCGTGAGTGAGATCGCCATCGCTGGGCGGGCGGCCATTTTCGTGCCGTATCCATTCCATCGCGATCGTCAGCAGGAGCACAACGCGCGTGTGATAGAGCGGCTTGGTGGCGCGATAATCATCAATGACGATGAGTTGCTGGCCGCAAACCTGCAAACCAATCTGGGGGAATTGTTGAGCGATCCGTCCCGCCTAATCGCGATGGGGCACAAGGCAAGGCAAGCGGGTCGGCCGGACGCGGCGGCGCGAATTGCGTACGTTTGCTTTGAGGTGATGGAGGCAGATCAAGCGGCGTGAGCGGTATGCCCACAGGATTGCTGACCCGTAAACGGCGGCTGCACTTCGTCGGTGTTGGTGGCGCGGGAATGAGCGGCATCGCGGAGTTGTGCCAACGGCTTGGTTTCGAAGTGAGCGGATGCGATTTGCGTGAGAGTGCGACGACCGAAAGACTCGCTGCGCTGGGGATCGCGATCGAACATGGCCATCATCCAAGTCACGTTACGACGCATCCGGGACAAGAGTTCGACGCGGTAATCATTTCCTCGGCGGTAAAGTTTTCGAATCCCGAGGTGGCGGGTGCGCGCGCGCTGAAGATACCAGTGATCGCGCGGGCTGAGATGTTGGGGGAACTGTTGCGGATGGCGCGCCATGGCGTGGCGGTCGCCGGAACGCACGGTAAGACTACGACGACTTCGCTAGTAGGGTCAATCCTGGAAGAGGCAGGTTTCGATCCGACGGTCGCGATCGGTGGAAATCTGCGTGCGCGCGGCACCAACGTGCGCCTTGGGCGCGGCGATTTCATGGTCGCCGAAGCCGACGAGAGCGATGCTTCTTTCCTTTTGCTAATGCCGACAGTAGCAATCGTCACGAATATCGACCCGGAACATCTGGATCACTACGTTTCGATGGATCGGGTGCGCGAAGCTTATTTGAGCTTCATCAATCGCGTGCCCTTCTATGGGCGTGCGGTACTTGGAATCGACAGTGTTAACGTCCGCGGATTGCTCGGATCGATTCGTAAGCCGGTGACTACGTACGGGGAAGCGGCTGACGCGGATCTGCGGGCTGAGCGGATCGTAGTTGATGGCCTCTCGACGCACTTTACGGTCGTGCGCGGCGGCGCGGCGCTCGGACGCGTGACGATTCCGTCGCCGGGACGGCATCTCGCGCTGAATGCACTGGCGGCGATTGCGGTCGCTCTGGAGATGGGCATCTCATTTGAGGTCGCGTCGCGGGCCCTCAACGCATTCTCAGGAATATCACGTCGCTTTGAGATCAAAGGCGAAGCCGCGGGGCGGTTGGTGATCGACGATTACGCACATCATCCAGCGGAAGTGCGTGCCACACTGGCGGCGGCGCGAGCAGCCTTTGCGCGGCGGCTAGTGACCGTCTTTCAGCCTCATCGATATACGCGGCTGCGCGATCTTTTCGATGATTTTCTGACCGCCTTCGACGAGACTGACGTGCTCTATCTGGCGGAAGTCTATGCGGCGGGCGAAGAGCCGGTCCCTGACGTGACGTCACGGCGTCTGTATGAAGCGTTGCGCGCACGTGGCCATATAGACGTGCACTACCTCGGTGAAGAAGGGGATGCTGCAGCCACGCTCGCGCGCGAGTTGATGACCGGAGACGTCCTAGTGACGCTTGGTGCTGGCGACGTATATCGAATCGGCGAACGATTCCTTGGGTTACTCGGAGCTTGTCCGGCCACTGAGGCGAAGACCGTATGAATATGCTCGAGCATACGCTGAGGGAACGTTTCGGCGGCCGCCTTCAAGTACAGTTTCCGCTCGCGGCGTTAACCTCGTTTCAAATTGGCGGCCCGGCCGATCTTTTTATCGAAGTTGAGGACGAGGCTGAATTGGTCGACGCTATTGCGGCGGCTCACCACAACGGAGTCAGCCATTTTTGCCTGGGTGCGGGAACGAATCTGCTCGTCAGCGATCGTGGCATGCGCGGTCTTGTGATCAAGCTCGGCATTGGCTTTACGGCATTGACGATCGACGGGATCTATCTCACTGCAGGAGCGGCGGCGCAGTTCGGCGCGATGGTGCGGACGGCGGTCGAGTATGGACTAGCCGGCCTGGAATTTGGTGAGGGGATTCCAGGGACGGTCGGCGGCGGGCTGGTGATGAATGCGGGCGCTTTCGGCGGCGAGATGGCGCGAGTGGTGACAACCGTTCACGGTGTTACATCGACGGGCGAGCCGCGAGCGCTGACGCGCGACGAAGTAAAGTTCGCCTATCGCCGCACCGAATTGCCACCAAGATTCATAATCACTCGCGTGGATTTTCAGCTGAATCGTGGCGATCGCGATGGCTTGCTCGGGCGAGTTGCAGAACTCAAAGCGAAACGCGCCTCGCGCCAGCCTAAGGGTGTGCCCAACGCCGGATCGGTTTTCAAAAATCCGCCAGGAAATTTCGCAGGACGGCTGCTCGAAGGCGCAGGCCTCAAAGGTGCACAACTGGGCGGTGCAGCGTTCTCGGAGCGGCATGCGAATTTTATCGTGAACTTGGGTGGTGCACGCGCCGAAGAGGTTCGGGCGCTGATCGACATGGCGCGGCATCGCGTGAAGGAGGCCAGCGGCGTCTGGCTCGATCCGGAGGTCAGGCTGGTCGGCGAATGGTAAGAGGTTAGGCCGTAGCGAAGTGAGTGGTGGTTGAGTGGCGGAGGCGGCAAAAAAGAAGAAGCGCAAGAGCGCTTATAGCAGCAATCAGTGGGGCGTCAGGCTCGCTGGGATCGTACTATGCGCGTTTTTCGTGCTCGGCCTAATCACCGGGCTCAGCCGCCCCGGCCATCAACTGGCCTTGCGGATCCACGGGCTGCTGGCGCTCTGGCCGCATCATAATGGTTCGGCTCTGATTCCAGACGGTTTCACGTCGCTTCCGAATACTCCCTCAGTTGACGGAAATGATAATCCCGTTGCGCTGGTGCGGCGCGACGACGGCTTCTACGTGCTGAATTCTTCGGGCGAATTACGCGGACCCATCGCGCCTGAGAATCAGCCCGATCTACCGATCCTGAGCGGTACCGCCGTGGCCGATGCTGATGAGGCCGAATTGATGCGCGACGCTGCGGTGATGGTGCGCGCGGAGGCCGGTCTCAATCATCTCGTATCTGAGATGAGCGTCGTGTCCGATGGCACTGCGACGTTGTTTCTCGATCATCTTCAAGTTGCTGTGATGATCGATGAAAATCGCAGTGCTGTCGGAATTCAACGTGCGGCGCAGATGCTCCATCTGTGGCAAGGCCATCAGCAATTGCTTGCTGCAATTGACCTTACCTCAGAAGACGAAGCGGTCGTACGGCTTAGGCCTGCCGCATTTGATCGTTCGGCTGCCAATGGCGAGATACGAAAGGTGGCATTCACCGGCGCGCCGCCCAGAGCGATAGGTCACAGCGAACGCGACGCAGGGCGAGGCCGATGAGGAACATTCTCACTGGCCTCGATGTGGGCACAAGTAAGATTTGCGCGCTGATCGCGGAGGCCAGCGGCGACGGCTCGATCACTATCCTAGGCTGTGGCAATACGCCTTGCGCGGGTCTGCGCAAGGGAGTGGTGGTCAATATAGAGGCTACGGTGGAGGCGATCCGCGCGAGCGTGGCCGAGGCGGAAAGAACCGCCAGCGTGCGGATCGGACCAGCGACCGTCGGCATATCGGGGTCGCATATTCGCGGTCTAAACAGTCACGGGATCGTTGCGGTACGGGGCGGTGAGGTTGGCAGCAAAGACGTGGAACGGGTAATCGAGGCGGCGCGGGCCGTGGCGATCCCCCTCGATCGACAAGTGCTGCATACGCTGTCACAGCAATTTGCGGTGGATGATCAGGAGGGGGTACGCGACCCAGTAGGGATGGCGGGAGTGCGGCTCGAGGCGCGAATCCACATTGTCACCGCTGCTCAAAGCTACGGGCAGAATCTTGCGAAGTGCTGCGAGCGGGCCGGAATCACAACCGCGGAACTGATATTTGAGCCGCTGGCGTCGGCGGATGCGGCATTGTTTCCAGAAGAGAAAGAGCTTGGCACCGCCTTGGTGGATTTAGGTGGCGGAACTACGGACATTGTCGTTTTTCACGGCGGCGCAGTGATGCATACAGTGTCATTGCCATTGGGTGGCAATCACCTGACCGCAGATGTTGCGGCTGGTTTGCGAACGCCGCTCAGCGATGCCGAACAACTCAAGATCGATCACGGCGTGGCGACCAACTTGATCGTCGGCCGCGACGAACTGGTACAAGTCCCCGGCGTCGGCGGGCGCGAGCCGCGCGTAATCCCGCGGCATATCATCGGAGACATCATTGAGCCGCGCATGGAGGAAATCTTTGCGCTGACGCAGCGCGAACTGATGCGCTCCGGGGTGATGGAGAGTCTCGCCTCCGGCATCGTTCTAGTAGGCGGGACGTCGCTGCTCGAGGGGACGCAGGAGCTGGCCGAGCGGATTTTTAATTTGCCGGTGCGGAGGGGCTTGCCGGTCAATCTCAGCGGGATGCCCGAGGAACTGATGAAGCCGATGTATACGACGGCGGCAGGTTTGGTACTGGGGGCTGCGCATAGTGGTGGCTATCTGAATGGATTTGCGCGGAACCGGCGATGGGGCAAGCTGCGCTCGCGCGTAACCGATTGGATGAGGGATTTCTTTTGAAAGAGCGCACAAATGACGGCGAGATGGGCGATGAGCGCGGCATTCCGCGCGGGGCAGGTGGGGAAGGAGGATCTGAAATGATCGAACTGGTGGAAAATGCCGATCCGGGGGCGCGGATCAAAGTGATCGGCGCTGGCGGATGTGGCGGCAATGCCGTCAACCATATGATTGCTGCGGGTTTGCGCAACGTCGAGTTCATGTCGGTGAACACTGACACACAGGCGTTGCAGGTGAATCAGGCGCCGCTCAGGATGGCGATCGGACAGAAGCTGACGCGTGGACGTGGCACCGGTGGCAATCCTGAGATAGGCCGCAAAGCAGCGCTCGAGGACGAGGAGGTATTGCGCGAGATTCTCGCCAACGCCGAAATGGTCTTCGTCACGGCTGGGATGGGTGGCGGTACCGGCACCGGCTCGGCCCCAGTTATCGCGCGGATTGCACGCGACTTGGGCGCGCTGACAGTCGGCGTTGTGACTAAGCCGTTCCAGTTCGAGGGCCGCAAACGGATGGGCCAGGCAGAAGAGGGCTTGCGTGAACTGAAAGACGCGGTAGATACGCTGATCACGATTCCGAATCAGCGGCTGTTATCGATCGCGAGCCGCAATACGTCATTGAAGGAGGCCTTCCAGCGGGCTGATGACGTTCTGTTGCAGGCGGTCCGTGGGATCTCGGAATTGGTCACAGTCCATGGCCTGATCAATCTCGATTTTGCGGACGTTCGGTCGATCATGGCCGAGATGGGCATGGCGATGATGGGCGCGGCTCATGCCAGCGGCGAGAATCGCGCGGTCGAAGCTGCACAGCGTGCGATTTCCAGCCCGCTGCTCGAAGACGTGTCGATCAAGGGCGCGCGAGGCCTGCTGATCAACGTGACGGGCGGCCCCGATATGTCGTTGTACGAAGTCAACGAAGCAGCCAGCCTGATTCAGGAAGAAGCGCATGAGGACGCGAACATAATCTTCGGAGCCGTGATCGACGACAAGATTTCCGACGAGATTCACGTCACCGTGATCGCGACAGGCTTTGGCGAGCAAGAATCACGTTATGCACCTCGCTATGCCCCAAGTGGGACCGCGATTACTGCACCAGTGCAGTCGGCACCTACCCGGCCGATGGATCCAATTCAACCGCAGCCGATGATACCGCCGCCGATGATCGCGCCGCAGCCGCAACCGATAACAGCGCCAAGTGCTGCCCCGATAATCTACGGTAAGTCAGAGCCTTCAGTAACGCCTGCTCCGGCAGTTCAGGCTTCGTCGATACCGCCGCAGGCCCAGATGTTCGGCGGCAAGCCGGTCAGACGTCTAGGACTGATCGTAGACGAGAGCAGCCTGGATATTCCGGCCTTCAAGCGGCGGGCGAGTGAACGAAGCGGTGGACCGACACGTCTCGCGGCCGACGAAACGGTTGATAATGACGACAAGCTCGATATCCCTGCGTTTCTGCGTAAGCCGGTGGAATAGGACAGCGTGCAGAAGCCGAATTGCCGCGTATCGGTGGCCGTAGGATGCAAAGGCGGCAGCCTCATAGCCTCGCTTTCGGCGGGGCCTCGCGAGAAGAGGCTTACGCCTTTACTTGGCGGCGCCTAGAAGTGTGACTTGCTGAGGTGAATCGTCTGCGTCGTCGATGATGGTGAGACTATTGTTATAAGTAGTACCTGACGAGGTTGGGGCGAAAGTCACGCTGAGCTTGCAACTTGCGCCGCTGAGCAAGGTTCCAAGGCAGGTAGGCGATACAGCATACCCAGCGCCTGGCGTTATCGCGCTGATGTTTGCGTTCGCCTTCAGTTTCTTTGGGTTACTAATCGTGACCGTCAGAGTTTTACTCTTGTTGATTTTCAGTTTGCCGAAATCGAGCTTGGGCGGCTTCACCGAAAGTGTTGCCACGGTAGGCAGCGAGCCTGCAAAGGCCTCAGTGAACTCCGCGATGTCGATAGTGCCCCACCCGGTTGTCTCATCATAACCGGGACCGGCTTTGAAACCCGTTACCCGGTGGATGATCGTGTTATTGAAAGAATTGTCGCCGGTCGTTACATCCCGGATACCGTTGGCCGCGAGACCCTCGCCGGCCAAGGTATAAAGCCGCGGGTTGATATTGCCGAGCCGCTCACCCTGCATCTGCTCGATCAGCTTGACCACTCCTGCGAAGGCAGGCGAGGAAACGCTGGTCCCGCCGTAGGCGTCGAAAATAACGGGTCCTTTGCCGGTACATCCGATTTTGATGCAAGTTTTATCATCAGCCACGACCATTCCGGGATAGAAGGGACTGGCCATCAGCGAGATATCAGGGACGTCGCGGGCGCCGTCGCTCGGAACGCCCTCACCCGTCTGGTATGCGGGCTTCGCGAAAATTGCGCTCGCGCCGCCGCCGGACGCACCACCAAGGGGGAAGGGATAGCGGCCGTTCGGATCATCGCTGTCGTTCCATGACCGTTCAGGAAGGCCGGTCTCAATTCGGGCTGCACCGTTGAAAATGGGGTTGAACGACACGCCCCCAACTGCGGTTACGTTGGGATCGGCGGACATTTCGCTGACATTTTGCGTGGAGCCTATTTCGCATTGTCCATTGGACGCGGCGACTATTCCGGCCGCGCCTTCGTCCCCTGAGGCAACAAAGACCGACTGGCCTTGACTGCTCGCTTGCTCGAAAATCGGATCAAGCGTTTCGGTGAAGTAAGTGCTGTCCGACACGCAAAAGCCGTAGCTGATACTGATAACTGCGCACTTGTTGTCGCTGACGGCACCGCTAATCGCGTCGAGCAAGTCGTCTGGCCCGGCACCCATGTAGTAGCGGATCGGAGCGCCGGGAGCCGACGTGTGAGACCACTCAAGGTCAATTAGAGCTTCGGGTTCTGCTGCATTGAAGCCAGGGTTAGCCGCGTTGATCGGTACTCGCGTGATATTGGATGCGGGTAGATTAAACCGAATATTGAAGGACTTAATCGCGCTGTTGAGAAAATCTGAAACGCCGACGATTCCGATGCAATCGCCGTTCGCGGTGGCACCATTGATGTGAGCCGTCTTGAGCGAGATTTGATCATAGAAGGAATAAAAATCGCTGGGTCCAAAGTAGTCGCCAAACGAGATCTTGGCGTCCGGGCTCGCTCCGTCAGCGCTCGCGTTGGCAGTGGAATAATCGTCTGATGGGGATGTTGGCGCGATGTTGTTTGCGCCAGAGGAATGTAAGAGGTTTTGGGTCATCGGGACCGAGGAATGGATATTGTCGAGGCCGTCGATACGCGCGATCAACCCGGCGAACTGCTGCGGGATCATGGGATCGGTGACGTTGGCGTACGATCTTCCAGCAGCGAATGTCCTGAAGGATGTTTGGAAGGCCTGTTGCACCTGCGAGGAAGTGCCAGAGAAGGTGATGCTGCGGAGCGGAATGCTGCTTCCCGTGACATGAAAGCCCTGACTGGTCAGCCAAGCTGAAACCGCATCGGCCTGAGCTTGGCTGGGCCCGAACTCAGCATCGAATTCCGCGGACGTAAGCCAATGGTGATACCGCGGCGAGGTAGGATCCTGCTGGTCGATCACTAACTGGTCGAGCGCCTGCCGATTCTGCACTGACAGCGTCAGGCGCATCGTCAGGGGCAGTCGCGGATCCGGCGCGGCGGCGGGGGTTAAGCGATTCGCCAAGGCGGGATGGTTGCCTTTGAGAATTGTGCGGCCATTTGGAATTGCGATTTGTGCGAAAGCGTTAACACCGGCTAACAAAAAAATCGCGGCGACGAGGATAGGCCGAAAGAGCTTTAATTTCATGCGACGACAGTTGCTCGAATAGCGTTAAATCAGCGCTAAGTAGCTTAGCTAGGTCAAACTATGTTGTAATAATGCTGTCAGTCGTCTGATATGTCAATTGATATTTACTTATCCCATGGATGCGAATTTTGAGCGCTGACCGGCGCCGCGGCTATTATCTACCGAGTCGAATCTCAGCCGATCAATAGATTTCCCGACTTCGAGCTGCCGATTCGGTCGATCGCGGCCTCACAAGATCAGCTCGCAACGATGTGCTAATTTGCGTGTGACAGCGCGATGCGCCCGTAGCTCAACTGGACAGAGCATCGGACTTCGGATCCGAGGGTTGGGGGTTCAAATCCCTCCGGGCGCGCATCGAAACCGAACGCAATTCTCGAGCTATGCCCATCAGATTACCGTAGAGCTGATTGCGACCAATCGGCGGTCAAATCTTTAATAACCGCCCCGAGCAGCAAGACAAGCGGGCGCTAATGGTCCGAAGGCGTAGGAGCTTTCATTTACGGCCCCAGAAAGAGGGTCCCCGAACTTCGGAACCAGGCTTCATGCGTATTGCTATCAATCGTTCGAAGCTCAACGGGGATTCCTCGTAACGGTAGGATTTATAAATTCGCTCGACTTGGGCCTCGATCAAAACAGCAATAACCGCGGTCGAGATATATACGCCAAACCAGACCTGAACTCGCGTGGAGGTGACCGTGAAAGCTGTCCCAGCCAACGCGAGGCTGTAGCCGATAGCCCCTAATGTTAAGTACAAGAACGACCTTTTGTACCTATTCCAGGTTGCCCAAGAATCCGCGTCACGCAGCCAATCCTCAACCGACCGGCCGGTCATTTTGGGGTCAATAAAGGCGAGAGAAATCTGACCGTAGAACCAGGCCAGAGTAGATCGTTGGCCATAAAAGAATCCCGCTGCCGCCAGAATCAAGAACGTAGCTGCAACGATAAAAAGCCGGCCATTTGTCCAAATATCGACAACATTGGCGGCTGACGCACCATGGATTTGCAGCAACTCCTTGATCGTCAATCCGGGAGCCAGCGCGCAAAAGGCGCTCAAAACCCCCATAATGGTCATCTCTTTTTCGAGATAGTCGAGATATAGCCTCAGATCTTCGCGGGTGTAGGCCGTTGTCGTTGGCATAGGCGCTACAAGTGGCTCATCGTCTCGCCACAGGGCAGCGTCCGTTGGATTGCCCACTACAGCGAGATGAGGAGAGCAGAGTCGATTGCACGCGCAGCCTCATTGCACTTTCGGCAAAATGTCTTCCTTCAGTCTCCGTAGATCGACAATGGTTTTCGCCGTAGGTACATCCCTGAACGGCGGCCAGAGCAACGGAAGCGTCAAACCAGCCTGCTTATATCGTTTGAGATTGTCTAGAATCTGCTGCGGAGTGCCTGTCATCGAAGGCGTCAGCTTTCCCCTTGGCGTTTGATCCGTCTTTTCGCTGCTGATGTCGAAAAAGAGCATGCTTGCGATCTCTAGACCATCGATCGAGCGTGAACTATCGATTTTTTCGAGTTCTTCTTTGATCGCTGATCGCCACTTCGCGACGTCGTCAGGGGTATCTTGAATTCCGATCCACCCCGCTAATCCGTATCTGGCTATCCGCTTCGCTGCGATCTTCGGCACGCCCAGCCCTCCGAAAAAGATCGGTGGATGAGGCTTCTGCACCGGCTTTACGCCAAAGCCACATCGCGGAAACGAGGCGAACTCGCCGTGATACTCAAAGAGCTCCTGCGTCCAGATGCCTTGCATAATCTCGATAGTTTCGACAACGTGTTTGTTCCGTTTCTCGTAAATGTGCGCCGCACTCGCAGCCTCGAACTCCTCTGGCATCCAGCCGGTTCCAACACCTACGTTGACCCGTCCACCCGAAAGATGGTCCCAAGTCGCAATTTCCGCCGCCAAAACTCCCGGGGCTCGGTAGGGTGTGTCGATCACGCTGACGCCGACCCGGATCTTCTTAGTGATGGCCGCCAGATAAGGAATGAGGGCCAAGCCGTTCAGGAATTCGCCTCCGGAAACGACTGGCAGGGAGCGCGGAAACTCTTTCATGAAGCCGAACGGTTTCCGTAGTTCCTGGCGGTCGGACGCTTCTGGGACGACGATGCGGTCCAAGGTCCAAATGGAATCGAAATCGAGTTCTTCGGCCAGGTGAGCGAGATCGACGATCTCGCTTACGGTCACCTTGTCGCGAAAGTTTGGCAGGTACAATGCGAGTTTCATCGCAAACGGTCTCCTTTAGATCGGCCGAGTTGGTTTAGCATAACGGCGGAGAATCCGCTCGTAACCATAGTGTGGGCTGAGAAGCTGTCGCGAGGTGCGGGTCGATGAAAGCCCCGTCCACGCTGTTGCCTAGTCGCGAGCGCTTCTTCTGCTGACGACTTTCATAAAATGCTTTTGAGCGCGTCGACGCCATTTTGCTCGATCCGGGGACATCGCATCCATAAGACGAAGGCGCATTGGGGAGTATAATGTCACGCCCCGATGTTCGCCGTTCATAGCACACAATTCGTTTTTGACTTAAGCTCGACAGCAACTCCAACGCTGGGTGCCAACGGTTGGGTGACATCACGATTGCTGATTCTGCATAGTATGGAGTATCAAAAAATGGCCAATTCATCCGAATACGTTCCTCCGAAAGTCTGGACCTGGAACAAGTCGAGCGGTGGCCGCTTCGCCAATATTAATCGCCCGGTCGCCGGGCCGACCCACGATAAGGATTTGCCGGTCGGACGCCATCCCCTCCAGCTCTACTCGCTCGGGACGCCTAATGGCGTGAAAGTCACCGTTATGTTGGAAGAGCTTCTAGCGCTTGGACATAGCGGTGCGGAGTACGACGCCTGGCTGATCAAAATCGGGGATGGCGAACAGTTCGGTAGCGGCTTCGTCGCTGTGAATCCGAACTCGAAGATCCCAGCGTTGCTGGACAGGAGTGGCCCGACGCCGATTCGCGTCTTCGAATCCGCTGCAATTCTAATGTATCTGGCCGAGAAGTTTCACGCGTTCCTACCGACGGACGCTGGCGCTCGAGCCGAATGCTTGTCGTGGCTGTTTTGGCAAATTGGCAGTACACCTTACCTCGGCGGCGGGTTTGGCCATTTTTACGCTTACGCACCGGAGAAGATCGAATATGCCATCGATCGGTTTGCGATGGAGGTGAAACGCCAGCTGGATGCGCTCGATCGTCGTCTGGCGGAGAGTGAGTACGTCGCCGGCACTAGCTACACGATCGCAGACATGGCGATCTTCCCCTGGTATGGCTGGTTGGCAAAGGGTTGGCTGTACGGAGCGGGGGAGTTCTTAAGTGGACAGGATTACAAAAACGTCCAGCGTTGGGCTGACGCGCTCC
>Ga0335073_10005691_pt1 | contig 17485 bp, 8 predicted proteins | sample Lox_Sample_22_FD_207093 | JGI IMG/M metagenome (GOLD analysis project Ga0335073, IMG submission 207093) | Soil microbial communities from Loxahatchee National Wildlife Refuge, Florida, United States - Lox_Sample_2.2 | ecosystem: Environmental > Terrestrial > Soil > Wetlands | place: USA: Florida...
ACCGTAACACGATTGCCAACCTGGCGGTGCTGTATCCGCAAAGCACGATCTCGTTCTATGGCGCCGGCGGCAAGGCCAAAAAGTCGAATGGAGAGACGGGCGATGCCGCTGAGTTTCTGGATGGGCTGTATGAGGCGCTGCTGGAGGGGCGGTTTCTCTTCGATCTGGTGCACCAGGAAGATCTGGATGCGGCGCGATTGAAGCGCTATGAAGCTCTGCTGATTCCCAATGCGGCCTATCTGCGCGACAGCGAGTGCGCGGCGATTCGCGCGTACGTGGCGGCTGGAGGGTCACTGCTGGCGACCTTTGAAACATCGCGCTACAACGAGTGGGGCGATGCGCGCGAAGATCTCGGACTGAAAGATGTACTCGGAGTGAGTGCGAAGGGTGAGGTGATTGGGCCGGCGGGCAATAGCTACATGCGCATCGAACAGCCTCATCCGATTCTGGAGGGATACGAGGGAACCGACCTTCTGCCGGGACCGGAATGCCGGTTACCGGTGACCAGCACCGGCGCAGGTCCGCTGCATCTCAGCGTGGTTCCTTCCTACCCTGCGTTCCCCCCGGAGATGGTGTTTCCCCGCACAGCACGCACGGATCAGCCTGCCGGTGTCTTCCTCGATCGAGGTGCGTCACGGGTGGTGTATTTCCCAGGAGACATCGATCGCACGTTTGGCCGCTCCGGCCATCCTGATTTTTCGCGTCTGCTCAACAACTCGGTGCGCTGGCTGTTGAACGGCCGTTCGCTACCGGTTTCGGTGGAAGGCGATGGCACGCTGGAGCTGTTCGCGTGGGAGACGGAGCCGGGCTTCGCTTTGCATCTTCTGAACTACACGAATCCGCGCATGAACCGGCCCTACGTATCACGGTACTATCCGGTTGGGCCGCTCAAGGTGCAGTTCCAGATTCCGCAAGGCCGTAGAATAGTTGCTGTGCGCGCTCTCCGGGAGGGCCGCGCGCTCGCTTTTCAACAATCGAAGGGCGTGGTAAGGTTTGAAGTTCCCTCGGTTGCGGATTACGAAGTGGTTGCTTTGACCTAGAGCGCTTCCACAGTTTATGCGCCCTCGTTGGAATCACGAGAGGTGGCATTTTCCTGAGGAACGCGCCACTTCGCAATTGTGGCTTCGGGATATGACAACTGTGAAACCGCTGTAGCCGAACCGGGGAAAGGTCCAGGGACCGCACAATGAAAAAGATTTTGGAGACGAGCGCAAATCCAGTGGGGGCCAAGATCCGGCCGATCACGAAGATCTCGATCAGTGAAGAGATCGCCAAGCAGATTATTGATCTGATCTCAAGCGGCGATCTCAAGCCAGGGCAGCGCCTGCCCTCGGAACGCGAACTGTGCGAGCATTTCGGCGCCAGCCGCTCGTCGCTGCGCGAAGCTCTCCGCTGCCTTTCCATCGTGGGGGTATTGAATGCGCGGGTTGGCGATGGAACCTCGGTGGCCGCGGACGGGGGCAGGTTTCTGCGCAAGATCGTCGAATGGCGGCTGATCACGGAGAGACACGACGTTGAAAATCTGATGGAAGTGCGCATCGCGCTCGAAGGCGTGTCGGCGGCCAACGCGGCGCTGCGGGCTACGGATGAGGACAGGAAGAAGTTTCGCGAGTTGCTGGCCGAGATGAAGGCCTCAGCAAAGGACGCGAAGAAGTTTGCCGTTCTCGATGTGGAGTTTCACGTTGCGCTGGCGAACTCGTCGGGCAACGCACTGGTTTACGATCTGGTGTCGATGGTGCGCGGGCATCTGGTGCGCGTGCTGCCCCGAGTTTTGCAGCTGCCCAACGCGCTGCCTCTTTCCACGCAGGAACATATTGCCATTGTGGAAGCCATTGAGCGCCGCGACGCTGAGGGCGCGCGGAAGGCGATGCATGCGCATCTGGAAGCCGTGCTGCAGCGCTACGGCGATGCGATAAAGGGCGGCAGTGTTCCACGCGCTGCCACGAACCACAAGTCTGCGACTAATGGCGGCCTTGCTCCGCGGCGCGCCAAACCTGCCTCGCGAGCAGCGCGCGCACAATCCTCCGGAAGATAAAGAAGACGATTCGTTGACCGTGGGGCGCGCGAGCGATTCGCGCCTGAAGAGGCGCGTCTTACGGCGATTTCTGAGCAGGTGTTCCTCCGCGGTGAGTAGCATCCCCGCCACCCGCGCAGCGAAGTTCTTTTCTCTTGACAATGGTATGACCATATGCCTAGTCTTCCATCGGGAAAAAGTAGCGCTTTTTCCCTGCCTGATTCCCCGCTGCGACAACAGTGCACTGAGAAACAGCAACGTGCGGACATTGTCGGGAGCAATGAATCGAAGTGATTTGATTAAGTGTTTATATCTGGAAGACGTTTACCGGATCTCTCGGCCCGGGAAGAACCCAGTGGAAGAAGGCTCCCTTGCGGAGCTGGTTTGTTTACGCAAGTGCTTCAGGAGGTCACGCACCGTATGCTGTTCATGAATCTGAGGATCACATATCGCAAATCTCTCCGCGCGAGCGGTCTGCTGACGGCCCTGTTGTTTCTTCTCAGCGTGCCGCTGCTAGTTTCCCAGGCAGTTTCGATCGCTTCGGTCACCGGCCGCATTACGGATCCCACAGGCGCCGTGCTGGCCGGCGCGCAGATCACGATGACGGCGGTGGATACGAACGCAAAGCACTTGGCGGTGTCGGACGCCAACGGCAGCTACAGCTTCCCAAGCTTGCCGATCGGCCCCTACATGGTGACGGTCACCGCACCCGGTTTTCAGACCTATGAGCAAAAAGGCCTGGTGCTGCAGGTGAACGACGCGGTACAGGTGAACATACCAATGAAGGTCGGCGCGGACACGCAAAAGGTGGAAGTCGAAGCCGATGCCACGATGGTGCAGACGCAGCAGAATACAATTTCGCAGGTGATGGACCGCCAGCGCATCGTGGAACTGCCGCTCAACGGCCGCGATCCGACGCAGCTGATTACGATCTCCGGCGCGGCGGTGAATCACTCGGACGGCACCAACACCGGAAACAAGAGCTTTTACACGTCACAATCGATTGCCATCGCCGGCAGCGCGGGCGACACGACCAACTACGTGCTAGATGGCGGCGACAACAACGACAGCTTCACCAACGTGAACATGCCATTTCCTTTTCCAGATGCACTGGCCGAGTTCAGCGTGGAAACCAGCGTGCTGCCGGCCCGCAACGGGCTGCACCCGGGCGGCGTGGTGAATGCCGTAACCAAGTCGGGATCCAACGAGTGGCACGGGTCGTTCTTTGAGTTTGTACGCAACGGCGACGTGAATGCGATCAATTATTTTGCGCCGGCGCAGGACAGCCTGAAGCGGAACCAGTTCGGCGGCACGTTTGGCGGACACATCATCCGCGACAAGCTGTTTTTCTTTGGCGGCATCCAGGAGACGATCGTTCGCCAGAATCCTTCGGGAAGCAATGCGATCATTCCCACGCAGGCGGCGCTGAACGGAGACTTCAGCTCGCTTGACGGCGCCGGCTGCCAAACCAGCGGAAAGGCGCGCGCCATCAAGGATCCGGCATCCGGCGCCGCGCTCCCCAATGATTTCATCAGCCCAACGCGCTTCGACTCGTCGGCGGTGCAGTTCGTTACGAAGTATCTTCCGGTTTCCTCAGCCGATCAATGCGGCAACCTGAAGTACGGCGTGCCGGTGATCTACAACGCGCGGCAGTATGTGACGCGTGTCGACTGGACAATCAACCACAAGCACAGCCTCTATGGCCGCTACCTGCAGGACAACTACGATCAGCCCGCGCCGTTCAGCACGACGAATTATCTCTACACGACGACGCTGGGCGTGGATCAGCGGCCGCAGACATTCGTGCTGGGCGAAACCTACACGATCAACCCGAATACGCTGAACTCCTTCCACTTCACCTTCGGGCGCAAATTTGTCGCTCGATTCCCGAACAAGCAGGGCATCGATCCTGCCGATCTGGGTGTGCAGAATATCTGGACGCCTCCTCTGGCTACGGACAACCTGCAACTCGGGGTCACCAGCAGCTTCTCGACGGGTGGCAGCGGTTTTTCGAAATGGGGTGTCAATTCATTTCAGGAAGCCGACGATGTCGATCTGATTCGCGGCAAGCACCAGATTGCTCTGGGCGTGGATGTCTTCCGCACGCAGGACAACCAGAACGACGAGTACAACGACTCGGGCACGTTCAGCTTCAACGGCCAGTACAGCAACGATCCGCTGCTGGATTTTCTGACCGGAACGATGAACAACTTTACGCAGACGCTGCAGCAGGATTTTTCCTACCGGCAGACATTGATTGAGCTCTACGCGCAGGATACGATGCACATCACGCCGCGCCTGGTGATGAATGCGGGCCTGCGGTGGGAGCCGACACTGCCGCCGCATGATTACTTCAATCGGGGGAGCGTGTTCGATCCGGCAGGATTCGCAGCAGACAAAGTCAGCACCGTCTTCCCGTTCGCGCCTCCGGGCCAGTACTTCTATGGCGATCCCGGAGTGCCGCAGGGATTCGCGCAGGACCATTGGCTGAACCTGTCGCCGCGTCTTGGATTCGTGTGGGATCCGCGCGGTGATGGACGGACGACGATTCGTGTCGGCGGCGGCGTACTGTTTGACTCGCTGGGAACCTTTCTCACCTACCGCGTCACGGGCCAGAATGCCCCGTGGGGTGTGACGGTAACGGAATCCAGCGGCCCGTATCAGTTCCACAATCCGTGGGCGAATGTTCCGGGGGGCAATCCCTTCCCGCTGCCCCTGTTCCCGCCGCACAACTACGTGTTCCCGCTCAACGCAACCGACACGTTCATTGCGGCCAAGGCCCTGCCGCCGACCACGAAGACGTGGAACCTTGGCATTCAGCACCAGTTTGCGCAGAACTGGATTGCTTCCGTCACGTATCTCGGCAACGAAACCTCGCACCTCATGGCGGGCAACGAGATCAATCCTGCGGTCTACATTCCCGGCACATGGACTGGCGCGGGTAGCTGCGGCGCACTGACTGTGGCCCCGGGCGCAAACGGGACCGCATGCTCGAGCACCAAGAACACGCAGGCGCGGCGCGTGCTGAGCCTGATCAACCAGACTAACGGCGCGTATTTTTCCGCCACGGACTTTGGCGACAACGGCATCAGCGCCAACTATGAGGGCGGGCTGGCGTCGATTGAACACCGCTTTGCCGACAACTACACGATCCTGGTGAACTACACCTTCTCCCGCTGCAACGGTGTTGTCCCGGTTACTTCACTCGGAGGACCGACGATCCAGAATCCTTCGAATCCAAAGGGCGATTATGGTCCGTGCTCGTATGATGTGACGAATCTGTTCAATGCCAGCGTGGTGTACATGAGTCACTTCAGTGGCGGCCATCTGGCGTCGTATCTGCTCAGCGACTGGCAGATTGCTCCGCTGATGCGGTATGAGACGGGCTTCCCGGTTAATCCAACGACGGGAACCGACCAATCGCTGACTGGCATTGGGCTGGACCGGCCGAACCGGGTTGCGGGCGTGCCGCTCTATGTCCATAGCGGGCATTCCTCCAAGCTGTATCAGTGGGTGAATCCGGCAGCCTTCGTAGCCAATTCGACAGGAACCTTTGGCAATGCGGGCCACTATAGCCTGCGTACGCCGGGTTACTTCGACGTGGATGCAGCCGTGAGCCGGAACTTCAAAATAACGGAGCGCTTCAACGTGCTGGCGCGTGTTGAGGGGTTCGACATCACCAACCATCCGAACTTTGGCGGGCCAACGCCCTCCACCGGAGTGTCGCTTGTACCGACGCTCACCAAGTCCTCCAGCAACTTTGGCCGTATCACGACTGCGGGCGATCCGCGCATTTTGCAAGGCGCTTTGAAATTCGTGTTTTGATCAACAAGAGCGCGGAGCCGGCAGATTGCCGGCTCTGCGCCAAACCGTGCTTTGCTGCACGATAGAATTCTCCAGTCTGGAACATTCCGACAAGAGCGACGCAAGGGAATCGAGAGCTATGACACTTGATGTGCTTTCCGCGATGCAACGCAGAGATTTTCTGAAGCTTGCCGGGGCTACCACGGTCTTCGGCCTGACACGCGGCGCGTTTGCAGCATCCTCGGGCCACGTTGCGGTGCTGATCGATGCAGAGAATTCTGCAGCATTGGGCGGCCCCGTGAGCTGGGCTGCGGATCAATTGAAGAAAGCGCTGGCAGCCAAGAGCGTGCAGTGCGAGATAGTTCATACGCCGGAGCAGGCTGCGGGCTCGGCATTTTGCATCGCGGTTGCGGGCATAGGGTCCGGCATGGCGAAGGGCTTTCAGCCGGGCGGAGAGCTCGCGGGAGCGGAGAGCCTACGTTTAGCGCCGGGGCGCGTAGGCGATGTACCCGCGGTGCTGGTGTCGGCGAACGATGCGCGCGGATTCATCTACGGTTTGCTCGAACTGGCCGAGCGCGCGCAGTTCGGCCCCGATCCTGTGGCCGCGCTGCATGTGAATGCGGCGATCGAAGAGAAGCCCGCGAACGAGGTTCGCTGCGTGAGCCGTTATTTTTGCAGCGAGCTTGAAGACAAGCCGTGGTATTACGACAAAGAGTTCTGGCCGCGCTATCTCGATACGCTGGTGGCCAGCCGATTCAACCGGTTCTGCTTTGCCTACGGCCTGGAATACGACTTTCCGCGCGGCGTGACGGACGATTATCTGCACCTGCCGTATCCGTATCTCGTGGAGGTGCCCGGGTATCCAGACGTGCGGGTGATGCAGCTGAGATCGCCGGAAGGCCAGGTGTTGCCCACGCCGGTCCCGTTGAGCGCGGAAGAGCGGAATCGCAACTTTGAAGCTTTGAAGTACATTGCCGCGGAGACCGGTAAGCGCGGGCTGCAGTTCCAGCTTGGCATCTGGACGCATGCGTACGAGTGGACGGCGAGCCCAAATGCTTATCACCATATCGATGGGCTGACGCCGGAGACGCACGCGCAGTATTGCCGCGATGCTTTGGCGATCATTCTGAAGGAGTGCCCGGAGATTCAGGGACTGACGATGCGCGTGCACGGCGAGAGCGGCATTCCTGAGGGTAGCTATCCATTCTGGAAGACGTTGTTTGAGGCGATCGCCGGCGCGGGCCGCACCATCAACGTGGATATGCATGCGAAGGGCGTGAACCAGACAATGATCGATATTGGCGTGGCGACGGGGATGCCGGTCACGCTGGGCGCAAAGTATTCTGCGGAGCACCAGAGCCTGGGCTACAACCAGGCCGATATTCGTGCGCTGGAGATTCCGAACCCCAATCATCACGACGATGCGAAGCTATTCAGCCTGAGCGGCGGGTCGCGCCTGTTTACGCGCTATGGTTATGGCGATTTCTTCCAGGAAGGGAGTAAAGCCAAGATCCTGTATCGGCTATGGCCGGGGACACAACGGCATTTGCTGTCGGCCGATCCGGAGATGGCCGCGGCCTATGGGCGCACTTCGCACTTCTGCGGCGCTGTAGGTATCGACCTGATGGAGCCGCTCACCTTCAAGGGCCGCGAAGGTTCGGGGCACACCGGCGGCCGGTGCGCTTATGCCGATGAGTCTCTCAATCCCAAGGCCGATTGGGAGAAGTACGAATACTACTACCGCGTCTGGGGACGCAAGCTCTACGATCCGGAGTCCAATCCCGAGAGCACGCGCCGTTATCTGAAGAGCACCTTTGGTCACGGCGCAGAGTCCGTCGAGACGGCTCTGGCCAACTCCAGCCGTATTCTTCCCTTGATCACCTCCGCACACCTTCCCTCTGCGTCGAACCATGCATTCTGGGCTGAGCTTTATGACAACATGCCAATCGTGCTGGACAGCGAGCGCTCGCCGTACGGAGATACTCCCAACCCGAAGTGCTTCGGCACGGTGAGCCCGCTGGACCCTCAGCTTTTTTCCACCATCGTTGAACATACGCAGGATCTGCTTGCGGGCCGCTCGAATCCGAAGTATTCGCCCATCGAAGTGGCGCAGTGGATCGAGGACTTTACCGCGGCTTCGGACGAGGCTTTATCCAAGGCTCGCACGAAGGCGGCATCCGCGTCGTCGCCGGAATTTCGGCGCATTGAAGAGGACGTGCTGATCCAGAACGGCATCGGCGCATTCTTTGCGGCCAAGCTGCGCAGTGGCGTGCTGTATGAGATTTATCAGCAGACCGGCAACGCCGACGCCGGCAAGCTCGCGCTGGAGCAATACAAGAAAGCGCGCGAGGCGTGGTCGAAGATGGCCGACCGCGCAGCCCGGGTCTATGTTTCCGATGTGAGTTACGGTGATGTGCCCATGCGGCGCGGCCACTGGAAGGACCGGCTTGCGGGCATCGATACCGATGTTGCGGCGATGGAGCAGAAGCTGCAATCGCCTCCGGCGGCCACGGGATCGGCGGAGAGCGCAGCGCATGCCATCAGCGCGGCTACAGGAAAGCCGAGCCGGCCCGCGATTCAATGCACGCATACTCCGGCGGAAAGTTTCCATCCGGGACAGGCGCTTGCAGTGTCGCTGCAGGTTTCCGGACCCGCTACGCCGGCTCGCCTTTACTATCGCCACGTCAACCAGGCGGAACGTTGGCAATGCGTGGATATGCATGGGGGGCAGGGAAGTTATAGTGCGGCGATTCCGGGCGATTACACGCAGTCGGCGTATCCGCTGGAGTATTACTTCGCGCTGAGGCATGAGAATCAGGAGACACTCTTTCCCGGGTTCAATGCCACGCTTTCGAATCAGCCGTATTATGCGATTGCGAAGAGGAGTGCTTAGCGGTGTCCAGCAGATCTGACACCCAGCGCTTTTTGCGGAGCTTCTGCGGCGCGAGTGAGCTCGTGCCATAGGAAGAACTAAATTGATTGTTAGCATCGTCCCTACGGGGCTACGGATCAACTAAACGCTTTGTCCCAGGGTTCCCGTTCGTTCGCCAAGGCGAACGAAGCGTCCACCCTGGGCTATTGTCCGTTGGCCCCTCCGGGGCCGAACTGCTCCATTCTGTTTTGTCATCGAGGTCGCAACCGCAGTGGAGGGATGTTACAAATCCTGTGTGCCGGTACTCTCTTTAGCAAGTTGGGAACTCGTGCCCTGGTACTTCGTGCTTCTTCCCGAGAGATGTTTAGCGCGCGCGAAGGCTTCTTACCAGAAATAGGTGAGTTCGAGTTTCGGGGAGCCGGGCTCGCCGCCGATCATGTCGGTGATCTGGGCCCTCAGCATGAGGCGCGGGGCTACAATTGGATCGAAGATCATGATCGGTCACAATTGGACTCTGGCTTGAACCAGGCTTCCGCGCATAGAGCGTGTCGCTTGCATTTATTATGCGTATTGCGGCGGCAAGGAGACTTCATGCGTGTCTATAGCTCTATCTTTGCGACCATCTTCGGATTGTTGTGCTCAGGAGCTTCGGCGCAGTCTGCAGCCGCAACTCAATCTTCAGCCGCCGGTTCAACTCCGCTCACAAACGGCGTTGAGGTCAGCGCCGGAGAGTTGCACGAACAGATTGTGGCCTTGCGGGATGATGTTCTTCGCATTCGCATCTGGCGCGGGCAGACACCTCCTGAGGATGCTTCGTGGGCCGTGCTTCCGGAGCGCCGTCATGCGTCTGTGCCCATCTCGAGCGATGGACTGGGTTTTCGCACGCAGGCTCTGACCGTTCAAGTGAACCCGCAGACTCTTATGATCACGATTCGCGACGCGGCCGGAAACATTCTGCAGCAGGATGCCCGTCCGGTGCGATTCGACGGCGACGCCTTTCGCATCTACAAAGTGATGCCAGGCGACGAACACTACTTCGGTCTCGGCGACAAGACCGGTCCGCTCGACCGCCGCAACGAGGCCTTCACGCTATGGAACACGGACGCGTATCGCTTTCAGGAGTCGACGGACCCAATCTACAAAAGCATTCCGTATTTCCTGGCGTTTCGCGCCGGACGCGCTGCCGGCGTGCTGCTGGACAACACCTGGCGATCGAGCTTTGATTTCGGCAAGGAATCAGAGAACACGTACTCCTTTGGTGCCGCCGCGGGCCCGGTGGACTATTACTTCTTCTATGGGCCGAGCCCCAAACAGGTGGTGGAAACCTATGCGTGGCTCACGGGAACGCCGCCGCTGCCGCCGCTCTGGTCGCTGGGGTTTCAGCAATCGCGCTACAGCTACATGTCGCAGGACAAGGTGCTTGAAGTTGCGAATCGGTTGCGTCGCGATCGCATTCCTGCCGATGCGATCTATCTCGATATCGACTATCAGGATCACAACCGGCCGTTCACCGTCAACCGAACAACCTTTCCGGATCTTCCCGGCATGATTGCGCAACTGAAGGCGGAGAACTTTCATGTGGTGATGATTACGGATCTGCACATAGCCGACTTGCCGCATTCCGGCTATGCTCCCTACGACACGGGCATGGCGGGCGATCACTTCGTCAAGAATCTCGATGGCTCAGTGTATGTTGGCACCGTATGGCCGGGCCCCAGCGTTTTTCCCGACTTTACCCGGCAGCAAACCCGGGCCTGGTGGGGCGCGCTCTACCGCGATTTCCGTCATGATGGAGCCGATGGTTTCTGGAATGACATGAATGAGCCGTCCGTCTTTAATACGCCTACACACACCATGCCATTGGATGTGGTGCATCGCATCGATGAGCCGGGCTTCGCGACGCGGACCGCGACACATGCCGAGATTCACAACGTGTATGGGATGCAGAATTCGCGTGCTACCTTCGATGGATTGCGCGCTCTCGATCCGGATCATCGCCCGTTTGTGCTGACGCGGGCTAGTTATGCTGGAGGGCAGCGGTACGCAGCAACGTGGACAGGAGACAACAGCAGCAGTTGGAATCATCTGCGCATGACCACGCCTATGCTGGAAAATCTGGGGCTGAGCGGCTTCGCCTTCAGCGGAGCCGATGTCGGCGGATATGCGGGCACTCCTACGCCGGAGCTGCTGACCCGATGGCTCGAGTTGGCTGCGTTCCAGCCCATCGATCGCGATCACACCGAGAAGGGAACAGGCGACCAGGAGCCGTGGGTGGGCGGCGAACAGCAAGAGGCTATTCGCCGGCATTATATCGATGTTCGATATCAGCTGATGCCGTATCTGTACACACTTGCGGAGGAGGCGTCGCGCACAGGGCTTCCGATCGTGCGGCCGCTCTTTTTGGAGTTTCCGGACGCAGCCTCGGACCGGCATCCGATCGACGTGGATATCGAAGCCGGGGGCGAGTTTCTGTTCGGGCCGGATCTGCTGGTTGCGCCGCAACCGTTTCCGGATGAGCTCGACGACTATTCCGTCGAATTGCCTTCGCCGGACTGGTACAACTACTGGACTGGCGAACGGGTCAAGACGGCGACGAGTACGGTTGCCGCGGTGAATGCGCCGGATCGCAGGGTGCCTGTTACGTTGCGCGTTACGCCTCATCTCGATCAGCTTCCGGTGTACGTGCGCGCCGGATCGATTGTTCCGATGGCGCAGCTTACCCAAAGCACGAACGAGACACCGCAAGGGCCGCTCACGCTGCGCATTTACGCGGGCGATTCCTGCGCGGGAAGCCTCTACGAGGACGATGGCAGGAGCTACGGCTTCGAACATGGCGCTTACCTGCGGGTGAAGTTCAGCTGCGAGATTGGGGCAGATGGGCTCCATCTGCACGTCGGCGCGCATGAAGGATCGTATCCAGCGTGGTGGAAAGAGATCCGCGCCGAGGTTTACGGCTGGAAGGCGCAAAAGGGCGTTGTCTCCGTCAAATCCAGGAACATTTCCGCGCCGGTGTCCAGTGCAGGGCAGAGCGTCAGGTTTCTACTGCCGGACGACGGCAAGGGCATCGATGCGACTGCGCAATAATCCAGGGCCAAGCTCCTACCGCCGGCGATGCAGATGTGAATCGTAAATAAGACCTTGAGTCGAACGATCATGCGCTCAATCTAATGCGTTGTTGAGCTCAATCGGGAAAGGCCCGCATTCTTTTCCCTTGGGGTCGCGGTAGAACCTGAAGCCATCTTCGAAGTTCCGAATAACCGTCGCGGAGAAAGGCGAGACAGCCTCGATCCGTCGCTTGAGGAGCGCAGTGATGAGCCAATCGCCTGTAAAGGCTTCGCAGCAGTGGAACGAAACGCGCGTGTCTGCGCGTCTTGGAATTGAGTATCCGATCATTCAGGGACCACTCGGCGGGCTCTCGACGCAGCGATTGACGGCCGCGGTCTCTAATTTCGGGGGCCTCGGCTCATTCGGCGCGCATGGTCTTGCGCCTTCGGCTATCAAAGACGTGATTGCCGAGGTCCGCGCAATGACTACAAAACCGTTCGCAATGAATCTGTGGGTTTCGATGGAGGATGAAGGAGCGCGAGCCGCGGGCAGCGAGGCCTTTTCCCGCAGCCTGACGGCTATCGCCGGACATATTGAGGCCCTTGGCGGCACGCTGCCGGTTTATAAACCGTACGTGCCTGCAAAATTTGAAGACCAGGTGCGGGTTTTGCTCGACGCCAATGTGCCGGTTTTCAGTTTCATCTGCGGGATCCCACCGAAAGAATTCCTTGACGAATGCCGGGCACGACGCATTGCGACGATCGGAGCAGCGACGACGCCGGACGAAGCGATTGTTCTTGAGCAGGCAGGTGTAGACATTGTCGTGGCTTCTGGATTCGAGGCCGGTGGGCACCGCGGCTCTTTCGTGCTGCCTGCGGAAGAGTCGCTTACCGGAACTTTCTCGCTGGTACCTCAAGTCGGGGATGCGGTGTCAATTCCGGTGGTGGCCGCTGGAGGCATCGCCGACGCGCGCGGCGTTGTGGCGGCGTTTGCTCTCGGCGCCGAGGGAGTCCAACTCGGAACGGCCTTTCTGGCGTGCGAAGAATCGGGCGCGAGCGCGCTGCATCGCGACACAATTCTGAACGGAAGGGCGGGGAGAACCGGGTTGACCAAGGGCTTCACCGGCAGGCTCGCTCGCGGCGTGCACAATCAGTTGTTGGCGGAGCTGAATGGTCCGGGTGTGGAAATTCTTCCGTATCCGCTGCAGCGGTTTCTTCTAAAAAACCTGGTTTCTCTGGCCGAGAAGGCCGGCAACCCGGAGCTCCAGCAGCTTTGGGCAGGGCAGAGTGCAAGTCTGGTGCGGAAGAGCGATGTGGAGGCGCTGTTGCGAAGCCTGGTGTCGGACGTTTCGTCGATCGCCGCTCCCGTTCTTGCGTGGGCCAGCCAGCCGAGCGATCGTTGAACAGTTTGAAGGGCGGACAGGCAAGCGGTTATCCGTGCCAGTGAGCCGATCTGGACCAGCGTCCGGAGTTGCCTAGAACGAACCCACCATCGCAGACCTTTGCAACACCTTGTGCTACGCTTCCCGTTAAGTAATGCGCAGGGATACAGCAGTTTTCGGAGGTGGATATGCAGAACGTGTTAACCCCCAACCATGCTGCGGTTCCACGCTCGCATGGCAGACCTGTGCCGGACTCTTATGACTCCGGCGAGGAGTTTAGCATCTACCATTTGATCGAAGTCTCCAGGTTGGAAGAGGATGGCGAGCTATCGCTGGAGGACGAAGGGCTGGATCGTCTCGACGAAGTCGAAAAGTCAATCGCAGAAATGGAGTCCGCCACTGCCCGGTAATCCGGCCTGACAGCGGCGCAGAGAAAGACGATGCCATGTGATGGGCATCGTCCGGCACCTTGAGGCAGACCGAGAAAACGCTTTGGTGCCGGACTTCAACCGATGCGGTTAAGCCGTAGCGCGCCGCTGCTCCGGAATTTCATGATCGTACGGATCTTCAAACTGTTCTTCTTCCGTGGAGCCCGGCAGAGCGCACGTTGACGTGCTGCCTGCGGCAATCACCGTCGCCACCTGATCGAAATATCCTGTTCCCACAAACCGCTGATGCCTGACTGCTCCGTAGCCGCAGCGCTCTGCAAGATCGAATTCGCGCTGCTGCAGGTTTGAATAGGCAAGCATACCGGTGCGGCTATATTCGTTTGCCAGTTCGAACATAGAGGAGTTGAGCGCGTGGAATCCGGCGAGAGTAACGAACTGGAACCGGTATCCCATGCCGGCAAGCTTATGCTGAAACACTGCCAGCTCAGAGAGGCTCAGCTTGCTCTCCCAGTTGAACGACGGCGAACAGTTGTAGGCCAGCAGCTTGCCGGGGAACTTCGCGTGAATGGCAGATGAGAACTTGCGCGCGTTTTCCAGATTTGGCTCCGAGGTCTCGCACCAGATCATGTCGGCAAATGGTGCGTAGGCCAATCCGCGGGCGATCGCGGCGTCTAGACCACCCCGTGACAAGAAGAAGCCTTCAACAGTCCGTTCGCCGGTAAGGAATGGACGATCGGCGACGTCGCAGTCGCTGGTGATCATCTGGGCGGCATCGGCGTCGGTGCGGGCGATCAGAATCGTCGGCACGCTCATCACATCAGCTGCGAGCCGGGCCGCGGTCAGCTTTTGAATCGCTTCGCGCGTGGGCACCAGCACCTTTCCGCCCATGTGACCACACTTTTTGGCCGAGGAGAGCTGGTCTTCAAAGTGCACCGCTGCGGCGCCTGCTTCAATCAGGCTCTTGGTGAGTTCGAACGCGTTGAGGACGCCGCCAAAACCGGCTTCGGCGTCGGCGACGATCGGCAGCATCCAGTCGTGGGAAGGCTGATCCTCCGCATGCGCAATCTGGTCGGCGCGCATGAGCGCGTTGTTGATGGCTCGCACCACGGCCGGGACGCTGTTTGCCGGATACAGGCTCTGGTCGGGATACATCTGCCCACCCAGGTTCGCATCGGCCGCCACCTGCCAGCCGCTCAAGTAAATTGCCTTGAGTCCCGCGGCTGCCATCTGCACAGCCTGATTGCCGGTAAGCGCTCCGAGTGCGGGTACGTAATCTTCGCGATGCAGCAGGCGCCAGAGCTTCTCCGCTCCTCTGCGTGCCAGCGAGTACTCTATTTCCACCGTGCCGCGCAGCCGGGCGACATCATCGGCCGAGTATGTTCGCGTGATTCCATTCCATCGATCCGAAGTCCGCGCGCCATTTGTTGAGAACTCCATGTTGACTAACCTCCTGGTGATCTTGTTGTGCCGCAATGCAGCATCACCGATTAGAGGGCATCCTGGAATGCCGAGGCAAGCCGGGTCGTCCGATTCGGTCCAGTGGACGAGAAATCCTTTGCAAGTGCATAATCGGGTTCACAGTCTTTCGATGAGGCAGGGCGGGGAGTTTTGTGACATGTGGAACTGATTTTCGACGCTGAAAGACTCTTCCCACTCGACCGATTCGGGTGACACAAACGAAGGCGGTGCTTGATGCCTCTTGATGCAAACTTTGCTGCGGATCTGACCGCGGCACTCCGTCTGCGCCGCATGAATGAGGGCCTGAGGCTGCTGGGTGAGGCGGAGCGCGAACTCGGAAGCTTTGGACCGGAGACGCCGGAAGCGGCGCGGCTGTTGTTTCTGATTGCGCAGTGGGTGGATGTCGGTTATCGCGATCACCGGTTCATCGACAGTCTGCTGGAGAGATTTCCTCAGGACTGCCGCAGGAGACTTCCAGTAGAAGACTTTCTCCGCTTGCGCATGGCCGAGGCCTTCCGCGACCTTGCGGCCGGTGAACTGGATTCTGCGATCGCGACGCTTGACCTGGTACTCAGGACCTCTGGTGATCTTTCCCTCTTGTCGCTGGAGGCTGTAGCTCATTTCTGGAAGGGACGCGCACACCGGAAGAGAGGCGAGTACGAAACCTCATTGAAGCACATTGCGCGAGCTCGGGAGATGGCGCAAGCCGATGGCGATGAGATTTTCACGGCGGTGATTCAAGTCCAGGAAAGCTGGCTTCTCTTTCAAAAGGGTTTATCCAAAGAAGCGTTTCAGATGCTCGACCAGGCAGAGTCGGTGTTGAAGCTGACGGATCATTTCGTCGCCTTAGGGAATATCGAATCGGCGCGAGGCCGGATTGTGCGGCGCTCTGGCGAATATTCGCGGGCTCTAGAACATTTCTCGCGCGCTGTGGATGTCTACTCGCGGCGCGATCCAAACCACGTCAACGTTGCCCGCGCGCTGGTGAATGCAGCCTATGTGCAGCGCCTGCTCGCATTGCAGCTGCGCAAACGGATCGAGATGAAGTCGCGTAGCGGCAAGGCCCGTTCAGTCGTGGCCAGCCAGGGTTCCGTATCGCGCGAGACGCCTCTTGCCCGCTACCAGCGCGTATGGCAGGAGGCAGTGGATTCGCTAACCCGCGCGCACGAAATCTACGCATTGCACACACATTTCGATGGCATCGGCAAAGTGCTTTTGAACCTTGGCTACCTTCATCTGGATCGTGGAGACATTGAACGTGCGTACAGTGAAGCAACCAAGGCGTACGAGATTGGCGTTCAGCAGGACGACCATATTTTGATGGCGCGGGCGCGGATTCTGGAATCCGCCCTTGAGAATGCACATGTCGAGGAGCAGACGGGAGAGGAGGTTGATGTGGCTGTGCATGCGAACCGGGCTCGCCTGTATAGCGAAGAGGCGCTCAGCCTTTCGCAGAGCACGCAAAACCGGCGACTGCTTGCCGGAGCCTGTATCGCACGGGGAATCACGGCGGCCAACGACTTCTTTCAGGATTGGGAAACCGCGCGCCGGTACGCCACTGAGGCCACGGGCCTGATTGGCCCCGGCGAAAACGATCATCTGGTGGAGGACCTGGCGCTTTTGAAATCCCGGATCGTACGCGCATCCGGGATTAACGATCTGCTGCGGGGTTGGTCAGAAGGCATCGTGGGCAACAAGACCTTCCAGCAAATCACCGAAGAATTCGCAGAGATTGTGATCCCAAAAGTGTGGCTGCGCGAAGAGAAGAAAATCTCGCGCGTGGCGTCTTCGCTGTCCGTATCGCCGAAGAAGGTGAGGCGTATTCTGCGTAATTCCGGTGTGGTTGACGCGTGATGCCTTGATTACCAGCTACGCAGGCGCAGCCACTCGGTCCAACACAATGGGCTCGAGGCCGTTCCGTACTGCCAGGGGCCGCTGGGCATGTGAGGGCCGGCGGATTTTATACCGGCCCTCACCCATGTGCTCAGAAGCTAGCCCGCAGGTGCAGCTGGAAGCTGCGTGGCGGCAGCTGGTTGGTGGATTGTCCGAACGTACTGCTGGAAAGATCGGAGGACACCGTCCAGAGATTAGAGCGATTGAACAGATTGAAGACTTCACCCTTGGCCTCGATCTTCATTTTTTCTGCGAAGAACCAGGGAACTTCGAAGAACTTGTCGAAGGTGAAGTCGAAGTCCTTATAGCCTGGCTGGTCATAGGTGTTTCGACCAAGCGTGCCTTCCTGACCGAGAGCAGGAACCGGGAAGGCAGAGGCTTTAAAGATACCATTCAGGAACTGCGATTTGGATTGGCCGCCTAAATGCCGGCCAAATGATGGGACGTTGGGGACGTCGTAGTTGGTGCCGTCGGCGTTGTAATCGCCTCCGGTATTGCCGATGACCGCGCCGCTTGCGTTGTAGACCGCATTGAAGGCCGCGCCTGTGTAAACGGTGAATGGCTGGCCAGTTTGACCGACCCATTTGCCGCCGAACTGCCATCCGCCAAGGATGCTCCGGGCCACGATG
>Ga0335073_10005692_pt1 | contig 17485 bp, 17 predicted proteins | sample Lox_Sample_22_FD_207093 | JGI IMG/M metagenome (GOLD analysis project Ga0335073, IMG submission 207093) | Soil microbial communities from Loxahatchee National Wildlife Refuge, Florida, United States - Lox_Sample_2.2 | ecosystem: Environmental > Terrestrial > Soil > Wetlands | place: USA...
CACCCGCCGCCTCGACCCCGAACGCGAAACCCGCCGCCTGATCGCCAGGCTCCAGGCCCTCGGACACACCGTCACCATCCAGCCAGCCGCATGACCCCGCCATCCGCGAACCCGGCTCCGCTGACGCCCCGCCGGGTGCTGCCGCCCGCCCAGCCGGGGGCCATTCACGTATCAGACGCTGAGCGTTCGCGCGGCCACTTTCCGCTATCAGCATATATAGGCCAAAGGGCTCCGTATCGTGCCCTCTGGAAACGGCGGGCGCGGCCTGCCAGGAGAGCGGACCGGCGGTCATGGTTAGGCGAGGCAGAGTTGCACCTGCTAATCCCCTGCGAGGTGCCGCTCGAGCGAAGCCATCTTCGAATCAAGCGCGCCGGTCACGCCGGGCCGGATATCGGCCTTCAGCGTGACGCTGACTCGGGGCGCCCGCGCGGCAACGGCATCGCACGCACCCTTCACCACCGCCATGACCTCGTCCCACTCGCCCTCGATCGTGGTGAACATGGCATCCGTTCGGTTCGGCAGCGCGCTTGCGCGCACGACTCGCACCGCATCGGCCACGTAATCCGCGACGTCCTCCCCGACGCCGAGCGGCGTCACTGAAAAAGCGACGATCATCCGTGCCTGCTCCTTTCCCACCCGCCGGTCTCTCGGTCGTCGGAGACCGGCGCCTGCCGCAAGGGTCCTCACCCCGGCACCGGCACGTAGTATGAACGCTCCTCGGCGTACGGCGTGAACCCGGCCCGCCGCAGAATCGGGCCTGACGTCTCTACCCGTCCCTTTACCAGCGCCAGCGTTGCGCCATGCTGCGTGGCGACCCGGATTCGCGCCGCCAGCAGTGCCCGGTAAGCACCGTGCCCGCGGAAAGAGGGCCTAGTCCCGGCACCCCATAGCCGGGCCACCTCCCCGACTATCGAGCAGCCCCCGCCCGCGGCAGGCTCGCCGTCCACGAACACCACCATCCGGTAATCCGACCAGGACTCCAGCGACTGAAGCACGCCGGAAAGCTCCTCTGCAATTGCCGCCGGCGTTCGCTCCCGGTGGTCTTCCCAGACCTCCGCGGATACCAGGTGGCTCGCTCTCAACGTGCGCTCGTCACAGACGAGCTCAGCCTGCGGGCCATTAACCAGGCTGAGCTCCGGGACCCCGCCGGCCAAGTCGTAGCCGAGTACCTGGATGGTCTCGGTGAGCGTCGCGCCGCGAGCGCGCAGCACCGCTTCGGTGTCCGCTGGCGCGGTGTCGTCCCTGACCCACCAGCAGACGCTGTCCCGGCCCCACGCGCTGACCTGCGACAGCACGTCATCGATGAGCTCGCCAGCCGGGCGCGCGGCGCTCGACCAGGCCACCTGAGTCGGGTGCTGGTAGTGCGCGGGGTAGGCGATCAGCTGGTACTCGCTGGTCACGACCTGCTCGGCATCGGGCGGCACCCAGACCCACTCCGCAGCCGCCGCTCGCACGGCCGCAGGTGTCCAGTCGCTCATCTGGGCCTCCTCGTCGCCCTGGTGCAGGAGGTTGCTGCGGGCCGCTTGCGCCTCTGGGCTGGCCCATGCTAGTCGCCCGCCCACTGCACGCCCGCTGGCAAGGCGCGAGAGAATGCCTGAGGTGGAGCCGAGTTCCAGTCTGCGAGGGAGCACAATGGCCGTTCGCCAGTACATCGAGGATCAGGCGCCGGAGTTCTTCGCATCGCTCAGTCGATGGCTGGCCATCCCGTCCATATCTGCCGACCCGGCCCATCGCGATGACGTCGAACGCTCAGCCCAGTGGCTCAAGACTTACCTCGAGGGAACGGGGTTTCCATCCGTCGAGGTATGGCCGACCGGCGGGTCTGCTTCACCGGGACTGCCGGCCGTGTTTGCGGAGTGGCCTGCGTCCGATCCCTCAGCGCCCGTGGTACTTGTCTATGGCCACCATGATGTCCAGCCGGTAGAGCCCCTTGATGAATGGGAGAGTCCGCCATTTGAGCCGGTGCAGCGCGACGGGCTGCTGCTGGCTCGCGGTTCATCCGACGATAAGGGCCAGGTGCTGTTCCACGCCCTCGGCCTGAAGGCCGGCCTGGCCGCCTCGAGCGCCACGGCACCGCCTGTAACGCTGAAGCTCCTGATCGAGGGTGAGGAGGAGTCCGGCTCGCCGCACTTCGCGGATCTCCTGCGTGCCCGCAGGGACAGGCTGGCATGCGACGTGGTCGTAGTTTCTGACACGACCATGTGGGCGGCCGACGTTCCGTCGATGTGCGTCGGCATGCGCGGCGTGGTGGATGCCGAGGTCAACCTGCGTGGTCCCGAGCGGGATCTGCATTCAGGGTCGTTCGGCGGCGGCGTGCCGAACCCGCTCCACGTCATGGCGGACCTGCTGTCCGGACTGCACGATTCCGACGGCCGCGTCACTGTGCCGGGGTTCTACGACAAAGTGCTGCCAGTGTCAGACGCCGAGCGCGAGCTGATCGCCCTGCTGCCGTTCGATGAGAAGGCGTGGCTGGCAGAAGCTGGCAACAGCGGCGCCGCGGCCGGAGAAGCTGGCTACGGCACCCTGGAGCGCGTCTGGACGCGGCCGACAGCCGAGGTCAACGGAATGTGGGGCGGCCACACCGGCCCCGGTGGCAAGACGATCGTGCCAGCTCGGGCACACGCAAAGCTGTCGTTCCGGCTCGTGGCCAGCCAGGAGCCGGCCGACGTGATTGCCGGGCTGCGGAAGTACGTGGCCGACCATACGCCGCCGGGCATTGAGGCGACAGTGATCTCGGGCGGCGATGGCGTGCGTCCGTGCTTCTCGCCCTTGGACGCGCCGGCGGTCAAGGCCGGCCAGCGCGCGATGCAGCGGGCGTTCGGCAAGCAAATCCTCTTTACCAGGGAAGGCGGTAGCGGACCCGAAGCGGATCTGGCTGACATCCTGGCCGCGCCGCTAGTCTTCGTCGCAGTCGGGCTTGATGCGGACCGGATCCACGCACCGAACGAGCGGGTCGACATGGCACTTCTGCTCAAGGGCGCCGAGGCGTCCGCGTACCTGTGGGACGAACTGGCTGCTGCCGCCGCCGAGCTGACGGCAGGCAGGTGAGCAGCGCGCCGAGCGTGCCAGGGGCCACCCATCCGGGCGCGGAAGACGGAGTCGCGGCCACCATCGTGACCGCTACCGCCGATGGGACGCCGGCTGGGCGCAAGCTGCCCGGGCCAGTGCTGTCCGGGCTGGCGCTAGCGCGCGGCGAGGTCGACAGGTCTGCGCATCTTCGTACGGACGCCGACTGGCTCGCGGCGGCCTGGGCCGATCCGCGTACCAGGGTGATCGTGGTCGAGCGTGGTCAGGCGCTCTGCGAGCTCGCTGACGACAAGGCCCGGCTCGTGTTCAGCGCTCCTGCGGAAGCCCCGGATGGGGTCCAGTTTCTCCTCGGGGTCGACGACGACGGTGTCGCGTATTTCGGTGTGGCGGGCCCGCTACCTGAGGCATCGAGGCCCGGCGTCCGCGCAGCTAGCCTGCGCGAGGCGGGCCCGCTGCTGTCAGACCGCGACGCCGGGCTCCTGACGCACGCTGTCGCGCTAGCGAACTGGCACGAGACATTCACGCACTGTCCGCGCTGCGGATCGCCCACCGATCCGTTCGCGTCCGGCCACGCCCGCAAATGCCCGGTCGACGGCAGCGAGCACTTCCCGCGCGTCGATCCGGCGATGATCGTGCTGGTCACTGACCGCGCCGACCGCGCCCTGCTGGCCCGGAACACGATGTGGCCGCAGCGCCGCGTCTCGATCCTGGCGGGGTTCGTGGAGGCGGGGGAGTCGGCGGAGCAGGCGGTCAGCCGTGAGGTCGCAGAGGAGACGGGCATCGCGGTCAGCGCCGTTACCTATCTGGGCAGCCAGCCGTGGCCGATGCCGCAGAGCCTGATGCTCGGGTTCCGGGCGACCGCCCTCGGCACCGAGATTACAGTCGACGCTGACGAGATCGCCGAGGCGAACTGGTACAGCCGGGACGAACTTGCCGCCGCCATCGCGTCCGGAGACCTGCTCCTACCGCCGCCAGTCTCGATCGCGCACCGGATCATCCAGTCCTGGTACGGCACCGAGCTGCCGGGCAGCTGGTGACCGGGCCAGGCAACCGGCGGCCCCAACGATCTTCGCTGAGAGACCCTTGACGAATCAGATGAACGTTCGTTTAATTCTCTCATGGGACGCATCGCGGGCGTCACCGCCGCCGAGACCCGTGACCGCTTGCTGCGGGCCGCGGCCGACGTGTTCGCCGAGCGGGGATACGACGGCACGCGTGTGGCCGACATTGCGGCCGCAGCGGGCGTCAGTAACGGCGCCTTGTACTCGCACTTCGCCTCCAAGGCGGAATTGCTGGTAGCTGCGCTGCGGACGCACGGCCGACGTCTGCTCGCCGAGATGTTCGCCGCCGACCCCAGCCAGTCCGTCACCGACCTGCTCCTCGTCATCGGCCGGCGCCTGCCTCGCCACCGCGATGCCTGCGAGTACCTGCTCGTCGAAGCACTTGTCGCGGCCCGGCGCGACGACGACGTTGGCCGCCCGATGCGTTCTTACATCGGAGAGCGAGCCGACTGGCTCGCCGATCTCATGCGTGTGGCTGAGGCCAGCGACGAGATTGACCCAGAACTGTCCCCCGACGCGCTCGCCCACTTCTGCCTCCTGCTTGCAATGGGCAGCGCGCTCATCACACCGGACCTGCACACGGTCGAGGCCGACGAGTGGGCCGCTTTGCTCAGTCGTGTGGTCGCCGGTCTTGCCCCTCCCGGCGCACGGAAAGCACTGACGGAAGAAGCACAGACGGGAACGGCACAGTGAAGCTGCACATCTATTCCGAGCGCTGCCAGGGCCATGGCCGCTGCTATGACCTCGCGCCTGATCTGTTCGGCGACGACGACGAGGGGTTCGGGAAGGTGCTCGGAGACGGAGTGGTGCCTGCGGGCAGCGAACGCGAGGCGCGCCTCGCCGTCGCCAACTGCCCGGAACGCGCGATCGTCCTGGATGAGGAGAGCTGACATGACCGTCGATGACCGCTTCACCAGGGACTTCCGCGAGTCGCGCGATGAGGAGCCCCTCGGCACGCGCAACGAGATCATCACGGGACCGGTCTCGGACTGGACCAGCGACTTCTCTCATCTTGAGCCAGAGTGGGCCGCCGACCCCTACCGGATCCAGGACGATTTGCGGCAGCGCTGCCCGATCGCGCACACGGACCGTTTTGGCGGCGGGTGGCTCCCCACCCGCTACGAGGATGTCTCGGCAGTCGCGTATGACACCGAGCGCTTCTCCTCGCGGTCGATCATCATGGGTAACTTCCGGCCGCCGCGCGATATCGCGCCTATCGGCGGCTCGCCGCCGATCTCCTCTGACCCGCCGTTCCACCACGATGCCCGCAAGCTCCTCCTGCCCGCGTTCACCAAGACCGCGGTCGCCAGGCAGGAGCCAGCAACCCGAGCGTTCTGCCATGCGCTCATCGACGACTTCCAGGGAAGCGGCGTCGTCGACGCAGCCCGCGACTATGCGCAGCACATTCCCATGCGCGTGATTGCGGACATGCTGGGCTTCCCGCCGGAGGACGGACCGCGGTTCCGCGAATTCGTCGAGAACACGCTTGAAGGCGTGAACCTGCCGCCAGACGAGCGCATCGCGCGGATGCAGAAGCTGTTCGACTACCTGCTCGCGCAGGTCCACGACCACCTGGACAACCCGCGCCCGGACCTCACCAAGTACCTGATCGACGCCGAACTCTATGGCCACAAGCTCCAGGCGGACCACGTGGCCGGCACGATGGCCTTGCTCCTCATCGCCGGCATCGACACGACATGGAGCGCCATCGGCTCATCACTGTGGCATCTGGCCCGCAATCCCGAGGACCGCCGGCGGCTCGTCGACGATCCTGGCCTGCTGCCGACGGCAATGGAGGAGTTCCTCCGCGCCTACGCCCCGGTGACGATGGCTCGGCTAGTGAAGGAGGACATGCACTGGCACGGCGTCGACATGAAGGCTGACGACTGGATTCTGCTGTCGTTCCCAGCAGCCAACCGTGACCCGGCTCAGTTCGACCACGCGGACGAAGTCGTCATCGACCGTGAGGTGAACCGGCACGCTGCGTTCGGTCTGGGCATTCACCGGTGCGTAGGTTCGCATCTGGCGCGGATGGAGCTGCGGGTTGCTCTGGAGGTCTGGCTCGAGCGGATCCCGGAATTCAGCCTGGCAGATCCGTCGGCGGTGACATGGTCGGCGGGCCAGATTCGCGGCCCGCGCAGTCTGCCGCTCCGCATCAGCTAGCCAGCTGGTCACCAGCCAGCACAACGTGACGCTAAAAGACCAAAGGTGACCCTTAGCGTCGAAATCGCGCCCGGAATTGTCGCTTTTGCCCTCGCTCAAGTGTCACGGTAGAGCTGCAAGCGTCACAGTAGGTCTGGGCAGTGTCGAAGAGTCACGCCGCGCTCGGCAACACGCACCGGCCCCCGCGCCGGCACCGGCTGCTCAGACCGTACTGGCGGCCCGGCCGTCCGCGTTCTCGTTACGGGCCGACGGGACCGGGCAAACTCCTGCCTGATGACCGCGGCTGAGAATGCCTGGACAATCGGGGAGGAGCCGGAATCATGGACACCAAGCTCGAGGTAGTTGTCCTGCCGGTCGCCGATGTGGACCGCTCCAAGCACTTCTACGAGGCGCTGGGGTGGCGCGAGGATGGCGACTTCGCCTCTGGTCCGGACTTCCGGGTCGTTCAGCTAACTCCTCCGGGCTCGTCATGCTCGGTCATTTTCGGCACCGGGGTCACTGCGGCCGCGCCAGGCTCGGCCGATGGCATGGTGCTGGCCGTCCCGGACATCCAGGCGGCCCGAGGTGAACTCATCGAGCACGGGGCTAACGTCAGCGAGGTCTTCCACGACAGCGGCGGGGTCTTCCACCACGCCGGGATCGCGCAACGGGTGGCGGGTCCTGCTCCGGATCACGCAAGCTACGGATCGTGGGCCTCGTTCAGCGACCCTGACGGCAACGGATGGTTCCTCCAAGAGCTCACTACCCGCCTTCCCGGCCGCTGACCTGGTTAAGGGGTCGGCCGGAGAGCGCCCAATAAGTAGATTGACAATGCATCGGTAATCGACTTATCCTTGCCTCATGACCAGGCTAGCTGCGCCGATGCGTGAGCCCACTTACTTCGTTCTTGCGTCGCTGCTGGACGGTCCGCTGCACGGCTACGCGATCATCAAGCGAGCCGAGGAGATGTCGGGCGGGAGAGTCCGGCTCGCCACCGGCACTCTCTACACGGCTCTCGACCGGCTGACGAATGAGGGCTACGTGCACCTGGTTAGCGAGGAGACGGTCGCCGGCCGCATCCGCCGCTCCTACGGGCTGACTGACAGGGGCTCAGCCGCGTTGCGCGCGGAGGCACAGCGGATGGCGGAGGCCGCCAGCCTGGTAACCGGCAAGGCAGCAGCTCCGGCGGCCGGCAGGCTCGCCCGGAAGGCGAGGACCGCGTGAGCCCGCTTGAGCGCCACTGTCAGCTGCTGCTGCGCGCCTATCCGGCCGCGTACCGCGAGACCGCGGCGAGGAGATCATCGGCACTCTGCTGGAGGCAACATCGAACCGCAAGTCGGGCTGTACCTCTTCGAGACGCTGCAGGTGACGGCAGCCGCGGCTGCCATCGTCTGGGCAGTAATCGACGCTCGGCCCGCCATCGCGGTGAGCGTGTTCATTCTCGGGCTCTGGCTGCCGATTGCTGTGGACAACCTGGTACAGGGAATGATCCCCGTGTACATCTGGCCGTACCTGGTGATCACGACGGTCATTGCGGCGCCTGCGGTCTGGTTGCTGGGCCGGCAATCGGCGCACGCGGGCCGGCCGACGCCAACGTCATGATCGATGTGACGTGAGTGTGCCTATAGGCGCCCTGGATCAACATCGATCATCGAGAGTCTCCAGCGCCAACTCGCGAGCTGATCCTTCTCAGCTGAACTCACGGAGGATCGCGTCGCTGACCGCCGCCATGTGCCGGGCGCCAGCCACGCGGGACACCAGGCGCGCCGTCAGATAACCGACCGCGATCTGGCGCTCCGGATCAGCCCAGCCGAGGCAGACGTAACTGCCGTTGTGCCCGAACGTAGCCCGGCTAGCGAGTGTGCCCATCGGCCCAGGCCCGCCGCCGAGCCGCGCGCTAGCCTTGCGCTCGCCGCCGAGCTGGAAGCCCTCGGACCATCGGACGGGCAGCTTCAGGTACCGGTCGGTCTCGCCATCGCTCGACGGCATGGTGGCCTGCCTGATGGTCTCTGGCCGCAGTACGCGCGCGCCATTCAGCTCACCGCCGTTCAGCAGCGCCTGATATAGCCGCGCCAGGTCGCCCGCGGTTGCGGACACGCTGGCCGCCGGGATGACGGCCTGCCTCGTCGCGCGCCGGTTAATCACCACCTGCGTGGCCAGCTCGGCCGCGCCGCGGCCGGCCACAGGGACGTGCCGCGACCACTGTCCGGCAGGCAGGCCCAGGTAGGTATCGTGCAGCCCGAGCGGTTCGAGCAGCTCTGCGCGCAGCATGTCCCGGACCGGTCTGCCGGTCACCCGCTGCACGAGCTCGCCCAGGATGAAGCCGTAGCTGATGACGTGATACGCCGGGACGGATCCGGGCGGGAACGACGGTGCCGCCTCCTCCAGCGCGCGCACGGACGCGGTCCAGTCGGTCATCGTCAGCGCATCGAGCGCCATGCCGCGGGCCACTGGCAGGCCGCTGCGGTGCTGCAGCACCTGGCGGACAGTGATGGCCTGCTTCCCGCTGCGGCCGAATTCCGGCCAGTATGCCGCGACCGGATCATCGAGCGTCAGCTCGCCGCGCTCGGCCAGCATGTGCACTAGCAGCGCGACCATCGGCTTGCTCGCCGAGAACAGGAAGAACAGCGAGTCAGGGCGACAGCCAACGGCCTCGTCGAGTACGACTTCACCGCGCACGAATATGCACAGCTGCGCCGGGCCACCTCGTTCCCGGACAATGTTGATGGCTTTTTCCAGGCCGCCATCACCGGGGCCGGGCACGTCAGGCCGGCGCGAGCTTGCTGATGGCCTCGGGGAGGTCGATTCCCGGCGTCGGCGTGATCGCGATAACCGGGGTATCGAGGCCGGTCGCGTGGTACTCGGCGACTCGCTCACGGCAGTACTCAAGCGGGCCATGGATAACCAGCTCGTCGACCAGCTCGTCGGGGATCGCCGCCAGCGCGCCCTTGCGGTCGCCGGAGTTCCAGGCCGTCAGCATCGGCTCGATGATCTCGCCGCGGCCGAGCCACTGGTGGAATGCCGCGTAGACCGGCACCGTGAGGTACGCCGCGATCATGCGCTTGCCGATGAACCGGGCAGTGTCCAGGTCAGTGGTCGGGCAGACGAAGATCCGGGCGACCAGCTCGCAATCCGGCCCGGCAACGCCGCGCACCTGCGGGACGTCTTTCGGCGCGAGCCAGTTGGTGATCGCGATGCCGGCCTCGGCAGCAGCCAGCCTGACCATTCCCGGCCGCAGCGCCGCGAGCGCGAGCGCGGGCGGTACCTCGGGCGCAGGGTCGAGCCGGAAGCCATCCACGGAGAACGTCTCGTACTTGTGGCTCACCTTGCCGCCCGCCAGCGCCGCGCGCAGGAACCGGAGCATGTCCCGCGACCGCTGGTACGGCTTGGAGAACGGGATGCCATTCCACTGTTCGACCGCGACCTGCGACGACGTGCCGATACCCAGCACGAACTTGCCGGGAGCGAGCGCCGCCAGCGTGCCGCCCTGCACGGCGAGCGAGACCGGTGCCCTGGTGTAGATGCCGACAATTGCCGTGCCCAGGCGCAGCTGCGGAGCCCACTGCGAGGCGAGCGTCAGCGGCGTGAAGCCGTCAATCCCGTTCAGCTCGGCCGACCAGACGTCGGTGTAGCCGAGATCGGGCAGGCTCGCCACGAGATCGCGCTGAGCCGCCAGCGGCACTCCGGTCAGCGGCAGCGTAAGACCCCAGCGCGATTCCGTTCCCATGGCCATCCCTCCGCGGCGTGCTCACGTCCCTCGCGAGTATGCCAGGGAACGGCTGGAGTTCACCAAGCTGCCGCCGGCAGGCAGCGGTCGTGCAGTTCGCGCAGGCGGTCGGCGGTCTGCTCGTCGGCTGGGGTGTAGGTCGTCATCCGGGTGCCGAGGCGCTGGCCGAGCCACAGGTGCGTGTAGTTGAGCTTCAGCAGGCCGACCTCGGGATGCAGGTAGCGCTTGGTCAGGTTCTCCGGTCCGGCGACCTCATGCCGCTCCCAGAGCTCAGCGAACTCGGGCGAGGCTTTGGTCAGCCTTGACACCAGGCACTTCCAGGCTGGCTCGGCTACGTGCTCGGCCATTGCCGAGCGGTACTCGGCCACCATCCGCCGCGTGCCTTCCTCCCAGTCGAGCGTCCGCTCCCGGCAGTGCGGCACCGTGAACATCCGCCACAGTGAGTTCCGCTCTTCAAAGGGCAGCTCGGCAAACGGCCCGATCAGCGTGTCGTAGGCCTGGTTGTAGGCCAGCACGTCGTACCGGGCGTTGCGGATCACTGCCGGGAACGGCTCAAGCTGGTCCAGCAGCATCTGAGCGGTTGGCGGTAGTGCCTTGCAGTCAGACTGCCCGTTACCATCCGGCGCGTCCGCCAGCCGGAACAGGTGATCCCGCTCGTGTGGATCGAGCATCAGCGTCCGCGCGACCGCGTCCAGCACCTGCGGGGAAGCATTGATGTCGCGGCCTTGTTCGAGCCACGTGTACCAGGTCACACCGACCCCGGCCAGGGTGGCAACTTCCTCGCGGCGCAGGCCGGGAGTGCGGCGCCTGGAGGCTGGCGGCAGGCCGACCAGCTCGGGCGCTATCCGCTCGCGCCTGCTGCGCAGGAAGCCGGCCAGCTCCCGGCGGCGCATGGCCGCGATGTCCCTGGGATCGGCGGCCGGCGGCTCGTGCATCTCGATGTGGGGGTGGCCAGCTTCAAGCACGGCTGTCTGAACCAGGGTCTGCTCGCTCATGACTACTAGTATGACCTCACATAGATGGTATTGCCAGGTACTGCCGCTACCAGTATAACTGGGCTCTAGTACCTGGCTAGGTTTCTCGGCCAGTCTATGTACATGCCTTCGACAAACCTGTCTGAGCCTGCGCTGACGCAGGTGAACCTTCGGTCTGCGGTGAACGGGCCGTCGTCGCACGCCCGCGGGCACGAGCCGCGGACGCTGACCGGAGCGGGCCTGGCCGTCATCCTGGTCGGAGTTCTGCTACCCATGATCGATTTCTTCATCGTGAACGTGGCGCTGCCGACCATCGACCGCGACCTGCACGCCAGCCAGCCACTGCTCGAACTGGTCGTGTCCGGCTACGCCACGGCCTACGCGCTGCTGCTCGTGCTCGGCGGCCGGCTGGGTGACAGCATCGGCCGCAAGCGGCTGTTCCTGATCGGCATGGCCGCATTCACCGTCACCTCGCTCGCCTGCGGACTGGCGCCGACGGCTGATTTCCTGGTGGTCGGCAGGGTGGCGCAGGGTGTGTCGGCCGCACTGATGGTGCCGCAGGTGCTCGCGACCATCCAGGCGGCCACTACCGGTGAGCGCCGGACCACGGCGCTGGGGCGGTACGGTGCCACCGGCGGGCTGGCTGCGGTGCTCGGCCAGGTCCTCGGCGGGGTGCTTGTCTCCGCCAACATCGACAACCTTGGCTGGCGGCCGATCTTCCTGGTCAACGTGCCCATCGGCCTGGTCGGGCTGGTGCTGGCCCGGCGGTACGTGCCCGACACCCGGCACGGCGCGCCTGCGCCGATTGACGGGCCAGGAACGGTCCTGCTCGGCCTCACCGTGCTGGCGCTGCTTGTTCCGCTGACCGAGGGGCGCTCACTAGGCTGGCCGGCCTGGACCATCGCGCTGCTCGTGATCGCGCCCCTCCTGGCCGTTGCCTTCGGCAGGTACGAGATGCGGGCGGAGCGGGCTGGCCGGACTCCGCTGGTTCCGCCGTCGCTGCTCGTGCACCGGAGCATGCGTCGCGGACTATTCCTGGCGCTGCCCTTCTTTGCCGGCTTCGGCGCGTTCATGTTCTGCTACGCGCTTCTTGTGCAGGAAGGTCTGCACGCGAGTCCGCTGACGGCGGGCCTCGGACTGGTTCCGATGGCGGTTACGTTCCTGCTCGCATCGCTGTCCACGTCGAGGCTGCTCGCGCGGTTCGGTGCCAAGGTGCTCGCCGCCGGCGGAATCCTGCAGGCTGTGGGTCTTGTCATCCTCGGCGTCACCGTCTACCTGGGCTGGCCGCATCTGCCCATCGCCGAGCTGGCACCCGGCCTGGCGGTTGCCGGCCTCGGTCAGGGCCTAGTGATGAGCCCGCTGTTCGGCATCGTGCTCTCCGAGGTGCCTGCGGCTGTGGCCGGCGCGGGCAGCGGAGTGCTGACCACGACGCAGCAGACCGCGCTGGCGCTCGGCGTGGCAACACTCGGCAGCTTGTTCCTGGCCCTGTCCGCTGATGGCACGGGCGTCAGCACCGGGTTCGTCGTCGTCCTTGCTATCCAAGTCGCGGTCGCGATTGTTGTCGCGGCCGGCGCGCGCGGGCTGCCGGGGTGGCGTACGCGAGTGAACGCGGCGAGCCGCGAGCTCGCCGTCGCCGGGCACAGCTGACCCGCATCTCCTGAGCGGCGCCGGCGTCACGAGGGTGACGCCGGCGCCGACTTGAGTCCCGGCGCTGCGGCAGCACACGCTGCGGCAGCGCACACTGCCGCACCAGACACTGCGGCACGACACTGCCGCACCAGACACTGCGGCACGACACTGCCGCACCAGACACTGCGGCACGACACTGCCGCGGCACGACACGCGCCCGTCGTCGCGTCGTCCGCCGGCCGATGTGCTTCGTTCACTCCGAGGTTCGATACCAGCCGTACAGTCCGTGCTGCGCGACCGCGATCGCGGGTGGCTCATAGGTCCTTGTCGCGCACCCTTCGGTCTGAGACGCTCGCAGCGGACGGCTGCGCCGGGAGGAGGGCATGGTGCGCGAACTTCGAAGCGAGGCGGGCGAACCTGCGGGTGCAGCATCCGGGGCAGATAATCCGCCGCCAGGCGACGGGCGTACCAGGCGGCGAATCCTGCAGACAGCGCTGGCCACGGGCCTTGTCGTCGGGACCAGCGGGTGGCAGGCCGCCGAGGCGATGGCCGCCGCGGCCGCCTCGCCCAGAAAGCTCCGGCGTCCAGGCTCGCTGCCGCATCCGCACCTCAAGGCAGGTACGGACACGATCCCCCAGATCAAGCACATCGTTGTGCTGATGATGGAGAACCATTCCTACGACAACCACCTCGGCATGCTGGGCCGCGCCGGCGCAGACGGATTCAAGCTCGGCTCGGACGGCAAGCCGACTGCGCAGAACCCTTATGCGAACGGGGATATCCAGCACGCGTTCCGGATGCCCACCACCTGCCAGCTCTCCGGTCATCCGAGTCAGACCTGGACTGACAGCCACACCCAGTTGGCCGGCGGCAAGCTGAACGGCTTCGTCAAGTCCGGCAGCGGTCCGGTCGCAATGGGCTACTGGGAGAAGGCCGACCTGCCGTTCTACTACTCCCTGGCCTCGGCGTTCCCGATCGCGGACCGGTACTTCTGCTCAGTGCTCGGGCAGACCTTCCCCAACCGCCGTTACCTTCTGGCCGCGACGTCGATGGGCATGATCAATGACGGCGTGCCCGACCCGCTGCAGTATCCCAAGGGCGGCACCATCTTCGACCACCTGCATCATGCTGGAGTCTCCTTTGCGGACTTCTACTCACCGCTCGACGGGTTCCTGCCGACGCCAACGGCGGGCCTTTACCCCGAACTGCTGGTCAAGTACGCGGGTGAGATGCATGAGATCGGCCGCTTCTTCGATGAGGCCAAGGCCGGAACGCTGCCGGGCTTCTGCCTCGTCGAGCCGAATTACGGCTCGACGTCCGAGGAGGACCCGCAGAACATCGCGGACGGCGAGCAGTTCGCGGCGAAGGTCATCGACGCTGTGATGACCGGACCGGGCTGGAAGAACACGCTGCTGATCTGGACCTACGACGAGCATGGCGGCTATTACGACCACGTCGTACCGCCGGCTGCTATCGCGCCCGACGACATCCCGCCTAGCGTCGGCAGCGGCGATGCGTACACCGGATTCAAGCAGTATGGATTCCGGGTGCCCTGTGCGATCGTCTCGCCGTGGGCGCGGCGCGGATACGTCTCGCATAAGGTCTTCGACCACACGAGCATCTGCGCACTCGTCGAAGCCAAATGGAACCTGCCCGCGATGACCTACCGGGATGCCAACGCGAACAACATGCTCGACATGCTGGACCTGAGTTCTCCGGCATTCCTGCACCCGCCCAAGCTCGCCAGGCCGCTGCTCGACACCGATCCCTCCGCGGCAGCCTGCAGCTCGAGCGGGCCCGGCACGATCCCGCCGCCTGGCTCAGTCTCCCCGCCGAAGTGATAAAGCTCGCACAACCGGGCGGGCGTGTTCGCTGTCTTTTAGTGCACGGCCGCCGAGACGGGCTGCCAGACAACTGATGACGGCGTGAACTGTCGCCATGAAGTGAAAGCAGGGCTCATGATCAGCAACCGAGTAGCGGCCGCTGCTGCCGGCCTGGCGCTAGCCATCGGCGGTGTTCTTGCCGGGGCAGTGCCCGCCGCGAACGCGGCGTCTGCTGCGCGCGTGGTGCAGGGCGGATCGGGCACGGCGGCCGCGCGTACTGCGCCCCGCGTCGGCCCAGTACCAGCAGGTTTCAAGGTCGCGTCGGTGACGTTCGTATCGGCTAGCGAGGGCTGGGTGCTCGGCACGACGAAGACGTGCGCGCACACGCCATGCACCTCCGTGCTCTGGACGACTAACGGCGGCCGGACCTGGGCGGGGATTCCCGCCCCGAAGTACAAGCTGGCGACGTTCGATCTGGGCGCAGGCCTGGACAGGCTCCGGTTCGCCGACCCATCCGATGGCTTCGCCTATGGATCGCAGTTGTGGGTGACACACAACGGCGGGTCTTCGTGGCACCGGGTCCGGCAGGTTCCCGGTGAGATCAGCGACCTGGAAGCCTCGGCGGGTCGTGTGTATGCGGTGAGCAGCAACGTCAACTCTGGCAGGCAGGTCGTCTACTCCAGCCCGGCCGGGACCGACTCCTGGCACCGGGTCACCGGATTGCCGGTAACGAAGGGGTACGGCGGACTCGGCACGATCACGCTGCACGGAACCGCCGGCTGGATCATCCTGGCGAACCGGCTGTACTCAACGAAGACCGGCTCGCGGTGGGTCAAGGACAGTTTCACGTGCCCCTCAAACTGGGGTATGACCAGCGCGGGTGCCTACAACTCAAAGCGGATCACGCTGCTGTGCGTCGGCAGTGCCGGACTCGGCTCGACCCAGAAGGCGCTGTACGCCTCAACTGACGCCGGCGCACGCTTCCGCAAGGTCGGCACGCCGCCTGCCGGCGGGGACGGCGGGGTGCTGGCCGAGCCGACCCCACGGCACCTGTTCATCGCGACCTCGTCCGCGGCGACCTGGATCTACGTCAGCACCAACGGTGGCCGGAGCTGGCATACCAGCCTCAGACGCGACGACGGCGGGAAGGGCTGGAGCGACTTCGGCTTCACGACCGCGACCCAGGGGGTGGCCGTCGAGGGGACTCCGTCCCTTGGCAGCCTGCTCTGGATGACCACAAATGCGGGCCGCAGCTGGCACAAGGTGAAGTTCTGAGAGTGACGTTTCTGAGCCAGGGCGCTTCGGGGGTCACTGGGTTTTGCTCTTCGGGGTTCACGGGGGTGCCCCCCGTGGGTGGGGCTAGCCGGTGAGCGACAGAGTCGCGCCGCTCGAGTCGAGTAGGCGGTGGCAGCCGTCTCCGCCGTCGAACTTCGCGAGCTGACCGCGTACGCGGGCAAGCGGGCCGTCCGGACCGGTCAGGATCGTTCCGTCGGCGTCGACGGCGACGAGCTCATCGCTGGCGCGCAGCAGAACGGGACCGCCCCGGTCGGCTGAGATCGCGGTCCGGCCGGCCGCGAGCGCCTCGAGCACGGCGGCCGGATCGGTGTCCTCGGCCTCTACCCAGGTGGTGGGAAGCCCAGGCGGCGCGTCTGATCCTGGCCGGTGCCAGTCACTGCCGCCGACCGGGATCGCAGCCGGATACCAGGCCTGCCACCAGCCGATCGGCATAGTCCACCGGGTGTCGAGCCAGCTCCAGTGCCAGACCTCCAGCAGCGGAGGCCTGCGCTTCATTGGCGCAACCCAGCTCAGCTGTCCGCCATACGGATGGTTCACCGACATCAAGCCGCCCGCTTGCTCACAGGCTTGCAGCCAGTCGTCGGGCGGCTCGCGGAAGTCGATCCAGCCAACGTTGCCGAGCGCTCCGGCGTGGCCGGCCGCGGTAGTTACTTCCTGGCCGGCTAGCAAGCAGATGCCCTGCGTCGCGGCGGCCGCCGGCAGCTCTGCATGATGACTGATCGTGTTGTGATCGGTGACGGCCAGGAAGTCCAGGCCTCGGCCGGCCGCGAACCTGGCGAGCTCGGCAACCGTCATCACGCCGTCGGAGTGCACGGTATGGGAGTGCAGGTCTCCGGCCAGCCACTGGCGTCCCGCTGTAGCGGGAAGAATGCGACGGGGTGGCCGCTCGGTCAGCGGCGGCATCGGCTCCGGCGGCGGGTCCGGAACTAGCTCGCCGGCCATGGTCGACACCTCGACCGTCACCCGGTAATCAGCGCCCTCGGGCGGTATCCGGTGCAGGCCGATCATCACCTGCCATTCACCGTCTTCTAGCTCGCCCGGCAGGTAGCCGGGCGTGGCGGCATCGCCGGTGATGACGAAGAACCGCCGCGCACCACCTGACCAGCCGCGGAACCCAGCTGAGCCAAGGCATCCCAGGTCGATGACGGCTCCGGAGCGCTCGTACTCGAGCTCAACCCGCACGGCGCATGCTCCGCGCGGGACCTCGAACGGCAGGTAATGCCAGGCCGAGGCGAACCGATCCTCTAACGTCCACCGCCCCGAGTGCGAAGTGATGACCATGTCTTCATCTGATCAGATGCGTAATCCTGAAGCGATGATCGGGGCGCCGGGCAACCTCCGGGATTCACGACGGCCGGGGGAGCATCCGGATTCGCGACGGCCGGGCAAAAAATCCACTTGTCACGGATCTGGTGCAGTCTGGCGCCCGATTCGTCCTGATACCGGCGCACCAAATCCGTGAAAAGATCTTTATTGCGGCTCTTCGGGCCGCCGCTGCCGTGGATGAGAATGGCGGTGCGCATGCTGCCCGCCGGCGCCGGCTCGACCTGGCTGTGTGAGGCCGCTGAGAAGATTGGCGCTGGAGCCCGTGTTTTCGGGTGCCCCCGGTTGCGCTGCGAGCGCGTGTATCAGTGTCTTAGTGTCTGCGGGGCTCCGCGGGCGGCGTGCGCGCGGTTGGGGTGCTGGCGAGCCGGGAGGCAGGGAGTCATGCAGGTTTTATGCGAGCGGTGCGCGGCGGTGGATGTCGGCAAGGACGTGATCGCGGTGGCGGTCCGGCTGCCGGGCTCGGGCCGCGATGGCCGCACG
>Ga0335073_10005693_pt1 | contig 17485 bp, 17 predicted proteins | sample Lox_Sample_22_FD_207093 | JGI IMG/M metagenome (GOLD analysis project Ga0335073, IMG submission 207093) | Soil microbial communities from Loxahatchee National Wildlife Refuge, Florida, United States - Lox_Sample_2.2 | ecosystem: Environmental > Terrestrial > Soil > Wetlands | place: USA...
GAGGCGGGCCGCTACCACGCCCGGGCCGTGCTGGCCTGACCCGGCGGGCCGCTACCCGGCCGGCGCCGGGCGGCGTTGTCTAGGCTCATCAACCATGACGCAGTTCGTGAAGCTCGACGTCCAGGACGGGGTCGCCACCGTCACCATCGACCGCGCGCCGGTGAACGCCCTGAACAGCGAGGTGCAGGACGAGCTGCGCGAGGTCGCGGCCGAGTGCGCCCGCCGCTCGGACGTCCGCGCGGTCATCCTGTGGGGCGGCGAGAAGGTCTTCGTGGCCGGTGCCGACGTCAAGGAGTTCCACCAGATGTCGGCGCAGGACATGCAGCGCCGGGCGGCCGCGCTGACCGGCGCGCTCGACGCCATCGCCCAGCTGCCGCAGCCGGTGATCGCCGCGGTGACCGGCTACGCCCTCGGCGGCGGCTGCGAGCTGGCGCTGACCGCCGATTTCCGGATCAGCGCCGACAACGCCAAGTGGGGCCAGCCCGAGATCCTGCTCGGCATCATCCCCGGCGCCGGCGGCACCCAGCGGCTGCCCCGGCTGATCGGCCCGGCCAAGGCCAAGGACCTGATCTTCACCGGCCGGTTCGTCGGCGCCGAGGAGGCACACGAGATGGGCCTGGTGGACGTCGTGGTGCCGGCCGAGCAGGTCTACGAGACCGCGCGCGCCATGGCCGCCAAGTTCGCCAGGGGCCCGGCGCTGGCGCTGCGCGGCGCGAAAGCCGCCGTCGACCAGGGCCTGCAGCTGGACCTCGCCAGCGGGCTGAAGCTCGAATCGCACATCTTCGCAAGCCTGTTCGCCACCGAGGACAAGCAGCGCGGGATGGCCTCCTTCATCGAGAGCGGACCCGGCAAGGCCGAGTTCGTGGGCAACTGAGCATGGCTGCCGCGACTCCGGCGCAGGTTCAGACTCCGGCGCAGGCTGCGACTCAGGAGCAGGTCCAGACGGCGACTCCGGAGCAGGTCGAGGCGGCCTGGTCCGATCCGAAGCTGGCCAACGTCCTCTACCACGACTGGGAGGCGGGCAGCTACGACGAGAAGTGGTCGATCAGCTTCGACGAGCGCTGCATCGACTACGCCCGGGACCGGTTCTGCCACGTCGCCGGCACCGACGGCTGGCCGTACGCCTCGGCGCTGGAACTGGGCTGCGGCACCGGCTTCTTCCTGCTGAACCTCAAGCAGGCCGGGGTGATCGGCGACGGGCACGTCACCGACCTGAGCCCCGGCATGGTCGAGGTGGCCCGGCGCAACGCCCGCGCGCTCGGCTTCGAGGTCGAGGGCCGGGTCGCCGACGCCGAGTCGATCCCGTACCCGGACGCCAGCTTCGACCTGGTGGTCGGGCACGCGGTGCTGCACCACATCCCGGACGTCGAGCTCGCGCTGCGCGAGGTGCTGCGGGTGCTCAAGCCCGGCGGCCGGTTCGTCTTCGCCGGCGAGCCGACCCGCTACGGCGACTTCGTCGCGCGCCGGCTGTCCCGGCTCACCTGGTGGGCGACGGTCCGGGCCGCCCGGCTGCCGGGGCTGCGGGGTTGGGCCCGGCCGGCGGCGGAGCTGGACGCCTCGTCCCGGGCCGCGGCGCTGGAATCGGTGGTCGACCTGCACACCTTCGACCCGGCCGAGCTGGCCGAGACCGCCCGGGCCGCCGGCGCGGCGGCGGTCAGCACCCGCACCGACGAGCTCACCGCGGCCTGGTTCGGCTGGCCGGTGCGCACCTTCGAGGCGGCCGTGCCCAAGGAGAAGCTGGGCTTCGGCTGGGCGATGTTCGCCTACCGCAACTGGCAGCGGCTGCACGCCCTCGACTCGGCGGTGCTGTCGCGGGTGGTGCCGGCCGGGCTGTTCTACAACGTCGAGATCACCGGGACGAAGCCGTGACCGGGGCCGCGCTCGACACCGTGCTGTTCGACCTGGACGGCACCCTCAGCGACTCCGCGCCGGGCATCCTCAGCTCGCTGCGGCTGGCCTTCGCCGACGTCGGCGTGCCCTGGGTGGACGAGGCCACCGCCCGGACGCTGCTCGGCCCGCCGTTCTGGCACTCGCTGCCGCCGCTGGTCGGGGAGCGCAACCTCGACGCCGTGGTGGCCGCCTACCGCAGGCACTACGTCGACGAGGGGGCGCTCTTCGACACCACCCGGTACGACGGCGTCGCCGAGGTGCTGGCCGCGCTGCGGGCGCGGGGCCTCCGGCTGGCGGTGGCCACCAGCAAGCCGGAGACGTACTCGATCCGGATTGTCGAGCACCTCGGCCTGGCCGGCTACTTCGAGACCGTGTGCGGCGACACGGTGGACGGCCAGCGCGACTCCAAGGCGCTGGTGATCGGCGAGGTGCTGGCCCGGCTGGGCGACCCGACGCCGGCGTCGGTGCTCATGGTGGGCGACCGCAGCCACGACGTGCTGGGCGCGGCGGCGCACGGCCTGCACTGCATCGGGGTGCTCTGGGGATACGGCAGCCGCGCGGAGCTGGCGAACGCGGGGGCGCTGCGACTGTGCGCCGAGCCGGCCGAACTGCTGGCCGCCATCCTCCCGGCGGCGGAGGCCACCGGGCCCGACCTGCCGACCGAACAGGCCGGCTGACCCGGTGCCGCTCTCGGGTTGGCGGGCGCGCCCGGACGGGTCGGCCGGCGCCCGGTTCCTCACCGTGGCCTCGCTTCGCTGGGTGCTGGCCCACCGCGCGTACACGCCGTGGTACCTCCTGCGGTACTGGCGGTTCCTGCGGTTCAAGCTGGCCAACCCGCACGTCGTGACCCACGGGTTCGTGTTCCTGGGCCGGCGGGTCGAGGTGCAGGCCCGGCCGGGGTACGGCCGGCTGGTGCTCGGCCGCTGGGTGCACCTCGGCGACGGCACCTCGCTGCGCTGCCACGAGGGGACGCTGCGGATCGGTGACAAGACCGTGTTCGGCCGCGACATCGTGGTCAACGCCTACCTCGACGTCGAGTTCGGCGCGGCCTGCATCGTCGCGGACATGGTGTACGTGACCGACTTCGACCACGTGACCGACGACGTGACGGTGCCGATCAAGGACCAGGGCATCGTCAAGGCGCCGGTGCGGGTCGGTTCCGACGTCTGGCTGGGCACCAAGGCGACGGTCACCCGCGGCACCGCGATCGGCGCCGGTTCGGTGATCGGGGCGCACGCGGTGGTCACCCGGGACGTGCCGGCGTGCTCGGTGGCGGTCGGCGTGCCGGCGCGGGTGATCCGGGACCGGCGGGCGGCCGCGGCCGAGGTGAGCGCGAACCAGGCCGCCCTGGCCGACATGGCCGCCAAGCTGCGGGACACCGGCGCCGGCGCGCATCAGCCGCGCACCTCCGCGTAGGCGGCGGCGGTCCGGGCGGCGACCGCGGGCCAGCCGAACTCGGACTCCGCACGCCGCCGGGCGTGCCGGGCCATCCGGGCGGCGCGGCCCGGTTCGGTGAGCAGCCGGTGCACCGCCGCCGCGATCGCGGCGGGGCTCTCGGGAGCGAACCGCAGCCCGGTGCGGCCGGGAGCCACCAGCTCGCGCAGGCCGCCGGTGTCGGAGACGGCGACCGGGGTGCCGGCCAGCTGGGCCTCCAGGGCGACCAGGCCGAACGGTTCGTAGAGCGACGGGACCACCACCACCGCGGCGCCGGCCAGCACCCGGTGCAGCGGCTCACCGTCGACGAAGCCGAGCCAGCGGATCCGGCCGGCGACCCCGTACCGGTGCGCCCGGTCGTGCTGTGCCGCGGCCAGTGGGCCGGCGCCGGCCACCACCAGCTCGATGCCGGGATGCCGGCCGGCCAGCAGCGGCAGCGCCTTGATCAGCTCCTGCAGGCCCTTCTCGTGCACCAGCCGGCCGGCGAACGCGATCCGCGCCGGGTGCCGCTCGCCGGCGGCGCCGACCGGGCCGGCTGCGCTCCCCGGTGCCACGCCGTTGCCGATCACCCGCGGCACGGCCGGCAGCTCGAACACCCGCCGGGCGTGCTCGGCCAGGTAGCGCGAGCAGGCCAGCACCGCGTCCGACCGGGCGCACATCCGCCGTTCCACCCGGTGGATCCGCCGCTGCAGGCCGGTGGTCAGCCAGCCCTGCTGGCGGCCCACCTCGGTGGCGTGCAGGGTGATCACCCGGGCGGCCCCGGTGCGCCGGGCGAGCAGCTCGGTGGCCGCGGCGGCCAGCCAGTCGTGGCCGTGCACCACGTCCGGGCGCCAGCCGGCCAGCACCTCCCCGGCCGCGTCGGCCAGCGACCGGGCGCCGGCCCGGGCCTGCTCCAGCAACGGCCCGTCCGGCAGCCGGGCGGTGCGCCGCACCAGCACCGGCCCGGCCCGCTCGGTGACCGGCCGCGGCCCGGTGCCCAGGGTGAGCACCCGGACGTCGTGGCCGAGCTCGGCCAGCTGCGGGGCGAGCATGCCGACGTGCCGGCCCAGCCCACCGACCAGCAGCGGCGGGTACTCCCAGGACACCTGCAGCACGCGCACCATCAGGGCATTTCCATCGTCTCGGCCCGCTGGATCTCGCCGAGTGCCCGGTCCACGAAACCGGCCAGCGGCTCGGCCTGCCGGCCGGCCAGCTCGGCGATCAGCAGGCTGGCGTGGGCGGCCAGCGCCCCGACCCGCGGCGCCTGCGCCCCGAGCCACGGCGTCTCCGCCTCGGCCACGCCCAGCGAGGTGAGCAGCACGACGAGCACGGCGTCCGGGGCGGTGTGCGGCCACCACGCGGCACCGGCGCGGCTGGTGTCGGCCAGCAGCTGCCGGGCGTCCGTGCTGTCGACGCCGTCCGGGTGCACCACCTCCAGCAGCTGCCGGATCACGCCGGCCTGCACGATCGACAGCTGGGCCGGCTCCAGCGCGGCGAGGGCGGCGGCCGCCTCGGCGAACCGTGCCGGGTCGCGCTCGGCGGCCGCCGTCGCCGCCGCCAGCACGGCCGCCCTGATCGCCGCCGGGGTGGTCTGCCTGCTCATGCGCGCTCCTTCGGGACCGGGACGGCCGGGGGTCGGTCGCACCCGACGCTAGCGGCAGCCACCGACAGGAACCGGTCAGAGCTGCCGGGCGTCCAGGTGACCGAACGCCCCGTCCAGCGCGCGCAGCCGGGCGGCGAGTTCCGCCCCGGTGCCGGCGGGCAGCGCGTCGGCCAGCTCGTGGAACCGCGCCGCGTGCTCCCGCGCGCGCTGCCAGGCGTAGCCGGCGGCGGAGTCGCGGGTGATCATGAACGCCCAGTCGCTGGAACTGGCCAGCAGCGCCTCCCGGGCCAGCTGGTCCAGCACCGGGTCGCGGGCCGCGAACCCGTCGCCGCACCGCTCGTCCAGCACCGTGAACAGCCGCTTCTGGATGCCGGCCAGCTCCTCGTTCAGCGGGGTGACCTGGTCGTTGTCCCAGATCCGCCAGTCCTTGCCGGCGCCCCAGGACGAGGTGGGCAGCTCGACCGGGCCGCCGACCAGGCCGGCCGCCGCGGCGCTGGCCAGCGTGGTCAGCCGGACGCCGGCCTGCGGCAGCATCCGCAGCACGGCGGCCAGGAACTGCGGTCCCTCGTACCACCAGTGCCCGAACAGCTCGGTGTCGAAGGCGGCCACCACCAGCCCGGGCCGGCCCTGCCGCTCGGCCAGCTCGGCCAGCCGCCGCACCACCGCGGCGGTGAAGTCGCGGGCATCGCGCAGCACCGCGGCCGCGGCGCGGTCCGGCAGCCACGGCGCCTTGTCGTCGCGGCCGGTCACCCGGGCCGGCCGGAAGCCCAGGTCGTCGAGCGCGTGGAAGTCCCGGTACGCCGGCCCCGCCGGGTAGCCGGTGCGCGAGGACCAGATCCGCTCGGCGACGGGCAGGTCCCGGCCGAAGGCGAGCACGCCGGTGTCGCCGACCGGCCGGGCCAGGCCGGTGTCGCCGCGCAGCGCCGGGCCGTCCACCACGAAGTGGCCGATGCCGTGCCGGGCGTACCGCTCGGCCAGGCCGGGGGCGTAGCCGCACTCCGGCGCCCAGATGCCAGGCACCCGCCGGCCCAGCCGCAGCTCGGTGTCGGCCAGCCCGGTGCGCAGCTGCGCGTCGGCGAACCGCTCGGTCAGCAGCGGCAGGAACGGGTGCGTGGCCGGCCCCGACAGCAGCTCGATCACCCCGGCGTCGATGAGCGGCCGGAGCGTGCCGGTCAGCCCGCCGGTCAGCCAGCGCGCCTCCAGGTCGGCCAGGCACGCGGTGGCCTCCCGGTGCTCCCAGCCGGCCAGCCCGGCCATCCCGGGACGGGTGGCCAGCTCGCCCGCCCGCAGCTGCCACCGGCCGGCCCAGCCGTGCAGCTCGGCCAGGCAGTAGGGGTCGTCCAGCATCGCCGCGACCACCGGGGTGACGCCGAGGGTCAGCACGTCGCGGTGCCCGTGCCGGGCCAGCTCGTCGAGCACCGCGACCACCCGGCGCCAGGAGCCGGTGAAGGCCTGGTGCAGCCACTCCTCGCCGACCGGCCAGGCGCCGTTGTGCGCCACCCAGGGCAGGTGGGTGTGCAGCACCAGGGCGAACGAGCCGACCGGCCTCATGCCGGTCGAGCCAGCACGATCAGGTCCAGGCCGGCGCCGGGATCGCCGGGGCCGACCGCGAAGTCGGCGGCGGTCACCGAGCCGACGTCGGCCGCCAGCTCCGGCGACCAGCCGGACGGCGGGGTGCGCAGCTGCGCGGCGACCAGGCCGCCGTGCCGGCGGTCCAGGCGCGCCAGTCGCGATCCGGCCCGCAGCCCGAGCAGCTCGCTCACCGCGAAGCCGTGGCCGGCCACCAGCGCGATCAGCTCCTCGGCGTCGAACTCCCTGACGTGGAAAGGGTTCTCGGGCTTCTGCCCGCGCGCCAGGCCGGGGGAGAAGGTGAGCCGGTTCGGGGTGCTGAGCGCCAGCAGGCCGTCCGGGCGCAGTACCCGCCGGCACTCGGCCAGGAACTGCGCAGGGTGCCAGACGTGCTCGATCACCTGCAGCGAGACCAGCGCGTCGGTGCAGCCGGTGCGGAACGGCAGCGCGGCCAGGTTGGCCCGGCAGGCCCGCAGCCCGGGGTGGGCCCGGCCCAGGTGGTCGGCCGTCGCGGCGTCGTAGTCCAGCGCGCAGGTGAGCCGGTAGCGGCCGGACAGCAGCCGAGCGCCGTACCCCTCGCCCGCGCCGACCTCCAGCAGGACGTCCCCGGCCAGCCGCCCGGCCAGGTAGGAGTAGGCGGCCTCGTGCCGGCGGAACCAGTAGTTCTCGCTCGCGATGCCGGGCAGCGTCCGCTCCCCGGTCAGCGTCAGGGCTGCGGTGCTGGCCGTGTCGATCGGTTCCTCCCTCGGCTGCCGGACGCGTCCGGACACGATAACCCGGTCCCAGCCAGCGGAACGGCCGGTCAGTCGTTGAACCGGTCCAGCAGCCCGGCCAGCGCGTGCACGTCGGCGGCCGGCCAGCTCGCCACCCGACCGGCCACCACCCGCAGCTGTGCCCGGGTGGCCTCGGCCAGCAGCCGGCGCCCCTCGGCCGTGACGGTCAGCTCCGTCCCGTCCCGGCCCTGCCGCTCGCCCCGGTGCAGGTAGCCGTGCCGTTCCAGCGCGGTGAGCTGCCGGCTGATGGTGGACTTGTCCAGCCCGTAGAGGCTCGCCAGGTCCGCCGCCCGGCTGCCGGGGTTGCCGTCGAGGTAGGCCAGCAGGGTGTGCCCGACGAAGCTCAGCGGGCCCGGCGCGCGGGCCCGGGCCCGGCGCGAGACCAGGGCCAGGTTGGCGTAGATCCGCTCGATGTCCCGTTGCCGTGTCACGCGCCACCCTCCGCGGCGGAATGCGTCTCGCCGAGTTGCAGTTTACAACTGATGTACGGCTAGTTGTATAGCGCAACTCGAAGGCTTGCGAGGTGTTCGACGCATGTCCACCCATTCCGCCACCGGAGCCGCGCCGCTGGGCCGGCGGGGACGGCTGTTCGCCCGCCAGCCGGGCCTGCGGCACCTGCTGCCGCACCTGCTGGTGCCGGTCTACCTGGCGCTCGGCATGGCGCTGGCCTACCTGGGCGGCTTCCACCGGGCCGAGCCGCATCACCTGCCGGTGGCGGTGGTCGGCAGCTCGCCGCCGTCGGCGGTGCTCGCCACCACCATCGGCGACCGGGCCGGCGCGCAGCTGGCGGTGCGCACCGTGCCGGACGCCAGCACCGCCCGGGCGCAGGTGCGGGCCGGAACGCTGACCGCCGCGTACCTGCCCGGGCCGGGCAACCCGACCGTGATCGTCGACTCCGCCGCCTCGCCGAGTGCGGCCCAGGTCGCCGAGACCGTCTTCGACCAGGTCGCGGCGACCGCCGACCGGCGGCTCACCGTGTCGGACCTGGAGCCGTTGCCCGCCACCGACCTGCAGGGCAGCAATCTGTTCTTCCTGCTGGTCGCGCTGACCGTGGGCGGCTACACCGCGGCGGCCACGCTCGGGGTCGCCGGCGCCGCGGCCCGGGTGCCGTACTGGCTGCGCTCGCTGCTCGGGGTGCTGGTGGCCGGGGTGATCGCGGTGCTCGGGGTGACCGTCGCCGAGCCGGTGGTCGGCGCGGTGCACGGCCACTTCGGCGAGCTGGTGCTCCTCGCCTGGCTGTACGTCGGCGGCGTGGCCCTGTTCGGCAGCGCCCTGCACGCCTTCTTCGGCAGGCTCACCACCGCGGTGCTGGTGACGCTGTTCGTGATGCTGAACTTCACCTCCTCCGGCGGCGTGTTCGACGGGCGCCTGCAGGCCGGGGTCTTCTCCGGGCTGGCCAACGTCTGGAACGGGTCGGCGTTCCTGCGCGCCGGCCGCGGCCTGCTCTACCGGGGCGGCACCGGGGTGGGGTACGGCCTCTGGGTGCTGGCCGGCTGGCTGGCGGCGGGCGTGCTGCTGGTCGCGACGGCGGCCCTGGTGGACCGCCGTCGGGCCGAACTGGCCGCGCTCGCGACGGCATATCGGCAGGAGGCCGAGCAGGAGGAACTGGACGAGGGCGTGGCCGCCTGACCGGCCCGGCGGGGTACGGGCTACAGCTCGACCCGGCCGACCGCCGCGCAGGTGAGCGAGCCGAACCAGACCACGCCGTCGCGCTCGCGCACCCCGCTGCACATGTAGAGCTCGTCGGACGGCTGCTGCAGGTCGTGCACCAGCCGTCCGTCGGCGTCGAAGGCCTGCGCCCACACCGTCCGGCCCTCGCGCGGCTGCAGAGCCTCCGGCAGCGCCCAGGCCAGCCGGCGCAGCGCCGGGTGCCGGGGCAGCAGCAGGTCCAGCACCCGGTTGCGGGCCGAGGGCAGCGCCACCCAGCACAGCCCATCGCTGCCCAGGGCGATGTTGTCGCAGAAGCCGGGCAGGTTCTGCACGTACGGTTCCCGCCGGCCCTGCCGGTCGCCGGTCAGCCAGAGCCGCTCGACGCTGTAAGCCCCGGTCTGGGCGAAGAGCAGGCATGACTCGTCGGCGGCCAGCGCGACGCCGTTCGGGAAGTGCAGGCTGTCCAGCAGCACCTCCACCGGGCCGCCGGGGCGGTGGCGCAGCAGCCGCCCGGTGCCGGCGTGCTCGAGCAGGTCGCCCTTGTACTCCTCGACGCCGAAGTGCCGGGAGCTGTCGGTGAAGTAGATCGTGCCGTCCGCGGCCACCGCGCTGTTGTTGCAGAACCGCATCGGCTGCCCGTCCACCTGACCGACCAGCACCTCGACCCGGGCCCCGGCCGGATCGTGCTCGTCCGGCCAGACCCGCAGCAGCCCCCGTCGCACGTCGCAGACCACCAGGCCGCCCTCCGGGTGCAGCTCCACACCGAGCCCGCGGCCGCCGGTGTGCGCGACCGTGGCGATCCGGTGCCCGTCGGCCGAGATCCGCAGGATCCGCCCGTCGTCCACGGCGGTCAGCACCGAGCCGTCGGCGTCGATCACCACGTCCTCGCTGGAGGTGCCCGGCAGCCGGATCACCCGGAGCACGAAGCCCCGGTCGCCGCGCCGGGCCCGGGCGCGGGGTGGCGCGGTCGGCGGCTGCCAGCGGGCCGGGCTGCGGAGCGCGGTGTGCCGGGTCATATCGACTCCCGTCCTCGGGTTGTACGAGAATGCAGCTACGAGCGCGGCGGCCGGCTGCCGGGCGCCGTTCCGGCCCGGAATCGTGCGGTTCCGGGTGAGCAGGTTCACCCTGCCACCATCGGATCGCCTTGGCTACTGATGGGTAACATCGGGACGACGCGGCGGCCGTGACGCCCGGCAGATCACCGACCTGCACCATCGTCGAACAAGTAAGGACGAAGCACACGTCATGAACATCGTTGTCCTCATGAAGCAGGTGCCCGACACCTACGCCGAGCGCAAGCTGAACCCGTCCGACAACACCCTGGACCGGGAGGCCTCCGACGCCGTCATCAACGAGATCGACGAGTACGCGATCGAGGAGGGCCTGCGGCTGAAGGAGGCCCACGGCGGTGAGGTCACCATCCTGACGATGGGTCCCGACCGCGCCACCGAGTCGATCCGCAAGGCGCTGTCGATGGGTGCCGACAAGGGCGTGCACGTGGTGGACGAGGCCCTGCACGGCTCCTGCGCGATCACCACCGCCAAGGTGCTGGCCAAGGCGCTCGGCACCCTGGAGTACGACGTGGTGATCGCCGGCCTGGAGGCAACCGACTCGCGGCTGTCCGTGGTGCCCGCCCTGGTCGCCGAGGCGACCGGCCTGCCGCAGCTGTCCGGCGCCCGCAAGGTCACCGCCGACGGGAGCACCCTGAGCATCGAGCGGGTCACCGAGACCGGCTACGACGTCGTCACCGCCAGCACCCCGGCCGTGCTGAGCGTGGTGGAGAAGATCAACGACCCGCGCTACCCGTCCTTCAAGGGCATCATGGCCGCCAAGTCCAAGCCGGTGCAGGCGCTGAGCCTGGCAGACCTGGGCCTGGCCGCCGACGAGGTGGGCCTGGCCGCCGCGACCACCGTGGTCGACTCGTTCGAGGAGGCCCCGCCGCGCAGTGCCGGCACCGTGGTCAAGGACGAGGGCACCGGCGGCTCCGCGATCGCCGACTACCTCGCCAGCAAGAAGCTCGTCTGAGCCCGCCGAGTCACGACTCCCAGATACCGATAGGAATTCACGATCATGGCTGAAGTTCTGGTACTCATCGATTCGGCGAACGGCACCCTCAAGAAGTCCGCGACCGAGCTGCTGACCGCGGCCCGCTCGCTCGGGGAGCCGTCGGCCGTCGTGATCGGCGCGCCGGGCACCGCCGCCGCCGTCGCCGGCCAGCTGGCCGAGTACGGCGCCGAGAAGGTCTACGTCGCCGAGAGCGACGAGTTCGAGCAGTACCTGGTCGCCCCGAAGGCCGAGGTGCTCGCGCAGCTGGCCGGCCAGGCCGGCCCGGCGGCGATCCTGGTCGCCTCCACCCCGGAGAACAAGGAGATCGCGGCCCGCACCGCGTTCAAGATCGGTTCCGGCTTCCTGGCCGACGCGGTCGAGATCGGCGAGGGCGGCTCGGTCACCCAGTCGATCTTCGGTGGTGCGGTCAGCGTCTCGGCCCGGGTGGCCAAGGGCGCCCCGGTGATCAGCCTGCGGGCCAACTCGGTCGCCGCCAGCCCGCAGCAGGGCGCCGCCGAGCAGGTGCCGGTCGAGGTGTCCATCTCCGACGCGGCCAAGGGCGCCAAGATCATCGACCGGGTCGAGGAGGCCAAGGGCTCCCGGCCGTCCCTGCAGGACGCCTCGGTCATCGTCTCCGGCGGCCGCGGCGTCGGCTCGGCCGACAACTTCAAGGTCGTCGAGCAGGTGGCCGACACCCTCGGCGCAGCGGTCGGCGCGTCCCGGGCGGCCACCGACGCCGGCTGGGTGCCGCACACCATGCAGGTCGGCCAGACCGGCGTCACGGTGGCCCCGCAGCTCTACATCGCGCTCGGCATCTCCGGCGCGATCCAGCACCGGGCCGGCATGCAGACCTCGAAGACCATCGTCGCGGTGAACAAGGACCCCGAGGCGCCGATCTTCGAGCTGGCCGACTTCGGCGTGGTCGGCGACCTGTTCCAGGTGGCCCCGCAGCTCGCCGAGGAGATCGGCAAGCGCAAGGGCTGAGCCCGGCAGCGTCCACCAGCGACGCCGTCCGTGCCGGAACATCCGGTACGGGCGGCGTCGTTGTCGTCTCCGCCCGGCCGTGCCGTGCCGGGCGCCGCGCACAGTAAGGTTCTCCGAACGTGACCGTCGAGACCGACCCCGCCGACCGCTCCATCTTTGCGGCCAGCTACCGGGTGACCACGGTCGGCGTGCTGATGCTGATGACGATCATCGCGTTCGAGGCGCTCGCGGTGGCCACCGCGCTGCCGACCGCGGCCCGCAGCCTGCACGGCCTGGCGGCCTACGGCTGGGCGTTCACCGGCTTCCTCATCACCAGCGTGATCGGCATGGTCGTCTCCGGCCTGCGCACCGACCGGCGCGGGCCGCGGTTGCCGCTGCTGGCCGGGCTGGGGCTTTTCGTGGCCGGCCTGGTGGTGGCCTCGCTGGCCGGCAGCATGTGGCTGCTGGTCCTGGCGCGGGTGGTGCAGGGCCTGGCGGTCGGGCTGCTGATCACCGCCATGTACGTCGTGATGGGCGAGGTCTACCCGAGCACGCTGCGGCCCCGGATGCTCGCCGCGCTGGCCACCGCCTGGATCCTGCCCGGCCTGGTCGGGCCGATCGTCGCCGGCTGGATCACCGAGCAGCTGTCCTGGCGCTGGGTGTTCGGCGGCCTGGCGCCGTTCGCGGCGGCCGGCGGCCTGCTGCTGCTGCCCGCCCTGCGCCGGCTGCGCAACGACCGGCGACAGGGCGGCGGCGACCCGCGGCGGGTGTGGTTCGCGGTGCTCACCGCGGCCGGTATCGCCGGCGTGGCCGAGATCGGCCAGCAGCAGAACGCGGCCAGCCTGCTGCTCGCCGTGGCCGGCCTGGCCGCGATGCTCTATGGCCTGCGCCGGCTGCTGCCACCGGGCACCGCCGGGTTCCAGGCCGGGGTGCCCGCCGCGATCGCGTTCCGCGGGGTGCTGGCCGGCGCGTTCGTCGGCATGGAGGTGCTGGTCCCGCTCACCCTGAGCGTGCAGCGGCACTACCCGCCGACGCTCACCGGCCTGCCGCTGATGCTCACCGCGATCACCTGGGCCGGCGCGTCCCAGCTGCAGGGCCGCTCGGCCGCGGTGCCGCGGGCGACCTTCGTAAGGCTGGGCCTGGCCTTGATCGCGGTCGCCGGCGTCGGCATGGCGCTGGTGGCCGCCCGGCTGGTGCCCGGCTGGGGCGCCTTCGTCGTCTGGCCGGTGGCCGGCGCCGGGGCCGGGTTCGCGCTCACCACGGTCAGCGCGGCCCTGATGGAGTTCACCACCGACGCCGACCGCGGCTCCGACTCGTCCTCGCTGCAGCTGGCCGACTCCTCGCTGTCGGCGGTCACCGCGGCCTACTCCGGCGCTCTGGTCTCGCTGGCCGCGCACGGCCGGCTCTCCTACGGCACCGGGCTGGCGGTCGCCTTCCTGACCATGGCGGTGCTGGCCGGGCTGGCGGTCACCCGGGCCGGCCAGCTGCGGCCCGGTCCGCGCCCGGTGCCGCGGGCCGGCGGTCCACGCTCCGGCCAGCGGTCCCGGCAACCGGCGGGCGCCTCGCCCGGTTCCGTAAGCTGAACCGCGATGCCCTACCTCGACCATGCCGCCACCACCCCGGTGCTGCCGGAGGTCATCGACGCGATGGCCACCGCCCTGGGCCGGCTCGGCAATCCGTCCTCGCTGCACACCTCCGGCCGGCAGGCCCGCCGGGCGGTCGAGGAGGCGCGCGAGTCGCTGGCCGCGCAGCTGGACGCCCGCCCGTCCGAGGTGATCTTCACCAGCGGCGGCACCGAGTCCGACAACCTCGCCGTCAAGGGCATCTACCTGGCCCGGCGGCAGGCCGACCCGCGCCGGCGCCGGGTGCTGATCAGCTCGGTGGAGCATCACGCGGTGCTGGACTCGGCCCAGTGGCTGGCCGAGCACGAGGGCGCCGAGCTGGTGCTGCTGCCGGTCGACGGCCACGGCCGGGTGCGGCCGGAGGCGCTCGCCGCGGCGATCGAGGACGATCCGGCCGCGGTGGCGCTGGTCAGCGTCATGTGGGCCAACAACGAGGTCGGCACCATCCAGCCGATCCGGCGGCTGGCCGAGCTCGCGCGCGAGCACGGCATCCCGTTCCACACCGACGCGGTGCAGGCGGTGGGCGTGCTGCCGGTGTCGTTCGCGGACTCGGGGGTGGACGCGATGACCGTCACCGCGCACAAGCTCGGCGGGGCGTACGGCACCGGCGCGCTGCTGCTCGGCCGTGGCGTGGCCTGCGCCCCGGTGCTGCACGGTGGCGGGCAGGAGCGGGAGGTCCGCTCGGGCACCCTGGACGTCCCCGGCGTGGTCGGCTTCGCCACCGCGATGGCGCTGGCGGTGGCCCGGCGCGACGGGCTGGCGGCCGGGCTGACTCGGCTGCGCACCGGGCTGGTCGACGGGGTCCGCGAGGTCGTGCCGGACGCGGTCCTGAACGGTGACCCGGTGCACCGGCTGCCCGGCAACGCCCACCTGTCCTTTCCCGGCTGCGAGGGGGATTCGCTGCTGATGCTGCTGGACGCCCGGGGTATCGAGTGCTCCACCGGCTCGGCCTGCTCGGCCGGGGTGGCGCAGCCGTCGCACGTGCTGCTGGCGATGGGCGCCGACGAGGCCCGGGCCCGCGGATCGCTGCGCCTGACCCTCGGCCACACCTCCACCGAGGCCGACGTGACCGCGGTGCTCGAGGCGATCGGCCCGGTCGTCGAGCGCGCCCGGCGGGCCGGCCTGGCCACCGAGCGGGTGTCGTCGTGAGGGTGCTGGCCGCGATGAGCGGCGGGGTGGACTCCGCGGTGGCGGCCGCCCGTGCGGTCGACGCCGGCTGGGACGTGACCGGGGTGCACCTGGCCCTGTCGAAGGCGCCGGCCACCCTGCGCACCGGCAGCCGGGGCTGCTGCTCGCTGGAGGACTCCCACGATGCCCGCCGGGCTGCCGACGTGCTGGGAATCCCCTTCTACGTATGGGATTTCGCCGAACGGTTCCAGGAAGACGTGATCGACGACTTCGTGGCCGAGTACGCGGCCGGCCGCACCCCCAACCCGTGCCTGCGGTGCAACGAGAAGATCAAGTTCGCCGCGCTGCTCGACCGGGCGCTGGCGCTGGGCTTCGACGCGGTGGTCACCGGCCACCACGCCAAGCTGGTCGACGGCGTGCTGGCCCGGTCGGTCGACGCGGCCAAGGACCAGTCCTACGTGCTGGCGGTGCTGACGCCCGAGCAGCTGCGGCACGCGGTGTTCCCGCTCGGCGACTCGACCAAGGCACAGGTGCGGGCCGAGGCCGCCGCCCGCGGGCTGGCGGTGGCCGACAAGCCCGACTCGCACGACATCTGCTTCATCGCCGACGGTGACACCCAGGCGTTCCTGGGCAGCCGGATCGGCAGCCGGCCCGGTGACATCGTCGATTCCGACGGCCAGGTGCTCGGCTCGCACCAGGGCGCGTTCGGCTTCACCGTCGGCCAGCGGCGCGGGCTCAAGCTCAGCCGGCCGTCGGCCACCGGCCAGCCGCGGTACGTGCTGTCGATCGAGCCGAGGACGAACACCGTGGTGGTCGGCGGGGCCGAGGAGCTTCGGGTGGACGTGGTGCGGGCCGAGCGCCCGGTCTGGCTCGCCGAGGCCGCCGCTGGACCGTTCGACTGCACCGTGCAGTTGCGGGCGCACGGGCTGACGTCGCCGGCCCGGATCGAGCCGGTCCCGGGCGGGGTGGTGGCCCGGCTGGCCGAGCCGCAGCGCGGTATCGCGGCCGGCCAGGCGCTGGTGATGTACGACGGTGACCGGGTGCTGGGCTCGGCCACCATCACCACCGCCGAACGGGTCGCGACAGCCGAGGGGGCGGCGACCGCCGAACGGGCCGCGACAGCCGAGGCGGCGACCGCTGAGCGGGCCGCGGATGCCCCGTCCCAGGCCACCCGGTGACCGGCGACAGGCCGTTCGGCTGGCCGGCCGGCATCGCCACCGGCGTCGGCTCGCTGCCCGGCACCGACCCGGCCGAGGCGCTCAGGCTGGTGCTCGGCGAGGTGGCCGGGCTGCCGTACCTGCCCGAGTTGCCGGCGCGTGGACTCGGCGCGGATCTGCTCGGGCGCGGCTGCGCGCTGCTGGTCGACCTGCCCATCGAGTGGCAGCCGCACGGCTGGACACTGACCAGCAGCCCCGGACGGGACCTGGCCCGCGCCCGCGACCACCTGGAGCGCGACCTCGACCTGCTCACCGAGCTGGCCGCCGGCGTCGGCGTGCTCAAGGTGCAGCTGCCCGGCCCGCTGACGATGGCGGCCGGCCTGGAGCTGCCGAACCTGCACAAGGTGCTGACCGACCACGGAGCCTTCCGCGACCTCGCCGGATCGCTGGCCGAGGGCGCCCGGCTGCACCTGGCTGAGCTGCGGTCCCGGCTGCCCGGCACCCGGCTGGTGCTGCAGGTCGACGAGCCGGGCCTGCCCGCCGTCCTCGCCGGCCGGGTGCCGACCCCGTCGGGCTACGGCACGGTGCGGGCGCTGGACCGGTCGCTGGCCGAGCCGGCCCTGGCCGAGCTGCTGGCGGCCGCGCCGGCCGGCTGCCGGGTGGTGCACTGCTGCGCGGGCGAGGTGCCGTACGAGCTGATCCGGGCGGCCGGCGCGGACGCGGTGAGCATCGACGCCGCGCTGCTCAGCGACGCCCGGCTGGACGCGGTCGGTGAGTTCGTCGACGCCGGCGGCGCGTTGTGGCTGGGTGTCGTGCCGGGCACGGACGCCGAGATCTCCCTTTCCGGCGCGCGGGAATCCGTGCGGCGCCGGTGGGCGCAGCTCGGCTTCGCGCCGGCGCTGCTGCCCGACCGGGTCGTGCTGACGCCGGCCTGCGGGCTGGCCGGCGCGAGCGCGGGGTACGCCCGGCGGACGATGTCGGTGCTGCGCGACACCGCCACCGCGCTGCGGGAGGACGCGGCCTAACCCGGGCTGGCCTCGATCGTGCCCGCACGGTCCCGGCGCACCCGCACCGGTTCCCCGGCGAAGCGCAGCCCGGTGACGTCGAGCTCGCTGAGGCCGGCCGGCCCGGGCAGCGGGCGAAAGTCCAGGACGCCGGCCGGCGCGTCCGGCCGGGGGCCGAGCAGGGCCGCGAACACCGCCACCGAACTGGCCGCCGACCACGCCTGCGGGCGGCAGGAGGCGGGATAGGGGATCGCCCGACCGGCTGTCCGCTGGTGGCCACCGTGCAGCTCGGGCACCCGGTAGCCGAACGAGTCGGCTGCCGCCAGCAGCCCCTCGACCAGGTCGGCCGCCACCTCGGCCGCGCCCGGCACCCCGTTGCCGGCCGCCGCGGCCAGCCCGCCGATCGCGATCGCGGTGTCGTGGGTCCACACCGAACCGGTGTGGTAGCCGAGCGGGTTGAAACCGACCGCGGCGCTCGACAGGGTGCGCAGCCCGAAGCCCGACGACAAGCCGGGACCGGCCAGCCGCCGCACCACCAGCGTCTCCTCGGCGGCGCTCAGCAGCCCGGTGCCGAGCAGGTGCCCGAGGTTGGAGGCGACCGCGTCCGCCGGCCGGCCGTCGCCGGCCAGTGCCATCGCCGGGTAGTCGCCGGCCGGGTCGCTGATCC
>Ga0335073_10005694_pt1 | contig 17484 bp, 15 predicted proteins | sample Lox_Sample_22_FD_207093 | JGI IMG/M metagenome (GOLD analysis project Ga0335073, IMG submission 207093) | Soil microbial communities from Loxahatchee National Wildlife Refuge, Florida, United States - Lox_Sample_2.2 | ecosystem: Environmental > Terrestrial > Soil > Wetlands | place: USA...
GCCGCCGACCCCGAGCTCGACTCCGCTGCCGGCGCCGCACTGGCCGCCAGCGCCAAGGATCGTCACGAGCATCAACTGGTCATCGACACCATGGCCGACGCCCTGCGTCCGTTATGCAGTGAGCTGACAATCGCGCCGACGCCGGAGCTGAGCCGCACCACGGCGCTGTGGCATCTCAGCACACCGATCAGCGGACGACTGCGCGATATGTCCACGACCGCAATGGATTTGACGCTGGCACTGCACCCCACGCCCGCAGTGGGCGGCGTGCCTGCCGGAGCCGCTGCAGACCTGATCAACGAACTCGAGGGCGATCGCGGCTTCTATGCCGGCGCGGTCGGCTGGTGCGACGCGGACGGTGACGGACGGTGGGTGGTGTCGATCCGCTGCGCGCAGCTTTCGGCCGATCGCCGCAGTGCACTCGCGCACGCCGGCGGCGGGATCGTCGCCGAGTCCGATCCTGATGACGAAGTTGCGGAGACCACAACGAAATTCGTCACTATCCTGACCGCGCTCGGAGTTTCGTTGTGAACGCGCGTATCCGGCGAGCCGTACCTGCCGACGCCGCGGCGATCACCGCCATGATCCACGGGCTCGCAGACTTCGAGCGCGCGGCCGACCAATGCACTGTCAACGAAACACAAGTCAGCACAGCACTTTTCAATGAGCACCCAACGCTGCGGGCACACGTCGCCGAGGTGGACGGCGAAGTCGCGGCGATGGCACTGTGGTTCCTCAACTTCTCGACCTGGGACGGCGTCGAGGGCGTCTACCTGGAGGACCTGTATGTGCGGTCACAATTTCGCCGGCTCGGGCTGGCCCGCGGGTTGCTGGCAGCGCTGGCCAGGGAATGCGTGGACAACGGCTACACCCGGCTGTCCTGGGCGGTGCTGAACTGGAACACCGACGCGATCGCCCTGTATGAGGCCGTCAGCGGTCAGCGGCAGGGCGAGTGGACCACCTACCGGCTGTCCGGCCCGGAGTTGGCGGAACTGGCTGGTCCGCGCTAGCCGCCGGCGACGATGCAGAGCGGAGCGATGCGGGGGCGAGCGGCGCTTATGGCCTGCCTCGCGCCACCCAGCGCACAGCGGGCGGACTGAAGAGCAACGCCAGCACGGTCAGCGCGATGACGCCCACCGGGATTCCGACCATAGCCCGGTGCGAACCCACCGCCAGGTACCACGCAACGGGCAGCAGCAATAACTCAGCGAATACCGCCAGTCCGCGGCCCCAACGCCTGCCAACCAGCAACGCGCAACCGGCAGCGAGCACAGCCGCGCCGACGAGAGCGAACCACGCTGCGGTGCCGAAGCCGTTGACCACCTGTTGGTCGGCACCGCCGAGTCCCCGGATCAGCAGAACAACAGCCAGAACCAGCCCCGTCGCGCCCTGCACAGCAACGATCGCGCCGGCGCCGCGCACACTGGCCGGGGGACGCGCGGTCACCGCCCCAGCCTAGTCACGCCGCTCCCGTAGGCTTTGGCATCATGCGCGCCGTGCTGATCGTCAACCCCACAGCGACGTCGACCACCACCGCGGGGCGCGACCTACTGGCGCACGCTCTGAAAAGCCGTCTGGAACTGACCGTCGAGCACACCCGACACCGCGACCACGGCGGTGAAATCGCACGGGCCGCGGTCAAGGACGGGGCTGATCTCGTCGTCGTGCACGGCGGCGACGGCACGGTCAGCAACGTGGTCAACGGCCTGCTCGGCCGCCCCGGGGACCTGCCCAACGGGCACGTCCCGGCGCTGGCGATCGTCCCGGGCGGCTCGGCGAACGTGACGGCGCGGTCACTGGGTATCCCACCAGGCCCGATCGACGCCACCAACCAGCTCATCTGGCTGCTCGACAGGTATGGCCAGGAAAAGAAGTGGCGCCGCATCGGGCTGATCGACTGCGGCGAGCAGTGGGCGATCCTGAACGCCGGTATGGGGGTCGACGCCGAGGCGGTGGCCAGGGTGGAGGCGAAGCGGGAGAAGGGCATCAAAGTCACTCCGACGCGCTATATCACCGCGGCGGTGCGCGCCACGTTGGCCTACTCCCGTCGCGAACCGAGGCTGACCGTCGAGCTGCCCGGACGTGAGCCGATCCCCGGGGTCCATTTCGTCTTCGTGTCCAACTCCAGCCCGTGGACCTACGCCAACGACCGGCCGATGTACACCAACCCCGGCACCACCTTCGAGTCGGGACTGGGCGTGTTCGGTGTCACCCAGTTGAAGGTGATTCCGAGCCTGCGACTGGTCGGGCAGTTCTTCTCCAAGCAGCCCAAGATCGAGGGCAAGCAGGTTGTTCGGGACGACGATGCGGCCTGTGTCCGGGTCAGCTGCGCCGGGGCTCCGATTGCCAGCCAGTTCGACGGTGACTACCTAGGCACACGGGAGCAGATGACGTTCCGGGCGGTTCCCAATGCGCTGGACGTCGTCGCACCGCCCGCCAAAATAAAGCTCTGACCAGCGAAAATCATTTGCCGAATGCCAAAAGCCTGGGCAAATTAGCGATGGGTGTAGTACAAACGATTAAGGGATTTGGTAACAGATCTCTGAAGTGAGATTGCCCACGGACCAACGAGCCGCCCTTGACATCTGTTGAGCCTGTGAAACGATCGAACGATTGCATGCAACGGTACGGAAACATTTCTTGTGCCTGCGTTAACAGACGAAGAAAATCATTCGTGCGCCCTGCTGCGCACACAGTGAGGAGTAACGACTAATGGATTGGCGCCACAACGCGGTCTGTCGCGACGAGGATCCGGAGCTGTTCTTCCCGGTTGGGAACAGCGGACCGGCTCTCGCGCAGATCGCTGACGCGAAACTGGTCTGTAACCGCTGTCCGGTGACCACCGAGTGCTTGTCCTGGGCGCTCAACACCGGACAGGACTCCGGGGTATGGGGCGGAATGAGCGAAGACGAGCGGCGCGCCCTGAAGCGTCGCAATGCCCGCACGAAGGCCCGCAGCGGAGTCTGACCCAAGCCATTAACGGTGCGGCCCCGACGAAAGTCGGGGCCGCACCGTTGTGTGCAGCCCTAAAGCGCGGCCCGGACGCGGCGACCGATCGGTACCCGCAACACCACATCGGTCCCCCCTTCGGGGGCGTCGTGCATCTCCAGCGAGCCGTCCAGCTCCGCGGACACCAGGGTCCGCACGATCTGCAGACCCAACCGGTCGGACTTCTCGACGCTGAACCCGTCGGGTAGGCCGCGGCCGTTGTCGTGGACCACCACGTCGAGCCAACGGGCCGAGCGCTCGGCACGAATCGTGACCGAGCCACCCCCGCCTGCGGGTTGCCGTGCCGCCGGGTCAAACGCATGCTCGATGGCGTTCTGCACGAGTTCGGTGATCACCATGATCAGCGCGGTCGCCCGGTCGGAGTCCAACACCCCGAGCATGCCCGTGCGATTGATCCGGATGGGGGTGTCCACCGTCGCCACGTCATTCATGATCGGCAGGATCCGGTCAATCACCTCGTCCAGGTTGACTTCCTCGTCCACCGACATCGACAGCGCATCGTGGACCAGCGCGATCGATGACACCCGTCGTACCGACTCGATGAGTGCCTCGCGGCCCTCGGCGTTAGTGGTCCGGCGGGCCTGCAGGCGCAGCAGTGCCGCAACGGTCTGAAGATTGTTCTTCACCCGGTGGTGAATTTCCCGGATGGTGGCGTCCTTGGAGATCAGCGCGCGGTCTCGGCGTTTGACTTCGGTGACGTCGCGAACCAGGACCGCTGCGCCCGCTGTGGAGCCGTGCACGACCAGCGGCAGCGTTCGCAGCAGGACCGTCGCGCCGCCGGCGTCGACCTCGATGCGCATGCTGGCCCCACCCGCCAGCGAGTTGAGCACGTGCTCGGCGAGCTCTCGGGCTTCGAACGGGTCGGAGATCAGCGGGCGGGTGACCGCAATCAGGTTGTGGCCCTCCAACTCCGAGGTCAGTCCCATCCGGTGATAGGCCGATAGCGCATTCGGGCTGGCGTACGAGACGACGCCGTTGACGTCGAGCCGGATGAAGCCGTCGCCTGCCCGTGGGCTGGAGCGCGAGATCGCGACATCCCCCACGTTGGGAAAGGTCCCTTCGGAGAGCATGGTGACGAGGTTCGCCGCGCAGTCGATGTATGCGGTTTCCAGCGGGCTGGATTTGTGGGTGTCGCCGACCGCTGTCTGATGGGTCAACACCGCGACCACCCGCTCGCCGTACCGTACCGGCACCGCTTCGATGTTCAATCCCGTCTGTTGCCACGAATACGGTTGACCCGCATCGCTTTCCAGAGCGATCGTGCCGGATTCGAAGGCCGCCGCGATCAGCGGCACAGTCTCGGCATCCAACACCCTGCCGACCACGTCTCGCAACAGAACAGTCGGGGCGGTATTCGGCCGGCACTGGGCGACACAGACCACCGAGCCGTCGTCGCGGCGGACCCACATCAGGTAATCGGCGAACGAAAGGTCGGCGAGCAGCTGCCATTCGCCGACCACCGTGTGCAAGTGGTCGACGGCGCTGCCCGGCAAGACGGTGTGTTCGGCAAGCAGGTCACCGAGAGTGGACATCGGCGACTCCCGCCACGAGGTGCAGCCGGGCCAATGGCTAGCTGATCACGGCGATAAGGTCGCCGGCCTGGATGACGTCTCCCACCGAAACACTGACCTTGCTGACGGTGCCGGCAACCTCGGCCAGGACGGGGATCTCCATCTTCATCGATTCCAGCAGCACCAGGGTGTCGCCCTCGCCGATCTGGTCGCCCTCGCTCACCACGACTTCGAGCACGCTGGCCACGATCTCTGCCCGGACGTCCTCGGCCATCATCACCCCGTTCGTTACCCAGCCGCTGTTGGGAAGATTCTGCTGCTCTATCGAACCACAGTCAGTTGCCCAGGTTGCGAGCGAGTGAGTCCTGGCGGCGGGTCGTGCCTGGGTCGACGGCGCAGGTCGGCGGCCCGATTGGGCGCGAAGAGGGGGCGTGGCTGATATCGCGGAGGTCTCAGTAAGCAAACTCCAAGATTACTAAGCGAACCTATAGAGTCCTGCCTGTGATCGTGTCGTGTTGTTTTTGTGACATTTGAGCAGCATTGTGTCCAGAGTGATTGGAGTGTCTGATGCACATATTGTGAATCAGCCGAATCTGAGGGGAATTCCGTTGTCCGAGAACACCTTTACGAATCCAACAGCTCGACACCCGAAGACCCGAGTGAAGGTCGGCATCGGGGCTGCACTGGCAGCAATCGCCACTTTCGGGGTCTGCGCCGGGGTTGCCTCGGCCGCTCCCCAGCAACCATTCCTTGCTGACGATCCATTGCCCGTTCCAGGTGCGGGGGGCATCGGCGGGGCCGGCGGCGCGGTGAACATCGCCAATTCGCTGTTCGGTTCGCTGAGCGGGCTGATGAACAACATCATCCCGGGCACCGGGGACCTGTTGATGCCAGCCAGCAGCGCCCTGTCGGGGGGTGGCGTCGGCGGTGGAATGCCTGGCTCGCTCCCGGGCGCAATGCCCGGCATGGCAGGCGGACTCCCGGGCGGAGTGCCCGGCATGCCCGGTGGGTTGCCGGGTGGAGTGCCCGGCATGCCCGGTGGGTTGCCAGGCGGAGTGCCCGGCATGCCCGGCGGCTACCCCGGCGGGCTCCCTGGCGGGCTGCCCGGCGGACTTCCCGGCCAGACACCCGGCTATCCCGGTGGCCTGCCGGGACAGCTGCCCGGCGGTCTGCCCGGACAAATCCCGGGTGGGCTGCCCGGCCAGGCGCCCGGTTTCCCCGGCGGACTTCCCGGCCAGACGCCCGGTTTCCCCGGCGGACTTCCCGGCCAGACGCCCGGTTTCCCCGGCGGACTTCCCGGCCAGAACCCCGGTTTCCCCGGCGGACTTCCCGGCCAGCTGCCGGCGCTACCGGGGCAGGCGCCAGCGCTGCCCAGTGGTCTGCCGGGACTGACAGGGGTAGGGGCGCCCGGACAACCGCTGCCGGTGCAGCCTGCCGCGATCGTGCCGGTCGGCTCCGGGTCGATTGCGTAGCCCCCGGGCTACGCAATACCCCGGCGCATGGAAGACTGACCTGCAAGTACATCTGCGAGGAGGATCAGTCATGGCCAAGCGCGGCCGCAAGAAGAAGGACCGGAAGTACAGCAAGGCCAACCACGGTAAGCGCCCCAACTCTTAGTTGGTTGGGGCTGCTACCGGCGGATGATCGTCGTCCGGCTGATCTCCAGCCGTAACCGCTCCCGAAGGCCCTCCGGGGCCCTTTCACCACTGCACTTGGTCCCGATCAAGGTCTTGAGGCGCTCCTCGAGTTCATGCAAGTGCTCACACGGCGGGCATTCGTCGAGGTGCTTGCGGAGCTTCTCTCGCACCTCGGGTTTGCATTCACCGTCGATAAACTCCCAGACCATAGCGATCAGTTCGGCGCACTCGGCCTTGATCTGCGGGGCTGCTTCTGCCGAAGACTCATCGTGGCCCGACGTGGGCGGGAACTCGGTCACGACGACACCTCCTCAGGCGCCTGGCCACGGATGAAACCGCGATCCTTGGCCACATCGGCCAACAACTCACGGAGCTGTCGCCGGCCGCGATGCAGTCGCGACATCACCGTCCCGATCGGCGTATCCATGATCTCGGCGATCTCTTTGTACGGGAAGCCCTCGACGTCGGCGTAGTAGACCGCCATCCGAAACTCTTCGGGTAATGCCTGCAGCGCCTCTTTGATTTCGGTGTCCGGCAACGCCTCGAGCGCCTCGACCTCGGCAGACCTCAGCCCGGTCGAGGAGTGCTCGGCGGTGGCGGCCAACTGCCAGTCGGTGATCTCGTCCGTCGGATATTGCGCGGGTTGGCGCTGCTTCTTCCGGTAACTGTTGATGTAGGTGTTGGTCAGGATGCGGTACAGCCACGCCTTGAGGTTGGTGCCCTCTTTGAACGAGCGAAAGCCCGCGTAGGCCTTGACCATGGTCTCCTGCAGCAAGTCCTCGGCATCGGCTGGATTGCGGGTCATCCGCAGCGCGCCGCCGTATAGTTGATCCAGCAGCGGAATCGCGTCGCGCTCGAATCGCGCGGTGAGCTCCGCGTCAGTTTCCGCCGAACGGCTGCGCGGCTCGGTCGCGCTATCGATGTCGGCCATATTGGGTAACGCAGTCCCTTCTGTCGCGATGCCAGTGAACAGGTCCATCAACACCGGACCCTGCTGGCACCCGGCCAACTGCTCTTTGCCGATAAGGCTCGTCGCCGTTGACACCCGACTCCCCCTTTCCCCAATCTAAAGGCTGCGACCGACAGTGTCTGCTTCGCACCTCTCAACAGTAAGAATCGCCGCGCTATTTCCGGTGCATTTCCGCCGGCGACGCCCACGCAATCCAGGCCGCCGATTCAGGCCGAATGTGAGCAGCGTTACTGTGACGCTCATGTCCCTGAAAGCCAAGACCATGTTCATCTCGGGTGCCAGCCGCGGAATCGGCCTGGCCATCGCCAAGCGGGCCGCCCAGGACGGCGCCAACATCGCGCTGATCGCCAAGACCGCCGAGCCGCATCCGAAACTGCCCGGCACGGTGTTCACCGCCGCGAAAGAGCTCGAAGAGGCGGGCGGTCAGGCGCTGCCGATCGTCGGGGACGTCCGCGACCCGGATTCGGTCGAGGCCGCGGTCGCCAAGACGGTCGAGCAGTTCGGCGGCATCGACATCTGCGTGAACAACGCATCGGCGATCAACCTGGGATCGATCACCGAGGTGCCGATGAAGCGGTTCGACCTGATGAACGGCATCCAGGTGCGCGGCACCTATGCGGTGTCTCAAGCGTGTATCCCGCACCTGAAGGGACGGGAGAACCCGCACATCCTGACGCTGTCTCCGCCGGTTCTACTCGGAAAAGAGTGGTTGAAGCCGACGGCGTACATGATGGCCAAGTTCGGCATGACGTTGTGCGCGCTGGGCATGGCCGAGGAGCTGCGCGACGAGGGCATCGCCTCGAACACGCTTTGGCCGCGCACGCTGGTGGCGACCGCCGCGGTGCAGAACCTGCTCGGCGGCGACGAGGCGATGGCCCGTGCGCGAAAGCCGGAGGTGTACTCCGACGCCGCCTACGTCATCCTCAACAAGCCGTCCCGCGAATACACCGGCAACACGCTGCTGTGCGAAGACGTGCTGGTGGAGTCGGGCGTCGCCGACTTGTCGGTGTATGACTGCGTGCCGGGCGGGAAGCTCGGCGTCGACTTTTGGGTGGATGGCGTCAACCCGCCGGGGTACAAGCAGGCCTAGGTCGTGATCGCAAGCGCGGCGGAGCCGGGCGCAGCGGGTCACGACGGTCAATAGACGTGGTGGGCGCTGCGACACCGGCGCTTGCGGCCCTGATTGCTGCCGGTGTGCCGCACGAGGTCGTCAAGTTCGATCACGATTCGCGGGAACGCTCGTTCGGCGTGGAAGCGGTCCATGCGTTGACCAAAGCCGGCGACATCGCTGCGGAGCAGATCTATAAGACCTTGATCATCGCGGTGCCCGACGGGTTCGCCGTCGCGATACTGCCGGCGGCGTCGACATTGTCACTGAAAGCGGCTGCCGCGGCGCTGGGCGTGCCAAAAGCCGCGATGGCCGAACCCGCTGCCGCCCAGCGCGCCACCGGCTATGTGCTCGGCGCTGTTTCACCGTTCGGACAGCGGGCGTCGCTGCCGACCGTCGTCGACTCTGGCGCACTGGCATGGGATCGGGTGTATTGCAGTGCGGGCCGGCGCGGATGGGACGTCGCGGTCGCGCCTCGCGACCTGATTAGGCTGACCGACGCGGTGACTGCGGCGATTCGGGCCTAAACTCCCGCTGCTTAAAGGGCATGCTGTTCGCACCGCAGCTAAGCGGCAGCCGACGGGCTGGACCTTGTGCCCTGTTTAAGCCTGGTGCCAAGAGAGATGCACTAAGCGAATGAGCTGCTCGCGGCGCTCGATGCCGAGCTTGGCGAAGATGCGATAAACGTGTCCCTCCACCGTCCGCACTGAGACCGAAAGTCTTTCGGCGATCTGGCGATTGGACAAGCCAGCCGCAGCCAGCATCGCGATCTCGCGTTCACGGTCGGTAATCGGCAGCGGTTGGGCCGCGGAATGGACTGCCGGTGTTCGTATTTCGTACTTGCTGGCCAGCCAGTGCGCGCGAGTCGACGACTCCAATTCCTTGCCACGCTGGCGTGTGCGCGCGTGTTCGCGCGCCGCCTGGGCCGCCGCGTCGGCGGCGAGCGCCACCGCGCCCATGTCGGCGAACCGGTTGGCCGCGGCGTCGAGCACATCACCGTCGTGGTCGGCCAGGCCGCGAGCGTGCTCGGCGATCGCCTCCGCCATCGCAGTGTTGAGTGTCGTGGCCAGCTCGGCCAGTCTCTCGGTTTGCGAAGGGTCATCGAACCGCACGGCGGTGTGCAGCGCGCGCATTTCGACGGCATACATCCCGGCCTGTCGCGCGATCTGTGCGGCACGCAGCGCATGTGTCTGCGCGGCCTCCGTCTGACCGACGGAGGCCCGCTCCCAGGCCCGGGCCAGCTCGAGTTCCGGCAAGAACACCGCGACCTGTGGTCCGTAGGCGTCTTCCGACCTGCGCAGCGCGGCCGCGGCGGCCGCACGGTTTCCCCGTGCGCCTTCAGCCTGCGTCGACAGGGCCGACACCAGCATCAACCAGCCGAACGGAGAACCACGCGACATCGCCGAGATCGAATCCTGAAAGGCAGCACACGCGGATGGCAGCGCACCACGGGCAAGGAGCACCAGTCCAACCATGGCGTTCCAGATGCCGTGTAACGCGGGCGCGCCTGCCGGTATCGCCGCATAGCGTTCCCAAGCCTGCTCGGCCGCCGGGAATTCCCCGGCCGCAGTCAAGGCCATGACCTCACCCCACCCGATAACCAGCCGTAGCGGTCCAGAGTGGCGGAGGTCGGCCGCCCGCAAACCCGCATCCGCTATGCGGTAAACGTCGCCAAACCGGCCGGCGAGCGCCAACGCACACGACGTCGCCACCGCCGCCCACAACGCCGCCAACGGCAACACATCCGATCCACACAACCTGGGGCCGGTCTCGATCGCTGTCGCAACATCCCCGGAGAAGAACGCAAACGAAACCTCCAGAGCCGTGACCAGAGCCACGACTGCTTCCGAATCGACACGATCCTTCACGTCGGCGAGCAACTGCCGGGCGGGCTCAACACGACCGCAAACCCAGAACAGATTCGCGGCACGCAGACAGCCCCAATGCACCATCGCCAACTCGTCGCCCTCATTGGGTTCGACCTCGGCGAGCACCGCCTCGGCTTCGTCGCCCCGACCCTGCCAACTCAGCGCCTCAGCAAGCACGATCGCGGCGGGCAGGCCAGCGCCGCGCTCGAGCGCGAATCGCGCCAGCTCCTCTCCGCAGGCGAAGTTCGACATGGTCATCGCGCTCGCCGCCGCATCGATGATCACGTCGAGGTCCGGTGACAGATCGCTTCGCATCATGAACTGCGCCAGCTGGATCCGGGTACGCACATCGGGCAACCCCGACCGCTGCCCGTTCGCCTCCAGATTCTTCTGAAGTTGTTGTGCCAGCATGCCATTGAGCTTTAGCGAACGCACCACACCGGCGTGTCGGATCGCCGCCTCACCCACGATGGGGTGATTCAGCCGCGCCACCGTGTTTGACCCGTCGGCAACCACCTGGATTACTCCCCGGCGCTCAAGTGCTCCCACCGCGTCGGGGTCGCAAAGCTCACGCAGAATCTGCCAGTCCAGCACCTCGGCCGCCGCCAGTATCTCGACCGCCTCCACTTCCTCCGGCGGGAAGGATTGCAGTTGAAACTCGAGCAGATCGTGAAGTTGGCGGTCGGCACGCAGCGCACCTCGAAGTTGCCAGCCCGCACCCGTGCGCACCAGCACCCCACCTTCCCGACCGCCGGTCAGCAGGCCGCGCAGCAGCAGCGGGCTGCCCGCGGTCCGGTCCTGTAACTCGTTGATCAGCCCGGTATCGACCGCGCCGCCGAGCACGGCGTGCGCGAGTGACTCGGTCTGCTCCCGGGTAAATGCTTCAACGCGCAGACTCAGCAACAACCGCTCTTTCAACAGCGCCGTTACCGCGTCGGGCACCGGGCCGCCGGAGCGGATCGTCACGATCAATCGCGCACTGCCGCTGGCCGCAAGTTGGTGCACCAACGTCGACGACAACGAATCGAGCAACTGCGCGTCATCGACGACAACGACCAGGTTCTCTTCCCGCTCCAGGGTTTTATGCGCGGACGCGAGCATGGCGGCCGGTTCCTGCGGTGCCTCAACCGTTACCGACCGAAAGAACGCGCCCAACGGCACCGTCGAGCCGGTTTGGGTGCCGAGCACATACCGTACCGTCGCACCACCCGACTCGAGCGTGTCGGCAAGCGCGCGAGCCAGCGTCGATTTGCCAACCCCGCTATCGCCGACCAACGCCACGCCATGGAACTTCGCGCCATCCTCGAGCGCTGGCAACGCTTGGCGCAGCTCCTTGTCGCGGGCCACTAACGGCCAACCGCTCTCCATCTGCACCGGACGTCGAACCTCCACCACCAGGTCTTTTCGCAGACGCTACGCTGAGCTCGCCCACGGTTCGCGCCAGATTTCGATTTCTCGAGCAAGTTTTCATTTACCCGCGTTAATTCGATACATGCTCTTAACTAAATTGTTTCCGTTGCAGGGTTTTTCGGCTTCGTCGGACTCTTAGACCACTGCCCTGGCGCAACTCATCCTGGCGTCAGATACTCGCAAAACGCCGACGGCACGGTTGCTGAGCGGGTCATCCTGGTCCGAGTCGGCGACTTCGCCGAGTTACATCCCGGGGCCAGCGCCGCCCACTAAGCGAATGAGCTGGTCGCGGTGGTCGATGTCGAGCTTGGCGAAGATGCGATAAACGTGTCCCTCCACCGTCCGCACCGAGACCGAAAGCTTTTCGGCGATCTGGCGATTGGATAAACCAGCCGCAGCCAGCATCACGATCTCGCGTTCACGGTCGGTAATCGGCAGCGGTTGGGCCGCGGAATGGACTGCGGGTGTTCGTATTTCGTGCTGGCTGGCCAGCCAGTGCGCGCGGGTCGAAGACTTCATTTCCTTGCCACGCTGGCGTGTGCGCGCGTGTTCGCGCGCCGCCTGGGCCGCCGCGTCGGCGGCGAGCGCCACCGCGCCCATGTCGGCGAACCGGTTGGCCGCGGCGTCGAGCACATCACCGTCGTGGTCGGCCAGGCCGCGAGCGTGCTCGGCGATCGCCTCCGCCATCGCAGTGTTGAGTGTCGTGGCCAGCTCGGCCAGTCTCTCGGTTTGCGAAGGGTCATCGAACCGCACGGCGGTGTGCAGCGCGCGCATTTCGACGGCATACATCCCGGCCTGTCGCGCGATCTGTGCGGCACGCAGCGCATGTGTCTGCGCGGCCGTCGTCTGGCCGACGGAGGCCCGCTCCCAGGCCCGGGCCAGCTCGAGTTCCGGCAAGAACACCGCGACCTGTGGTCCGTAGGCGTCTTCCGACCTGCGCAGCGCGGCCGCGGCGGCCGCCCTGTCCCCCCGCGCGCCCTCCGCCTGCGCGGACCACGCCCCCACCAGCATCAACCAGCCCGACGGAAAACCACGCGACATCGCCGAGATCGAATCCTGAAAGGCAGCACACGCGGCCGGCAGCGCACCCCGGCCAAGCTGGACGACCCCGAGCATCGCGTACACCATCGCGTTGGCGTCCAGCACGCCCGCGGCCATCGCGGCAAAGCGTTCCCATACCCGCTCGGCCGCCGGGAAATCCCCGGCCCAGGTCAACGCCGTGGCCTCAGCCAACCCGATGGTGAACCGGTGCGATCCCGATTCGCTGAGTGCGGCCGCCCGCAACCCCGCATCCGCTATCCGGTGAACGTCGCCAAACCGGCCGGCGAGCGCCGACGCGCACGACGTTGCCACCGCCGCAAACACCGCCGCCAACGGCAGCACATCCGATCCACACAACCTCGGCCCGGTTTCAATCGCTGTCGCAAGGTCACCGGAGAAGAACCCAAACGACACCTCTAGGGCCGTGACGAAAACGATGAAACCATCGGAAGCGAGGCGATTCTTCACATCGGCGAGTACCTGCTGTGCCCGCTCGACTTGCCTGCAGTTAAAGAACAGATTCAAGGCTCGCAGACAGCCCCACCGCACGATCGTCCACTCATCGGCACAGTCGGGCGGTTCAACGTCGGCAAGCACTGCCTCGGTCTCGTCGCCCTGTCCCCGCCAGCTCAGCGCCCTGCCAAGCACGAGCGCCGCCGGCAGACCACCGCCACGCTCGAATGCGAACCTCGCCAGCTCCTCTCCGCAGGCGAAGTTCGACATGGTCATCGCGTTCGCCGCCGCATCGATGATCAGGTCGAGGTCCGGCGGCAGATCGCTCCGGATCATGAACTGCGCCAGCTGGATCCGGGTGCGCACGTCAGGCAACCCCGACCGCTGTACTTCTGCCTCAAGGCGGTTCCGAAGTTGCTGCGCCAACAGGGTGGTGAGCTGGCGCGTGCGCACCATCCCAGCTCGTTGCATTGCCACGTCGCGCAGGATGGGGTGATTCAGCCGCGCCACCGTGTTTGACCCGTCGGCAACCACCTGGATTACTCCCCGGTGCTTGAGGCGTCCCACCGCGTCGGGGTCGCAAAGCGCACGCAGGATCTCCCAGTCCAGCACCTCGGCCGCCGCCAGTATCTCGACCGCCGCCAATTCCTCGGGCGCGGAGGATTGCAGTTGAAACTCAATCAGGTCGTAGAGTTGGCCCTCGGCGCGCAGCGCACCTCGAAGTTGCCAGCCCGCATCCGTGCACACCAGCACCCCACTTTCCCGACCCGCTTCCAGCAGGCCGCGCAGCAGCAGCGGGCTGCCAGCAGTTCGGTCCTGTAACTCGTTGATCAGCCCGGTATCGACGACGCCGCCGAGCACGGCGCGGGCGAGTGACTCGGTCTGCTCGCGGGTAAATGCGTCAAGGCGCAGACTCAGCAGCAATCGCTCTTTCAACAGCGCGGTTACCGCGTCGGGCACCGGGTCGCCGGAGCGGATCGTCACGATCAATCGTGCACTGCCGCCGGCGGCAAGTTGGTGCACCAACGTCGACGACAACGAATCGAGCAACTGCGCGTCATCGACCACGACGACCAGGTTCGCTTCTCGCTCCAGGGTTTGTTGCGCGGCCGCGAGCATGGCGGCCGGTTCCTGTGGTGTGTCGACCGTCACCGATCGATAGAACGCGCCCAACGGCACCGTGGAGCCGGTGTGGGTGCCGAGCACATACCGTACCGTCGCCCCGCTCGACTCGAGTGTGTCGGCAAGCGCGCGAGCCAGCGTCGATTTGCCAACCCCGCTATCGCCGACCAACGCCACGCCATGGAGCTCCGCGCCGCCGCGGAGTGCTGCCGAGGCTTGGCGCAGCTCCTTGTCGCGGGCCACTAACGGCCAATCGCTCCCCGTTTGCACCGGACGTCGAACCTCCACCGCCAGGTCTTTTCGCAGACGCTACGCTGAGCCCGCGCAAGGCGGTACTCGGTGACGATCGCGTCGCGTGCTGCGGGGCAGAATCCGTAGTATTGGGCGAAGGCGCAAAACGGTGAGGTTGTTCATGGTGCCACCTCGACTGTTGCTCCCGCGCCACACCGCCCTATGAGGCCATCGTCTCAGTGAGCCAGCGCGCGGACACGAGTAGTTGACTACCCGTCCACTAATCGACTTGTTCACGCCACCAGCCGGGCCCCGGCCCACCCTCGGCGGCGCCCGCAGAACCCGAACCGGGCTGGCAGTCTCGACGCGCCGTCTAAGCCGGGTCAACGCGTCGGGCCAACATGGTGTGCACGCTGTCGGCGAATGCGGCGGTGGTGAAGCAGGTCGGTTCGGCGAACTCCTCCAGGGTGACCGCGTCGTTCCAGCTGGCGTCGGCCGCGGCTCGCAGCAGCGGCTTAGTCATCGCCACAGCGTGTGCCGGCATGGCCGCGACGCGTGCGCACCACTCATCGGCGGCGGCGAGCAGCGCGTCGTGCGCGACGACCTGCTGTACGAGGCCGAGCCGCTGTGCTTCGTGGGCGTCGATGTGCTCGCCACGCAGGTAGTAGGCCAATGCACCCTGATAGCCCAGGTGACGGGTCAGCGCCCAGCTGGTGCCGACCTCGGGAAGCAGGCCCAGGCGGCCGAAGGCCGGCACGATCACCGCGCGCTCGCTGGCAATGGCGAGGTCGCAGGTCAGCGCCCACGCCAGGCCGACCCCGGCGGCGGGGCCGTTGATCGCGGCGATAAAGACGGTGTCCGACCCGGCGATAAGCCTTGCGATGCCGCCGAACTCGCGACGGATCCAGCGCCAGACGTCGGCCACTCCCTCCGGTCGGCTCAGGTTTTCGGTGGCCATGCGCATCATCTTCAAATCGCCACCCGCACTGAAACCCGGGTCGGTGCCGGTGAGCACCACACTGCGGATATCGCCGTCGGCGGCGAGAGCTTCGATCGCGCACCGCAATTGCCGGACCAACGGCGCTGACAGCACGTTGAGCCGGTCGTGCTCGTCGAGGGTCACGATCGCCCGGTCGTCGCGATGTTCGACCGTCACCCGTCGTGGTGCGTCGGGATCATTGCCGTCGGCTACCAGCTTTTGATACAGCGATTCTGCTGTGCTCATCTTTTGTCCTCCTCGATATTGTTGGCGCGCAACGTCATCCACGCGGCGTCGGCGAACGTCTTGACCACCCCGCGCGGCATCTTGGGTTCGTCACCGGCAATCCAGTTTCGGCTGAATTCCTGTGCGGGACCAAACCACAGCGCCGCGGTGATTCCGGCCTGCAGCGACCGCAGCGCGCCATAGGTGTGGTGCGGCCGCCACCAGTCCCGTACCGCGGCGAAGAACTCCCGATTGGAGTCACGCAGCTCCGCGCTGTCCAGCCGATCGCCGAGCAGCAACGCCGCCTCGCTGCGGTTGGCGGCCACCCACTGCAGGTGATGCGCAACGCCGCCGCGGATCCCGCCCTCGGCGATGCCGTGTCTGCGCAGCATGGCGACGAATCCGGTTTGGTATTCGCTCATGACCTGGGCGTAGACGGCTGCGGCCAGCGCCGGCTTGTCCGGGAAATGGTGATACAGCGCCCCGACGCTGACCTCGGCGTCGCGCCGGATCTCTTCAAGCGTCGCGGCGATGGCGCCGTCAACCGCGAACCGGCGGCGGGCAACCTGCAGCAGCCGCCCCCGCGCATCGACGGCGCTGGACTTCGGCACGAGGAATACTCTACTGCTACCGAGGAATCCTCTGTCAAACGGTCAGGCGAATGCGCTTTGCCCGCTGATGTGCCGGCCGACGATGAGGGACTGGATTTCAGCGGTTCCTTCGTAGGTGACCAGGGCCTCCATGTCGCACAGGTGGCGCATGACATGGAAGTCGAGCAGGATACCGTTGCCGCCCAATACGTCGCGGGCCAGCCGACACACGTTGCGGCCCTTGACCGTGCAGTAGTACTTGGCCAGCGCGGCCATGGTTTCTTCGACCTTGCCCTCGTCGATAAGTCGGGCCATTCGGATGGCGTACAACTGCATCGCGGTGAGATCGCCGAGCATCTCCACCAGCATCGACTGGATCATCTGGGTCCTGGCGATTGGCCTGCCGAACTGCTTTCGCCGCTGCGCATAGTTCAGGGCGATGTCGTAGGCCGCGACCGCGTGTCCGGCTGATCCCCACGCGACGGAGTTGCGGGTGCCGGCAAGCACCTTGCCGACATCTTTGAAGCTGTTGCAGTTTTGCAGCCGGGCGTCTTCGGCCACGCGGCAGTCGGTCAGGGTGATGTCCGCGTTCTGCACCATCCGCAGCGACATCTTGCCGCCGATCTTGGTCGCTGCGTATCCGGGGTTGTCCTTCTCCACGACGAACGCCTTGACTTGATTGTCCGCGGTGTCGCGGGCGTACACGACGATGTAGTCGCACCATACGGCGTTGCCCGGCCAGCGCTTGCGGCCGTTGAGTACCCATTCATCGCCCTGCCGCTCAGCGGTGGCCTCCAGGATGACGGCGTCCGAGCCGTGCTCGGGCTCGGTCAGGGCGAACGCCCCGATCTTTTCCAGGCGCGCCATGGCCGGTAGATAGCGTTGCCGCTGTTCTTCGGAGCCCAGGATGTTGATCGACTGCATCGCCAACCCGAGGTGGACGGCGAAGAACGTGGCGATGCTCCCGTCGATACGGGACAGTTCGTAGGTGACGAGGCCGGCGGCGACCGCGCTCATCGCTGTGCACCCGCAGTCGCCGAGGTTGTAGTCGCCGATAACGTTGAGCGCCGCAAGCTTTGGGACCAGCTCGAACGGGAATTCACCGCGTTCCCAGTAGTCGTTGACGACCGGCAGGACCTCGGCCTCGCCGAAAGCCCGGACCTTGGCGAAGATCTCCGTTTCCGGTTCGGTGAGCTGATCGGCCATCAGGAAGTAGTCCGTCTCCCGGGCCAGGCCGATGTCCTCGACGAGGGTGGCGGTGGCCGGGTCGGCGTCCTTGGCGCCGTGTGTCTCAAATGAGCCGAGTGGCGTCGGCATTGTTGTCATGGCC
>Ga0335073_10005695_pt1 | contig 17484 bp, 9 predicted proteins | sample Lox_Sample_22_FD_207093 | JGI IMG/M metagenome (GOLD analysis project Ga0335073, IMG submission 207093) | Soil microbial communities from Loxahatchee National Wildlife Refuge, Florida, United States - Lox_Sample_2.2 | ecosystem: Environmental > Terrestrial > Soil > Wetlands | place: USA: Florida...
ATCGTGACGACGTACGGCGCGGCCGCGGGGCCCGCGTCAGCGGCGGGCAGCTTCCCGGCCGCGAACCACCGCCCGGGGTACCAGGTGCCTGGCGCGGCCGACGGCTTCGGGCCTGACACGACCGGGGGCCGCCCTGATCCAGGCAGCACGCCGATGGCCGCGACCGCGACGGCGACGGCCGCGGCCACCACCATGACCGACCCGGCACCCCAGCGCGTCCGGCGACGCCGGATCCGTCGTCGCAGTACCCGGATCTCGGGTGCCGGCAGCTCCGCGAGCGGTCCCACCCACTCGGCTAGCCGCGTGCGCAGATCGTCATCGAGCATCGGGCACTCCCTCGTCGTCCTCACTGAGTTCACGCTCCAGCCGCCGCTTCGCCACGGCGAGCCGGGTCCGGACCGCGCCGACGGAGATCCCGCAGTCGCGAGCGATCTCCTGCACCGGAAGATCCGCGAGGTAGTAGAGGACGACCACCTGCCGCTGCGGGAGCGGCAGCCGCATCAGCGCGAGCGTCAGGGCGGTACTGGCCAGGAGGTCGGGCTTGTCGTCGCGCTGCCGCCATGCGAGCACGGCGGACGCGCGAATCGCCCGGCGGACACGCCTGCTTGAGTCAATCGTCAGTCGTAGCGCGACCCGCCGGACCCACGCCTCGGGGATGTCGTAGCGGGCAATTTTCGGCCACCGGGCAAGTGCCCTGGCGAACGCCTCCTGCGCGATGTCTTCTGCCTGGTGCCTGTCACCCGTCATGGCGCCGACAAGCGCCACTACGCGGCCGTAGCTGGCCTCGTAGAATTCCGTGAAATCGTCCCGTGCGGCGGCCACGTAGTTAACACGCCGGGGATCGCCGAATTACCAAAGCCGGCCGATAACGATTCGGAATCGACCGCGGCGGTCGCCTCACGCCCGGCGAGGCTGCGCAGCGGGGCGGGGAGCTCTCCCTCGTAGACGATCGTGAGGCGGTGGGTGGCGCGGGTGATCGCGACGTAGAGGTCGTGACCGCCGTTCGCGGACTGAGCGATGATGCCGGCCGGGTCCGCGACCACCACACGGTCGAATTCGAGGCCCTTGGCCTGCGAGACAGTGAGCAGCGCGGCCGGTGAGTCGAGGGATTCCGGCTGGTCGCCGGGGATCGCCTCCGGGATCGCCGCGGCCAGTTCCGCGGCGCGGGCGTCGGGGGCGATCACGGCCAGGCGGCCGCCGTCGGGGCCGCTAAGTTCAGCCAGGTCCGCGCGGACAGCCCCTGCGACGAAAGTGGCCAATGGGGAATGTGGGGTCTGGGGGGTGGAGCGCAGGGCTTGCGGAGGGGAAAGCGGAGTGCCCGGGGTGGAACGCGGAGCTTGCGGAGGGGAAAGCGGGGTTTCGCGGGTGGCGGGTTCGCGTGCGGGTGCGGCTTGGGCGCCCCCGGGCGGGACGCGGAGGGCGCGGGGGGCGGTGCCTTCTGAGCGGACCGAGTCGGGGGGCTGCTCGCCGGGGGACACCGCGGCGAGCACGTCCGCGGCGACCGTCATGATTTCCGCGGGAGTGCGGTAGTTGACGGTGAGGCGCTCTTCGCGCCAGCGGCCGCGGACCAGCGGGTCGAGCATTTCCTTCCATGACCGCGCGCCGGCCGGCGAGCTGGTCTGCGCGACGTCGCCCACCACGGTCAGCGAGCGGGCCGGGTTGCGGCGCAGCACCATCCGCCAGGCCATCGCGGACAGCTCCTGCGCCTCGTCGACGATCACGTGGCCGTACGCCCAGGACCTGTCCGCCGCGGCGCGGTCGGCGGTGGACAGGGCGAGGCCGGAGTCGCGGTTCCAGGCCGCCAGCGTCTCGGCGTCCACCATGCCGAGGTCGGCGATGCCCGTGATGTCGAGCACCTCCTGCGCGTACTTCGCCTCGAGGCGCCGCTCCCGCTGCGCGGCGCGGCGCGCGGCGCGCAGCGGCGAGTCGTCGACGCCGAGCAACTCGGCGGCCTCGTCGAGCAGCGGGACGTCCGCCACGGTCCAGGCGGAGGGTCGGTGTGGGCGGAAAAGCAGGGAACGTTCGGGATAAGTGAGGGAAGGAGCGGCGGCGCGCAGTGCTCCTTCCTCGGAAAGCAGGGCGGCGAGCAGCTGCTGTGGCGTCAGCTCAGGCCACAGCGCGTCCAGGGCGGCGCGGACCCCCGGCTCCTCCCACAGGCGCGCGCGGGCGTCGGGCAGGTCCTCGTCGTCGAGCGGGCGGTCGAGGGCGCGCGCCTCGTTACGGGCGAGCACGGTGAGCATTTCCGTGACGAAGAGCTTGCGCGCCACGTTGTGCGGCTTGCGCAGCGCGCGAGCGCGGTCGCGGGCGCGCAGGACCGCGTCCCTGGGGAGCGGGACGCCCGCGCCGTCGGCGTCGACGGTGAGGTCGGTCCGCGGGATGCGCTGGCTGTTCCACACCGCCTTGCGCAAAACCTCGACCATGCGCTCGTCGCCCTTGACGACCGCGGCCGGGTCGGCGGTGTCGGTGGCGCGCACGCCGGGGAACAGCTCGCCGAGCGTCCGCAGCACGACATCGGTCTCGCCGAGGGAGGGCAGGACCTGGCTGATGTAGCGGAGGAAGGTGGGGTTCGGGCCGATGACCAGGACGCCACGGCGCTCGAGCGTGCGGCGGTGCGTGTAGAGCAGGTAGGCCGCGCGGTGCAGCGCGGCGACCGTCTTGCCGGTGCCGGGGCCGCCCTGGACCACGAGGACTCCGGCGAGGTCGGAGCGGATGACCCGGTCCTGCTCCCGCTGGATGGTCGCCACCACGTCGCTCATGCGGCCGGTGCGGGCGGAGCTGACCGCGGCGATCAGCGCGGCCTCGCCGGACAGGCCCTTCCTGTCGCTGTCGGTGAGCTGGTCGAGGTCGAAGACCTCGTCGTCGATGCCGGTGACGGTTCGGTGCCTTGTGTAGAGGTGGCGCCTTCTGACGAGGCCGTCGGGGCTGCCAGGGGTCGCGGCGTAGAAGGGGCGCGCCGCCGGGGCGCGCCAGTCGATCAGCTTCAGCTCGTAGTCCTCGTCGCGCAGGCCGATCCGGCCGATGTAGAGCGTGACCTGGTTCTCGTCGTCGGTGCGGCCGAAGCACAAGCCGCGCTCGGTGTTGTTGAGCGCGGTGAGGCGCCTCGCGTGCTCGACGGCGGAGATATCGCGTTCCAGGCGCGCCTGGTGGGTGCCGCCGGGGCCGCCCTCGGCGATGACGCCGGTGAGCGCCAGCTCGCTGCGCTCGCGGGCGCGGTCGAGGAGCGCGTACAGCATCGTCACGTACGCCTGCTCGTCCTGCAGCGAGGAGCCGCGGGGGCGTGCGGTATTGTCGGCGCCGGCGCTTGCTGCGCTTTCAGCGCTTTCCGAGTCGCCGGTCTTGTCCGTGTTGTCGGCTGCGGCGCAGGATTTCTCGTCTGCGGGCCCCGTGTCCGTTTGACGGAATACCATATTCTTTGATAAACTCCTGAGTGCCAGCTATCGCTGGCATTTTTTATGCCGTAGCGGAATTACCAGCTTAGCACGAAGCGCGACGCGTTTGTTTTTCGCGCCAGAGTTATAGCGCGGGCTCAGCCCGAAAGGCGGACGGCGAGGATGCACAGGTCGTCGGCGCGCGGACCCTCGCCGAGCATGTCCGCCTGGACCGACTTGCACACTTGGTCGGCTGTGCGGCCCGGGGTATCCCGCAGCGCCGTGCTCAGCAGTGCCAGGCCTTCGGATATGTCGCGGTGCCGGTGTTCGACGAGCCCGTCCGTGTACATCAGGAGCACGGTGCCCGGCGCCAGGTCATAGTGGCCGGTGGCGAAATCAGTGTCCGCGCCCGTGCCAAGCATGACGCCGGGCGAGTCGTCGAGAAATTCCGCGTGGCCGGGCTGGCTTGTGTAAAGCGGCGGCGGGTGTCCCGCGTTGGCGTAGAACAGATCGCCTGTCGCCGGGTCAAGGACGGCGTAGAACGCCGTCGCCACGGCCTCGGGAACCAGCTGGCAGATCGCCGCGTCGGTGCGCCGCAGCACGTCCTGGGGGCAGAAAGTGTCGATGGCGTAGCCGCGCACCAGGCTGCGGATCTGTCCCATGATGGACGCCGAGTCGATGCTGTGGCCTGCCACGTCGCCGATCGTGAGGCCGATGCGGCCTTGCTTGAGCGGGAACGCGTCATACCAGTCGCCGCCGACGTGTACCCCGTCGCTGGCCGGCAGGTAGTGCACGGCGAGGTCCAGGCCCCGCATCTGCGGAAGCGTGGCGGGCAAGAGCGCCTGCTGCAGCGTTTCCGCCACCGTGTGCTCGCGGACGAACGTCGCCGCGTTGGCCAGCCCGGCCGCGAGACGCCGCGCCAGTTCTTCCGCCATCGCCACGTCGGTGTCCGTGAACAGCGGGCGGGGCTTGCAGCGGCCGAGCACGAGGACGCCCAGCGGCCCCTGCCCGGCCAGCAGCGGGACCGCGAGGGCGCTGCTAGGCGAAATCTGCTGCACGACGCTCATCAGGCCGGGGGCGGCGTCACTCCAGCGGGGGGTGCGGGCGTTGAACTCGGGGGCCAGCCGCGTTGTCCCCAATGTGAAGGCCTTCTGTGAGATCAGCGGTCCTTCGGCCGGGATCGGATGCTCACGCAGGAGCTCGAGCACCTTGCCGCGCGCCGGGTCGCTATCGGTCAGCATGGTCGCGCGCAGCATCCCGTCCGGGGTGGGCATGAAAGCCACGCAGTAATCGGCGAGTGTGGGCACGAGCAGCGCGGTCACCTGGCCGAGCAGCTCATCCGGGTCCCGGGTGGCCGCAACCAGGTCTCCGGCTCGCAGCAGGAACGCGAGCCGCTCCTGCGCGGCGTCGGCTTCCATGCGGGCGGCCTGCTCGCGTGCCAGCAGGGTGACCCGCTCCTGTTCGGCGCGCTGGCGGGCGGTGAGGTCCACCACGAACGCGCCCCAGCGCAGCGGATTCCGGTCGATGACCGCTCCCCCGACGAGGACCGGGACCCGGTGCCCGTCGCGGTGCACGTACTCCTTCTCGTACGGCTGGCATGCCCCGGTGTACCGCAGCTGCCCGAGAGCGTCCTCGTCGCTGGCAACCCACTCCCGCGGCGTGAGCCCTCGCCAGTGGATGCGCCCGGACTCCAGGTCCTCGCGCGTGTAGCCGATGATGTCGAGGTAGGCGTCATTCGCCTCCTCGACGCCTTCCTCGGTCGCCACGGAGACGCCCAGGACGTTGGCCTCCCGCAGCTGCCCAAGGAGCCGGTTGGCATCCCGCATCGCCGCTTCCGCCCGGCGCTGCTCAGTGATGTCGGCGAACATCGCGTAGACACGCCGCGGCCTGTCTGGTTCATCGGCCGGGTGCGGCACGGCCGTCACCCGAAGCCAGCGCAGTTCGCCGGTGCGGCCGTGTGGCATTCCGATGATCCGGTCGGCCACCGGCTCGCCTGTGCGCAGGGCTATCTGCCCCGGCAGCTCCGGTATCGGACATGGCGAACCGTCTTCGCGCACGGCATGCCTGAGCGTGGCGAACGGCCAGCTGGTCATCTCGTCAGGGGCCAGGCCCATGATCTCGCCCACCGCGGGGTTGGCGGCCATGAGCGCGCCTTCCGCGTCGTAGTGGACGACCCCCTCGGGCAGCGTCTCGAACAGCGTCCGGTACTGGCTCTCGCTCGCCGCCAGCCGCGCGGCCAGTTCTTCGAGCCGGCGCCGGTCCCGCACGTGGCCCGTGACGTCGCTGGCGTACAGCAGCACCCCGGCCAAGTCACCCATGGCACCCCGCACTGGCTGGTAGTAGAAGTCCATGAAGAACTGCTCTGGCGCCAGGCCTTCCCGGCGGACCCAGACCTCGATCTCCCGGCCCCAGACCGGATGACCGCTCTGGGCCGCCCGGCGGACGAGCGCGAGGCGCCGCTGGCTGATCTCCGGCACCGCCTGGTGCATCGGCTGGCCGATCAGCTCACGGCCGCCGACGATCCGGCGGTACTCCTCATTGGCGAACTCGTACACCAGGTCAGGCCCGGCGACGTACGCCACGGCCGCAGGCAAGCCCTGCAGCAGCTCGCGCATCAGCGCGAACCCGCTAGCGCCACCCCTTGCGGCCTGACGCGGAAGTGAAACCATGTGCCCCCCAGGCGGCGGCCTCGCCACCTTTCCTGAAAATACGACATCTGCCCAGGTGGGAGGGAATTGGAATGCACCTGGTTTAGGTGGATTTCACCGTATCTCTCATACATTCTTCTTGGCTTTCCGCGGCGGCCGCGACCGGCTCGGCACGGCAGTGGCGGGAACGCCGGCCTCGTGCCGCGGCGCGCTGGGTGTCTACGATAGGCAACCACAGCTGGGAGGAGCCAACGATGCCTGAGCGTGTGGAGATCACCGGACCCGCCGGAGACCGTTACGACGAGATCTTGACCCCGAAGGCGCTGGAGTTGCTGGTAGCGCTCCACGACGAGCTGGGCGAGCGGCGGGCCGAGGCGCTGGCCTCGCGGCGCCGGCGGCAGGCAGAGCTGAGCGGCGGCGCGATGCTCGCCTTCCTCCCGCAGACCGCCCGCATCCGCGAGGACAAGTCCTGGCGGGTCGCCCCGCTCGCGCCGGGCCTTGAGGACCGCCGGGTCGAGATCACCGGGCCGACCGACAAGAAGATGACGATCAACGCCCTGAACAGCGGCGCGAACGTCTGGCTCGCCGACTTCGAGGACGCCAACACCCCGCTGTGGGAAAACATGATCGGCGGGCAGCTCAACCTCAAGGACGCGCTCGACCGGACGATCGACTTCACGTCAGAGGAAGGGAAGAGCTACGCGCTCGGCCCCGACGAGTCGCTTGCCACGATCGTGGTGCGGCCCCGCGGCTGGCACCTGGAGGAAAAGCACATCCTCATCGACGGCAGGCGGGCCATCGGCGGCCTGACCGACTTCACGCTGTACATGGTCGCGTGCGCGCGAAAGCAACTCGACAAGGGCAAGGGACCGTACTTCTACCTGCCGAAGATGGAATCGCACCTCGAGGCCCGGCTGTGGAACGACGCGTTCAACCTCGCCCAGGATTTCCTCGGGATCCCGCGCGGCACGATCCGCGCCACCGTGCTGATCGAGACGATCCCGGCCGCGTTCGAGATGGAGGAGATCCTGTACGAACTGCGGGACCATTCCGCCGGCCTGAACGCGGGCCGCTGGGACTATCAGTTCTCCATCATCAAGAAGTTCCGTGCCCGCGGCCGCGAATTCGTGTTGCCGGAGCGGAACGCCGTGACCATGACCGCCCCGTTCATGCGCTCCTACACCGAGCTGCTCGTGGCGACCTGCCACGCGCGGGGCGCGCACGCGATGGGCGGCATGGCCGCGTTCATCCCCTCCCGGCGCGACCCCGAGGTCAACGAGGTCGCCCTGGCGAAGGTGCGCGACGACAAGACCCGCGAGGCAGGCGACGGCTTCGACGGCTCATGGGTCGCCCACCCGGACCTAGTGCCGATCTGCAAGGAGGTCTTCGACGCCAAACTCGGCGCAAGCCCGAACCAGATCGACAGGCTGCGGCCCGAGGTGAGCGTGACCGCCGAGGACCTGCTCGCGATCAGCAAGACCCCCGGCGGGATCACCGAGGCCGGGCTCCGGAACAACATCAGCGTCGCCCTGCAGTACCTCGCCAGCTGGCTGAGCGGCAGCGGCGCGGTCGCGATCTTCAACCTCATGGAGGACGCGGCCACCGCCGAGATCTCCCGGTCCCAGATCTGGCAGTGGGTGCACAACGACGTCATCCTCGACGACGGTCCCCTCGTGACAAAGGACGTGGTCGAGCGGATGATCGATGAGGAACTGGTGAAGATCCGCGAACTGGCGGGCGACAGCTTCGACGCGGCGCGATACGGGCAGGCGGTCGCGCTGTTCACCGAGGTGGCGCTCGCCGACGCCTTCGCCGAGTTCCTGACGCTTCCGGCGTACGAGCGCATGCCGTAGCCGGCTGGTTTGTGCCAACGGGAAGGAGAGGGGGCGCGGCCGATGGCCGGCACACAGGCGGCCACCGCCAGGGCGGCCTCCGCCAAGGCGGGGGACGCGAAGGCTGGTGACCCGAAGGCACGGGCGCTCACCAGCCGGATGACCGAGATCTGCGGCGCCCCGCACGTGATCACCGACCCCCTCGAGCTGCGCACCTACGAGTGCGACGGGCTGACCTCGCACCGCGCGACTCCCGCGCTCGTCGTGCTCCCCGGCACCGCCGAAGAAGTCGCCGCCATCGTGCGCGAGTGCGCGGCGCACGACGTGCCTTTCGTCGCGCGCGGCAGCGGCACCGGGCTGTCCGGCGGCGCCGTGCCGCACGAAGAGGGCGTGCTGATCGTCATGTCGCGAATGAAGAAGATCCTCGAGGTGGACCCGATCGCCCGGCGGGCGGTCGTCGAACCCGGGGCGACCAATTTGTCCGTGACAGACGCGGCGCGCCCGTTCGGACTCTTCTATGCGCCTGATCCTTCCAGCCAGGTGGTCTGCTCAGTTGGCGGGAACGTCGCGGAGAACTCCGGCGGGGCGCACTGCCTCAAGCACGGGTTCACCGTGAACCACGTGATGGGGCTGGAGATCGTCACGCCGGCCGGCGAGCTGACGTGGCTCGGCGACGGCACCGGGGTGGTCACGGGGTATGACCTGCTCGGCGCGTTCACCGGGTCGGAAGGCACGCTCGGCGTCGTCACCAAGATCGTCGTCAAGCTCACGCCCCTGCCCGAGGCGGTGCACCTGGTGCTCGCCGCGTACGGGTCGCTCGAAGCCGGCGGACGGGCTGTCTCTGACATCATCGGCGCCGGGATCGTGCCCGCGGCGATCGAGATGATGGACGCGCTGTCCATCGAGGCGGCCGAGGCGGCGGTGCACTGCGGGTACCCGGAAGGGGCGTCGGCTGTTTTGCTGGTCGAGCTCGACGGGCCCGCCGCGGAAGTGGAAGCCGAGCTGGCGACGGTCCGTTCGTTGTGCGCGGCGGCCGGGGCGACCGAGATCCGGGCGGCGGACGACCCTGTGCAGCGGGCCGGGATCTGGGCCGGGCGCAAGTCGGCGTTCGCCGCGGTGGGGCGGCTGTCGCCCGCCTACATCGTGCAGGACGGCGTGGTGCCGCGGACGGCGCTCGGGGACGTGCTCGCGCGGATTTCGGCGCTGTCGGAGGCGGCAGGCATCCGGGTGGCGAACGTGTTCCACGCAGGGGACGGGAACCTGCACCCGCTGGTGCTGTACGACGACGCCTCGCCGTCTGAAACGGAAGCGGCGGAAGAGCTGTCCGGGGCCATCCTCGACACGTGCATCTCCTACGGCGGGTCGATCACCGGCGAGCACGGCGTGGGCGTGGACAAGTCCCGGTACATGCCGAAGATGTTCACCGCGGCCGATCTGGACACGATGCAGCTGGTCAGGTGCGCGTTCGACCCGGCCAGCCTGTGCAACCCTGGCAAGGTCTTCCCGACCCCGCGGCTGTGCGGCGAGGTGCCGGGACGGCGGCGCGCACCGCATCCCGCCGTAGCGTCGGGACAGGCGGAGATCTTCTGATGCCATCATCCCGAACGGTCCCGGCCGTCTCCCCCGCGTACGCCTGCTGTGTTTGCAGGGCGGGCGTCTGGTGAGCGCGGATCTGGCGGTCGCCGGGAAGGCGCTCGCGGCGGCGTGCGGTGCCGTGCGCGAGGGCGCGGATTCCGACGCTGTCGACGGCCTGGTGCCTGGGTTCGTCGCGTCGCCCGGCTCGACGCAGGAGGCGTCGTCGCTGTTGCGCGCGGCGGCCGAGCACGACCTGGCGGTCGTGCCGCGCGGCGCGGGGAGCCGGATGCTCTGGGGTGTTCCGCCGTCCCGTTGCGACCTGCTGGTGGACACGCGGCGGATGGCGTCGGTGGCTGAGCACGCCGCCGGGGACCTGGTGGCGCGGGTGCAGGCGGGGGCGCTGATGGGCGACGTGCTCGCGGCCCTCGCCTGCGCCGGGCAGGAGATCGCGCTCGACGTCCCCGCTGGCGCGACCGTCGGCGGTGTCGTGGCGTCGGGGCTGTGCGGCCCGCGGCGGCTGCGCTACGGGTCGCCCCGTGACCTGCTGATCGGCATCACGATCGTGCGGGCCGACGGGACCGTCGCCAAGTCCGGCGGCAAGGTCGTCAAGAACGTGGCCGGGTACGACCTGGGCAAGCTGTTCGCCGGCTCGGCGGGGACGCTCGGGCTGATCACCGAGGCGACGTTCCGGCTGCACCCGCTGCCGGGGGCGCACGCGTGGGTGAGCAGGACGTTTCTCGAGGGGACGGCGGCGGCCGAGGTCGAGGCGCTGGTGGCGGCGGCCGCCAACTCCCCGCTTGTCGCGTCGGCCGTGGAACTGCGCCGCCAGGCGCCTGGCGGACCGGTCAGCATGAGCGTGCTGCTCGAGGGGTCTGCGGACGGGGTGGCGGCCCGCGCGGGGCAACTGGCCGGGCAGCTGGCGGAGCTGCTGGGCGGATCCGGCGCGATGGAGGTCTCCCCCGAGCCGCCGGCCTGGTGGCCCGGGGCGATCGAGTCCGGCGGCGGGACGCTCGTGCGGGTGTCGTTCTGGGTTTCGGGGCTGGCGCTGGTGCTCGACGCGATCGACGTCGCCGCCCGCGACGCGTCGATCGCGCCGGATGTGTATGGCTCGGCCGGAGCGGGTGTGCTGTACCTCGCCTGCGGGCCGGGCGCCGAGGTGCCGCGTTTCGTCGGCGCGCTGCGGGCCGAGCTTGCCGGCACGCGGGGCGGCGTGATCGTGCTCGCCGCGCCCGCCGCGGTCCGGGAGGCCCTCGCGCAGGACGGCGGGATGGCGGGCACGGTGCCGTCGCTTGGCCTGATGCGCGCGGTGAAGGACCAGTTCGACCCCGGCGACCGGATGGCGCCTGGCCGGTTTCCTGACGGGATCTAGCGGACCTCGAGGATCTAGATGAGCGACGACATCCCTGAAATGGCGGACGTGGTCGCCGCGGCGGACGCGGCGGACGCGGGCGACGTGGGCGATCCGGCGGACGTGCGGGCGGCGGTGCGTTCGGCGGTGAAGGACTGCGTGCACTGCGGGTTCTGCCTGCCTGCCTGCCCGACGTACCAATTGTGGGGCGAGGAGATGGACTCGCCGCGCGGCCGCATTCACCTGGTCAGCCAGATCCTGGACGGCGCGCCGCTGACGGCCGCGGCGGGCGAGCACTTCGACCGGTGCCTGGGGTGCATGGCCTGCATGACCGCGTGCCCGTCCGGTGTCCAGTACGACCAGATCATCGAGGCGGCCCGGGCATGGACGGAGGAGGCGTCGCCGACCGGAGCGCCCGCCGCGGGCGCGCTGCCCGGCGCTGGGGTCTCGGGTGCTGGCGTCCCGGGTGCTGGCGGGGCCGGCGCGGCCGCTGGCGGCGCTGGTGCTGGTGCTGGCGGGGCTGGTGCTGGTGCTGGCGGGGCTGGTGCTGGCGGGGCTGGTGCTGGCAGGGGTGCTGCTGGCGGGGGGAGGGTGGCGGGCGGGCGTTCGCTGCGGGACCGCGCGACGCGGGCCGCGATCTTCTCCGTGTTCCCCTACCCTGCCCGGCTGCGCGTGCTGACCGCGCCATTGCGCACCGCGCAGCGGACCGGGCTCGACAGAGTCCTGTCACGCAGCGGGCTGCCCGCCCGGGTGTCCCCCGCGGCGGAGGCGGCGCTGCGCCTGGCGCCGCCGTCGACCGCGCGGCGACTGCCGCCGGGGCGGTTCCCCGAGCGGGTCCCCGCGCTCGGTACCCGGCGCGCCGTGGTCGGCATGCTCACCGGCTGCGTCCAGTCGGTGTTCTTCCCGCAGGTCAACGCCGCCACGGCGCGAGTGCTCGCGTGCGAGGGATGCGACGTGATCATCCCGCGCGGGCAGGGCTGTTGCGGGGCGCTGTCCCTGCACTCTGGCCGCATGGACGAGGCGATCAGGTTCGCGCAGCGGACGATCGCCATGTTCGAGGCCGCCGACGTGGACGCGATCGTGGTGAACTCGGCCGGCTGCGGGTCGGCGATGAAGGAGTACGAGCGGCTGTTCAGCCACTTGCCGGAGATAGGCGCCGCCGCGGAGGCGTCCCCGGCGCTGGCCGGGCAGGTGGAGGGCGCGTCCTGGGCCTCCCGGGCGGCCGCGCTGTCCGCCCGGGTCCGCGACCTGGCGGAATACCTCGCCGAACTCGGCCCTGTGGCGCCACGTCACCCAGTGCCGGTCAAGGCCGGCTACCACGATGCCTGCCACCTCGGGCACGCGCAACGGATCACGCGGCAGCCGCGTTCGCTTCTTCGCGACATCCCCGGCCTCGAACTGGTGGAACTGCGCGACGCCGGCACCTGCTGCGGATCGGCCGGCGTCTACAACCTGCTGCAGCCCGAAGCCGCGCGGGCGCTGGGCGTGCGCAAGGCCGACTCCGTGCTCGCCTCGGGCGCCAGGCTGGTCATCTCCGCCAACCCGGGCTGCACGCTGCAGATCAGCGCCGAACTCGCCAGCCGCGGCCGGCCCATCGCCACCGCGCACACCGCCGAGATCCTCGACGCCTCGATCCGCGGCCTGCCGCTGAGCGCGATCGCGCCGGGTCTAGGCGATTGACGGCCGCGCGGTCCGCGGGACAACGGTACGGGCGGCCGCCCCTCGCGGCCGACTCCACGACCGTGCGGTCCTCGGGGAGAGCGGTGCGGGCGGCCGCCCCTCGCGGCCGACTCCACGACCGCGCGGTCCCCGGGGACCGCGGTTGTCCCGGGAGTGCCCGGAGGGAAGATCTGTCCTGGGCAATATGCCCGGAATGCCGGAAATTCCGCTAGCGAAAACTGAGTAGTCGAATTACCGGGAAGGTTTACACCCCCTCCAGGGGCACTAACCCTTCGCCTTATTCCATCGAGGGCATGTGGCGCGGCCGAGATTAGCCATCCTGCCCCTCGGGTCACATAGGAGGCTGCGCAGGAGGGTTACGGTGCGGGAAGAGTGATGACCGAGGGGTCCGCGCCTTGCTGGGCGATGCCCGTCACCGTGGCGCCTGAGGCGGCCAGGGCGGTGATCTCCCCTACGCCGCTTGCCGCCGGAATTGGCGCCGACCAGCTCAGGCCGTCTGGCGAGCTCCAGGTGACGGCGCGCTGGGCGCCTGCCGGGCCGACGCGGCCGGCCACGACGAAGCCAGAGCCTGCCGCGGTCAGCGCGTTCACCGCGCCAAGGCCGCCTGGAGCGGAGAGCACGGCTTGCTGCCAGTGCGCGCCGCCGTCCGCGGAGGCCGCGACGATCGGGACATCGCCGGCGCGGGTGGCCGCGTAGCCTGCCGCGACGATGCGGGTCCCGCTGGACGTGAGCGTGCTCAGCACGGCGGCCGATGCGCCGGGCGGTGCGGCGATGTCGTGCACGCTCCACGTCCGTCCGTCCAGCGACGTCCAGATGGCGCTGCCCGAGCCGTGTGTTCCCGCCGCGATGAAGCCGTCCGGCACGGCCGCGACGGCGTACGCCGCGCTCGGCTGCAGCCGGCCGTCCAGGCCGCCGTTGCTGCCCGCCGCCCAGGTCCGCAGGTCAGCGGACCACCACATGACCGCGAAGACACGGCCGGCGCTGACTTGCCTGCCAACGACCACGTAGCCGTCCCGGCTGGCCGCTACTCCCGTGATCGAGATGCCTGGCCCCGCGAAGTCGGCCGTGATGTCGAGAGGCTGCCAGGTCACGCCGTTGGCGGAGGTCACCACGACTGGCCGCCGCACGCCGCCGGAGACGTCATCCCCGATCGCGATCCAGCCCGCCAGGCCGTGCGCGACGCCGGTCAGGTCCTCAGTGCCTTGCCCCTGGTAGAGGGCAGGCGACGCGGCCGACACCAGCGTCCATGTGCCGTTGGCGTCATGCCGCCAGATCGCCGGACGAGTGTCGGCGCTGCCGACCGCCAGCTGGATGCCGCTGGCCGACGTGATCGAGCTGATCGTCACGGCGCCCCGCTGGCCGGGATACCCGGAGAAGGCTCCGTCCTGCCCGCCCACTCCGGCGCTGGCCTGGTCCGCGCGGTCCGCGATGACGCTGCCTGGCTTGCCGGTCAGCATCATCACCGCGCCGGCGCCGACAGAGACGATGACCGCGACGGGCACGCCAACCCGGAGCACTTGCCACGCCTGGCGGCGCCGGCGCGCGCTAGCCTTCGGCCTCCCCGACGCCCGGCGGACCGATCCCTGCCATGCCCGGTACAACTCGTCCGGTTCGTTCAGCGGCGGCCGCGCGCCGCGCGGCGGGCCCGACGTGTCGGCGAGGATAGGCGCGTCCGCCAGGGTCGGCGCGCCGAGCGGCATCGCCGTGAAGCCGGGTGACATCGGCGTGAAGATGGGCTGCGGCCTCGTGGGCGCCGCGAGGGCGGTCGGCGCGGCCGCGAACGCGGGCGGCAAGGCCACCTGGCCGCTGCCGTCAGGGCGCCAGGACTGGCCAGCGCCCCTGCTCGGCGCGTAGTCGCTCCATGCGGAGTCAACGGCCGGTTCCACGGCGGGCGGCTCCCAGCTGATTCCGGAGTCCTGCCATAGCCCTTGCGAGTGCTGCCATCCGGACCATCCGGTCGCCGAGTGGCGGGGCGCCGGCACGACAGCCGACGAGACCGCGAACCCGGGGCCGCCAGCCCACCCGCGCAGTGCCACGGTTGGGCCGACGACCGGCACCTGCGAAGCGGACAGGTCCGGCAGCTCCCGACGGTCCATGCCCGGCGGGTGTACCACGTGCCACCTGCCGTCAAGGGAAGCCGTCTGCGGTCCAGCCCACGGCGGCGCGGCCTGCCAGGGTTCGGCTGACTGCGGATTGCTGGGCTGCGCATACGGCCACGGCTCAGCGGGCTGCTGCTGCGGCCATGGCCCCGGCGATTCCGCTGCCTGCCATGACCCGGATTGCCACCCGCGAGGACTGGCCGGATCCTTCCAGACGTCTGGCTCCGTCGGCTCCTGCCATGACTTTGGCGAGTCTGGTCCTGGGCCAGAGGTTTCCTGCCAAGCTTGCGGACCGTGGTCAATCCACGCCCGGGCCCACGCGCCCGGGTCGGCGGGCTGGTGGCGCGGTGCCGGGCCAGGGTCCTCCCGCGGCGCCGGGCCGGGGCTTTGACGCGGTTCCGGTCCGGAGTTTTGCCACGGTGCCTGGCCGGGGTACTGCAGCGATTCGGGCCCAGGGTACTGCTGCGGCTCGGGCAGCCACGGTCCCGGCGAGTCTGGCCATGGCTCAGCCTGGCCGGGCTCTGGCCAGGGGCCTCGCGGCTCGGGCTCGTGCCGTGATCGTGCCGCTTCGAGTTCCAGTCCCGAACCAGGCGGCTCCGGCCACGGACCCGGGTATCCAGCCTGCCCGAACTCCAGTCCGGAACCAGGCGGCTCCGGCCACGGACCTGGGTATCCAGCCTGCCCGAGTTCCAGCCATGCCCTGGGAGTCCACACTCCAGGGTCGGGGGTCTGCTGCCCGGACTGCGGCTCCGGGTCTATCCACGCACGGGCCCACGCACCTGGGGCCGCGGGCGCTTGCCACTGCGACGGAGTTGGGTTCTGCCATCGCGGGGGGCTCGGGTCCTGCCAACGCGGCCGGCCAGGGCCACGCGACGGTTCGGGGAGCCACGCCTCCCTGCGCGGGGGCCGACGGCGCGGCGCGGGCTGCTGACCGGGACGCCATGGCAGCGGCTGCTGGACCTGCTGTGGCTGCGACGGGCGTGAGTCTTCGTCCCACACGTCTGGTTCGGTCTGCCCGCCGGACCCCGAGCCCGCGTCCGCGATAACGGGAGCGGGAGCACCCGATGCCTGGACGGCGGGGTCGCTTGCATCCAAGCGGGCTGGTTCCGTGCCAGGCCACACCGGGGGGGCCGCATCCCCGGGGACCGGCAGGAACCAGCCCGCCGGACGTGCCACGCCGGGCCAGCCTGACCAGGCGCGGGCTTCGCCGGAGCCGGGCGCGGCTGGGGGCTCGCCCGCCGCCGCGTCGCCGAATCCGGACGTAACATGACATTCAGGATTTTCTCTGTGCGCGGACTCCGCATCCCATGTGTGGTCGCTCACTGGGGAGGTGGCGTCGGTCATGAGTTACTCCGGGTCCTCGCAATATCACTCTCTGTAGCGGATCTAAGCCTGGGGTTTCCACCCAGAAGTCCAGATCCGTTTCCCCCTTGGTTTGAAGGTAACGATAGAACCCTGGAATAGCCAGACCTGGCGGCTAAAAACTTAACAAACAGTTTTACGCCGACTACAAAGAGTGAGAAAAGGTCTAGCTTCGACGCGAAAATTCGGTCCGGAAGGTTCACAGCGCGCCACATGGGATTCGTGATTCATTGGAAGTTCCGCTGCTCCCACGCGGCACGCTATTCCCACGCCGGGCTCGCAATGCGGAGTTCCGAAGAAGAACGTGTCTTGCGGTGCTGCTGCGATAAACGCCGCTAGATCCTAAGACAGTTGCGCGTGAGTTAATTGCGTCCGGCGGGGGCCGCGCGTCCGGATGTGCGCCGCGCTCGGGTGGCCGGCGCTCGGCCCATCTCCCCGACGGGGACGGGGTTTCGTGATCGCGGGGAGTGCTTCGGCCCCGGATAGCGTCACGCCAGCTTTCGACCAGGCGCCGCGACTCCCTACGCTTGTCTGGCCCATGGCTGCCCGGGTCCTGGCCAGCTTCCCATTCTGCTGCCCGTCGCTGGCTCATTCCCAGGCCCGGCGCGCCGCCAGGTTATTGCCAGCGTCACTCGGTCGCGCTGGCCGGCTTGGTTGCCCGTTCGGTGATAAGGCCATAGCCAATGGCTTCCGCGGTCGTGAAAGAACGACCGCGGCGCGCGTCTTCGCGTATTTCGTCGGCGGGGCGGCCGGTCGCTTCGGCGATCCGGTAAAAGAGCGAGTCAACCATCCGCCTTACCTGCTGCTCTCGCGCCGTAACGGCCGTCACCGTACCGCCGAACTGCACTTTCGGCTCCGACAGCGTGAATGTCGCGTTCGGATAGGCGGCGCGGTACGGGCATGAGGCGAGCACGCCGAGCGCCGCGCCGCCGGTCTCGCCGCTCGCGAACGCACGAACCGGCGCGCGCAGGACGTCGAGGACCCCCATGAGCGTGACGACCGCGCCTAGCTCAGCGCGCGGGTTCTGCAGCTCAAGGCGGATCGGGCCGTCGCCTTCGGCGTCGAGTGTGAGCAGTTGCGCCGACAGCCTGGTGGCCGCCTCGTCGTCGATCACCCCCGCGGCCAGCACGATCCGCTGCGCGAGCAGCCGCTCGTAGAGGGTGTCCTGCCAGGCGGTGTGGGGATCGAGCCAGACCCGGGCCGGCGGCACGGGGCCGGGCGTGCCGGGAGCCGGCTCCCCTGGGCGCGGCGTGCCCGGCGTTGGGAAGCCCGGTCCGCCGGGAGCGCCAGGCCAGCCCGGCCGGGGGAACTCATCCGGCCGGTCCTGCCGGCCCGGCCCGCCCGGGAAGCTCGCCTGAGCGGCGAGCGGAGCGGCGGGGAGACGGCCCGCAGTACCCGCCAGTGGCCCGAGCGGAGCGGCGGGGAGACGGCCCGCAGTACCCGCCAGTGGCCCGAGCGGAGCGGCGGGGAGACGGCGGGCGGTGCCCGCGCGCGGCGACGGACTCACTGGGGGTAGGGCGGGGCTGGGGAGGCGGCGGGCACCGTTCGGGATGAGAGTGGTGGGGAACCGGC
>Ga0335073_10005698_pt1 | contig 17482 bp, 14 predicted proteins | sample Lox_Sample_22_FD_207093 | JGI IMG/M metagenome (GOLD analysis project Ga0335073, IMG submission 207093) | Soil microbial communities from Loxahatchee National Wildlife Refuge, Florida, United States - Lox_Sample_2.2 | ecosystem: Environmental > Terrestrial > Soil > Wetlands | place: USA...
TTCGATACCTTGCTCGTGGACCTGCAGGATGTGGGCTGCCGCATCTACACCTTCGTCACGACGCTGCGCTACGTTCTGGAGGAGGCGGCGCAGCGGCGCAAATCGGTCTGGGTGCTCGATCGCCCCAATCCTGCCGGGCGGCCCCTCGAGGGCCTGCGGCTGCGGCCGGGATGGGAAAGCTTCGTCGGCGCCGGTACGCTGCCGATGCGCCACGGACTGACCCTCGGAGAGCTCGCTCGGTGGTTCGTGCAGAGCCTGCGTCTTGATGTGGATTGCCACGTGATCCCCATGAAGGGGTGGAATCCGGATCGCGCGCCGGGCTACGGCTGGCCGGCTGGGCGCAGCTGGGTCAACCCGAGTCCCAACGCCGCGAACGTATCGATGGCGCGCAGCTACGCGGGCACGGTGATGATCGAGGGCACGACGCTCTCGGAGGGGCGCGGCACCACCCGCCCGCTCGAGCTGCTCGGCGCGCCGGATCTCGATCCAGGTGCACTGCTCGCCGCGATGCACGGTCTCGCGCCGCAGTGGCTGCGCGGCTGCCGGCTGCGCACGCTCTGGTTCGAGCCCACGTTCCACAAGTATGCCGGCAAGCTGTGCGCGGGGCTGCAGATCCACGTGGACGATGCCGGATATGACCATCAGGCGTTTCGTCCCTGGCGGGTGGTTGCGCTCGCGCTCAAGTGCCTGCGACGCCTGCGTCCGGACTACGTGCTCTGGCGCGACTTCGCGTACGAGTACGAGCGCGACCGGCTCGCATTCGACCTGATCAACGGCAGCGAGCTGCTGCGTGCGTGGATCGAGGATGCCGCGGCAACCCCTGCCGATCTGGATGCGCTCGCCACGCCCGACGAGGCGGCCTGGCGCGAGGAGCGGCGGGCCGTGATGCTCTATCCCTGAAGTCGCGGCGGCGAGCCGCTCAGTATTTGTATCCGCGGTGCACGGCGACGATGCCGGCGCTCAGATTGTGATAGCGGCAATCCTCGAGGCCCGCCGCGCGCATCATCGACAGCAGCGTCTCCTGATCCGGATGCATCCGGATCGACTCCGCAAGATACCGATAGCTCGCGTCGTCGCGGGCGACGAGCTTGCCGAGCAGCGGGAGCACGCGGAAGGAATACGCCTCGTACAGCGGACGCAGCGCAGGCAGCGGGTGCGAGAACTCGAGCACCAGCAGCTGTCCGCCGGGCTTGAGCACCCGATGCATCGAGGCGAGCGCCGCCGGCTTGTCGGTGACATTGCGCAGGCCGAACGCGATGGTCACACAGTGGAAGCTGCCGTCGGCGAAGGGCAGGCATTCGGCATTCGCCTGCACATAGCGGAGGTTGCCGACGAAACCCTCATCGATCAGCCGATCGCGTCCGTGTTCGAGCATGCTCGCATTGATGTCCGCGAGCACCACCAGGCCGGCGTCGCCGACTTGCCTCGCAAGCCCCGCTGCAAGGTCACCGGTGCCGCCGGCGATATCGAGCGCTCGCTGGCCCGGACGCAGCCGCGCAAGGCCGAGCGCAAAACGCTTCCACGCGCGGTGCAGTCCGCCCGACATCAAGTCGTTCATCAGGTCGTAGCGGTCGGCGACCGAGTCGAACACGCCGCGCACGCGGCGCGCCTTGTCCGCGCGCGGGACGCGCTCGAAGCCGAAGTCGGTCAGTTCCTCTTGCGTCACGTGAGCGCTCCTGCTCTGTTGCGGTGTGTTTCTGCGGCCAAGCTTGAAACAATCGCTTGCAATTTGCGACGTAGGCTGCGCAGAATCCCGGTGGGTTGGGCCTTCGCGATGCGAGTGGCGGGGGCCGATCCTAACAAATGGGGGTCTTGAAACGCCTGGGCCGAGCTTTCTAGCTCGGCCCTTCTTTCATTCCGCTGGCGCTCACCCGCGCGCGGTACTCAGCCCATCTGCGCTCGCGCTCACTGCCGAGCTGGTGCAGATACTTCCAGGTGTAGAGCCCGGTCGAATGGCCGTCATCGAACACGAGCTTCACGGCGTACTGGCCGATCGGCTCGACGGCGGTGATCCCGACGCTCTCCTTTCCGGTGACGAGCACTCCTTGACCCGGACCGTGACCCTGCACCTCGGCCGAGGGCGAGTACACGCGCAAGTACTCGAACGGCAACTCGAAGAGCGCCCCATCGTCGAATGCGACCTCGAGCACCCGTGAGCGTGTGCGCAACCTGATCGTGGTGGGAACGGGCTCGGGCATGCGGTGGTCAGTATAGAAACTGCGGGCGCAGACCGGGTGCCCCATGACGGATGGTGCGGTGCAATAATACACCGCAGCGCGGTGCATCCCCGCAAACTTTGCGCCGCAGTCCTATACTTGTCGCCCGCATCGCGAAGCCCACCCGCAACCTATCCCGGATGACATGGAACCGACCGATCCGTCCCATTCCGAGTACTACCACCGCGTTGTCGATTGCCAGTGGGCCTGTCCGGCCCATACGGATGTCCCCGAATACATCCGCCTGATCGCTCAGGGGCGATTCACCGATGCCTACATGGTCAACCGGGAATCGAACGTCTTCCCGGCGATCCTCGGCCGAGTCTGCGACCGGCCCTGCGAGCCGGCGTGCCGCCGCGGTCGGGTGGAGGAGAAGCCGGTGGCGATCTGCCGCCTGAAGCGGGTGGCCGCCGATCACCGGGACGATGTGAAGGGCCGCTTGCCACGCATCCCGAAGGTCAAGAATGGCAAGCGCATCGCGTGCATCGGGGCGGGGTGTGCCTCGCTCACCGTCGCAAACGACCTGCTGCCGCTCGGCTACGAGGTGACCATCTTCGAGCAGTACGGGGAGCCGGGCGGGCTCATGCGCACGAATATCCCCTCGTTTCGGCTGCCCGCGAGCGTGCTGAACGAGGAGATCCGCATGATCCTCGACATGGGCGCCGACCTGAAGCTGAACCATCCGGTTGCGAGCATGCGAGAGCTGCTGCAGTCGGGCGGATTCGACGCCGTGTTCGTCGGCTCGGGTGCGCCGCACGGCAAGGACCTCGAGCTGCCGGGGCGCAAGGAGGCGGCCGCCCACATCCACATCGGCATCGCGTGGCTCGAGTCGGTTGCGTTCGGACATGTCGATCGCATCGGCGAGCGAGTCCTCATCATCGGCGTCGGCAACACCGCCATGGACTGCTGCCGCACCTCCCTGCGGCTCGGGGCGCGCAACGTGAAGGTCATGGCGCGCAAGCCGCGCGGGTTCTTCAAGGCCTCCGACTGGGAGCTCGAGGATGCCGAGGAGGAGAGCGTCGAGATCGTGGTGAACCGCGCGCCGAAGTCCTTCGTCGTGGAGAACGGCAAGCTCACGGGAATGCTGTTCCAGCACATGGAATACCAGCTCGACGCGCGCGGCCGCATCACCGCGGAGCGCGTGCTGGGCGAGGAGATGTTCCCGGCGGACGACGTGATTCTCGCGATCGGCCAGGAGAACGCCTTTCCCTGGATCGAGCGCGATGTGGGCATCCAGTTCGACAAGTGGAGTGTGCCGATCGTCGACCGGACGACGTTCGAGTCGACGCGCCCCGGTGTGTACTTCGGCGGCGATGCCGCGTTCGGCCCGAAGAACATCATCTGGGCGGTCGAGCACGGCCATCAGGCCGCAATCTCGATCCACAAGTTCTGTCAGGGCGAGCCCGTCGCGCAGCGTCTGGCGCCGGGCGTCAATCTGCAAAGCCGCAAGATGGGCATGCACGAGTGGTCGTATGCCAACGACTACTCGCCGGTGGAGCGGCGGCTCATGCCGCACGTCTCGCTCAAGGAGCGCTTCAAGAAGCTCAACATCGAGGTGGAGCTCGGCTTCACGGCCGAGCAGACCGCCGCGGAAGCGCACCGCTGCCTCAACTGCGATGTGCAGACCGTATTCACCGCGAAGCTGTGCATCGAGTGCGACGCGTGCCTCGATATCTGCCCCGTGGACTGCCTGACGATCACCCACAACGGTGAGGAAGCCGAGCTGCGCACGCGGCTGAAGGCGCCGGCGAAGAATCTCACGCAGGCTCTGTACGTCTCGGCGCCGCTGCCCCAGACGGCGCGAGTGATGGTGAAGGACGAGGATCTCTGCGTGCACTGCGGGCTGTGCGCGGAGCGCTGTCCCACCGCGGCATGGGATATGCAGAAATCGCGCGTGCACTGGCCGCACGTCGCGGACGAGGCGGCCGCCTCCGCCTCGCAAGAGCCGAAGATCGCCTGACCCCTCGAGCCGACCGTGCAGGAAACTCACAGCGTGTCCCCCGGCATCAACGATTTCGTCATCAAGATCGCAACCGTCAACGGCACGGGCTCGGCGAGCGCGAACACGCTCCTGATGAAGGCGATCTTCCGCGCCGGCATCCCGGTGATGGGTAAGAATTACTTTCCCTCGAACATCCAGGGCCTGCCCACCTGGTACGAGATTCGGGTCTGCCGCGATGGCTATGTCGCCCGCTCCGGGCGCGTGGACATCATGGTCGCGATGAACGCCGAGACCTACTCGCGCGACGTGAAGGAAGTGGCAAGCGGGGGCTATCTGATCTACGACTCGACCTGGCCGCGCCCGGCGCTGCTCAAGCGCGAGGACGTGACGGTGCTCGGCGTGCCGCTCGCACAGCTGTGCAACGAGAACTTCAACGGGGTGCGCACGCGCATCCTCATGAAGAACATCTGTTACGCGGGCGTGCTGGCCGCACTGCTCGAGCTGGACGTGGAGCAGATCCGCACGCTGCTCGCCGAGACCTACGCGAAGAAGCCCCAGCTCGTGGACAGCAACATGCGCGCCATCCAGCTCGGCTACGACTACGCGAAGCAGCACTTCAGCTGTCCGCTGCCGCTGCGCGTTGCGAAGATGAGCGCGACGGCCGGCCACATCCTGATCGATGGCAACACCGCGGCGGCGCTCGGCTGCCTGTACGCCGGCGCGACGGTCGCGGCGTGGTATCCGATCACCCCGTCGACCTCGCTCATGGATGCCTTCAAGAGCTTCTCCGACCGGCTGCGCATCGATCCGGAATCCGGCCGCAAGAACTTCGCCTTCATCCAGGCCGAGGACGAGCTCGCAGCGATTGGCATGGTGATCGGGGCATCCTGGAACGGCGCGCGGGCTTTCACCGCCACGTCGGGGCCCGGGATCTCGCTCATGAACGAGTTCCTCGGCCTCGCCTACTACGCCGAGGTGCCGGCGGTGGTGTTCGACATCCAGCGCGTGGGGCCCTCCACGGGCATGCCCACCCGCACCCAGCAAGGCGATATCCTTGCCTGCGCTTACGCCTCGCACGGGGACACACGGCATATCTGCCTGTATCCGGCCGATCCCGAGGAGTGCTTCTATCTTGCGGCGCAGGCGTTCGATCTTGCCGAGCGGCTGCAAACCCCCGTGATCGTGCTCTCGGACCTCGACATCGGCATGAACGACTGGATGTGCCGCGATCTGAGATGGGACGATGCCTATCGACCCGACCGGGGCAAGGTCTTGGGGAGCGCCGAGGTCGCAAAGCTCGAGAAGTTCTACCGCTTCCTCGACCGCGATGGCGATGGCATACCGTACCGCACGCTGCCCGGGGTCGATCCCAAGGCGGCGTACTTCGCGCGCGGCTCGGGCCACACGCAGTACGGCACGTACACCGAGGACGCCGCCGAGTACCAGACGGTGCTCGACCGGCTGCTGAGGAAGTGGGACACGGCGAAGAGGCTGGTTCCCGCGCCGCGCATCGAGACTCATCCGGGCGTCGATATCGCGCTCGTCTCCCTGGGCAGCTGCGAGGGGGCGATTCGCGAGGCGATCGATATTCTCAGGCAGCAGGGCACGCTGGTGGATTACATGCGCGTGCGGGCCTTCCCGTTCGGCGATGAGGTGGAGAAGTTTCTCGCCTCCCATCGGCTCGTGTTCGTCGTCGAGCAGAACCGCGACGCTCAGCTGCGCTCGCTGCTCACGCTCGAGACGGCGGTCGATAAGGCGAAGCTGCGCTCCCTCAGGCACTACAACGGGCTGCCGATCTCCTCGAGCTTCATCATCGAGGGAGTGCTCGCGGAGCTTGCGGGCGAGCGCACGCGGCCGCCCGCCGCGGCTGAAGCTGGCGGCCTGGGTCGCGCCGGTGCCGGACGGTCACGATCATGACGTACCTCGCCAAGCCGAAGGTCCATCACCCGTCGCTGCCCAAGAATGCGCTCGGGCTCACGCGTCGCGACTACGAAGGAGCGCTCTCGACGCTGTGCGCGGGCTGCGGACACGATTCGATCACCGCGGCGATCGTCGAGGCGTGCTGGGGGCTCGCGTTGCGCCCGGAGAACGTCGTCAAGCTCTCCGGCATCGGCTGCTCCTCGAAGACCACGGCGTACTTCGTGAGCGGCGGCCACGGCTTCAACTCGGTTCACGGCCGCATGCCCTCGATCGCAACCGGTGCCAATGCGGCCAATCGCGCGCTGACCTACATCGGTGTCTCGGGCGATGGCGACACGCTCTCGATCGGACTCGGGCAGTTCTGCCATGCCATTCGCCGCAACATCGACATGCTGTACGTGATCGAGAACAACGGGGTGTACGGGCTCACCAAGGGCCAGTTCTCGGCCTCCGCGGATGTGGGATCCAAGGCGAAGAAGGGCGAGGTGAACCAGCAGCCGCCCATCGACCCGGTGCTGCTTGCGATGACGCTCGGGGCGACGTTCGTCGCGCGCAGCTTCTCCGGGGACAAGGAGCAGCTGGTGCCGCTGCTCGAGGCGGGCATGCGGCACAAGGGATTCGCGCTCATCGACGTGCTCTCCCCGTGTGTGACGTTCAACGATCACGAGGGCTCGACCAAGAGCTACGTGTATACCCGCGAGCACTACGAGCCGGCTGTGAACGTCGATTTCATCCCGATCGAGCGCGAGATCACGGCGCAGTACCAGCCCGGCGAGGCTCTGGCGGTGGCGATGCACGATGGCAGCCGGATCGTGCTTCGCAAGCTCGACGCAAGCCACGACCCGACGGACCGCGCGGCGGCCGCGGCGCACATTCAGCAGCGCATCAAGGACGGGGAATACCTGACCGGCCTTCTGTACGTGGAGGAAGCCTCGCAGCGCGACTTCCACGACATCAATCAAACGCCCGACGCGCCGCTCAATCAGGTGCCGTTCGAGAAGCTCTCCCCCGGCGCCAAGGCGCTCGAGAAGATTCTCGCGCGCTACCGATAGTCGGGCAGCCCCTCATTGGCGGATCGCCGCGGCAGGGCAAACCCCCGCGATGCAGTGCGTCGACGCCGTTCGCAGAGCGCCGCTTCGCCTCGTTACTTCGCCAGCTCGCTCAGGGCGCGGATCTGCAGGACGGTGGAGTCCGAGGCGGGCAGGAGCTGGTTCGCCCGCCTGACGAACGGCTCGACTTCCGCCACCGGCATCGGCCGGCTGACGAGGTAGCCCTGCGCGTAGTCGCACCCCAGCCGGCGCAGCAGATTCCATCCCTGCGCGGTCTCGACGCCCTCGGCGACGACCTTCAGTCCCATGCTATGGGCGAGCTCGATCGTCGATCTCACGATGGTCTCGTCGTCGCGCCGCTCGTGGGCGTGCAGCATGAAGGAGCGGTCGATCTTCAGCTCATCGACGGGGAGGCGCGAGAGCTGCGACAGGGATGAGTATCCGGTGCCGTAGTCGTCGATGGCAAAGCGAATGCCGGCGGCCCGGAGCAGCTGCATGTGGCGCGCGGCGAGCGGCGCATCGCGCATGGCGGCGCTCTCGGTGATCTCGAGCGCGAGGTTCTGCGGCTGGATCGAGCTTTTCTCGAGCGCTCGCAGGATCTCCTCTCCAAGCGTGGGATCGAGAATGTCGGGCGCGGACAGGTTCACCGCGACATCGAGCACCAGCCCCGCGCGGCGCCACTCGGCCATCTGCCGCACGGCGGCGCCGAGCACCCAGCTGGTCAGCCGCCGGGAGCTGCCGGTGCGCTCGGCGATGGGTACGAACTCCGCCGGAGAGATGGACCCGAGCTGCGGGTGCGTCCAGCGCACGAGCGCCTCGAAGCTGCTCACCGTGCGCGTTGCGACGGACACCTTCGGTTGATAGAGGAGGCTGAGCTCTCCTCGCTCGATCGCCCGGCGCAGATCGGCGGCGAGCGCCAGACGCCGGCGGTGCTCCTCGTCGCGTCCCGGGCGATAGAGCGCAACGCGGCCGCGTGCCTCCTCGGAGTCCTCGAGCGCAATCTGCGCGCGGCGCAGCAGCTCGCGGGCGGCCCGGCCGTGCTCCGGGGCGCAGCAGACGCCTGCCGCCACGTGCAGGTCGAGGCTGACCGAGGGCAGATGGAAACCCATGCGCAACACGCCGGCGAGCTGCTCTGCGAAGAGCAGCCCCCGCTCGCTCGAGCAGTGTCGCGATACGACCAGGAACTGATTGGCGACCAGCCGCGCGACGAGATCTCCCGCCCCACAGTTCTGACGCAGCCGCCGGGCGACCTCGCGCACCGCCTCGTCGCCGACGTGATGGCCGAGCGAGGCGTTGATCTCGCGCACGTTGCGGATGTCCACCACGATCAGCGCCGACGGGGGAGCCGCAGGGTCCTGCAGCAGCTCCTCGAGGTAGCGCTCGGCGTAGGCTCGATTGGGCAGCTCGGTGAGTGGATCGTGATAGGCGGCGTGCGTGATGCGCGACTCGCGCTCGGCGATGTCCGACTGCATGGCGTTGAGCGTGTCGGCGAGGCTGCGGAACTCCTCGCCGCCACTGGCCTTGACGGCGGTATCGTAGGTGCCCGCCTGGATGCGCCGCGCCGCCTGTACGAGCTGGCCCAGCGGGCGGGTGGCGCTGCGACCCAGCAGCAAGCCGATCGCGGTGGCCAGCGCCAGGGCGATGCCTCCGATCACGAACAGCGCGTCGCGCACCTGGCGATAGGGCGCCAGGACCGTGGTCATCGGCTGCTGCAGCAGCACCACGACCGGAGTGCGCGTCGAGTCGAGCCGCCGCGCGAAGCTCAAATAGTCCTCACCGCCGACATCCTCGACCCGCGGCAGCAGCTGGGTTTGAGTGACGATGCCGGAGTCGCTCGCGAGCCGCGCTCGCTCGGCATGCGACAGCGTCGATGCGAGCAGAACGGAGCCGCGCCCGACTTGCGCGAGGAGCGACACGTGCGCACCCACCAGCTCGCGGATGCTCGTGGCGAGAGCATCGTCCACCGCAAAGCCCATCGCAGCCCAGCCGATCACCTCGGGCGCTCTCACCGGGGCAAGCACCAGCTGATAGCAGCGGCTGCCGAGCAGCACGAACGGAGTTTCGCTCGGCGAGCTCACCGCCCCGGCGATCTGCTCGCGAAGCAGGGCGCTCTCGGCCCCCGAGAGCGGCGTGTTCGAGGCCAGCACGCGCCCGCGAGGATCCATGATGAGCACCAGATCGGCGCCGATGCGAGCGGCATGATTGCGCGCGGCGGAGATGATCGTTGCGGCATCGCCGCTCGCCACCGCAGAGCGCAGCCCGAAATCCGCCGTCAGCACGGCCACGGCGCTCGCGAGCTCGGTGGCGCGCTGATGGATGAGCTGCTCCACGACCGAGCCGCCCGCGCGCAGCTGCTGCTCGGCGCGCACCTGCACGTCGCGCATGGTCCGGGCAAGCACTGCGATCAGCGTCACAGTTTGCGTGACCACGACCAGACCGATGATCAGCGCGAGAAGTCTGTTCCGAAAACTACCCATACGATCTGTTCAAATTCCGGCGCCCATCGTAGGCGCCGCCGTAGATCGGCGGCGAGAACTCGGGTGCAGGAGTGAGATCTCGCGCACGCACGCTCGGCGTGATCCTCGTGAGCCTCGTCGCGTTTGCGCTGGGTGGGCGCGGTGCGGCCGCCGCAACGCTCGCCATCACGGTGCAGCAGGAGAACGGCAAGCCCCTGCCGGATGCGGTGGTGACGATCCATGCGCTCGAGGGCCCGGCAAAGCCGAGCGCACCCGTCCATGCGGTCATGGATCAAATCAACGAGGCGTTCACGCCGGACCTGCTCGTCGTCCCGGTGGGCTCCACCGTCTCGTTTCCAAATTCCGATACGGTGAGCCACGAGGTCTACTCGTTCTCACCCGCGCATCCTTTTCAACTTCCGCTGTATCGCGGCAAGCCTTATCCGCCTCAGCGCTTCGACAAGATCGGCCTCGTCACGCTCGGCTGCAACATCCACGATTTCATGATCGGCTACATCCTGGTGACGGATGCCGCCTTCTATGGGCGCGCGGATGCCCAGGGCACATGGTCGGCGGCGGAGGTTCCGGCCGGTCGCTATCGCATCGAGGTGTGGCATCCGCGGCTGAGCGCGAGCGCGCTGCCGGCGCGCGAGATCGTGGTGTCCGGTGCAGATCGCGCCGCGATCAGCATCCGGCTCGCCGAGCGGCTGCGTCCGGCGCCGCTCGAGGCGCGGCTTCCCTCGTGGGATGCGTACTGAGCCGCGCATGCCCGCGACCTACCGCCGCGGCATTCTCATCGCTGGAGTTGCGCTCGCCACGCTCGCCGCGCGCGCGGCGCCGGCAACCGACTGGGACCTCTCCGTCGATACGCGGCTGGTCGCATCCAATGGCGAGCCGTCCTTCCTCGATGGCGGTCTCGGTGCGCTGAGGTATGGCGCGGATCGCAACGGTATCCAGCTCGGACGCGCCCGCTTTGCGCTCGGGCAATCGCTCGGGGACATCCTCGCCCTGCGGCTCGATGCCTCGCAGTGGCGCGAGCACGATAAGAACCCGATCGATCTGACGGAGGCCTATCTCGAGCTGCGGCCGTATCCGTGGCGGGGCCTGCGGGCACGGGTGAAGGCAGGGGCATTCTTCGCTCCCCTCTCGCTCGAGAACACCGATTCGGGCTGGGACTCCCCCTACACGCTTTCCTCCTCCGCGATCGACAGCTGGGTCGCCGAGGAGCTGCGCACGATCGGAATCGAGACGCGCATCGACTGGCTCGGCACGCGGCTAGGACACGATTTCAATCTCGGACTGATCGGCGCTGCCTTCGGATGGAACGAGCCCGCAGGCGCCGAGCTCGCATTTCACGGCTTTGCGATCGACGACCAGCAGACGACGCTATTCGGGCGCGTGGGGCGGCCCGGGCCCCTGCCGGGCGAGGGATTCGAGGAGTTTCACGAGATCGATGGACGCGTGGGAGCCTATGTCGGGGCTGAGGCGCAGTATCTGGATCGGGTGACCCTCATCGCGCTGGATTACGACAACCATGCGAACCCTGAGGCGTACGACCCCTCCATAGACGAGCACGCCTGGAAGACGCGCTTCGACAGCGTGGCCGCGCGCGCTCGGCTCGACGGCGGCTGGACGCTCATCGTGCAATACCTCGACGGACAGACCGCCGTGACGCCCGCGGGCGCCGAGCTCGAGTGGTATTTCAGGGCTCGCTTTGCGCTCGCCTCCAAGCGCATCGGCAAGCACACCTTCAGCCTGCGCTACGACCAGTTCACGGTCGAGGGTGACCAGCCCTTGCCCCTTGGCAATCAGAGCGGGCACGCCACAACCCTCGCCTACGTGTACGTGCCGAGCGAGCACTGGCGAGTGACCCTCGAGGGCGTACGGGTACGCAGCGCGCAATCGAACCGCGCGCTGTGGCTGGGCGAGGCGCCGTTTGCGACGGAGAGCGTGGTCCAGCTCGCCGTGCGCTACGCGATCGGGTCGCGCTAGGCCCCGGCGCAAGGGGCAATACGGGACTGTCCGGGCGGGTGGCCCCGCCCGGAGGAAAGCATGGCGAGCGCCAGGCGCTTACCAGCGCTTGTTGCCGCCGCCGCCGCGAGGGCCGCCGCCGCCGCTGCGCTCCTGCGCCTCGTTCACCCGCAGGGGACGGCCGCCCAGCTCCTTGCCGTTGAGATTCTGAATCGCGCGCGATGCATCGGCCCGCGGCATCTCGACGAACGCGAAGCCCCGAGGACGGCCGGTGTCGCGATCCGTGATCACGTTGACCGACTCGACCGTGCCGTGCTGCGAGAAGAGGGTACGAATCTCGTTCTCGTCCGTCGAGAACGGCAGGTTTCCGACATAAATCTTCGTCATTGAATCAAGCTCCTGAAAGAAGGCACCGCCACGATCAATCGTGGGTAAGCGGGCCGGGAATCGAGGCAGGGAGGCAGCCGAAGCGGTTTAATCGGCGGCGGCACTCTGCCACCTGGATCGACAACGATTCGGCTTTTCTCAACTCGTAAGCCGGGGGCGCGGTGAGCGCATCGCGGCAGGCGGCAGGGAAAGGGAAAGGTCACGAACCGGGGCGCACCTTACCGGAAGCAGCCTCTGCAAACAAGATATGCGCCTCACATCCCAGCGGGGGTCCGGGCCCGCCGCCGCGCTCGCGGTGGAGCTGCCCGTCTGGACCCCGTCCAAGTGGCCCCGGGTGGTAGACTTCGCGCCCGAACGTTTCTACTGGAAGTGGAGCTCGCATGGGAAAAGGTGACCGCAAGACCCGTCGTGGCAAGCTGTACCGGGGCTCATTCGGCAAGTCGCGTCCGAAGGACCCCCGCAAGCGCCGCAAGCAGGCCGGTCGCTCCTCGGAGCTCGCGCGGCGCAAGTAAGCGCTCGCCTTTCCCTCAGATTCCCCCGGTGACAGGCGTCCAGCGCGCTTCGCGGCGCGCCGTCCGGTCGGCTTCCCTCTCGCCCTCGTAAGACACCGGCTGCGGTTGCGGCACATCGGGCGGCCGGGGCTGCAGGGCATTGATATTGATGATGCCGAACCGGCCTCGGGGCGTCGCGATGGTCGCGCCGAGATACACGCCACACTGCGAGCAGATCAGGAACTCGGCCGTGCGCAGCCCGAAGCGGTAGCGCAGCAAGGCCCCTGCATCCTTGACATGGAACGTGAGCGAGCCCTGGGGATCGGAGGTGCTCAACGCACCGTGGGACCGGCAAAAGGTGCACTGGCAGGCGCGCACCCCCCAGCTGGAGGGCATCAGGCTCGTGCGGTACGAGTACTCGAGAGCACCGCAATGGCACCGGCCCGCGTGAATCACGGGGGTCTCAACGGGAGGGCACGTGTGCCGCTGGCCAGCTCCGCCAGCAGGCCCACCAGGAGCCCTCGCTCGGCGGCCTGCACGCGTTGCGCGAGTGTCTCGACGGAGTCGTCGGGCTCGACCGGCACCGTGACCTGCGCGATGAGGGCCCCCGTGTCGTAGGAGCCATCCACCAAGTGAATCGAAGCGCCGCTCATGCGCTCGTGGGCGGCCAGGACGGCACGGTGGACGTGCTCACCGTACATGCCGCGCCCCCCGAATTTGGGCAGCAGCGCGGGATGTGTGTTCAGTACGCGCCCGGCGAACCTCTCGAGGGTTCGGGGTCCGAGCATCTTCATGTATCCGGCCAGGAGGACCACCTCAGCACCGTGTTGCTCGAGCGCACTGTGAATCGCCCGGTCGAGCGCGACCGGATCGGGATGGGTGCGACCCGAGAGATGCACGGCCGCGACCCCCGCCGAGCGGGCGCGGCGCAGCGCACCTGAGCCGGAATTGTTGCTGATGACGAGCGTCACCCGGCCCGCGATGGCGCCGGCTGCGCATGCATCGATCACGGCCTGCAGTGTCGTCCCCTCGCCCGAGGCAAGCACGGCGATGTTCACAGCAGATCCGCGAGCGAGGCGAGACGCGTGGCGAAGTGCTGCTCGTGCGCGGGGAGCTCGACCACCAAGCGGAAGTCCGTGAACTCGAATCCGGGCGCGACACTGCAGCCGACCAGCGTGAAGTCCCCGAGACTTCGCGCGGCCTGCCATACACCCGCGCCGATGATGGCGAGGGGCTCACGGCCGGCGGTCGGGTGATCGAGAACCTGCCGTGTGAGCACGAGCGAGCCTGGATCGTAAGCGAAGAGCTCCAGCGCCGCGCCGTGATAGAAGTGCCAGATCTCATCCGCGCCGACCACGTGCCAGCGGCTCCTCTGATGCTGCTCGAGCAGGTAGTAGATCGTGGTGAGCGCCGCCCGATCGCCGCTGGGGGCTGCGACGCGCATTCGCGAGCGGTACACCTCGCGATACCAGCCTCCCTCGGGATGCGGCTTCAATGAAAGCGCCTGAATGAGCTCCCGCGAATGCATGGGCTCATCCGCGGCCCATTACGAGCTGGGCTCCACCGCGAGCACCGGCGAGCGCATGCGCCACCAGCGGCTGGCCATCCGGGAACACAGATCCCAGCCACGCCACAGCACGATGCCGCCGATCACCGCGATGACGACCGCAAGGCAGGCATTGAGGCCGTGCTTGCGTGCCACCGAGACGAGCTGCATGTGACTGAGATAGATGAACAACGAGGCCGCAGCCGTCGTGTTCACCGCGGCCACGAGCTGTCGCGGCAGGCTGAGGGGCAGTCGCTCGAGCCAGATGATCAACAGACCGGTGACGAGCGGATACCAGCCGAACCATTCGTACGTGTAGCGCATCCCCAGCACCAATGCGAGGGAGCTCAGCAGCTTGCGCCGCGTCGTATTGCTGAATGCTGCGCACCAGCCGAACGCCATCATCCACAGCAGGATCTGTGGAACGCGATTGTAGAGATGATCCGTGTTCCAGACGAGCGGCACCAGACGGCTGGCGCTCCACCATGCGAACGTGAACAGCAGTCCATACACGTAGGGGCGCTCGAGCGCGAAGCGACGCACGGGCCGCAACGCGAGCGGGGCGGCGGTCAGGCCGATGCACTGCAAGAGCAGCTCGATGTACCACGGGGACCCCACGATGCGCGGATCGACGAGGTTGTCGACGAGCAGAGCGGTCAGGGGCCTCAGAGCGTGCAGTACCACGATCCCGAGCAGCGCGGTGTACAGCCAGGTCGGAAGCGCAAGCCGCAGCGCGAAACGTCCCACCGGCGCGATGCTGTCGCGCTTGCCGATGGCCTGGAGCTGGAACCGCGCGAAGCTGTATCCCGAGACGATCAGGAGCGCCTTGATGCTTCCTTGCACGTCCCAGGCGCCCGCGTGGCCCATCACCATCAGCACGATGCTGAGCGCGCGCACCAGGATCGGGATCTCGATCTCGCTCCAGCGGTGCGGCTTGCCGTCCGGGGAGTCGAGCGCTTGCGCGCGACTTGCGATCTCCCGGATCGAGCCTCCGCAGAAGATCCCCTTTGCAGCCTCGTGCGGCACGCCGATGCGCTCCATCTCGACCAGCACCCCGACCGAGGTGAGTGAGTCTCCACCCAGGGCACCAAAGCCATCGTTGACGCCGACCGTGGGGACGCCGAGCACGCCCGCCCAGATCGCGACCAGGCACCGCTCGAGGGGTGTCGCCGCGAGATCCGCCTCGGCGATGCTGTGCGCGCCACGCGCGGGGGCGGGCAACGCGTTGAGGTCGAGCTTGCCCGTGGTGGTGAGTGGAAAGCGCTCGAGCAGCGTGAAGCTCGCGGGCACCAGATGCTCGGGCAGCCGCCGCTGCAGATCCCGGCGCAGTCGCGCGATCGCCTCGGCCCGATCGGCGGTGGCCTCGGCCAGCACGACATACGCCGCCAGAGACTTTCCGCCAGCGGCGTCCTCATGTGCCTTGACCGTCGCCTCGCGCACGCTCGGGTGCTGGCAGATCGCATACTCGACCTCGCCCGGCTCGACGCGAACGCCGCGAATCTTCACCTGATGGTCCATGCGACCCATCACCTCGAGCACGCCGTCCGCACGATATCGGCCGATGTCTCCGGTCAGATAGATCAGGTCGTCCGCGGCCGCTGCGAACGGATTGCGAATGAAGGCGCGCGCCGTGGCCTCGGGGGAATTCAGATAGCCCAGGGTGCGGAAGGGTGTGCGGATCGCGATGTGACCGGGCTCCTCGAGTGCGCACAGCCGCTGCCGCGGATTGAGGATCAGGACCTGCGTCTGGGGCATCGGCTGACCGACCGGCTGCACGCCGGGCTGCAGCGGACCCAGGCGGTGAAAGCACTTCACCATCGTGGTCTCGGTCGGGCCGTAGAGATTGACGATCTGGGTGCCGCTGCCGAAGCACTCGCGGCAGCGCTGGACGAGCACGTCGGTGACGGGCTCGCCCGAGAGAAACAGGTACCGCAGCCGCAATTGCCCGAGGTGCTCCGGCCGGAAGGTCAGCCACGTGCGCAGAAGCGAGGGCACCACGTGCAGCAGCGAGATCTGCTCGCGTGCCAGCCACGACAGGATCGCTGCCGGATCGAGCAGGTCTTCCTCGGCCGGAATGCACAGCGTGCCACCGGCACCGAGCACCAGAAAGACATCGCGCAGCACCGCATCGAAGGAGAGCGCGATGGTCTGAGCACCGCGATCCGTGCGTCCGACCGCGAAGGTGCGGCGCTGCCAGTCCAGAAAATGCGCGAGTCCCGCGTGCGTCCCCACGACTCCCTTGGGCGCGCCGGTGCTGCCCGAGGTGAAGAAGATGAACGCCGGCGCCTGCGGGTGGATGCCCCCCTCCGGGGCATCGTCGATGGGGGTGCCCTCGCAGAGGTGCGTGCGAAGGGTCTCGAGCTCGATCGAGGGCAGCTCCCCCGGCAGATCGGTCCCGGTGCCCGAGAAGAGCAGCAGCTTCGCGCGGGCCTCGCGGCACATCAGCCGCCGGCGCTCGCCCGGCAGCTTCGGATCGAGCGTGAGCAGCACCGCACCGTGGAAGAAGATCCCGAGCATCGCGCTCACGATCTGGAAGCTGCGCGGCCCCGAGGCGGCGACGACATCTCCGGCCCGCACTCCGAGGCGCGCCAGCTCCGCGCTGACGGCACGCGCCTGCCCGACGAGCTCGGCGTAGCTGTGGTGGCGATGGGCGGTGGCGACCGCGATCTGCTGGGGGTCGCAGCGCGCCGCCTGGAGCACGAGCTGGCTCACCGTTGCGTGGTGCGGGGTGGCGATGGGCAGCGCCGGATCCGGCAGGAGCTCGCGCGCAGCGTCCGTCAGGAGCGAGCAGTCGAGCACGTCCTGGCGCGGATCTGCGGCCGCCGCAACCACCAGGCACTCGAGCTGCGCACCGAGCTCCAGCACGCGCATCACCGGTACGAGCGGCTCAGTGCCCGTGAGCACCATGTGCTCGGGTGTACCGGCAGCGTCGCACTCGATCGCGAGCGCCACATCCAGGATCGCCGCGCATTCGAGGGCAGGAGTCGCTGCACGCCAGGCGTGAGCCGCCGCTGCGATGAGCTCACCGATGCGGCAGCCGTCGCGCACGCTGCAGGTGAGCAGCTGCGGGCCGGCATCCCCGGTCGAGATCCGCACGCCTGCATCGACTTGCCGCAAGTGGCGGTGAGCAAGGGCAACCCAGCACCCGATCAGGACCTCCCGGCTCTCGAGTGCGAGTTCCATTGCGATCCGCCGCAGCGCAACGCCCGTCCGGGTCGCCGGCCCCACGCTCAACCGCATTCGAAGGCTCCGCAAGCCAAAGATGCGCGGAGCAGCAAGACTCATACCGCCGGCATGGGCCGGCGGTGCGATCTGGAGCTGAATGCGACCCGAGCTGGATGCGACCTAGAGCCCGCCAAGGTTCGCGCGGTCGCCCTGCTGCAGGTGATCGATATACGCGCCGCTCACGAGGTCGGCCTTGTCGATGCCGAGCTGCCCGAGCAGGCGCTCCGCGACGGCCTCCCCGTCCGCGGGGGATTGGTCATCGCCGAGGACCACTTCGAG
>Ga0335073_10005699_pt1 | contig 17481 bp, 19 predicted proteins | sample Lox_Sample_22_FD_207093 | JGI IMG/M metagenome (GOLD analysis project Ga0335073, IMG submission 207093) | Soil microbial communities from Loxahatchee National Wildlife Refuge, Florida, United States - Lox_Sample_2.2 | ecosystem: Environmental > Terrestrial > Soil > Wetlands | place: USA...
CCTGATGCTATAGCCTATGGTCACACCTTTCTTTACGGTAGTCAACTTATTCGCCGGAATGCTCTTTTCAGGCTTATTGCTCAATCTTCCGATCTATTTGACCAATACATGGTATGCCGGCTACCTCCCATTCAACAGTAACAAACTCTACAACCGTCATGGACAGAGAGCCCAGATCGCTCTCATCGTGGATGAGCGAGGGAATTTGGATATCGAGAAGTATCGACAAAATGGGGTATCTTACCATCTAGATATTCCTGACTTTCTTTCAGCCGTTTTACGCAACAGGCACCTACGCCGTCAAGTTCGCCGTCTTCTTTGCTTGCTATACTGCTTCTATCACGCATTGTGCTCTATTCCACAGTCGGCAGATTTGGTCCGGTTTCAAAAGTCTCTTTAGTCGTAAATATCGTGTCGAAAATCAAAAAGATGTGCACAATCGGCTGATGCGCGTATACCCAGAAGGTGAGAGCCCACTCATAAGTGTTCTTCCTAACATTAGTTCCTCATTGGTGGTATCTGCTCGTTATGGCCGCGTCTTTTGCAATGGCAGCCGCTGCGTTGGGCATATACGTACCAGAAGCGCCTATATGGGTGAATATCGTCTGAGGAAAAAGGCTGATTTCAAAGCTTTTATGTTTCGCGTGTGGAATAAGTTTGATTCTCGTTGTTCCTCTGGGAGTCATCGAGGCGCTCACCTATTGTCACATCAATCTGAACGTCATCTCGGAGCTCGTCGGCGGCTTCGTCGTTCCTGGCAAAGCGATCGCCATGAATATGTTCAAGTCTTACGGTTGCATGGTTTTATACGCCGCGATTGCCTTTTCTGGTGATCTCAAGTTGGGGCATTACTCCAAAGTTCCGCCGCGAAGTATGTTTCGGGCTCAGATTGCTGCTACTTTTATCTGCGTTATCTGCGTACTTCAATCCTGTAACGGGGACAAAGTTCACTAATTTTAGACTCTCTCGGTAATGAATTGGCAACTTGACAACGTCCCCAGGATATGTGAGCCGGACCAGCCACAGAAAATGGTATGCATGAGCACGCATACATTTTTCACGTCATCAATTATCTGGGGAACTTTGGGTCCAGCTCGAATGTATGGTCCAAAAGGAATATATCATACCTGTGTTTACGGATTCCTTATTGGGGCTTTGCTTCCGATCCCCGTTTATGTGCTCTCGAGATGGAGGTATCCTCGACTCCGAACAATCTATATCCCGTCATTTTTAGTCGGCGCGATTGCTTGGGCTCCGTATAATATCACCGGGATTTTCCCGGGACTTTGCGTGGCCTGGCTATTCAATGTGTTTATCAAACGACGGTATTTTTCCTGGTGGGCTTCATACAATGTGAGATCTTCAACCCCTACTCTGGAACGACCAAGCTAATCGAGGATTTAGTATATAACCTCCTCGGCATTGAGTGTCGGCATGGGATTTTCAGCCGTTTTTGTGTACTTTGCCTTCTCACATCATGGTATCTCTGCAGACTGGTGGGGAAATAGTAATATCTTCTGAGTCCATAGCTGATGGGACAGAAATCCCCTACGATGGAGTCGACGCAAAGGGGATCAGATGGCTTGAAACGCCTGAGGGAGGCTTTGGACCCGGGCCTGGAGAATTTGAGTGATGTTGTCAGGGAAGCATGAAGGGAGTTTCTTTTTTCCAGTTTTTGAATTTTCTAAATAAGTTTCAGCTGATTCAGCTAGATACTTCTTCCTTTTCTTGGATGGTTGTGTGTGTTATCATGATTAACGATGATGGCCATCTGTAATTTGTAATTTGAGCTTTTCGCAATTGAAATTGATATTTCTGCTGGCGGCTGTCTACTTAGAGATCCGTATATGTAATAAGACTTCCATCTTCCTCTTTTGGGACGCTACTCAACGAATTTCTTGGATCCGAAGTCTTATTGGGACGAATCTCACAATCATCAAGAGCATGCCTGTTTGCCTCACCAAAGAAGTGTGGAATGAACAAGCCGCCCTACCGCAGCCACTGCTGATCAGTGGCAGCGCATATTGTGACCAAGCCTTCCCGCTTAAGGAATTTAGACCTGGACAGACTTTTTGTAAGCAAGTGGGCGGCTGTCGATCCTTTTCATCTCCCCCAAGCAACCTGTCTGGCTCTCACACGACAAACCACCACACACACATACATCACCCACACACGAATCCAGGAGGGTGCTCAAGCCCACGGACCGCCCCCCAAATCCGCCCTCGCCGCTGCCTCGAAATCATTTCCCCTCGTCTCGACTGCGTTTGGCTGTTTGTCTGTCTGTTGGCATCACAGCTCGATTGACTATGATGATATGGCTTCAATAAGTCGCCGGATTTAGAACACAATCTGTAACTTGCGGGGCTGGTTCTTCGTGATAAGCCTCGTCAACGGTCCGCGAATCCAAAGTTACTAACCACCGGGCCTCGAATCTCGATCTTGGAATGGCAAATAATCTCCCAGCGATGGTTTGGTCAAACACTCCCTTCGAGCCTCCACCTCCGAAGGGCCCTCCGCCAAAGATCCCCCTACCAAAGACGCCAACTCAAGCTCAAATGCGGAATACCGCGGTATCTCCTTTGTCTCAAACTGCGCCAGGCGACGACTACTTCAAGAAAATCAATTATTCTCCTGCTACGCCCCCTCGGCAACCACCTAGGACGAATATACGGGCACCCCTATTACATCGCGTGTCAGAAACCGATTCCGTCGATGAAAAGGAAGATGATGACATTGAACCTCCGTCGGGACCGCGATTTAGAGGTGTAAGCAATGGGTCTCCTGTTTCCCCCCACACGATCGTCGATCAAGAGGGCACACTACCTACTCCTAGCGCTTTCGAGCTAGACAAGGCTGGTAGAAAGGGAAGTGAATCCAGCGCTGCGACCATTGCCTCTCTCCAATCGCAACCTCACATGCCTCGTGTCCGTTCGTCAATCACCATAATCGACGATGAAGAACCTCCTGCATTCGTTATGAAGGGCGACAAGCACAAGCGCGTTCTGGGAATAGATCAAAAGACATCACAAGTCAAACGTGGTGGAGCCGAAAAGGGTGACAGCTCCAAGTCAATTTCGGGGGGACCAAGACGGAAGCGAAGCTTCCCCGAAATTCATGATCGCATCACAGATCGCTCTAGTAGCCCTCTGCCTGCACCCGATGTCGTCCCGTTTCTATATCAAGATATTGAAGTGATCCCATCCTACCGACTTCTTGCTGATAATCATAGGATGTGAGGAGACAGCCGGCCGTGGAAGCACCACTACACCCACACCCTGTGTCCGCTTTGCCAGTGCCCCAACTCAACATCCCATCGAATTCGAATCTTTGGAATAGACACAGCAGTCCTAATATTAAGCCTGCCGATAAAATGTACCAAACCCCGCTTGGCAAAGCGACGACGAATGCTGCACCAAATAGCAATAGTCGCGAGAAGAAAGAGAAACAGAGGGGAATCTTGGGCCGCTTTCGGGCAAGGAAAAAGGAGGAAGCCGATCGTAAAGAACATTCGTTTAGGTGGCTGATCCTAGAACCTCAAGATCATAACCCGTATCCTCTTGCCAATCTCGGTGTGCTGTCCGGTTCAAACTCGTTCTCAGATTTACATTTACCCAACCTGTCGTCTACCTCCATGAAGCATCAGCAATCATTCTCTTCGTTATCGTCTGGTGGTGCGACTCCGAGTCAACCCATGCCGAACTTGTCTTTCAACACCTACGGTCAAATGTATACTCCCCAGGCTGCAGGCGCACCCGAACGCAAACCTGTCAAGCAGGAAGATCCCAAATCTCAACACCATCACCACCATCATAGTCTGTTCCATCGACATCATAGTCCAAGTCAAGCGTACGCTACACCTGGCAAAGGACTCCTTATCGGCGATGAGGAAATCATACTTGACACGGACTTGGGGAAGTTGCAAGGGATCGTCTCAAATAGAGTCCCTCAATCTGTGTTGGAGGCAAATGGTAAAGGCTCAATCAGTGAAGTCAACCCAATTGCTCCCTGGGAGACCTCGTCGCCACGCACTGCTTCCGTCGTCCCCAGTCTCAGTTCTCAAAGTGATGCCACATGGACGGCGCCAGAGTCATGGGGTGTCCGACCGCATACCACGATCGCTGAGGAACTGCCCGACTTTCCAGAAGAGGAGATTGTCGCTGCCTCTCGTCAAACGTACTGTCTACGAGTATTCCGCACAGACTCCACTTTTGCAACAATTTCTTGCCCAGCAAATACTTCTGTAACAGAATTGTTGACTCTGCTTGCGAAGAAATTCTTCGTTGCTACAGGGGAACGATGGGTGTTGGTACACTACGTCAACAATCTTGCTAGAATTATGCAAGCCCATGAACGACCTGTCGCTGTGCAGCAAAAGAGCCTAGAGCGGCTTGGTTATGTAGAAGACCTAGATGGGGGAGGTGAGATGGGCAGAGACGACTGGAGTGGCTATTGGAGGTTCGTCTTCATGAGAGCCGACGCTTTGTCGAATATTGCGGTACTGTTTCCTGGTATCTTGGTCTCTAATTTGGTAGGAAGAAGTGCACCTGGATCAATTCCAAAACGTCAATCTCGACTCCAAGAATCTGCAAACGATCCCGCTTTCTCTGTATCGTCATGCCGCCGAGATTCTCACTCTCAATGTTTCCCGAAACATGTCTCTCAGCATTCCCTCCGACTTTATCGATTCCTGCACGTCGTTACAGGAAATTCGATTCACTCACAACGAAGCTCGTCGCATTCCCAAGAGTATCCCAGCAGCTCCAGCTCTTACTCATCTCGATCTGAGTCACAATCGTCTCGAAGACCTTGACCATATTGGACTCACAGAGATGTATCAACTTATCTCCTTAAAAGTCGCAAACAACAGGCTGAAAGCCGTTCCCTCCAACATCACTCAACTGATGGAGTTGCGCGTTCTTGACTTGTCCTCCAATTACTTTACGGAATTCCCGACTGTCGTAACCGAACTCAGACATCTTGCCGACTTGGATCTCAGTTTCAACATGATCGAACAGATTCCCGAATCGATTGGCAACCTTACCGAACTCTCCCGCTTCATCATCACAAACAATAAACTCAAGCACGACTTCCCTACTAGTGTTTCCGAGCTGGAAAGTCTACGCGAACTCGACTGTCGATTCAATTGTCTCCACAGCATCGACATCCTCTCCACGATCCCCGCGCTAGAGAGCTTATATTGCGGACACAATCAAATCTCAGCTGTCAGTCCTTCGACACGGTTCGCCAAACTTCGTCATTTCCACATGAACAAGAACCCAACAACAAAACTGCTATTGCCAATTGCTCCTGAGCCATCGCGAACGATGTTGACGTACCTGAACATGGCAGGCGCTAAACTTTCGGCTCTCGACGAAGTAATTTTCGACGGTCTGCAAAATCTGGAGAGACTTGTACTCGACGACAATGCGTTCACTGGTCTCCCGTATCTCGGGAAACTCAAAAAGCTGCAAGTCTTGCATTGCGCGAACAACTCTCTGCAAGCCCTGCCGAAAGAGATTGGCACCATGACGGCCCTCAAATTCATCGATGTACATAACAACAATATAAAGAACCTGCCTCCCGAGATATGGCAAATCGTTACGTTGGAGGGATTGAACGCGACTTCCAACCTGTTGAATTCGTTCCCGAAACCACCACCCGCGCATTCGAGCATCTCTTCCTCCACCACCGGTCTGGGTGAAGAATTGACAACCTCGCCGAGCAAGGAAACAATACCTGCAAGCCGTAAAAATTCGAATGTCAGCGTCGGAAGAATGGCCAAAATTCTTTCGCAGGAGAGTGTGGGTAGTTTGCGCAAAGATTCCAGCGCGTCGACCATGACTTCAAGAACAGCGAATACGATAGCACAGTCTCTCAAGATACTCATGCTGGGTGACAATCGACTCGGCGACGATGTGTTTGAACAAATCTCTTTCCTTGTCGAACTTCGATGTTTGAATTTGTCCTACAACGAGATATACGAGATTCCCACCGGCGCTCTAAGCCGTCTCACGCAGTTGACGGAAATGTACCTGTCTGGAAACGAACTGACCTCCCTCCCAGCCGACGACCTCGAACGACTCGGGACATTGAGAGTCCTACATCTCAACTGTAATAAACTCCAAACACTCCCTGCGGAACTTGGAAAGATTCGACGGTTGCATGTTCTTGATGTCGGTTCGAATTCTCTCAAATACAACATTTCGAATTGGCCGTATGATTGGAACTGGAACTGGAATCTCGATCTCAAGTATCTCAGTTTATCGGGCAACAAGAAGCTCGAGATCAAACAGCAAGCGGTGCGAGCCGGCGAACGGGATCTCTCCGATTTCCATGCTCTCACCAAACTTCGTCTGCTCGGTCTCATGGACGTCACAGCCATGGGAACAACTGTGCCCGATCAAACTGAGAATCGAAGGGTTCGGACAGCTGGCAGTGAAGCAGCTGGAATGGCGTACGGTCTCGCAGACACGCTCGGAAAGCACGATCATCTCAGTTTATTCGATACGGCGACGACAAATTATCGAGGTTCCGCGAAAGAAATTCTCTATCAAATCTTTGATGGACAACCGAAACCGAATGGGGGAAACAGAGTAGCCAAATTTCTTCAAGACAACTTCCGGAGTGTCTTCCTCGAGGAACTCAAGAAATTGAAACCAGCGGAGACTGTACGCATTGCCTTCCGACGAGCATTCCTTTCGATCAACAAGACAATCACAGACAATGTCACACACAATCTAGCCACACATAATGGTGTTCCAGGCGGACAAGGTTCAAATAAACGACATCCCGGGCCAATTCCATTGGACATCGAAGACCTCAATAAATACGGTAGCAGCGCTCTCGTGGCTTATGTCAGTGGCAAAACTGTCACAATAGCAAATGTGGGCGACACCGTAGGCATTCTCGCTCGCACAACCGGAGAAGTCAGAGTCCTCACCAAAAAGCATCGTCCCGGGGAACCGTCCGAACTCGAACGGATACGGAACATCGGCGGTAGTCTTACCCGCAACGGCAAAATCTCTTCCGGTTTCTCCAGCCTCGAGACTTCACGCGCGATTGGCTATCTCAGATACGCTCCAGCTGTCATTGCAGATCCTTATATCGAAGAACTCGAGCTTACTGATCAAGATGAGGTTCTGATTCTAGCCAACAATGAGCTGTGGCGATGTATCTCGTACCAGACTGCCGTGGACGTTGTGCGGACGGAACGGGATGATGCTCTCCGAGCGGCGCACAAGCTTCGAGATTTCGGTATTGCATACGGTGCCAGCGGAAGAATGTGTGTTATGGTTATCCGAGTGGGGGACCTATTCCACAAGAAGGTGCGACAACCCTGGAGTCGGAATGCGAGTGCTTCATACGGCTCGGTCGGTGGGTATCTTCCAGGCGACGAGGATGGATTCTTTGCCATTGCTCAAAAGAAACGGAAAGGCAGAGACGAACTTCCAGAAGACTCGGTATTCATATTACACGGGATGCTCTAATTGCTAGACTCTTGCACGGCTGGAACGCGAAGTCCCACCACCTGTTGGAATGGTCGCTATGGTCTTTACCGATATCAAAAACTCGACCATGTTGTGGGAACTCCATCCAGTTGCGATGCGTTCCGCAATCAAGACACACAACGTCATCATGCGCCGACAGATGCGGATAATTGGCGGTTACGAGGTGAAAACAGAAGGAGACGCGTTCATTGTCGCCTTCCCAGAGATCACCACGGCCCTGCAATGGTGCTTCGCCGTTCAAACAAACTTACTCTCCGCGGATTGGCCTTCCGAAATCCTCGAGTCTGAGCACGGAAGTGAGGTATACCATCCCGAACGAGGGGACCTCCTCCATCGCGGGTTATCCGTTCGAATGGGATGTCATTACGGAAATCCAGTGTGCGAAGTCGACCCCATCACTCGAAGAATGGATTACTTCGGTCCAATGATGAATCGTACCTCCAGAATCAGTGCAGTTGCCGACGGCGGACAAATCACCATCAGCTCAGATGTGGAAGCCGAGTTGAGAAACCTCGAGAGTCTCGCGGACACTATCGGAGACGCAGCAGACTTGGACGACACGGACCTTCCGCTCCTCAACGTCAAGCGCGAGATGGAAGCTCTCAAAAGGACGGGCTTTGCCATCTCACCGGTCGGAGAACGCAAGTTGAAGGGATTGGAAAACATGGAGTTCATATACTTGATCTATCCTAACCAACTTATCGGTCGACTGCATATGGATCGGATGAAGATGGAAGGAACGCCGCCGACGCAACATCAGTTGGAAGGTGCTCAAGCTCCTATTGTTCCCGGCCCCGAACGAATCATTATCAGCGATGATGTTCGGATTATTCCGTTGAGCGATGTGCGTTTGTTGCATATGCTAGCGTACCGGATTGAAAAGCTCTGCAGCACGAATATGGTCAGTGAAGACTCGGATGTCCTACAACAACGACGAGCACACAACATTCGCGAAGAGGATGGGGATGAAGTTCTCATCCAAGCAGTGGAATCTCTTGTTACCCGTATTGAAGTATGTCCAACTATAGAAAGAAGACTGATTTTAGAACGCCGTGACTCGTCTTTCCTTGAGACATTGCGCATATCAAGCGTCTACGCAAGATATTATCCTCGATGATGAAGATATCATCAAGGCATTACAGGCGTATGTACGTTCATTGCAAGCGGCAAAAGAACAGTCATCTAGCCGTCGCCTACGTCGATTCAGTACCTATCAAGGTGCTCGGTACAGTATGCCACCGAGCAAGAGTCTTGGAATCTCGTTCGTATAGTTCGATTTGGGGGACGTTGAGGGAAAGTGGATTTCGTAACTATGTAGCTTTGAGGTAGTCTATAGATCATGACCGGAGTGTATGTGCTGTTTTGCTTGGCGTTTCGGTTGAATTATGTGGATATTGTCATAGGGGAATAATAGTCGATGTATCTAATCTCAATGCATCTAATCTCAATGACATGTACATTATTGAGCAAACACCGAAATGCGTCGGGGTTAGGGCTACTGGGTAGCCATTAATTTACTGCCGTGATTTTCAAACCGCGCTTGGTCACTCCAACTGATATCCCACTCGATCCGACCCTTCAAAGATGGGTAACGATGGCGGCTCGTTCGTTCAGCGGACAGAAGCAGTAAGACTCAAACAAGACGCCCATTCAAAAGCGCTGCATCTCCCCAAAAGCACGCTCACCCGACCTCTGTGGCGAACCTGTTTCCTCACAAAAGAACCACTCGAAGAACCACTCGCATCCGACGGCTACGGCCACCTATACAACTTCTCGGAGATTGTCGAGCTCCTGCTTAACAAGAAGGATTTCGGAAATGCAGCAGACGTGGTTAAGCATATCAAGGCGGTGGGCGATGTTGTGAGACTGCAAGTCAAGAAGAATCCCGATGACAAGATTGGAGGCTGGGTTTGTCCTGTGACGGGACGGGAAATGAATGAGGGTGGGAAGTTTGTGTATTTGGTTCCGTGTGGACATGTTTTCAGTGAGTCGGCGTTGAAACATATTCAGGAGACGGTGTGTCTAGAAGTATGTTTCCTTTGTGATTGTTCTAATGAACAGTGTGGAACGGCGTACACGAAAGACAATGTCATTCCTATAAATCCGCCCGAGTCTGAGATTCCGCGACTACAGGAACGACTCGATACACTCAAAGCACAAGGTCTACGTCACTCGCTCGCCAAGGTTAAAAAGGACAAGAAAAGGAAACAAGAGGACCATGAGAAGCCTTCAGAGAAGAAGAGACGGAATTCAACGATGCGGGATACTGTGGTCAGCGATACTGTCAAGCTGGTGACCAAGATTACAAGTCAAAGTTCGGAGCGGTCGGCTGCTGTTGCCAGTCTCTTCAGTTCTGGAGAAGCGGCCAAAACTAGATGGAATGATAGTTTCGGAGTTCCTAGTAAAATACCCCAGTAAAGACTACCTATACAAGCGCTAATGCAACCGGATATCCAAGTATCAACTTGCAATGCTTTCAACCACTTGACGTGTTTAGTCCTCCCACCACGCAGCGACTCCAAGCCCATCTTCCTGACAACTCCCCTGCCCATTAGTTGGGAACTAGAATAAAAAGTACAATCAACGAGTATATCGGTTCCTTGTGTTCTTCATTCCGATGCTGTTCCGTCTCTCCGCTTCCAACGACTTTGGGCGGGGCTGGAGTTGCTTCCTTGAACGTCTCCTCCTCAATTTTGAATCGAATAACATCATCCTTCTCAAGGTAATTGAACTCGGTGCTTGTAACAGGAAGTTTGAAGGACTGAGTCCCATGGTCACTACCATCAGTTTCTAATCTCCAAATCCAATTGGACTTACAAAATTGCACTCGCAAAGATCAAATGCGTAGGGATAAAGATGTCATCAAAAAATTCCAATGAAATACGGATTCCGCGATGTGTCGCAGCCATTATCCTCCCCGTCAAAACCTCACCAACGAACGGTCTAAACACAGTCATCCGAAACTCGGCTACCATTAGCTCCAGATACGATGTTAGAGGGGTTGCTACTTTTAATATAGACACATCCATCGCCGTATTTCAGCGCTCCGTCGCCGACGGATAGAATATCGTATACAGCGATGCAGAGACCAACTTTATGCAGGACACGGTTCGAGTATTTCGCATTCAACCAATGAGTCACTGCTGCCGGAGAATATTCTGTCGATGGGAGGAGTTTGACTGTATCAGAGAGACGGGAGAGGATAAACATCCCCTCTGTCTCGAAGTGACGATGCCAAAGGGAAGGAGACGATCGGCGGTCAAAGCGCGCTAAATTTTGCTCACAAGTGAAAAAGTTCATGAAATCTCCGCTCTGACCTTCCGTCCACATCGCCAAAATGAAGCTCGTCCGCTTCTTGATGAAGCTGAACAACGAAAGCGTGACAATTGAGCTCAAAAATGGTACTTCCCATCCCGTCACTAGAATATCCTGTCTACCTGCTTCTCGCATGGACTTCTGCTAATTCTCCAGGCACGGTCGTCAATGGAACCATTACGGGACTTGACATGTCCATGAACACACATCTAAAGACTGTCCGTCTGACAATGCGAAATCGCGATCCTGTCCCATTAGAGTCGCTATCCATCCGTGGTAATACGATTCGCTATTACATTCTTCCAGACAGCATTCCACTCGATACACTGCTCATCGACGATGCACCGAAAGCGAAGAAAAAGAAGGAGGGAGAAAGAGGTGGAGCCAGAGGGAGGGGCGGGAGAGGAAGAGGAGGCCCACGAGGGAGGGGAAGAGGGAGAGGGGCTCCGAGAGGATTCTAGGCCGCATAATTGCTTGATACGTGTAAAGTATGATGGGGCTCCTGTTTCAGGGAGAAGGTAAATTATGCGCTGGATACTCTTGTAGGTCCCTTGAGACTGAATGAAGGTTGTTGAGATCCAGAGGGTCTGTCAAAGCGAGTCACGCCCTAGGATTAGCGGGGAGCATTCTCTGAAGATGAGCTAGGCATACCAGAAGGGTCGCACTGTGTGTTGTAACGGCTGGTTAATGATATCGATTTTTATGATACATCAATCCCTATCCATGTTAAATCTGCTCCCGAGCCGCTACGACATCGATTTATTCTTAAGCGCCTCCCACTCTTCAGGTATATATGACTTTTGAGAGAATGCGTGTAGTTGTGTGATTTCATCTTTGAGTGCAGTGTTGACTAGACTATGACGTGCAAAGGTCATCTTCTTTGCAAATACGGGTAATACCTGCTGTCGATAATCCCCTTTCCCTTGACTTGATATGATGACGACTTGATACGACTGGCGACACTCTCCTGTTATATGAGTTCAAGTTTGGTAGCCAATGTCCGCGACTTCGGTGTGGACGGCTGAGACTCGTGATTTCGAGGCTTCTTCGAGCTCTTTTGTCGTTACACCTTCTCCGGACGCCATTTCAAAGTATCTTCGAGCTGTGAAATGAAATTGTCTGTGCGATTGAGTGAGTTGCGATATTATCGGAACACAGCGCACGCTCATCAAAAACCTTGTGCTATGTCGAGTCTATGGGCACTCGTAACTCGGAAAGTTGATTGATTAGCCGTCGGAAGGAGATCTGCGAAAGAAATTCTCCCCCAAATTTTAGCGACGATTGGTTCAAGGCAGACAAACCGTCGTCTGTCTCTATCCCTTCTTTCTCAGGACTTTGGCTGGGACGCGAAGGTTGGCGTTGTGCTCGACGTCAATGTCGCCATGACAGACGATTGCCATGAATCCCGCTCTCAGAGCCTTCCAGATTCGAACTTCATTGCCACGTCTTTCGGCTCGACGAACCTATATCGATGAAAAGGGAACGAAAGCCAAATGGTTTACACCGTACTTCACTTCACCTGTATCCATTGACATTATAGAGATGTCAACGACAAGAGACGCTCCGTCGCGTTATTGAGTTCCAATAAACTCCTTGCGCGGCACCTCAATAAACCTCCGTTCAAAACCAGCTATCTTCTCAAAACTATCATCACCACTCAAGCACCAAATCTGCTCCCATTCGATATCGTCCTCCTCGATGCAGGTCTTCCGTGGTTCACGGTCGAATCATACATAGCTCGTGTAAATCCTGCTATTGAATCAGATCAACTCGACGTCTCTCGTCCTCGAGCATTTCATGATTTGAGAGACCTGTACGACGGACTCAATTTCGCTCGATTTGCAGAGTCTACCGAACTTTCACTCGCCTCGGTTAACGAACAACTCGTCAAATGGAAGGAGCACCTTATGAACGAAGCTGGATCTTCCTTGATTTGTATTCGCGATCAAAGGAGCAATCAATTAGTTCCGAAACGGTGCTTGTTGATCCCCGGGACCGCGACGGCGGATTGGGGATTGCAACTGAATGTGGTTATGACTGAGAAATTGCTTGAATGTATAAAGCGTTTCCCAGATCATGAATTGCAACAGTATCAGGAGGATCAAAAGAAGATGCTCTCGTTGTTTTATGTCAAGCGGATTTATATGGAGAACGGCGATCGACACAACTTTGCAAATATTCCGTTTTGGAAGATGGAGGTGATGTTGAAGAAGTGGAGGACGGATCAGGCAATGGAGGAGTGGAGTAGGATGCATAGGTCGGTATGGGGTAGACTGTAAAATATCTCCGAGGTGACCTCCTGAGACAAAATTGTAAAAGTGCGTTGCGAACTCTACCCTGCAATTCAACCCACAGGAGCAAGGTAACTCGGTAAATGGATATTGATATTCCCTACAAATGCATCATGCCTTTCTCGCTAATTACTTTACAGTTTTCTCCCTCCCTCCCTCGCTCAATCCAACCAAACCACAACACATCTCCTCACTAAACCGAAACTAAAATGAAACTTTCTCTTCCGAACTCTATTCTGGGATACAAATGTCTCTGAACTAAATAACGAAAAATCAACCGCGCAGAAGAAACGTCACAAAGGATTACACCAACCGACCCAACCCCCAGAGTGTGCTAAACGCCCCCATTCCGATACAGGAAGTGTTTGAAAAACTCATACACCGTCCAACAAATAGCAGTCGATGGAAACATCTGTATGACTCGTGGTCTAATCCCCCTTGCAAACCCGGCCGGCCCGTCCCGTTCGTAAATCAACTTCATCGCTCCGACTAAACCGTTGCAATTCCGTATTGCAGAGTCAGTGGAGGTCCCTCGTGTCTGGAGGAGAGTTTTTGCAACATCAAGAGGGTTTGTTGCGGCGGCGGCGAGAGCGCCGGCAATGCCGCCTGAGATACAATGTATGAAAGGGTCATGTTTGCGTTGTGGGTTTAGGATTTTGGAGACGGATTCGTAGGAGGCGAATTGAATGCCCTGGAAGTTAGTTATGCAGAAGAAGGAGGAGTATACGTTGAATGGGACACTCATCATTAATGTTGTCGGGTACGATATGTAGAATGCGCGGAGCCCTTCGGTCCGAAAGACAGAGGCAGCACACTTGAAAACTGATCGGAATGGACTTCCGTGTACTTGCATTCGTTGTTTGATTACTTGCATTAGAAACTTGTTTGAGGGAAACGTACCGTCGAAAGGGTTCATGAAAGCCTCGCTCGTGACTGCTGCACAAGCTCCGGCGGCAGCTAATAATCAGTACCAGCAAAAGTGAAAATCATACAAGTTGCAAATGGGTGATGTCCATGACCCGCATTCCCTCCTAAATGCTGTTTGCATATCTCATATGTTGAAAAGTAGACTGCATGCGCAGGTCCTATTCATGTCAGCTTGTACTTGGACGTCCGCAAATTTGGTCTCAGACCTGCTCCTAGAACGACACTTGTCATCCCTCTCCACATCGTCAAGGCTCCCTCAGTCGAAGCTATCCGTGAGACAGCATGTGTAATCCCCGTATACACTGCCGACGGCGTCGGTCTGACCACCTGCATCCGAGTCTTCCATTAGGTTTTTCACACTGACATATCAAAGTCAAACCTTGATAGCATCGATAGGATACACAATGGTATGTTCAGCTATTCCTGCTATTGCACCCGCGAGTAATTGCACTCGCACTGACGTTGTAGGCAGAGATTCGTAATCCTCTTCTTCGGGGAGGAGACCCTGGGGGATGGCGGTATTCGAGGCTCCAACGTTGGTGGCAGTGGTGGCAGTTGAACCATGACTACTACTAGTCATCTGCTGAGTCTTTGTAAGTAGACTCGGGTTATGTCGGATTCTCTGCTCTGAGGAAGCCACACTGACAATGTCTGTGTCCTCACAGATACGCGACTCGGGTTATCTAGCCGGACAGGGTCGACTTTCTTCAGTCGACTGCAGCAAGCGAAATTTTGTCGATGACGGTGGCACGATCGACTTTCTGATCGATATTACGTTACGACCACGGAATTAGAAGGCTTTTGCACGACACCCCGGTATTGCAGAGGAAGAGTCTGATAAATTGCTTTTCCGGGCTTGGACGGAGGGAGAGTGTTGCGGATATCGAGGACGACAGATTTTTAGAGCCGGTGTTCAGCGGGTAGACGGGACTGAATTTTTTTGCTCCAACAATTTTACTCGTTTGGGTGCACGTTGACTCCGCAAAACGCCTCCTGAACTTAACGTAATAATCACCTGTTTTGCAAAATCCGCCGTAACTACTATCTCTGGTCGTCGACCTTTGACAATTTACAAATATTTTCACTAGGGTCAAAGAAGCATCGATTAAAGCGTCGATATCAGGTTGTCTCATATATTTTTGAAAGCAAAAATGACAAGTTTTCGGTCACGTACATACAAATTACGATTGATCGCGCGAGATGAAGATCGAGGATTTAACGGCGTAAGTCCGGACATGTACTTTAGATTGATGCCAGGACAGAATCTGCCGCAGTAACCGTCAATCCCGCATTATCAGGCTCAATGAAGATAGCCGATACCGCGCCATCCTAGAATGGTCAGTGCGAATTCTTCTCAAAAGGGTAACATACATCCAACACGGCGACAAATCTTTTGCTTCGCTTATTGCCCATAATGGTCGTTGCATCCCAATCGAGGTTCGCAGCCTTGACCCATGCACCCTGCGGGTCCGCTAGAAACCGAATCTAACGTCAATTCACTTTTATCCCAAGAGTATATACCGACGAGTCGACGCCAAACGAATCCTTCCACGCATTCATAACGAACGGGTCATTGACTGAGATGACGTAGATCTCTTGGATTCCCCGTTGACGTAATTCACCAAGATGTTTAAAGTAACCTGGAAGGTGCTGCTCTGTACAAGTCCCGGAGAAGGCGGCAGGAACGCCACTAAAGAGGGTTCAACGACACTCGGCGAGAGGATTCATACATGATGAGAGCCTTTTTCGTTCCAATTTCCTTTTGAAGATCGACTCTGTCTTTGGGATTCTTCTCTATGAGAGTAGAGGGAGGAATTCTATAACGTTGATTAGTCTGGAGAGTTTACTTGCGGACAGACTTTTCGCCGATGACGAGGAAAGACGGCCGAGAAGTGTGGAACGGGGATGTTTGTCGTGAAACCGGTATCCTGGGAGACAATGGATGAGTCAATTGGGTCTGCGTTCTAAGAAAACTGAAAGTACGGATGGGAGCTCGCGTTGCCATTGGTGTGCAAATTGTATCAACTGTTGCCTTTCGTGTTGACGTGACAGAAGGAGGCCCTTGGGAGAACTGTGACGTAAATCTCGAGGTTATTCACATTAATTACAAAAATTGCAAAAATTCAAAAGCGGTAACTGAACCGGACGGGGACCTCGACTTTCAGGTGTACAGCATGATAAAGTCCGGACTCAGGACGAGAATGGCACGTGAGCTTATACTTGCATGGCTGGAAACAAGCTGCGAACAAAGCCTTCTGAATGGCACTCTGCACCTGGGAATTGCCAAACCTGCGACATTTGAGATTATCAGTAAGAAGAATGGGTCTGAGCGCTGCCCTACACTCTGGGACCTCAAGGGGTACCACGATCAATGCTTCCATGTCATTGCATGTCATTCGTCAAACATGTTTGAAACGTCTCCAATAGACAGACCTTGACGGTCCGAATTCGGAAACGAAATCTACCGAGGCCCCGTTTGCTGCTGCGCAAATTGTTTCAGCCTGGTCCCGACCACGCGGGAACCGTCTCAGGATATGTCAACTTTTCTTGGCACCATCACAGATGCTACAAGGAGATGGACAGGACTACCATTTCCGGAAGAAGGATCTGGATCATGTTTCGACTTCCCCTAGATCATCTCTCCACCTCGTTAGCGGCATGTGGAGATGCAACACGAAAGGCTTTAAAAAGACCAGGTGGACCCAAAGTATCTCGTCAAGCAGGACTTGATCTATTTCAATCATTTCATTTTCCGCTGGTCGGGCATTCGTTTTCTTGCAAGAAATGTTCTTCAATTCGCTGGTCAACTTTTCTGCTATAATTGTTCTTGTGCATACATGTTTCGGTCTCCCTGCGTATATCCCTCACGGGAAAGGCGCTAATGACAGATGGGAGGCAGGTAACGGCGTTGCGGTGCATGATATCTTTGCCAGGGGACTCAAAGTTATTACTACGGCGACTCCTACTCCTATTGCCATACCCAATATCAAAGGGCTGGTGGGTGCAAAAGACGCCGCCAAGGCGGATAAAAGCAAGGGAAAGGAAAAGGACAAAGGAAAGGACAAAGGAAAGGGCAAGGGCAAGGGCAAGGGCAAGGGCAAGGGTAAAGGGAAAGGGACAGGATCTAGCGGCAACGATCTCACGTCGTTCAACTCAACATCATCTCTTCTCAACTCGACTTCTCTGCTCAACTCTACGTCTCTGCTTAATTCGACATCCTTACTCAGTTCGGATAGCTCACTCAACTCTACATCGTGCCTGAACTGCACCGATAGCAGTGAGTTACTGAATACTTCCAGCTCTAACGCCGTCAACAGCTCTTCGAATGCCGTGGATACGAGCACCATCTGCATGGGAGATGATGGATGCCTGGGAGATAATCAATGCATGGGAGATGAATGCATGGGATATGACTGACGATCTAAGTTCCGTCGAAACGT
>Ga0335073_10005700_pt1 | contig 17479 bp, 15 predicted proteins | sample Lox_Sample_22_FD_207093 | JGI IMG/M metagenome (GOLD analysis project Ga0335073, IMG submission 207093) | Soil microbial communities from Loxahatchee National Wildlife Refuge, Florida, United States - Lox_Sample_2.2 | ecosystem: Environmental > Terrestrial > Soil > Wetlands | place: USA...
TATGAGGAATCTACGAACCCTCACGCCAGTTCGTCGCGTTCGCCAGCAAGACCGTCTCCACCGCGCTCGCCTGCACCACCGTCTCCATCGCGCTCACCCGCACGACCTTCATCTCGCGGCGCCCTCGCCGCCGAGGATCTGCTCGAGGAGCCACCGGAATTGACAAACTGGCAGCGTCGCTCCATCGACACCACCATTGAAGACGAGAGCGCCGCCAACCGCCAGCCAGGCACGATCGACTGAGCGAGCTGCCCATCGCTGAACTCTAATTCAACTTGCGGGCTCTGATTCTGATTTCAAAAACATGCATCACGGCAAGCGTGCTCTTTTTTGGCGTTTCGGACCGACCCGCGGACATTCCGGCATCAGGCTTTTGACGGCACCGCGGTGCTGCTGGCGGGAAAATACAGCACGTGTAAAGATTATACCCCAGCCCGACTCCTTTTTATCGCAATCAGCTTGCGGTTTTACGATTGGCTTGGCCCTGAGATTGATAGGGGGATTTTAGGACTCCGCTTAATGATCATGGTTTGCATTCTTCCATTTTTGTCAGCGTTCAGGCGTATGCTCATGCCACGGTGTGGCCAAAGAAGCTTCAAAGAGTATGATTAGACTGTCAAAATTCATCGATGTCCTGATTACTTTCTACTTTCTGAAGTGCTAAGTTCCACGTGCGAAGGGTATCATTGGTTCATTAGGGATTATCAAGTGAAAGCGGCTGTGGTCGGTTTATGAATACAGTCACGGCTAGGCATCTTGACTGAAAGCAAACTTTCTCAACCTTCTGAAACTTGGTTTTCTCTAACACTTCCTGCAATACTTCGAGTTCTTCAGTGCCGTTCAACTCTGCCATCATGAAGCTCCGAAGCGGCGCCATTATTGGTGACACAGGTATGCGAGGCTTTGTTTCGTCTGGGATCAATTCGCCAACTTCTAGATATAGTTCCTGCTGCGAACACCAACAAGCGCAATCAAACGACAACGATTCCGTATGCGAGACGTCGGAAGGTGATCAACTACGAGGATGAAGTTATAGAATGTGCCTATGATGGTACGACGAGCGGAGATGATCGTGAAAGTCCGAGCGGAGACGAATCGAATAACGAAACACCTCCACCCACCACACATTCGAGTGTTCGCGGCGCATATGAAGCCCTACCGAAGGCAATCATTCATCGTAAATATCGCGGAACGGACGACGAAGAGATAGATCTGAGGATCGGAGAGTACATCACGAACATCAAATATACGGAGAAAGAATACTGGATGGGGACTGATGAGCGAGGCGACACTGGGTTCTTCCCATGTGGCTATGTCCGTATCATCCAACACAAGAACGAAGAAGAGGCAGCCTTCAGATTCTTGGATCTTCCTGGTGGTCAGCATCTTCTACCTACACGATTAATTATGTGTTGCTGACATTTTCTTCGCATCAGAGATACGCAATAAAATCTACGGCTACCTCGTCATCTTTCCTGGTAAGAGAACGCTCGGCATGACGACGACACCGCCCATCACGCAAACCTCGCGGCTAGTTCGCCAGGAGTCACTCTCAATTTTCTACAGCAAAAATATGTGGATCTATCGCCCTATGGGATCCGAGGAATTCGAATGTTTCTACAACTTGGAAGCCGAGATGATGGTCGTTTCGAAGCCGTACATACCCTTCCTCCACGACCTTGAAGTTGAGTTTTGCTACTGTCTCAACCACGGGTCGTCCAGCTTGTTTTGCAAACTGGATCCATTTCCGGACGCGATTGCGACTTTGAAATGGGCGGGAGTTGCTTGCACCGCGTCTGAACGCGATCGTCAATTAGTCCTTCGTCGCGTTCATGTCTTGTTTGACAAGGAAAAACTGAGCGGTGATATGGAAAGGACAATTCACTTCGACAGAGTGAATCTTCTGAAGATCTTTGATTTGATCGATAGTTCGTACAGGCGTGTCAATCATCCGCTGACTTACAGCTGCGTCTGAGCCACAAATGTGAAGCCTCAAAACTTACGGTGGCATGTTAGGTTGAAATGGAGTGTCTGTGAAACGAACTATCCAATGCATGACAAATTCCCACAGGAGTTTCCACTTAATACGTTGAATACTGGAAGAAGCAACGGTAAAGCGGACCTTACAACCTGATGAATGATAAATCACTACAGTGAATGCCATCTCAATCACCGAAATTTGTCAGATAACTGGACATGAGGTCCCTCAATATCATAATTCATCTTACAGATGCCAAGTGTTTCGCCTTTAAGTGCGTTGAGATCAAGCTACGTATCGCAGCGCTCATCATTGACAAAGTGGAGAGTCCACGTTGTCAACAACCCCATACCGACATCCCACTCTTGTCAACTTCGTACAATGTCATTACCATTTGCCCTTGATCGAAGTATAAGTGCTGAACCGCTGTATTTCCGGTTAGACTACCAAGTATCTACAGAGTTGGCTTTGACCGACGAAAGTCCGAAAGCGGCGGTGGCGGCTGGAACGAGATAGTCCAAAAACAAAGAACAACGATCACAACTAATATATCCTTCTATATCCTTCAGTGTGGCACAGGTGGCGTTGAGTCATTACCTTAGTGGCTGGCAACGTTTGAGTTCTAGAAGATCGTCGGCTGCAGTGACATGCTACGGGGCAAGAATCCTATATGCACGCTAATAGCTTCTCTTCGTTGCTACTAATAACGAAGACATGAAACTATGGAATGCTGAAGAAGTCGCATATGATCATGATAAAGTAGCATCGGTCGCACTTAACCGTGAAGCGGAAGAGAATCCTCCGCAGGTATACATATTGCAAATACCCGTCCTGTCCCTAGAGGACCAAGTCGCTCATACCAGAGAACCATACAATAACTTTACGGTATATCATCATGCGCCAGTGTCCGCGAATGCGACTCCAAAATACACCTAGAAGATGTGCACCATGGTATATTTCCCTACAGATTAGCCATCCTGTGTACGCCTGGTGGATGTTCTCGTGAGTTGGGGATCTTGAGGAGGCGCATTACCATTCGGAGCTTGCGAATCTTCCAGTTGGTGAATAATCTGATTAATTTCCGTTCGGATAACAGTCTGAGTACCTAACTCTTGCGCCTGGGCGACAGCAGAAAGTTCTTGGAGCCCAGTTGGTACAGGACGTATTGGGGGATATGTACCTCTCATGACCGTCTTGACAATTAATTTGCCGTACAAGTCGATTGCAAAAATGTGAAGACCCTCCAAAGTTTCTTGAAATCGTAACGATGTCGGATGCGTACTTTCCTGCTTAGAAAGTTGTTTGTCAAACTTCAAAGCAGCATTCTGATAGGTAGGACAATGAAGACCACCGTCTCTTCCTCTATCCAGCGCAAGGAGCCTCACCTTCCCAGAGGCTTCAAGCACTGCTATCAATTCACCAACTGAAGTAACGGCCCCGACAAGAATAGGATCGCGAAGCAGCTTAATGCTATGTTGGATATCGTGTCGCACTGGACCAGAACTATTGAAAACTGGAGATATTAAAGGCCACTCTCCAGTGAGTCCTCGTTCTGATGAAGGATATGTTGTACAGAGGATGTATGGGTTATTTGATGGTGATTTGAAAAGAGATACGGAGGTCATGCCCTTTCCACACCCGTCCTGTTTCAAAGTTAGCGTGCCGTTCATAGTGGATGTTGGAAATATGTTGATCATCTCACCGGACTGAACGCTCTTTCAATTGCGAAGGGAGGCTGCCATGATTTCCCACGATGTGACCACGACCATACCAGAACTACATTGTTGCTGGTTATGCATGCAAGTCGGTCACCATCCGGGCTGAAAGCTACTTTGCGGACAGATTCTGACTGTAGTGGGCCTGCAAAGGTTGAACGAACTGCTTTGTCGTACCTCCCGATTTCTTCTGTAATACCCGAAGCTTCGACAAGGTAAACCTTGATGTCTCCACCATGTCCATCATCCTTTTTGACGCGGAATCCTACGGCAACCCATGTACAACTTCCGCCGTTGTCGAAGATAGTGAGACATGTCGGAACCCATTTGCTTGCATTGGCCGGACTCTCCAGATCAGTAGAGAAGTGCCTATTGAGTAGATATCCGTTTGGATCAAGTTGGAACGTATCCAATTTGTATCTATCCACGGTGGCCAAATAGCGGTTGGAGAGTACGGCGTCCACGACCACTCCATTGGAGGGTTGGAGCAAGTCATGATTTAGCTCAGCACGGTGCTCAGTGGATAGATCTGGAGGTCCCTTTAAGGAGTAAATGTGCACTCCATGTTTTTCCAGTACAAAGGCAAGTTTGCAATTTGGTGCGAAGCCGACGGAAAGATAGCGTTGCGGCGAAGATTGTTTGCGCCATGGAAGACGAGACTTGGTGGTTGTTGGAGGTGGCTCTAGGTTTATGGAGTATTCGGGCTCCCTGACTGTGAAGAGAAAGTCAGGCCAAGTAGGCTCGTCCCAGCTATTCGAATGTACACTGAGTCGATGTTCATTGGAAAGACTGGATCCAGAAGCCGAAGCTGCGGCCGACTGACGGCGGGGGGTGTCCATGGCCGACGAAGCAGCTCCCGAAGGAAGTAAGGTGGGTTTGGCCAAGGCCTTACGAAGTGCTAATCCTTTCCGACCGCTGGAACGGGTCTTTTTCTAAGCTGGCAATAGGAGTTTCGAGAAAAATAAACCATGTAGTTATCGTGTGGTGTACGTAATGTTCAGTGTGCTGCATCTGCATGGATCTTTCCGTCCGCTTCATTTCTTCAAGGCTTCTCATTGAAGGCGCTGCATGTTTGTACATGTACGGTACATGTATGCGGGGCCAGTGAAGGCCTCCAGACTCTCGGCGTATCGTTGCGGGCTTGCTAAGCCACCAACATGAAATGCATGAGGCTGGGGCTGTGCCTGCGTGACGGCCGACTGTGATTCTTCATGTGAAAACCATCCTTACACAAAGCTTGTTGGGAAAATGGTTCGAAATGGCTACGATACTATAGAGTAGTACCTTATGCTCCTGCACTCTAATTACCTGCTTTTCTTGACTTTGTCGACTTTCCGGGTTCCTCCAGCGATAGATCACTTTGTTGTTCGGTCTCAAGGCTGAAACATGTGCTACGCAACAGTTCCTTTTGTGATGGTACGATTAATTTTGCGAAAGCTTGCTCTGCCGTTCTCATCCTCGTGGTTCGACGCCCGATGGCGTTCTGTACTCCGTACGTGTACTCCCCTAGGTAAGTTTGTGAATGAGCACATCCACCGCTAGTAAGACACCTCACGCGGCACGCGCAGCACAGGTCTGTATCGTACCAATGCACTATTACGCGCCCGCAGTGGGCTCGATATCCCACTCCTTTCCTCCACTCAGCCTGATGCACAAGAAATCACTAGTTGCAGTGTGCTGCACGGCGATTGCATCCACGCATTGCCACCCTGGCAAGGCATACTACGTCCAACGCGGTAGATGGGCGATCCTAACTCATTTACCCTATAATAGCGCCATATTCTTTCTCTAGATGCTGGAGAACGCAGTGAAATACGGACTTGTGAGACATGCGATATTCACAGAAAAGCTCAGGCCAAAAAAGCCCTACGACTACATAAGTCCGTGTTAGCGTCCGCATACAAGAATTGTCATAGCTAGTGAGAGGAGTATATTCCATCACAAATTCTGACAATAATTCGAGCATCACTTTCTTGAAGAATGGAAGATCCTACGAGTTTAGCTGATGGGCACGAGCTTGGTCAACTTCCTCACGTTGAACAGGATGTCAGTCAGCCTGATTTGACGAGCGAAAGCAACTATCAGAATCTCGCCAAACGTACCTTTCGCCATGAGCACCTTGACAGAGCGCTGGAGCGACCACAACTTACTGGTATTACCTTATCTAGTTCAAAGTCTCGCCCTTTTCTAATCAATTCTTCAGGAATTGCGTTTTCCGGGACAGTAGGCATGGGAATTTGGACCAACACAGGGGAACTAATAAGCATCTCGGGTTCAGCAGGTTGCGTTATCGCATATACCGTGTCCGCCTTCTTGGTCACTGCGGTAATGAGAAGCCTGGCAGAGTTAGTTTCAGTTCGCCCATTTGCAGGAGCTTTGATGGACTTTCCATCGACTTTCGTTGACCCTGCACTCGGGTTTGCGGTTGGAGTAACATACTGGTATGTTGCGCCTTGCGTTTCGTCCACCTTTCGCTGGAAAGGCGATTCGCTGATGACAGTTATCGTAGGATTGCACAGTGTATTAGCATGGCAGCTCTAACTTCAGCCTCAGTTAGAGTTGCTGCGACCTTTTACACAGATGGGAGCATACTCAGTACGGGTGGAAAAGCAGGAATTACTGTAGCTTTACTTGTCATCACTCTCTTGTCCAATGTGTGCGGCGTCAAGGTTTGGAATCTCTGCGTAGCTAACTCCTCAGGAAACCTGCTGACTTTCTTCAGCTATACGGAAACCTTGAACGAGCTTTTAAGATATTCAAAATCTTCTTGGCTCTATTTCTTTTTATTTTCATGATTGCAGTCAACCTCGGCGGTAAGTTCAAAGCAAGTGCGCCTCACTGAGTCTTGGAAAATTTTCTAACAATAGCATCAGCTGGCGGACCAAGAACTGGGTCACCGAGTGGAAGTATGTTTGTTGTAGACTTCAACCCAAAACAATAGGGCTTACCTCTTTCAGATTATACGATGAACTCACTGCCTAACGGGTTCAGATTTAGTGGTTTCAACACCACACAAAATATCAGCGGGGAAGCAGGCGGAGAAGATGTTCTTGAGATCCCGGGTGGCTCTGGACAGTTCTTAGCTATCTGGTGAGTGCGAGCTCTATAGAACTTTGCGACTTTTGGCAGCACTGGGAGAATGTGCCTCGTGCTTGTTAAAAAATGGGTGAACGAGCGACTAATATATACCAGGACAGCGATTACAATGTCCGTATTCTCGTGTATGGGCGGCGATATGGTGCGTAAATGCCAGTAACGCTACAAAGGGTGTCATACTAAGTGAATATCTAGGTAGTTGTTGCCGCTGGTGAGGCGAAATATCCACGACGGGACTTAGCGCCAGCGACACGATACATGTACCTTGTGCCTCTCATTTGTTACATCCTCTTGTCGTTTGTTGTCGGATTCAACATCAACTACGCGGATCCTAGCCTCCTCCATCCCTGGTCGAAGTACGATAGTGATATTTCGCACTCACCATTCATTATTGTCCTCAAAACTACAAATTTCCAAGGCCTCCCAACAGCCATGAATGTTTGCTTCCTTATTTCAGCTTATACAGCTGGGTAAGATCAGCTATGCGTTATTGAAATGATCTTTGTTTGGTCTCTAATTACTTGTAGGAACACTGGCCTTTATGTCTCAAGCCGTACTCTGTTCTCGCTTGCTCAGAAATATGGAACGAATTACATCAAAACGGTACTTGGACTCGGAAGAACCAATTCTGGGCATACTCCAACACCAGCCATTGTATGCTGTTCAATCTTAGGCTGCATCACCTTCCTTTGTCTCACAGATCAGACTTACGATCTGGTGAGTTACGTCTTGTCATCGTGGCGCTAGAAAGAACTACGACTAACTTTTACTGAACTTAGCCTATTACAGCACTTGGCGCCTTTTTCGTTGGTGGTGTATCCTGCGTTTATGCCAGTGAGTGTATCGCTTTTATCAGGTTTAAGATGGGGTAAGTTACTAGTATCGGTTTTACTCTCCAAGGTATTGACTCCCTTCAGGTTAGATAGATTGCAATTACATGACAGAATGTCGAGAAATGAGCCACCCTATACAACTTTGTATTACAAAGGCCATTGGCAACCCTTATGCGCATACGTGGGCCTTGTCGGCTTCACTTTGGTTGCGATGTTCTCTGGTTGGGTGCCTATCTACATACTCGCTGCAAGGGGAAAGCATGGGGGATATGACGACCTCTCGAGCAACACAGATCTCATGGTACAGCTTCTCGGTACATATTCTGGGGTAAGTTCCTCTGTGTATGCAACGTTGCACATTGACTGATAGGAGAATTTAGCCGGTCATATTCTTTGTTCTTTATATTAGCTACAAATGTATCCACCATACCAGCATAGTGCCTATTCACACTCTCAACGAAGAGATTTATCTGCCACCCGAGTTCGCTTGGGATAGGTTTGAGAGGAATGAGCGGAACTCACTTGGTGACTGGGTACGAGAGATATGGAGCTTTACCAAGTAACGTGCATCGACAAATACAAGCACCCGTCCATCGATCGCGAAGAAGTTTACAACTGCCGGATATTTGGCGTACAAGGCAAGGCCACTCGGCCTTTGGGAAGGACTTCATTCTTAGCTTGCTGTTTAGCCATGTCTCCGCGACAAATACTGATCGATCTTCGAATCGAACTGAATGCCCAATGTAAGTCATACTCAAATGAAATAGTCATGGAATTATTATCTTATGCTTTGCGTTTAGTCATTATAATATAATTTCTCGCCAAGCTCTATTTCTCTCAGAACTCCCATCAGCAGCACAGCATGGAGTGCTTACGGATCGCACTAGTTCCTCGGTCGGCGCCATGTCTTTCTCTTGTCGGCTCCATGATGCAGAACTACGGCCTTGTCAGAGTGAGCGCAAATAAAGCCACTGTACATTCCATACCAGTGCCTGCGCCTTTAAGACGGGTGGGAAGAACAGTCTCTATTCCTCAAGGATTAGAGTAGTCTCCTGTAATATGGCCATAGAATTTTAGCCAATATTTATAAGCGTCTCACGTCTTCCTGTCGCCTCTACACTGTGAAAAAGCGTGACAGTGAGTGTGAGTTGAGCCTGTGCAAGTCTTAATATAATTGAGCTGAAGTATCAAGTTGAGCCGGAGTGTTCGCGGCTGAGTCAATTTGAGCTGTACTCCGTACTCCGTATCAAAGCTAAGTTAGGATGAGGTACGGTCATCAACCCGACGCCGGGCGCCCAAAAGATCGTCAACAGCTTCACGTGTCCATTAAAACCGTTTACAAATTGATGACAATTTTCTCTGCGTTTGAGTTCAATAATTCGATCGAACCTGCGGGGTAGCTTGCCTAAATACGGTCATTTGAAGCTCGGATTTATTCCCGACGTATTTGGCATATATATACGGATTATGGTCCGCTCTCGAATCACTCTTCCCTTAGACACATTCAAGCGCATTAAAAGAAAATTCTAACGACAAGTCAAAGAGTAAGGAAAGAATTCAACATGAATGGTCATATTTCAGGCTCGAAACAAACTCTTGATGGAGTAAAGAACCGCAAGCTATTGCAGACGGGCAGTTACATAAACAGCGAATGGGTCAAAACATCTTCTACGGGCAAGACGTTCGACGTCACTGACCCAGCGACACTCAACAAGTTGGCCACGCTCCCAGAAATGGGCAAGAAGGAAACCGCAGAAGCCATCCTCGCCGCGCACGAAGCGTTCAAGGCATACAAACAGACGTCGGCGCGCGAGCGAGCACGCATGCTGCGGAAATGGAGCGACCTGTGCCTGGCCAACGCGGACGACCTGGCGCTGATCATGTGCCTGGAGAACGGCAAGACGCTGGCGGAGGCGAAGGGCGAGGTGGTGTACGGGGCGTCGTTCCTGGAGTGGTTCGCGGGCGAGGCCGAGCGCACCCACGGCGAGACCGTGCCGCCGGCCAACCTCAACCAGCGCATCCTGACCATCAAGCAGCCCGTCGGCGTCGCCGCGTGCCTGGCCCCTTGGAACTTCCCCGTCGCCATGATCACCCGCAAGTGCGGCGCTGCCCTGGCCGCGGGTTGCACCACCGTCTGGAAACCGGCGGGTGAGACGCCGTTGAGTGCGTTGGCGCAGGCTGTGCTGGCCACGGAGGCGGGATTCCCGAAAGGCAGTATCAACGTTATCACCACGTTGAACACGGTGAATGAAGTGGGAGAGGAGCTGTGTGCGAACAAGCTCGTCAAGAAGCTCTCATTTACAGGTTCGACAAGGGTGGGAAAGCTGCTGATGAAGCAATGCGCAAGCAGTGTGAAGAAACTCTCTCTTGAGCTGGGTGGAAATAGCCCGATGATTATCTTCGACGATGCGAAACTCGATGTTGCATGTGAGGCGTGTATGATGGCGAAGTTCAGGAATGCTGGACAAACGTGTGTTTCGGCGAACAGGATCTTCGTTCAGTCAGGCATATACGAGAAGTTTGCCACTGCAATGGTGGAGAGGATTAAGAAACAGAAAGTCGGTCTAGGGACTGACGAGGGAGTTACAGTCGGACCACTGACGCATGAGAGAGCGGTAGAGAAAGCAATGAGACATATAAATGGTATGTAGGACCTTTTCCGCGTTGTCAGGACTCAGATGATGGCAGCAATTGTACCAGGACTAACAATCACCAGACGCAAAGGAACAAGGAGCTGAAGTTATCCTCGGTGGCGCTCCAATGACAGACAAGAAAGGTTATTTCATCGAACCAACTGTGATCACGAACATGCCGCGGCGCTCGGAAAACTGGGGCGAAGAGACCTTTGCGCCAGTGGTAGCGCTATATAAGTTCGATACTGAAGAAGAAGTGATCGAATTAGCCAACGACTGCGACGTAGGGCTGGGTTCCTATGTAATCACTGAGAACATTGGACGGATGTTCAGAGTAAGCGAGGCACTCGAAGTCGGAATGGTGGGAGTCAATGTTGGAGTGCTTAGTGCTTCCGAGAGTCCATTTGGCGGCGTCAAGGAGAGTGGTTTCGGAAGAGAAGGTGGAAGACAGGGCATTGAGGAATATCTATATGTGAAGAGCATGCTCATAAACATAAAGACGTAGACGTAGTGCCTGTCACTAGGCTTGTGCAATGTACATGCGGCCTTGTAGGAATACAGAACTCCTCCGTTAGATGCATAACCATTCCATGCACTTACTCCATGGATAATATGTTGTTAGCGACATGAAACTTTGCGTCTGTTTTGATCTTCACTTCATCAACGGTGACACCGGGAGCCAATTCCGTCAGAGTCAATTCGCCTTTCGTTCTGTCGACCTGGAAAACACACTGGCGTGATGTCAACCCTCACATTGAGAGTTCTTTGAAAGGAGTTGGCTTACCAAGTCCGTAATGATGGTGCTCACGCAATTCGCGCCTGTCAATGGAAGATTACACTGCCGCACAATCTTACTCTTCCCATCCTTCGCAACATGGTCCGTTGCAACAACAATCTTCGTGTCATCCGGATTCGAAATGAGATCCATAGCTCCACCCATGCCTTTGAAGACTTTACCAGGGATCATGTAATTTGCCAGATCACCAGATGCCGATACCTCTAGAGCTCCTAGAATGGAAACGTCTACGTGACCTCCTCGAATCATTCCGAAGGATTCACTGCTGTCAAACGTTGACGCCCCTGGAATCAATGTAACAGTCTCTTTTCCAGCATTGATGACGTCCACGTCAACTTCCTCTTCTGTTGGATATGGCCCCATTCCTAGGATACCATTCTCAGACTGGATCCAGACGTTTACATCTGGTGGCAGAAAACTCGGTGCAAGAGTGGGCATTCCTACTCCAAGGTTGACATAGTAACCCTGCTTCAGCTCTTTTGCCGCACGTTTTGCGATACGATTTCTTCGCTGTAGTGCCGGAGTTGTCGAGTCCGTCTCGCTGGAATCACTTTGCTGTAGCATTTTGATTTCGATTGAGTTGGGTATAGTTGCCGGCACTATTCTATCAACATAGATGCCAGGTAGATCAATGTCGTCAGGTCCTATCGCGCCAACTGGTACAATATTTTCCGCTTCCACAATTGTCAATCTTGCTGCTTTCGCCATGATCTGTCCAAATGAACGCGTGGTAAACCGAAATTGACAGTTGCCGGCCTCATCAACTTTATAAGCGCGAACGATAGCGACATCACCAGTCAATGCTGTTTCCATAAGATAGGTTTTGCCATTGAACTCTCGTGTTTCTCTAGGCGTTCCAGTTTGAAGGATCTTTCCGCCCTCGCCAAGTCGTACGGGTATTTCACCTGTCTGGATCTTGGTGTTGACACCTGTAGGTGTGAAGAATGCCGGAATTCCAGCGCCACCTGCTCTTATTCTTTCGGCCAACGTTCCTTGAGGACAGAGCTCAATCGAAATTTCTCCCGTCAAGTACTTTCTCTCAAGGATCTTGTTGGCGCCGAGAAAACTCATAATCATTTTCGAGACTTGACCTGTCTCTGCAATTTGTGCTAGGCCCTTGCCATTGGCACCCGCATTGTTAGATACCGCGGTCAGATCATTGAGACTCTCCGGACCTCGTCGAGCAATTGCGGTGATTAGAGTCTCTGCGACACCGCATAGTCCGAAGCCACCACTGAGAATCACCGAGCCGGATTGTATGTCAGCAACCGCGTCATCCGCGCTTTTCCATACTTTCGATGCTCCTCGCTCGATTTTTGGAAGAGCTGTTGAGCTTAAATTTGCTCGGACGCCTTCAAGTCTTTCATTCTTCGGCCGAGAAGTGACGAATGTTCGATGTTGACTTCTAGATGTGGAGACGATGAGAGCTATCCTAGACTGAAGGTGTGTACTTCGAAACAGAAGAATCGGAATGCCGCGACTTGAAGCCATAATGAAAGGAATATAGCAGTATATGCATGGCAAAGAAGATAAAAAACATCGAAAAGTTAACGCAATTGAAATAAAAGGTGCTGGTTCTTTGAGCGAGCGGCTTTCGTCCCGCAAAACCCAAAGCATTAAATGTGGGGATCGTGGGGCAGAAGAGTCGGAAATAATCCCAGGCACCTTGAACGTCCTTGTACGCCGACCATGACACAAATATCAATTGCTTAATCTTCAAGGACATTTGCGACAATTGAGCTTCACACTAGGGAGCTGTCGCAATGTCAAAGCTCTCTGATCCCTTGAAAGCGCTGATAAACGCACCATTTGCTCGACCTGGCCCTACACCAGCTCCGCGGAACATTAGAGCAGTCTACGAACGAGTAGCTAAGGAGGCTTCTGAACACCATGTCGGGCGACCAGCATGGATCACTCTTTCAGTAAGATATACATGATTGTGTAATTGACAGAATGAAATGCTAAGCGAGATATAGACTGCAACGACAATGACCATGAACTCTCCCGAAAGCATGACTGCCTTATTCTACGTCGCAACGGACTCCAAATCACAAGAAGAGAAAGTCAAGACTGCAGAACTTATGCGCGAAGTTGGCTTGAAATGCATTGGCTTCAACGGGATTCCAAGAACTATCAATATGCTAGGCGATTTCCGTTCCTCCCTTCCCATAGATGTGCGGTCCTCCCTCAACTCGATACCGTCAAGAGTCATGCTCCCAGAGACATTAAATGAATGGAAAGGAAGAGGGAGAGCACTGTGGGATAGCGTGTACAAGCCTTTTGAGTCCAAACTGTTGGACAAATTGGCAGATAGCCATCCCGATTTGCCTGTTCACATCATCAATTCAAACTATGCGCCGCTCTTCACCGATCCTGCCGATCGACCCGGTGGTGTACGAGCAGGGAGGATATTGACGAGCTTGCTCGCCATTGCCTGCTTAAGAGCTCAGACTGGTGTTGCGCCGCAAGTTATCAGCCACGTATTTGGATTAAGGAAAGCGGTGGATGATGGCACATGGAAAGCACCGGAGGTCACTGAGGAGGAAGTAAAATGGTTGGCATCAGAGGAGGGCAATGTTTGGATATTAAATACTGTGGATAAGATCGTAGAGGCTATTGGCCAACAACAGGGAACCACCTTTGCTCCTGGATTGAAGGCGAAGTTGTAGACTAATCACAACTCGATATTGTACTAATAAGCATCTGGAGGTGCTAAATGCCTTCGTGGAGCTCATTCAGTGCCGTAGGTGCAGCCGTAGCATAACCCGAAAGGACGTAACGAATCTGCACTTGTTCCGCATGCGAGATTGTCTCGTTAGCTAGTCTGCTCGTTTCGTAGACTCTTGTCTCAATAGCCAGAAGCTCTCATGTCAATGTGCCTGCTTCCTTTCCACTCTCCCGATGCTTATAACCCCCATGCTTCTGGTTTTCGAGTTCTTTTATTAAGAGCATTCAATTTCACAATGTTAATCAACTCGTCGTACGCCCTCTGGTCGCTTCCGTCATGGTACATGGAGAGCGTGACCTCAGGATCTAGAAGTGGCTTATGAGCGGCCTCGCATATGAGCGCGTATTCGAATAGCCTCCTTGGAATCTTCTGATTTCTGAGTGATTCTCTGACACCCATAAGCTCCCGTTCTACTTTCGGAAGATCCCGGACGTTGCGAGTAAAGTGAAACTCGTAGGAGGTCATGAGAGCTAATTCAGAGAGGATCTGCAGATCGGATAGAATAGAGTTTGTGGAGGAAATGGATTCCAAGAAGTTGGACCATCCAAACTCGAAACCTGCCTTGGCGCAGCAATCACGCAACACCAAGGTGTCCAGACTCCGAGCGTGAGCCTCCAAGAAGTGTGAGAGCTCAGGGCAGACGAAACAATTGACAAGCTCCAACCGGCGAAGATTTGGTAAGTGATTCGGCCTAAAAGGAAGCCGTATGTGATCATTCCCATCGTCAACAAGCCCAAGCATGCCTTCACGCCCGCTCTTGAATTTCAACGTTTTCACAGCCTCCAGGTGACGAAAGAGCTCCTCTAGACCGAAGCAGAACTTGAAGTATCTCGGATATCCAGTACAATGCGTCATACCAAGACTTCGTCCCCAAAGTGACACTTCCAAAGATTCTAGCTGACGGAGCCAAGCAGTGACAGACGGAAACGTCCAAGCTTCTATAAATGTCGGTGGAAGTTCTTGGAGTTTCAAATGCCTTATTTTTGGGTTTTCGGATAGCAGGGTCCAAGTTTTCGCCATAAGGTCGTTGAGCAAGAGTATGTTTTGACTGTGATGGCGCAAACCCCCATCGTTTAAATACCCGTGTAGGTATTGGAACAATAACATGCTTGGCGGGTCTGAGTCAAAACCGATGGTAATTGTATCCAGTACTATCAGCTTTTCGTTCAGAGGGCCGTCCAATTTGAGTAGTGATCGTGTACTTTCAGGTAACATTTGTTTTCTCCAATAACCAACCTCCCAACCAGGCGTTGACGGGGTCGTTATGGAAGATTTGTTTGCTGGGTACCTACCGCAGAATTTTAGCTCCTTCACATGCTGACCATATTTTTCAAGGATGGCTAAGACATTGTTAGCTTCGGAGCCCATATTGGTGAACCGAACACATTCGAAGATACTTGGCAATGTTATCGTTCGAAGATATCGGCATGTTAAGCTCAAATTCGCCCGATCTGACAAGTCTAAGCTCTTTGTGATTATGAAGAGTATCTCCACGGGGAAACCTGTCAATATCAGCGCCATGATTTCAGAGGAATTCAAGCGGCGGTCAATTTGGCGTACGACCCAGGAACCACGAGGAGCGGATGTGGCTTCGATGAGGTAAACAAAGGATCTAGAGGTTATGTCCAGTTGCGAAGCCTGAATACATACAACGCGTAGTGTAATGATGTCGGAGAATTGAATGGATACGAGATAATCAAGTCGACCTCTTGTACACTTGTTGCTGATCTGTTTAAGTCGCAGTCATAATCATCGTGTTACAATAGGCTTTAGATAAGTGGAGATGTTGTACACATATTTGGATTGCTTCCTTATTGCCTGATTGCAGCTTCCACAGTTCTTGGAGTAGAGTAACTGTAAAGGGAAAGTTTCAACGTATCGCCAAATATTGGTTTTGCCATACATAGGACACTCGACCATTGACGCTTCGCCACTATTTGGAACCGACTTCATTCCACTGCCATCACTTCGATCCTTTAATCTACGCGCGTTTTCGCCTCACAATCTCGCAGATTTGAACAAATGCATCTCCTTCTCCCCTGGTCAATCCCTCAATAAGTCTCCCACAAACTGGACTCATCTCGTCAGGCAATGTCCAGCAGTGTTGACCAACCCGGCATATGGTCATACTTTTCCTCAAGCAACACCAAGAACGGATCCAAGTCTTCAGGAACCCGTAACCGTCGCAGCTCCTCCGTAACCCTTCCCAAGCATCACGCCAACGGGACCCGATCCTCCTTTGACGATATTAAAGACACACGCGAACCTGGAACTGCAAGAGCGTATGCGTGGATGAATCACGGACAGCGATCCCGCTACTTGAGATGGGCAGGCCTGATCCTGTTCCTGCTCTTGGTGTTCTTTTACTTTGCGCCTGGCGAACGGAGTAGAATCTCGCACATCGTGACCGGTAGCTAAACATTATCGCGTCTTAGACTGGTAGAAGAGGTGAGCTAATCAGCGAAACAGACCATGGCTCACATTCCAGCTCCTCCAAGGCCTCATCATCCACCGGCGGCCGCTGCACGAAGCCTTACGATAAATCCAAGCCTCTGATTCAGTATGCACTCATGATCGATGCCGGCTCCACTGGCTCGCGCATCCACGTCTACCGCTTCAACAACTGCGGACCGACACCCGAACTCGAAGAAGAAACATTTGAGCAGACGCCCAAGAAACAGGGTGGCAGCGGTCTGAGCTCGTACGGCGAGGATGCCGAGGGCGCGGCAAAGAGTCTGGACGTGCTGATGAAGGTGGCCATGGACACCGTGCCGGACAGCTACAAAGGTTGCACTCCGATCGCTGTCAAGGCCACGGCGGGCCTGCGTAAGCTTGGCCCTGAGCTGAGCGACCGTATCCTCCGGGCCGTTCGAACGCGCTTGGAGACAGCGTACCCGTTCGCCGTGGTGGCGGAAGAGAAGGGTGGCGTGGAGGTCATGGACGGCAAGGATGAGGGTGTGTACGCGTGGATTACCGCCAACTACCTCCTCGGCAAGATTGGTGGACCTGACGATACTCCCACTGCTGCGGTATTTGATCTTGGCGGTGGCAGCACTCAAATAGTCTTTGAGCCAAACTTCAAGACCAAAGGAGGAGGAATGCCTGAGACTTTGGCTGACGGCGACCACAAGTACGAACTCAGCTTTGGAGGACGAGACTTCACTCTTTACCAGCATTCGTACATGGGCTACGGCCTTATGGCTGCTCGCGAGAACCTCCATCGCGACATCATCGAAACGATGCACAACGCGAACCCAGACGACCCAACATGGGTGAACCGACCCGTCATGAACCCGTGCCTGAACCCGGGAATGAGCCGGGACGTGCAGCTGGACCTGCCGAACGGGCATCCGCTGGGCGCGGCGGTGAACGTGAAGATGACGGGGCCGAAGGACGGCGCGCCGACGCAGTGCCGCGCGCTGGCGGAGAAAACGCTGAAGAAGGACAAGGACTGCGCGTTGCGGCCGTGCGCCTTCGACGGCGTGCACCAGCCGGCGCTGGCGAAGGTCTTCGCCGTCGAGGACATCTACCTGTTCAGCTACTTCTACGATCGCACCAAGCCGCTGGGCATGCCCGAGTCGTTCACCATCCGCGAGTTGGTGGAGTTGACGGACAGGGTGTGCCATGGCGAGAGGTCGTGGGATGTCTTCCACACCATTGAAGGTGCTATAGATGAGCTCAAGGGACGGCCTGAATCATG